>RWZE01000070.1_pt1 | contig 32705 bp, 69 predicted proteins | sample 2187721 | NCBI WGS metagenome assembly RWZE01 (sample SAMN10531867, study PRJNA481165) | viral metagenome | isolation source: viral particles purified by filtration and ultracentrifugation from about... | host: Nasonia giraulti 16.2 | place: USA:Tennessee | collected 2011-04-01
AGCCTGCCTGTAACTCTGGAAACAGACAGGTTAGACATATAATATCAATAACTCTGGGGATTGGAAATAGTAATTTCTCCCCAGCTACATCAGGAGGGGGTAAATGATGCCGAAAGATGAGGAGATGGAAATCATGCCGATTTGGCAAAATCACGAGCAAAGGATAACAACTCTTGAAGTGACCATACAAGGCATATCCCACAAAATGGACAACGTAGAGAGAACGATAAAGGAAGGTAACAACGAGCAGAAGGAAATGCTCAATACAATCAACAATCGTATGATGGAAGAGTTTTTCACAAAGAAAAATATAAACTTTTCAAACTGGTGGAAGCTAGTCTTTACCTTACTTGGTGGAGGCAGCTTCCTTTATGTTTTGATTAAAGAAATAATAGGAGGTTTTTTAAAATGAAGGTAAACTGGAAAATTAGATTTCATAAGGAAAACATTCAATTTTATTTAAGATTTATTGCTTCATTACTTATCCCGATCCTAGCTTATTTAGGCTATGAATATGGCGATCTTACGTCATGGGGGATGTTGTGGGATATCACTATTAAGTTCTTCCAGAATCCTGTTTTAATTGGATTAACAATCGTTAACGCTCTTAACCTTATTCCTGATCCAACAACGAAGGGATTAAGTGATAGCAGACAAGCATTGCGCTATATCAAACCACGCGACGATAAAGAATATTTGTAAGAGTCCTTAGGGGCTCTTTTTTACTTTTAAAATTTGAAAGGATGATAAACATGGCAAGAGTAGCCTTACAAACATTAATTGATAGATCAACTAAAAATATGGGTAGTGGGATTCATTCGGTTGTAAAAGAAACAGCCATCGAAGTAATTAAACGTGCTTATAAGGAAGGGATTAATGTTCAAATCTCTTCTGGTTACCGTTCTAACGCTGAACAGCAACGACTTTTTAATCAAGGACGCACTACTCCAGGTAACATTGTAACTAACGCTCGTCCGGGTCAATCTATGCATAACTACGGACTGGCTGTTGACTACTTCCTAACTAATGAGAGTGGCACAACAGCCGTATGGACTGTTAATGCCAATTGGCGCAGAGTAGCAACAATCGCTAAAACTCTAGGTTTTGCGTGGGGTGGAGACTGGACAGGTTTTGTAGACTATCCACATTTAGAAATGACTGGCGGCCTATCACTATCGCAGTTACAAGCAGGTAAACGGCCTAATCTCGTTAGTAAAGTAGGTAGCGTGTCTACACCTAAACCATCTACAAGCAAACCTGCTGCTAAACCATCAGCCACTAAGTGGGCAAAGAAAAACGGCTCTTGGACTGGACAAGTCTTGCAGAAGTGGGATGAAGGCTCAGCTGTAAAAGACTTGCAAACGAAACTAGCTAATAACAACCCTCCTTTTTATCCAGAAAAGGGTGCTAAAAATAACGGTATTGATGGCTATTATGGCGCTAACACGGTAGATGCAGTAAAGAGATTCCAATCTTACTACGGACTAGCAGTTGATGGTGTGGCAGGTAAAAATACTTACGCTAAATTAGTTCCAGCTAAAACGACATCTAAGCCCGTAAGCAAACCTAAAGAATCAAGTGGCGGCAAGTACGGTAAATTAAAGATCGTAGGAGTAAGCGCGGCAGCCATTGTTATGGATTCTCCAGATCGTAATAAAGCTAAGAATCTAGGTACAGTTAAATTAGGTGCTACACTACCACTCAACGGTTCTGTAAAAGGAAAGAACAGTGATACAGGTTATTGGGAAGTGGAATATAAAGGTAAATTAGGGTATATCACAGGGAAGTTCGGTAAGAGAGTTTAAATAAAAAAGCCCTCACTCTCGTGGGGGCTACTTACGTTTATCATACCAATCCGCAGAATCCATCATTTCCACATTTCTAATTTGCTCAAGTGTGCAGCTTCTAACTCGGCCATCCTTTAATGTTAAGTGTATTTGATTATCAGCATATCCGGTAACCATACATTGTACATCCTTATAATAATTCCCATCTTTTCTTAACGCATTTGCCTGAATCGCAACCGGTGAATTTGTTGCAAAAGCTCGATACAACACTTGAGATATTTCTTCTTCTGACATTTCTCTTTTTGGCTTAACTTCTATTAGTTGACCATCCTCTGCTTCCCTTTTTAATGCATCGTTATGGTCCGACAACATCAAGCCCATCCATTTCATAATTCCTCTATCCTTATAGCCTATCTGTTCGGGAGTGATTCGTATTATGCTTATTTCTTCCACATTAATCATTCCTTTCCCAATATCGATATTTTTTAGGAGTGAACTTTTTCTTGGCCAATCGTTTAGAGTAAAAATAAGTAAAATGCAGAGAGGCAATAATGGCTTCTTTTGTGTCTATATCTACAGTTTCGTAACCTTCGCTTTCTTTCTCTAGACGCTTCACTTCTCGATCAAATTCTTTTTGGGTACTCCGAATATCCTTTGCTGTTAGCTCTGGTAGAAATCCATCGGGTGCGTTCAAAATTTTCATTAATATCATTCTCCTTGAAGTTAAGTTGTATTCATTATATCAGAACGAATGTTTGTAAAACAACTTGAAATAGATCACACGTTCCTATATAATTAACGTAAATAGAAACTTTGGAGGGATTATATTATGTTAGCTGTACCTAAACCACCGAAAAGTACTAAAAAATCTGTATCCGGTCCAAACTTAACAGAAGATGATTACATCGAAATTGGAGAGCGACTGAGCGAGGCGTTAGAATATGGATCGCAGGTAACGATAACCACATACAGAAGTAAGAGATATGAGAAATTCACTGGAACTATAAAAGCAGCTGACGTAAAAACCAAGATGCTTACATTGGACATTGGAGAGTTAGATGATATTAAAATAAGTGCGAATATAGTTGTTGGTGTGCAGTAGATTAAAAATACCCTTCTCAGTGATCGAGGAGGGTATTTTTTGACCACATGATCACATTTTGACCACAAATATTCCGAAACGATTAGAAATAGTACGTTAATCTTTTTATGATTGTGACAACTTATCATCAGATTCAAATGACGGCATGAAACTTTCCGAAATCATACGAAAATCCATCCTATAACTGCACATGTGGAGGTAGTAGTTAAATTAGAGCTGATGTAGCGCGGGTTATATGCAAGGTGTGTTCACAATGACCACATTATGACCACATTCCTTGCATATTTTACTTATTCGATATATAACTTTCGAAAAGATCGACAGATTTTTTCTTCATATTCTCTGTAACATGTGCATAAACATCACCTGTGGTTTTAATGCTACTATGCCCTAATCGCTCTTGAACTTCTTTTAAGGACATACCTGCTTCCAAACAGATAGTAGCGTGGGTATGACGCAAATCATGAAAACGTATTTCAGGGCATCCAGCTATTTTGGTGGCTTTGTTAAATTCAAAGGTTAGAGATCTAGGAAATAAAGGTTTTCCAGTTTGTGTGGTGAAAATCAATCCCTCATCTTTATAAATAATACGGAAAGCCATCTCGAATTTTTTTTGGTACTTTTTCCATTCCTTTAGTTCTTTTAAAAACTCATCTCCAATTTTTATAGAACGAATGGAAGAGTTGTTTTTGGGAGTAGTAAACCGATAACCTTCTTTATCGTAAATTAGGGATCTTTCAATGTTTAAATAACCGTTTTTTTCATCAACATCTTCCCACTTTAAAGATAATAATTCTCCCCGTCTTAAACCAGTGTTAAGCGCTGTGTTGATTATCATATATAAGCGATAATTAGTTATTTTTGTAGCAGTTAAAAATTTGTCCATCTCCTCAATTGTCCATGTTTTATAGTCTCTCCTTCTGGGGCGTGGCCTTTCCACATCAACCATAGGGTTGTGTGTTATCACCTTCCACTTTCTGGCGGTTTCTAAGGCCCCATGAATGACAGTGCCAGTATATTCCACTGTTCGAGGTGATAGTCCTTCATCACTTAGGTTATTTATATACTGTTGTAATATTATCGTATTCAGTTGTATTACTTTATAGTCTCCTAGAATTGGTATGATCCTATTTTTGGTGGTATTTTTATACTGCTTGAATGTAGTTTCTTTCAACCTTCGTTTCATAACTAATTCAAACCATTTTTCAAATAATTGCTCTACAGTAATGGCTTCTAAGTCTTCATTAATTTCTCCTGTATCTCTTTTTTTCATATCTTCAATGGCACCTAAAACTTTTTGGTGTGCATCATCCTTTGTGTCTGCGCGTCTAGTAATTTGTCTGCGTTTACCCGTTATTGGATGAGGCGGAGCGTCTTCTGTTACCTTCCATTTATACCCCTTTTTATTTTTAGCTGGTACCTTTTGGAAATAAGCCATTTTAAAATCTCCTTTCGATCTTTGGGTTTATTCAAGATAAAATCTCCTTACATCCATTTGTAGCAATTCTTCAACATCGTCTAGTAGCATAACAAAATACTCAACGTCGTAAATTAGTGTTGGATTTATTTCTTGTTTGATCATTGATTCTTTGACAAGTTTAATATCAATTAAGAAAGTATTTTTCTTGAAGTGATCTCTCAACATCTCACCTTGGGAGATAGTAAGAGCCTTGAAATCATCATGGAAATCTTCTGGATACATCCGCGAAAAGCTCGCTGTTGTATCGACCACCACGTGTTCAGCTGATAGGTTTGCAGGTACGATTAATAATTTTGGATATGCCATACCGTCAATTTCTTCGGAAAATATTTTCAAAGTTTTTGTCTCTCCTTTATGTAACGATAGAACTCAATCGTTTCTCGTTTTTTCTCTTCAGCGTTTGTATCTAGATTAAAATAATCATAGAATTCTTCATTCAATATGTCTGCATCCTCAACCTGATTGGCTTCATAACTACTTACTGTTTCGGCAAATTGCTTGGGTGATAATTGTCTATGATTTAGGTATTGGAGTTGTTTATTTTGATACATATCTAATCTAGTTTTAGCGAACTTAGTTGTTACATTGAAACTATGCGCAATTTGATGAATTGCACGATCGTAATAACTAGAAAATTCAAAGTTTCGTAGCATAAACGTAGGTACACAAAAATGATAGGCAAAGTAATTTGCTTGATTCTCTTGCAAATCAACAAACAATTGGTGCATATTTAATTGATGACCACAGTGTCTTAAAAAGTGGCATAACTCGTGACCGAATAACTGCCACTCCCTTTGTCTAGTTGATCTTTGAAGCATAATATCGTTTCCATCACGAAAAGTGGAAATACCGTACGATAATTTGATACCTACCTTCTTTGCAATTACCTTTATATCTAATTGTTTTGGCGAACTAATCGATAATGATGTATACAATTCTTTAATGTATTTCTCTATGTAGGTATACATATAATCCCCCTTTTTATAGAATGTACGTTCTGTCGTCGGGTATAAGATAGGGCGTACAAATTTTTTGTACACCTTTTTTGAGTTGCGGACAATCGCTTATTCTTTGTTTGGCATAACTGCTTCAACTCTTTTATACTTACTCGAAATATCACTAGTTAGTTGATTTTTACCTTCATTAAAAGACTGTAAAGAACCACTAGGGTTTAAAGCCATTTCTAAATACTCCTCTGTGTAAGTATACATGTCTAATAGTTCATCATAGACCTTCTTATAACCTTCGGGCGGTTTATTCAATTCATTAATTTTAGTTTTAACATCATCTGAAGCATCCTGGATTTCCTTGAGTTTTCCAGTTCCGTCATAATAGCTATTCAAAGAATGAATGTTAGTCGAAAAGTCTTTCGGAATATTACCAGCAGCATTTATTTCGAAGTATTCTTCTACAACATCTTGCTCAAATCCGGTTACTGTTGACATTTCTTCCACCGGTATAGCACCTTTGCTTTTTATACTGCGATCCCACACTGTAGCATATTGATCTAATATCACTTCGACTTCAGCGGCGTTGTCTAACATTTTATCAGCAACGTCTTGTAAATCTTTTTTGTACGCTTCCCCTTCTTTATTGTTACATCCCACCAAAGCAAGAAAACTAGCTAACAATAATAAAGCAATCCCCTTTTTCAATTAAATCCCCCTTATTTATTTTTACTTCTCTTAAACTTGATGAATTCATACACCTCTTCTAGTTGTTCAGCAGTCATATTGGCGAGATCATGAAACATTAGCTCTGCATCCGGAAACTCTGTAGCTATTTTATCTACTATTGTTTTCTTGATGTGGTTATCGCCTTTCCTAGTATCAGATTTCCCAATCAACCAATCAGCATCTACATCATAAAGTACCGCCATCTTATGTAAGATTTCGGTATCTGGATCCCTGTAATCTCTTTCATATCCAGAAAGTGTTCCGTTAGATATTCCGAGCTGTTTAGCAGCTTCTATTTGTTTAAAACCGGCATTTTCCCTAGCTTCTTTAAGCCTTTTGCCTAGTATTTTCATTTTCTACACCTCAAAAAAATAATACCATTTTTACGCGTTTTTTTAATGTTTTTACGCGATTAGCTAAATAAATTTAAAAATAATGTTGACTTTTGCGTAACGCTTAATTATACTTAAAATTAAGTTGAGCGTAACGCTTAAAAGAAAGGAGTGATTCATCATATGACTATCAATGAAAAAGTAGAACAAATTCGCATGAGTAAGGGTGTAACAAAGAAACATATTGCAGAAAAGTGCGGTCACACTCCGGCGTGGTATACCGATATAGTTAAAGGTCGTTCAATTAAGGTTGATACCTTACAAAAAGTTGCTGACGCTTTAGAAGTAGATATTAGGATTTTTTTTGAGAATGAATTAAGCGATACGCATAAAAATACAAAACAAGCTATATAGGAGGTAATAAATCGATGAGTCAATTAAAAATATTTGAAAATGATCTTTTCAAAGTATCTGCAAAAGCAGAAGGTGAACAAATCCTATTCGATGTTGAACAAGTGGCGGCAAGTTTGGGAATTACACAATCTAAAAATGGTAGGGAATATATCCGTTGGGAACGAGTTAACGAGTACCTTCCAGCAAATTCCCCACTTGTGGGGAAAGGTGATCTGGTTCCTGAACCGTTGGTTTATAAGTTAGCTTTCAAAGCTTCGAACGACATAGCAGAGAAATTTCAAGATTGGTTGGCGATAGAAGTTATTCCATCCATCAGAAAACATGGAGCTTACGCTACACCTCGAACAATCGAAAACATTATCAACGATCCAGACTTTGGAATCCAGTTGCTCACAAATTTAAAAGATGAGAGAGACAAACGGCTAGAAGCTGAAAGAACAATCGAACAACAAAAACCAAAAGTAGTGTTTGCAGAATCCTGCTTAGTCTCTCAAGACACAGTTTTAGTCAAGGACGTTGCAAAGCTTGCTTGTAATCAAGGGATCATGATTGGGCAAAACAAGCTTTACAACAAATTAAGGGATTGGGGTTATATCCAGAAGAACAACACACAACCGACTCAACGGGCAATTGAATCAGGTTATTTCCAAGTGTTGCAACGGAACATCAATACCCCGGACGGATCAAAACTTGCTAGGACAACAAAAGTTACAACAAAAGGGCAACTACAAATTATTAATCGGTTAAAGCGAGAACAACATCAGGAGGTGATTTGATTGACCTTCGAAGATACAATTCGTCAAATTATCCGGGAAGAAACAAGCGACATCATTCAAACGGAAATCAGCAAAGTCTTAGAAGATATCAAAACCCAAAATCAACTAAAACCATTTCTAACAAGGGAAGAAATGATGGAACTTTTTCACATCGGCCCCACAAAAGCGACAGAACTTTTAAAACGGCCAGATTTCCCGGTATTTCGAGAAGCGGGTGTGTTGATACCGACAGAGATGTTGCTAGAGTGGGTTCGCCGCAACACTAGATGGGTTGAGCGAAACACAAGTTTTATCAACAAAGCTATCTCTTAATTACAAGTTTACTAGGTTTTGAGATCGTTGTCTGTGACTCAAAAGCACATGTGCTACTCATGCACATTAGATAGGTGGTGATGGATTTGGATGTAGGGTCAATCCTTCACAAGGCTAGAGTCAACGCTGGATTAACTCAAGAAGAATTAGGAGAGAAAATCGGAATTGAACGAAGCTTTGTGTCGAAGTTAGAGAGAAATAAAGCAGGATTGATGTTTGATATAGGGGTTAGGTGGTTGCAAGTCACACATGCTCAAGATGTTTTAATAGCTTTGCTTGCAGGCGTAGACATTGCAACGGTTACGAGCACATTAACTACTTTAATAGGAGGTTTAATTCTATGGATTTAACAAATTTGCAAGACAACTTCTTACAACCAGACCTACATAAAGCATTCGAAGAGTACATTTGCGCCATGAATTGTTTATATCTCCAATCGAAAGCTTTTGAAAATGGAGATTTTGAAACGGCGTTAATAATGAGCGAGAACATCACTAGATCGATGAGGGAACTAGCCAAAATGCAAGAAGCAAAAAGGTTAGAGGATGCCTTAACTGATTTCACAAGAAAATTGGAGAAAGAGGATCGTTTTAACTTATTAAAAGAACTTATGTAAGGAGGATCAAGCATGACAATCGTTGATTTGTTTTTGCTAATATTCGTCGCCTTGGGAATCGGTTTTATGATCGGAGGATCTTCTGAAAATGACAAAAAAAAAAGCAGTAACTGAGCTGGCACTCAAATTACTGCAAAAGGAATTTACGTAAGTCCATTATAACACAAATGGACTTGAAAGGGTGAAGGAAATGAGAGAAAAGTATGTGCTTCTTTTAATAGAAAGTGAATACGGAAAGGAAATATCCATTGGATATTGGGATGGAAAAGTATATCGACGTGATGATGTTCGCTTCCCTGGTGTAATGCACAATAAGCACGATAAAGCTGTAAAAGTCTATAACTCAAAAAAACGCGCTGAAAATGCGGTTGCTAAATTAAAAGAAAAATTTACTTTTGTGGATAGAGCTGAAATTGAAATCTTGATCAGCGGAAATTCAGACTTATAAGGGTGAAGAAATGACAATTAAATCAAAACTAAGACAGGCTTAGACCTGTCAAAGCGATTATAAACTGCCCACACGGTTTGTAGTCGCTTTGATGGAGCTAATCCATTAATACATAGCAAGGTGGTGAAATCATGAAGGTATTAACAACTAAGGTTCATTTCGCTGAAATGTGGGGCTGTGAATACGAGGTACCTTTGAATCTTTTTCCTGTAAGTATTTCAGGTGTCAAAAAGATCCGAATAGTCAATCGTTTATTACCAGCAGGACACAGACGTCGCGGTGATGTAGGGATTTAATTATTTGTTTTCGGAAAGGCAGGTGGTACCATGGTTGCTCTTGTCGGCATTAAGTCGGAAAAGGTTTATGTCAAAGGGTCATACAAGTCTGATTGTTTCAGAGTCTTGCATGAGCAGTACCCAACTGAATCAAACAACGTGTTTCCGGAACCACTAAAGCTAGTAAGGATTTAAGGAGGTGAGGACATGGAGCATGTTGAGCATCCGGCGATAACCGAGATTAATAGCTTAGGCTACCCGAAAGACATGTATCAGGACCAACACTATGGCGTTGATTACTTCGGTGAAATCATTTGTGAAGGTGATGAAATCTTTGAGTTAGATGGTGAAACGGTGCTGGCAGATAATCTTGAAAAATTTCTAGTGGAGTTCGCTGGAGGTAAGTTCACATTAGCAAAATAAAAGACTCTCTTGGTCAGAAGAGAGTCAAACGTTCAAAAAATATCTAATTATCGTCATTGTACAACGATAAAGCAATGACGGTCAAGGGAGGAAATTAAATGTACTTCAAAACTGAGGTTTACGGGTTAATATTCGAACCTAAGAATCCACTGAATGAAAGTTTGTATTACTTTTTAAAACAGCACAGAGCTGCATTAGACGGCTCTCGGATGTATAGCGATTTGGTAGATATTTATTTAGAACAAGAACGAGTTTATAAGGAGGAGATGAACAATGTCAGAACTTCAAGCGCAATATCAGCAAGCTAATAACGGAGTGACAGCTCAATCATCTGCAAGTAGAGAAATGGAAGAAGTAAAGGGGCAGATTTTCATGGCTCGTCAATTTCCTAGGAATGTATTTCAATCAGAACAAAGAATTTTAGATGCATGTAAACGACCTGCATTAGCGCAAACAGCTGTATACAGATACCCAAGGGGAGGAACGAGCGTAGAAGGTCCCTCTATTAGATTGGCGGAGGTTCTGGCTCAAAATTGGGGAAACATATCGTTTGGTGTAAAAGAATTAGAACAGCGTGAAGGTGAATCGGTTGCTATGGCATACGCCTGGGATCTAGAGACGAATGTTAGGCAGGAGAAAGTTTTTACTGTTCCTCACAGCAGAAAAGCAAAGGGGAAATTACAGAAGCTAACTGATCCTAGAGATATTTACGAATTAGTGGCCAACCAAGGGTCACGTCGGGTTCGTTCTTGCATCCTATCAATCATCCCTGGAGACATCACAGAAAAAGCGATAGATGAATGCAACAAAACACTACAAGGAAATAGTAAGGGTCCACTGAAAGATCGCCTAGCCAACGCCTTAACAGCTTTTAAAGATAACTATCGTGTTACCCAAGAGCAGATCGAAGAACGGATGGGATATAACGTTTCTGCTTTTACGGAAAGAGATTACGCGGATCTAATTAAGATTTACACATCATTAAAAGACGGTATGAGTAAGCCGGATGACTGGTTTGATAAGAAAGTAAAGAAAGAGCACCAAAGTGATCTCGCAAAATCTTTCGAAGATAAAAAAGACAAGCAAGAAGAAAAGGCGGAACCAGAAAATGAGGTGAAGCCAGATGAAAACGTGGACCTTAAGCAAGAAGAACTATCATTCGAATGAGGCTGACCAGAGGTATTTCTCAGTCTCCCAATTTAAAAGTTTTATAGAATGCGAAGCTAAAACAATGGCTAAGTTGAGTGGGGCTTATAGACAGCCCTCCTCCAACGCCTTGTTGGTAGGTTCTTACACTCATGCAGCATTCGAGAGTGACGAAGCTTTTAATCAGTTTTTAGAAGAAAACAACGGAGCGATTTTCAAGGCTCGTGGTGGTAAGTATGCAGACTTTGAAACGGCTGATCGAATGATCGAATGCATTAAAAATGACAATTTATCAATGTTTGCACTCGAAGGTGATAAAGAAGAAATATTCACAGCAAACTTGTTTGAGACAGATTGGAAAATCAAAGTGGATAGCGTTAATCACCAACGGAAATCATTCAGTGATTTAAAGACTACCCAAGACCTACACAAGCGTTATTGGAGCGAAAAGTACGATGGTTGGACATCATTTGTTGAAGCTTGGGATTACGTCTTGCAAATGGCTATTTACAGACGAGTGCTACAAGAAAACTTTGGACAGACATACACACCTTACATCATCGCTGTGACGAAAGAGAACCCACCAAATAAGGCTGTTATCCATTTTGATGAATCAAGATTCGATTTTGAATATGAGTACGTAGAAATGAAAATGGAGCGTTTTATAAAGGTTAAGAAAAAAGAAGTTAAACCGATTAAATGCGGCGTTTGTGATTATTGTCGTTCAATAAAAAAACTCACTGATACCCTTGAAGTCGGTGAATTGTTATATGAGTAGTTTCAACATACAACATAAAGTCCTCCTTCCACCTCAAATATGGGAGGAGGCCCAAGATAAAGATCACTTAAAACAGCTTGTACTAAATTATATGACCAGATATCCAAATTATACCGTAAAAAGTGTAAAAGATGGATTTGCGATATGTGAGAGAGACTAATTAATAAAAATTTACTTGGAGGTGGGGTGATTTGGACAAGGGAGCATTTCAGACAAGCAGAAACATATTTGAAAGTGATATATGGAACGATGTTTCGAAATTTAGATTGTTCTTCTATATATATGGAAATGCAGTATTTGCCAAGGAAGGAACAACGGTCGCTGGCATGAAAATAGAACGCGGCCAGTTCCTGAGATCATTTCGAAACCTTAGAGACGACCTTGAATTTATAGAAAATAGAAGCGTAAAAAAATACTCTCTATCGGTCATAAAACGAAAAGTTGATCAGTTGGTCAAAGAAAATCGATTGAAAATCGAAGATACCGAACTGGGAACACTATTCACAGTAGTGAATTACGAGTCGTATCAAGGGTTAGACAATTACAAAAAAGATAACTTGGAACGGAGAAAGAACGGGGATGGAACAGGGATGGAACGGAGTGAGAACAATAATAAGAATGTTAATAATGTTAATAATGTTAATAAAGATAAAAAGACTTTACGTTCCAAATTGAAATTTGAAACCCATCATCTGAAATTAGCTGAATTGTTATTTAAGAAAATCAAAGAAAACAATCCATCTGCTCAAGAACCTAATTTAGAATCATGGGCAAACACTTTTAGGTTAATGATGGAACGCCCGAAAGAGAAAAGGTCCGGTAAGGATATACAGGATTTAATCCTATGGAGCCAGTCGCATCATTTCTGGTACAAAAATATTTTATCTGCTGACAAGCTAAGAAAACAGTTTGATAGATTGCAGTTGGAAATGAAGGATGAATCCCAGTTCAAAGTAATTAAAGGAGGCAAAGAAAATGCAAGCACTAGCAGGGTTGGGGATCATGAAGAAAATAACGAACGGTACGATTTCGGTTTCTGATAAACGCTGCCAGAACATTGATGTTATTACGAAACAGCCATGCAACCGAAAACTAATGATTAAAGACGGAAAAGAGTTTTGCTTCAATTGCGAACAGATTGCTCATGAAGACTTAGTTATTAAAAACCAAAGCGAGGAAATGATTAGGAATCGAGCTCTGAATGAATTACTTTCCATTTTTAAACAAGACAGTCTAATCAATAACGACTTAGAGACAGCAACATTCGAAAACTATGAACCTATTACAAATTCGCAAGAGAAGGCTTTTAAAACAGCCAAAGAATATGCACGAGAGTTCGATGGTAAAAAGGGTTTGGTCTTTGCTGGTAAATCAGGTGTAGGGAAAAGCCATCTAAGTGTTGCAATATCCAAAGAAGTCATGAAACAGAAGTACAGTTGCCTGTTTATCTCTATCCCACAATTAATGACATCTATCAAGAGTACATACAGGAGGGATTCAGAGAAAACCGAAATGGATATTTTAAACGGATTGCAAAAAGTTGATCTCTTAGTTCTGGATGATCTAGGAGCAGAAAGAGAGAACGCTGACGATCAAGGTACAGCATGGGCAAAACAAAAGATATTTGAAATAACCGATCGCAGAGCAGGGAAAGCAACCATTTACACATCTAATTACAGTGGCTCTCAACTTATCCAGATGTACGGTGAGCGAGATTTCGGACGAATGGTTAAGGATTGTATCCCAGTCACGGTAACAGGCGAGAATCACAGGCTACTGCAATTCAAGAAGGGAGCAAGTTAATGAACTACCTAATAGATCAACTGGTCATCGTGATCAATCAGTACAGAATATTTGGCGGAGAGCAATACGAGCGACAGTTTGATATGTTGCTCTCCCAACTGGAAAAGGCAACGGGATTGGATAGGGATGGAGCAATTGAATACTTAGAAAAAGCAGTGGAAGGGGAGAGAGTGGCGTGAGAGAGATAAAGGTTCGTGGATACGCTGTAGATGAAATGATCGGTAGTCAATGGATCATCGGAACAGGGGTTCATACGATTGTATTCACTGATAAATATTTCGAAGAAACTGGTAAGAAATATGAGCATTTCGTCTTCGGTGAATATGGATGGGTTGAGGTTCATGGCGAGTCAATTGGACAATACACAGGACTCATGGACAAGAACGGAACGGAGATTTGTGAGGGGGACATCGTTGCTACCAATAAAGGAAATTCGGTTATTTGCTTCGATACCCCGCAAGCTAGATATAAAGTCGTTCCGATAAGTTTATATCTAGCGAACGCAGGTAGTGGCGGCTGGACTGGTTTTGATATGAAATATGCAGAAAAGGTAATTGGCAATATTTACGAAAATCCAGAGTTATTGGAGGTAACGGAATGAACAATAAATTAAAGAAATGTGAAGCTTGTGAAGATCATTTTCGCTGGGATGACGATGTAGTCGAAGTGAAGGAAAAATTTTACCACAAGAATTGCGTAGAACTTTACCCTACAGGATATTTCGCAATGTTAGATGACGAGCCGTTGGGCGAAACGGAAAACGAAGATGGGCAAATGGCATTTGAAATACTGGAAAATGATGAATATTTGGAGGATGCAGAATGACTAAAACAAACGGATTGTCATGGGAAGAGCTTCAAACGTTGAAAGAGTCACAAGGAATACTTGAACGTTTAGCCAAGGATGGGAATAAAGAAATTTATCAATCAGCAGCTAAATGCGTTGAAAATTGCGTTGACAGATGGGAGACCAAACCATGATGAATCGAGTCGTCCTAGTAGGGCGTTTAACCAAAGACATTGACCTCAGATACACTCCAAACGGTGTAGCAGTTGCTAACTTTACCTTGGCAGTAAACAGGCCGTTTAAATCACAGGATGGAGAACAACAAGCTGATTTTGTTCAGGTTCAAGTGTGGCGTAAACCTGCTGAGAATGCTGCCAATTACCTCAAAAAAGGTTCTCTATGTGGAGTGGACGGGCGCATTCAAACGAGAAACTTCGAAGGACAGGACGGCAAGCGAGTTTATGTAACTGAGGTTGTAGCTGATAGCGTGCAATTTTTAGAGCCTAAAAGAGATGGGCAAGTAAATCAATCAAACAATCAATCTAGTAATCAGGGTGATCCGTTTAGTGGGGAGCCGGTATCTGATGATCAATTGCCGTTTTGAACGAAAGAGCGACCTAAGGAGGAAGTTATTATGATTAAAAGAAACATAGAAATACCTTTAAACAAAGATAGGGAATATCTAAACGCAGAAAATGCCGCTTACGCTAAATTAGTTGAGTTCGGATATTTTCCCCAAGGTATCACAAAAGATTTTAAAAAAGTTGTTGTTTATAGAATTGAGAATTTATACAGCAATGACGAAAAAAAAGAAGCGTTCTATTACGACAATTGGCAGGAAGCAATGAAAACATTATGTAGTTGTTAGTTCGCACTTCGAACATAAAACGACATAAGGGGTGATCACATGAACGCGGGATGTGAATATTGCACACCTAACAAACACGGGAAAAGAAAAGTTTTGAAAGTGGTTAAATATCCATTAAAAAATCATGCCCAGGCTGATAAGTATAAAAAGAACGTAACGAAGATATTTAGAGAGAAAAACAAAAAGAAAGGCTACTTTATCGGTACTTTTTCTAAAGATTTATCGAAGGATGAAAAGATCATGTACAGAAATAACGGATTTATTTACAAAGAAAGAATAACTTCCTGCCCTAAGTGCAACAAAGATTTGAGGTGGCGGCCGCGTGAACATAGAATCCTATGAAATGTCCTTAAAACGACAATTCTTTACAGAACGAATCATCAAGGAGGGTGGATATACCCTCCAAGAGTTAGCAGGGCTTGAATACGAGGACTTAAAACAAGTTTGGATACAAACACAAGCGCAACAGATAAACATTGCCAGTGATCAAAATATGTGGTTTTAGGAGGGTGGATAATGGCTCTCGTTATGGATGATACGACGGTAAAGCGATTGGAAACAAAGTGGTTTAAAGAGAAGGTGTACGTTGCCTTAGAAGATGTGGACATGGACTGGACCCAAGCAGAGATAGCAAAATTCAGGATGATGTGGAACTCGGGTGTGCATCCGGCACGAATGGCAGAAATTCTAAAAAGGGAACAAATCGAAATCTTGATACTGGTAATGGACCAAGAAATAAAGGGAGAGATAACCGATAGGATGGGAGGATTTTTCGGTGAATATCCAAGCAAAGCTGTTGGAGACTCTGGACCAGATAACAGAGATCAATAAACGCCATCCGAATATAGGTAATTTACAAAAATGCAACATTCCAGATTGTGAGATATGCGCTGAATTAGAGGACTTGGGACGGCAGTACGAGCAGCTTATAAAGGCTGTTAAACAAGGTAGGAGGAAGGCTATATGAATTTAGATAAACTATTCAACATGCAGGCGAAGCTAGATGACCACATTAAGAAAGAAAAGGGCTTGGAAGGGAAAGAGTTGCTAGATGAAAAGATTCTGGCTTTGCAAGTGGAGCTTGGTGAACTAGCAAATGAATGGCGTGGGTTTAAGTTTTGGAGTGAAGATCAGGAATCGAGGACAGATTACATTTGTGAATTATGCGAAGGGTCAGAGGAAATATCTGTTCAAACAGCCGTTGGTAATCCTGAACATGGGTATGATGTCTACGACGTAGATGTTAATTGTCCGTTATGCGAAGATGTCGATTTTAATAAAAACCCACTTCTAGAAGAATATGTAGATGGTTTGCACTTTCTGCTAAGCATAGGCAATGACTTAGAGACAACTTATAAAGAAAAATCAATTATGGATTATGAGAAATGGAATACAACTCAATTATTTAATGCAATGTATTATCAATTAGCTATGTTTGAAAATGAGGTTCATAGCAAAGCACCGCGGACCAGTCAAACTAACGCTTATAGATTAACTTTTAATGTGTTTCTAAGTATCGGTAAACGACTTGGCTTCACTTGGGAGCAAATCGAACAAGCCTATTTTGATAAAAATGCCATAAATCATAAACGGCAAGAATCAGGTTATTAAGCTATGGAAGAACTAATGTGCACTATCCGAAGTGTATTTAAGTTTTTCAAGCAACCTCATAGGATCGGCGATACCTTGGATGTTGAAGGGGTTTTGTACCTCGTTATAGGTATTGAACGTTTTAAGGTCTACTCAACAAAATTGGTTGTTTGGTACACGGTGCAAGATTTAAGTCGAAGTGACTACATTTCCCGTAAATCTGTGTCAGGGCAGAACACAGGTGAGATTGAGTTAGTAATAAAAATGAAACACGATGATGAACGTTGGAAAAACGTCCATTTAGGTAAAACATCTACAGTCGAAGGCAGTCGGTATAGATTAACGGAATATACGAGTATCTGTTTGAAAAGTACTGATATTGAGGTTTGTGTAATCGGAAAAATAATACATCCGGTTAACAGGAAAGAAGCTCGGGCTAAATTTACACAAGAACGGATGAAAAGACTAAATTTAGAAGTTTACTAGGAGGTAATCCAATGATCGAATCAACCAATTGTGGGCGCTGTGGACGTCCACTCAAGGACAGTAAAAGTAGAGTTAAGGGTTATGGTCCAGTTTGTTTTAAAAAGGTGCAGGAGGCGAATGAACAACATGAGACAGAGAATGACGGTAACGGAGTACAAGAAAGTCTCGAAGTCTAAGCGCCCAAAGTACGGCAATCGAAAGGTGGAGCTAGACGGAATTGTTTTTGATAGTGTCGCAGAGTCAAAGTATTACCAGCAATTGAAATGGCTAGAAGCTAATAAGCAGATTAACTTTTTCAGGTGCCAACCACGGTACAGGCTCCAGGATGGATTCGAAAAGGACGGCAAGAAACATAGACCCATTGACTACATAGCAGACTTTGAAATACATCATCTAGATGGGTCAATTCAAGTGGTGGACGTAAAGGGAGCGTTGACGGATGTTTTCCGCATAAAGCAAAAAATGTTCGAAAAGAAATATCCGCATAAGCTAACGCTTGTTAAATACAAGAATGGCAGTTTTGAAGAGGTGAGCTAATGAAACCACGTTGGATCACAGAACATACGGCAAAGACGTTAGATGGCGAACCGTTGCTAGTCGTCAACGTCTTTGCGGAAGGGGAAAACAAAGAAACGGTTAAACGGGAGAGTAAGGTTTTTACGCATTCAAGGGAATTGGTGCTGGTGGAGTAGACGCAAAAAACGACTAAGAAAGGGAGATGAAATATGGATAATAGAGAACGACTAAAAGAAATTATTGCTGTAATAAATAGTCAAAAAGAAAGCACAAGAAAGCTATCTGTGAATGATGCTAAATGGCTTGTTAAAAGGGCTGGCGCTTTACAGAAGATAATAGATACTTGGATAGCGATTGAAGACCACGGAACACAAGAGGATGCTCTTGATTTTTACACAATCGTTCAAAATATTTTTGATAGAGAATTATAAATGTCGCATTACGAACCGAAGGAGTGAAAATCTTGAAAAGTAAAGAAGCGATCAAAGTAATTAAGGCTAACTATCCACCAGAAAACTACACCATGCTCAGAGAAGCATTAGACTTAGCGATTAGGTTTTTAAAAGAAGATAGCGATACGGAAGAAAAGACCACTCAATTTAAGATAGGTGACTACACCATAAATGACGATTACGGGGTTGTACTCCCAATCAGGGATAAACGATCTAAGGATATTATTAACGCTCAAGAAGGATACAGACACGCCACAGAGGACGAAATAGAAGGTTATTACATGGAGGTAGAGGGATGAATTTAAAAGAGGAGCTTGCGCAAAAATCTGATGAAAAGTTAGTCAATGAGGCGAAGAAGTTAGCAGAAATAATGAAACCTAAGTTAATAGAATCTGCCAGAGAAGGTTATCAATCAATGAAAATTAACTTACAACATTGTCCTGATTATATAGGGCCATATTTACAATTTATAGGTGTAGAAAGATTCTGTAGTGTTTTGTCTAGTCAGTTAGACAAAATTTCTGTTTGTTACACCCAAGAACCAAGATATCTACAAGCTTTTGGAGAGAAGGCTTTAGTTGGTCATACGCCGTATTTGATCTTTGATTGGAGGGTGAGGAATGAATTTTGATATAAAACAGATTAGAAAAGAAGTTGAGTATATATTTAATTCTTATCCAGGACACGACATGCTTAGCATGAGTAAAGCGCAGGCTTTTTGGTTAATTGAACGCGTAGAGGAAATGGAAAACAGAAACAAAGAACTTGAGTATGCTTCCAAGCATAACGGAGAATTAAACGAGTTTTTACAAAAGAGAAAATTACCACCCAATACGCTGGGCAGGCATGTTGTTGATGTCGTTATGGATTATGTGGAGGAATTAGAAGAAGAAAATAAAAAGAAACAAAGTTTCTTTAATGAAATATCAGATTTGCAACTATATGTTAACTACACGGAAGAAGAGTTATATCTAGAGATGCTCAAAATTGTTGACAAATACTTGTCAGGGGGAGAATCGGAGTGATGGATCAGGAACGGTTGGAAGAGCCTACACACATTCCAGTTTCGATAAAGGAGTACAAACTGTTAAAAAGACAAGCAGCCCGTGTGAAGGAATTGGAAGAGTCAGAAAGAGAATGGGTATTATTTCAAGCACAAGTGAATTGTATCAATCAAAAGTTGCAACAACAAAACAAGCGCTATCGAGAAGCGATTGAAAAAGCAATAAACGAAGGCGTATCTATTAAAGATTGCAATGAAGCTATTAATCATATTTACGGAATTTTAGGTGAGGCATTGGAGGGTGATTGTATTCACTGCAACGGAAAAGGATTTAATGGCTTAGACTATTGCCCACAATGCAATCAATTGGAGGTCAACGATGATGACTGATCGGGAACGGTTAAAAAATATACAAGGCAATTGGGAATATGAAAAGTGCATTAAGCCGGAGGATGTGGAATTGCTTATCTCCACTGTGGAGGAACAGCAGAAGGAAATAGCCCATTGGAAAAAAGGATTTGAAAACGAAAATAAAATTGCCGGAAGGCTACGGAAGAAATTTGAAAGATTAGAGAAGGAAAACGCCCGATTGCGGAAGGCTTTAGAAATGTATGCCGATATCGATAATTACATTGGTGTGCCTTATTGGGTTGGATTAGACCAAGGAGAAAGAGCACGTGAAGCATTGGAGGGTGAGGAATGAAAAGCTACGAATACAAAGATAGTGGCGGCAGAAATTTATGTAAGCAACATCATATGTTGAGGTGTAGTGAATGTTTTTATGTAGATGTTCTAGAACGAGAAAACAAGCGCTATCGTGAATTTATAGAAACTGTCTCAAGTAATTGGGAGATAGCTAGGAAAATAAAAAGTCAAAGAAAACAGCATATCATCGGACCTGCCCATTTGCTTGAGTATATCAACAGTGAAGCAAATAAGTTGTTGGAGCGCTCCACATGAACCCACTGGACCCTGCTTATTTAAAAGGTTTTAGCGACGGCAAGAAACAGGCAGGGAAGGATTTTGAACGGTATATCTCCCATATGCTTGAGACACTACAGGAAGTACCAGGCATTGGAGATAAGACGGCAGAGAGGATTATTGAGCATTTTATGCAAGGGATGGACAACTAGGAGGGATAGCATGTACGAAGGGACAAAGGCGGTTATAGATTTACTAGATGACAAAAAGATGTATGTGGTAAAGGAAGGGCGTTTGATTGAACATAAGTTACCAAAGTATGGAGAAGTAACGGTGGTTACGTTAGGCGGTAAGGTTGACAGGTTAATAGATAAATGTAGTAGGAAGGTGTAGAAGATGATTTACAAAATACTTAGATCCATAGGATGTAAAACATTTTTCATATTTTCTGTTCTTTATTTACCAATGGTTGTAGTGGCATACTTACTTACAGCCAATACAAGCGAAGAATGGAAAAGGGATATAAAGAGGTATTACTCAGATTTGTGGAAAGACGCATTTGGATAAAGCCTAACGGAAAAGAAAATATAAAATAGGAGGTTAATATGATGCTTAAAGAAACAGGAGAAACACTTATAGACATCGCTGGGGAAATCGTGAAAATTATTGTAGATGATCATATCGTTGGTATAGAGAATTTAAAATGGAGAGAAACGGAAAATGGAGGAGAAGAACTAACGCTAAATGAAATATCGGAGCAATTAAACACCGACAGAGTTATTTATGTTTGGGTGGAAACAGGATTGAGTGGTCGAATATACCAATTTGGAAACTACATGGATGGTAAGTGGTACGAACACGGAACCACAAAAGGGTTTGCGTAATCAATATATTAGTCCTTACGGAAGAACCGACGGACACCAAATTAACGCTAGGGCGGCGTTGTTTGGTGTCTTTTTATATTTTTAGGGGAGTGAAGACATGAACAGGACACTCAAGGACCAACTAAGGGATTGGAAACGGGATTATCAAGAGGTTGCTAGAAAGCCACAGAAACGGCGCAGAGAGGTTTTAACAGAATCGGATATAAAAGCATTAATGGGCATGGACAAGCCAGTATTTCGAAAGTACAGAGGTTCTTTTAGACAACGATAGGAGGGGCTATTATGTGGGCGGACAGAATGATTATTGAGTATGAGAACGGGCGAACGGAACTAGGGGTAATGAAACAGAAATTGGGCGATTCTGAATTAGATAAACAAGACAAGTCACAGATTAATAGTATGATCAACGATATGTCCTTTGCCATTGATTGGATGAGGACTGGAAGAAGACCAGGAAACCTAAGAGGAATCGACAGAAGATCCGTTTATCAGCGTACTGCTTTGGTAGACATGGACCTTATGCCAAGTTTAGACATAACGCCGGAACCCAGGGATTTGGAAAACGATGAAAAACAAGCTCTCGTCAATATGCTAATTGATTTATCGCACAGGGAGAGACAATGCTATTTATTGCATATGGCGCAAGGGTGGAGCATGCAGGAGATTGCGGACGAACTGAAAATCAAAAAGCCAACTGTCCAGAAATTTATCGAAAGAGCGAAGAATAAAATAAAAAGAAAATTATCGTGTCATACGAATGTCATATGATCGCCACTAATAAGTGAAAGCTTATTAACATGGCACTGTTCGACGGAATCGATAGCGCCACTCAATGAAAATAGCATTTGGAGACCGGATAAAACCGTTCTCCCCTTTTTATTTTATCGGTGGGGTATGGTTACTTGAGCAATTAGGTTCGATTCCTAATCCCTACGATCACCATGCGCAAAATCATGCTCTAAAAAGGTACCGGATTAAATGACCGGACCGTAAAAGCTGATGTGCCAAGTTGCACAAACAGAATGATGGATTTCGTAATGCGAATCCGTTTTTTGCCGATGTACCATGATGTACAAACGGTTCCTAAGATGGCTTTCACTTCCGAGCGTTAAACTCCTATAAAAGTGGTAGCCATTTTTGATTATATTAAGCGATTAGCACAAGGAGTGAACGCCTATGAATGACATTGAAGCTCATAAAATCAGAAAGCGTGGAGAGTTTGCACCGGTAGACGTGCTCACAAAAGCTAAAGGGGTTATTGAAAAGTACGGAGCGAAGAAAGTCGTAGCAATCATCCAAACTGATAATGATGATATATACCGTTATAACACAGAATTGGATGTCATTGAATTGCTAGGACTATTAGAACTAACTAAGCATTGTGAGTTCGATAACTGATCATCCATTTTTAATACGGAGGTGGAGTTGATGTAGATGCCTAACTGGGAGGATATAAAGAGAGAATGGGAATCAACTAAGATTACCCTTAAGGATTTAGCTGATAAGCATGATATAAAGCTAGGAACCCTCAAGAGTAGAAAAAGCCGTGAAGGTTGGTCAAGAGATCCGACTAAAAAGGATGCAACCAAACAAGGGGATGCAACCATAAAAGATGAAAAGGATGCAACCTCTAAAAAACGCAAGGAACAAAAGAATAGAAGTGGCAACCCTAATCCAGAGAATCAATTCACAGAACGGAACGGTGCTGCGTTAAAACACGGATTGTTTAGTAGATACATTCCCCAAGAAACATTAGCGATTATGGGGATGATGGATAAGGATGATCCAGCGGACTTGCTATGGGATCAGATTATGATCCAGTACGCTGCCATTATTCGCTCTCAAGAAATTATGTTTGTTGATAATAAAAATGAGATTGTTAAAGAATTGAAGAAGTTAAAAGTTGAAAATGCAGTTTCGGCAGATGGTCAGGATGTACAGTTGCCTATCGAGAAAGAGTATGAGATTCAATTTGCTTGGGATAGACAAGCAACATTCTTGAATGCTCAATCTAGAGCTATCTCAGAGTTACGGACATCCATTAAGCAATTCATGGAACTATCCAATAGTGAAGATGAGCGAAGGTTGAAACTTGAGCAAATGCAGCTAGGTGTTGAAAAGTCCAAGAAGGAAATTCAGAAGCTTGAAAAAGATTTACAAACAGGCACATCAACAGAAGATAAACTTAAAACGTATTTTGAAGCGTTAGGAAGTGCTTTCCGTGAATCTTGACGCTATATACACTAAAAAACAGCAAGACATCTATTCAAGGTGTGTAAATGATGATTGGTTCATGCTTATCAACCATGGAGCTAAGCGTACTGGCAAGACGATATTAAACAATGATCTCTTTCTGCAAGAGTTGATTAGAGTAAAAGAGATCGCATCGTCACAGGACATCGAAAAGCCGATGTATATTGTTTCTGGTGCAACATTAGGGACAATCCAAAACAACATCTTAACTGAAATAACAAATAAATATGGTATTCAATTTACATTCGATAAACACAATAATTTTACTTTGTTCGGTATATATTGTGTTCAGGCTGGACATTCCACAATTGCTCACCTGGAGAAAATAAGAGGTATGACAGCGTTCGGGGCATATATCAACGAAGCTTCACTTGCTAATGAACAAGTATTTGACGAGATTAAATCACGTTGTTCTGGTGAAGGCGCAAGAATATTAGTGGATACGAACCCGGATAACCCAGAACACTGGCTACTAAAAGATTATATTCAAAGTGATGCGCCTGGTATTATTAGTTACTCATTTCAATTAAATGACAATACTTTTTTATCAGAACGTTATCGAAAAAATATAGTCGAAACCACTCCTACAGGCATGTTCACAGATAGAAATATTTACGGGAAATGGGTATCTGGTGACGGAGTAGTATATTCAGACTTTAACCGAGAAAAACACATAATTAACAAAGCAGACCTAACCAAAATTAAGATGGTTAGGTATTTTTGTGGTGTTGACTGGGGTTATGAACACTATGGATCTATTGTTGTTGTCGGTGTAGATGCTGCTGGAAAATACTACGTGGTTGAAGAACATGCCCATCAACATTTGGATGTTGAAAAAGAATGGGTGCCAATCGCTAAGAGTATTGTTGCAAAATACGGAAAAATCCCCTTTTATTGCGACTCAGCAAGGCCTGAATATGTTGTTAAATTTACTAATAACAAAATCAAAGCAATAAATGCAAATAAAAAAGTAATGTTAGGGATTGAATCCGTAGCAACTTTGATAAAATCGAATAAATTCTATGTTAATTATGACGAAATGCCGAGATTCAGAGAAGAAATTTATAAATATGTATGGCACAAGACGTTAGACGAGCCTGTGAAAGAGTTTGATGATGTTCTGGACTCTATTAGATATGCGATTCTTACAGATATTGAATTATCGAAAAGAACGCCTAAGAAAGAAAAATACAAAGCGTTGCAGTCGCTTGGGTTGTAGGAGGTTGTTAGTGTGAGAGCGATCAGGTTTTTATATTTGTTTTGGAGGTTGAAAGTTCTGAAAATACCTTTACACACTTTTTATTTTATATATAGCGCCGTGACTGTATCCAACATATGGAAACATTCGAAAGGTTGGCGCTTTAATTGGGAGGTGAATCAGTGAACAAAGTAAACGAATATGAAACAGCACATTATGAGTATGGTAGCTCGAAGCAACGATTTTCCAGTGAAGCTAATATACATTATTTATATTCAAGCTCAAAAGACCTTCTTGATAAACTGGATGATCTAGGGAATATGATCAAGCATTTCGAAGAACATCAAAAACCTAGAATTAAAACGCTTCGTGATTATTACGAAGGCAAAAACACAACGGTTTTGAGAGATAAGAGACGAAGAGAAGAGCACCTATCGGACCATAGGGCTACGCATCCATTTGGAGAAGGCGTGAGTGGGTTCATTCAAGGTTATTTAGTAGGGAACCCTATTAAGACCACTTATCCAAACGAAGACATCGAGGAACAAATAAAAGACATTAACAGAACGAACGATGCAGACGAACATAATAGTGAGTTGGTATTGAATCAATCCATTTATGGGCGTGCTTATGAAATATTGTGGCGTGATCAGGATGATAAAGTTCGTTTTGCTACATTGGACCCATTGGAAACTTTTGTCATCTATGATGATACAGTTGAAATGAACCCAATCGCAGGGGTTAGAGTAATTAAGAAACAATTCAAGGATGAAAAGACAGTTTATCTATATACCGATCAGAAAATAGCCGCTTATGCTCTTGGGCAAGACTATTCTTTAACTCCTAGTGATGATAAGGAACATAAATTCGAGGGAGTTCCCATCATTGAGTATTCCAATGACAAATTTAGAATGGGTGATTTCGAAAGGGTACTAAGTTTAATTGATCTGTATGATGAAGCACAGAGTGATACCAGTAACTACATGACGGACCTCAATGATGCGATGTTGGTCATCAAAGGGAGATTGGATTTAGAAGATCAATATGATGAGGACCCAATTAAAACAGCTCAAAGAATGAAAGATGCTAACCTATTGTATTTAGAGCCATCCTACAACAGTGAGAAAGAAGGCAGTGTTGATGCTGGTTACATTTACAAACAATATGACGTAGCAGGAACAGAAGCTTATAAGGATCGAATAGCTAATGATATTCACATGTTCACCTTTACCCCAAACATGAATGATGAAAATTTCGGTGGTGTCCAATCAGGCGAAGCAATGAAATATAAGCTTTTCGGGTTGGAGCAAAAACGAGCCACAAAGGAACGACTTTTCAAGAAATCCTTGCGTGATCGTTACAGATTAATAAATAACATTCTAACCTTCGCTAACGAGGGTTCTTTTGACGTTAACGACATTACGATTACCTTTACACCTAACCTACCTAAATCAGTTAAGGACGAAATAGAAGCCTTTGCTAAGCTTGGTGGACAGCTGTCTGATGAAACTTTGTTAAGTATGCTTTCAATTGTAGAAAATCCGCAGGAAGAGCTAGAGAAGATCAAGAGTGAGAATCCGCAGACGAACGCTGTTAGGTATGAGTTTCCTGAAAGGGGCGGTGATAAAGATGAGAAAGACCTGGAATGAACTTTCTGAATTACCTTGCGTAAAGAAATATGGTTGGCGGCATAGGATGGCCCACATTTTAGGAACTCACAGTCGCATTAGGTGTATTGATGGTATTGCCCAATGTGCGGCAGAAGGGCTTGCTGAAGGAATAAAGAGGAGTGAAAAAAGAAGGCGATTAAATGGCTGAATACTGGCGCGACCGAGAGCTTGCTCACATAAAAAAGCAAATCAAAAACGATGCTCAGATAGCCAAAAAGATACGTGGTAACCAAATGAGAGCCATGGAAGAGATACAGGAGCAAATAGAAGCCTTTTACGGCCGTTATGCTGATAAAGAAGGTATAAGTATGGACGAAGCTCGTAAACGTGTCACAAAACTTGATATGGAGAAATACCAGAAGAAAGCTAAACGGTATGTTAAGGGTGCTCATTCTTCATTCTTCTTTATTCGTGGCAGAAGCTTCACAGAACGTGCCAATGAGGAAATGCGACTGTATAACGCAACGATGAAGATCAACAGACTCCAATTACTCAAGCTTAATATTGAATTGGAATTAATTGCCGCCATTAGTGACGAGGAACACTTTTTATTAGAAGAACTCACCAAACAGATCAGAGCAGAGTATGAACGGCTGTCCGGCATCCTAGGTGAATCGATCAATTATAACGAAAAGCAGATTAATAGTATTGTTAATTCTTCTTTTCAGTCAGCTACATGGAGTGATCGATTATGGTCCAACCAGAACGCCTTACGATCCGAGTTGGACAAGCTGCTTAACCGGGGTATCGTGCAAGGGAAGAATCCCAGAGTGCTAGCTAGAGAGTTAAGGAAAGTGTTTAATACCAGTGTTTATAATTCCGAACGATTAATGAGAACTGAAATGGCTAGAGCACAACAAGATGTATTCCAGGACAGTGCAGATCAAACAGGGATAGAACAATATGTGTTTATCGCTGAACCTGATGCTTGTCCTATTTGTGCTGCATTGGATGATAAGGTGTTTGATATTAGGGATGCGAAGATAGGCGTTAATGCTTATCCAATTCATCCCAATTGTCGTTGTAGTCAAGCTTTACATGTTGATCGCGAGGAATGGGATAAAAAATTGAAGGCGAGAGGATTGTAAAGGCGATGTGATTAGGTGATATAATTGTGGCGAGGTGAGAATTTTGATTTATATAGTCATTAGGGATATCGGTATATACGAAGACAGAGAAGTTTTCAATGAAGCTGTTTTTGACACAAAAGAAAAAGCTGTTAATTATATATTGGGTAAGGGTTATATTTGGAATCAAAATGACGAGGTATACGAAGAGCCTGGTAGAGGGTTCATACCAGAATTATATAGAATTGAATATTGGGAAATAAATACAATTCTAGAAGACTAATCATTTGTCTTTAGCCAATAGACGTTAAACAAGGCTTTTTATTATGCTCAAAATCAAATCGTGCAAGGACTTTACAAACAATCGAATAGAAACCACTCACAAAAAGCGTCAAAGGGCTGTAATAGCGTTTTGGGGCTTATTTTTCGTGACTCTATAAATTGGGGATAAAGTGTTTGTGGGAGTGGAGGAAAACTAAAATGAATTTAAACAATAAAGTAGAAGAATTAGCGAGAACTACACCTTTTTCAAAGGCAGACATTGCTTCGAGCATGTTAAGTAGAGCAGAAAAGGGATTACCGTTTGATTTGCAATTCTTTGCCGACGGTGGCGGTGATGGTGGGCAAGGCGGAGAAGGTGACAATCCGAGTGGTGATAAAGGCGGGGATGAAACTCCTCCTGAAAAGTTTGAGCTCACCCAAAAGGAACTGGATAAGAAAATCGAATCAGAAGCAGATCGCAAGTTAAATAGTGCTTTGCAGAAAAAACAACAAGAGTGGGATAGTCAGCTACAAGAAAAGATTAATGAAGCGCTGAAAGAAAAAGAACGTCTATCCAAGCTATCTGAGAAAGAACGTAAGGAAGAAGAGATGACCCAGAAGGAAAAGGAACTCGCAAGGCGTGAAGCTGAGATCGAGCGCAAATTACTACGCTCCGAGGCAGTGGATGACTTGCAAGCAAAAGGGTTGCCTTCTGATTTCGCCGACATCCTTTTAGGTAAAGATGCAGAGTCCACCTTAGAAAACATTAACAAATTTAAAAAATCCTTCGATGAAGCTGTAAACGAAGCTGTTAAAGCTAAATTAAGACAAGACCCTCCACCTGCTGGCGGCGGTGGCATGGGATCAAGCAAAGGAACATCAGTAAAAGATATTGCCGCAGAAAGTAGACTTATAAAATAGGAGGAATATAGATTATGCCAACATTTAATCCAGATAATGTATTATTGCAAGATTATAAAACAGGAGCTATCCCAGAAGAACAGGGAACGCTCATTTTAAGGGAAACAATGGCTAATTCGGTCATGATGCAATTAGCAAAATACGAAGAAATGAAGAAACAAAAGAAAACATTCCAATATCTTGCCGAAGGAGTAGGAGCCTACTGGGTAGGTGAGGGTGAAGTCATTCAAACATCTAAACCACAATGGTTAACAGCTACGATGGAAGCTAAGAAGCTAGGTGTTATTATCCCTGTTTCTCGTGAATTCCTACAGTATTCTGTTACAAACTTTTTTAATGAAGTGCGTCCATTGATCGCTGAAGCTTTTTACAAGAAGTTTGATGAAGCTACAATCCTAAATTCAGACAATCCTTATACACAGTCGTTGCAAGAGTCTGTTGAAGCTGTAGACCACATTGTCACAGGTGATATTAATGGAGATAACTTCTTCGAATTAACAGACCTAGTAAACGATGCAGGATTTGATGTCAATGCATTTATTTCCAAGAAGCAAAACCGTTCATTGCTTCGTCGTGTAGTGGATGGATTTACTCAAGAGGACGGAACAATCACTGATCCAGTACGGTTGTACAATCGTGGAGCGAACACACTAGATGGATCGCCTGTAGCAGATTTAGAATCTAACAATATGGAAAAAGGGGAATTGTTCGCAGGGAACTTTAACTATGTGCGATATGGTATCCCTTATAACCTGAATTATTCTATCTCAGAAGAAGCTCAGCTATCTTCCATCGTTGACGAGAACGGCGAGCCTATTAACCTATGGGAACGTGAATTAATGGCTATCCGTGCCACTATGGATGTAGGATTCATGGTCCTAAAAGACGAAGCGTTTGCTAAATTGGAACCAGCAGGTGATCCGGGGGAGTCGTAACCCCGGACATTGACGATGTCACGCCAACGACTGACGGGGCAGTCATTAATTTAAAATAAGGAGGGCTATCATGTTTAAAATCTACAAAGGCGATAATGTGGTCGTAGAGGGTGACAGCCCTCTTGAAATCACAGGGATCAATCCAAATACGGATGTGGCAAAGGGCGAATATCAAGCCGTAAGAGTGGAAGAAGACAGGGAATCGGAAAGAGTGGATATCCCTGCGTTTAAAACATTGCCGATTGCTGTAACGGGTGTAACAGTATCGCCAAAAACGTCCAACGGAGAATCAGGTACAGCTGGAACAAGACAATTAACGGCTACTGTTGCGCCATCGAACGCCACTAATAAGAGTGTATCTTATGCAATCGCACCTACTACAAGTGGCTTATCTGTTAATGCTAGTGGATTAATCTCTTGGGGTGCTGATGTGCCAGAAGGTACTTACACGACAACTGTTACAACAGCAGATGGATCTAAAACTGATACTCATGTATTAACCTTAACCGAACCAGAGCCAGAAGAACCTGAACCAGATCCTGAACCCGAAGGTTAAGGGGTGATTGAATGGCTATTGAAGGATCAATTGAGCGTATTAAAACATTATTAGGAATTGAAGATGAGTTACAAGATAAAGCTCTAGAAATTATCATTGAAAATGTTACTAGTCACTTATCATCGATGATCAAAAAAGATGTACCAGAAAAGTTAAATTTCGTCATTGAGGAAATAGCAATAAGGCGATTTAATCGTTTGGGAACAGAGGGAATGAAAGCAGAGTCTGTTGAAGGTCATAGAATTGATTTTTACGACTTAGAAAAAGACTTTGTACCTTATCTTAGTATAATTGATGAATATATTGATGAACCAGATGAACCTAAACGCGGAAAGGTGCTGTTCATCTAATGAGATTCGACCGAAGAATAACCTTTGTAGAAGAAGGTGAGACATACTACGATCCTGTTTTAGGTGAGGATGTTGTTGGTGATCCAGTTAAGACACAGAAGCCTTGTAATCTATCGACAATGGGCGTAGATCGCACCAATGAGTTATTTGGGCAGATTGATAAGGTCATAACCGTCGCAAGGCTACAAAGGCCATATAGTGGCATTGTTGATTATGTGCTAATAAACGATAAAAAATATCAAGTAAAACGCCAATCCGATTACCGGAAAGGCGTTTTTTATTTGGAGGGAGTTTCTCATGGGCAGTAACTTCTCCCTTACAGGTGTTGATGCGCTAGTGGGTAAGTTAAAGCGCAACGCTAACCTAAACGATGTGAAAGAAGTCGTTCGAACGAATGGCGATGAATTACAAAAGAAAATGCAACGTGATGCACCTGTTGATACTGGATTTCTCAAACGAAGTATTGGTGCTTCTGTTAAGGACCATGGATTTACGATAGTAACAGGCCCGACAGCAGAGTACGCCCCGTATCTCATTTACGGTACAAGAGCTTTATATCCTAGAGACTTTTTCAGACCGAACTACTTTGCGCAAAGAAAGCAATTTATCGATGATTTAAAAAGATTAATGAAATAGGGGTGAATAAATGGCAACAGAACTCAAGGCCCCTCAACAGCAAGTCTATGATGCTGTTTTTCTAGCATCTATGAATTTAGGTTATCGGACGGTTAATTACTTACCTGCAAAAGACTTTGGTTATCCATTTGTTTTTGTAGGTGAACAGTCAGATCAAGATTACCGTACCAAAGATGTTATTTATGGGCGAGTTCAGCAGACTGTTCACGTTTACCATTCGAATTCTAAAAGGCGAGACCTCACAACCATGATGAACAACCTTAAAACTGAGTTTCGCAAGCTTAAACATACAGAAAATTTTTATGTCACATGCAAAAGCATCACGGCTCAAACACTCATGGATAACACAGATACAGAACCGTTGCTACATGGAATTATCGAAGTGGAATTTCAATTTAATTAGGAGGGAATACAATGCCAGACCAAATTCCAGAAATGATGCAAGGTAAAAATAGAATTTTGCTTTTTCGCTTACTCGAAGATGCAGAAAAAAACGTTGCTGCTAAGTTATCTTTTCAGACAGAACATACATTTAGTTACTCTCGTTCTCTTGACCGCATTGCCACAAAGGATGGAACAATAATTAAGGTCGGTGAACTAGAAACAGAGGTTAGTATTGAAGCTATCCAAGCTAAGAAAGATTCTGTATTCACTATGTTGCAGGAAGCAGCACTAAAAGGGAAAAAACTAGAATTATGGGAAGTATCGGTAGATGAAGACTTAAAGAATGACGAAGGGAAATACCCTGCCGTTTATGCGCAAGGTTATTTAGATTCTTGGGAGCCTAGTTCGCCCACGGAAGACGAAGCATCTATTTCTAGTAATTTCATTGTTGAGTTAGAACCTCAATTTGGATTTGCTACATTAACAGCTGAACAAGAGAATGCAGTTCAATATGCATTTAGAGACACTATAGAGGAAGACTCAGAGGAAGACCCGGGGGAGTGATATCCCCGTCAGTAGGAAATATTGAACCTACCACAGACGGGGCGAAAGTAGAACTAGATTAAGAGGGTGCTTAGGCACTCTCTTTTTATTTGTCTAAATATGAAAGGTGGAAAATAAATGAGATTCAAAATTGGTAAATCAGAAGCGAAGTTAAAATTCGGGGTTAAATTCGTACGTTTAATGGATGAGAAATACACCATCGATTATCAAGGTCTAGATTTTGGAATGGGAATTATGTATGCGCAAATGGGCCTTGCTCAAAAGAGTGTACCGACACTATCTAATATTATCCACGCTGCCACTAAAGGTGAATTTCACATTGATGACATTGATGATGCGGTAGAAGAGTACGCGGAGCAAGAAGGCAGCTTAAAGAAGCTGTTTGATCAGATTGAGGAAGAAATGGGAAAGTCTCAAGTCGTCCAGGAGACTATAAAGGCATTGCAAGAAGCAAACAAAAAAGCAGAAAAAGAAAAAATCAATCAATAGAGACCTATGAGGAAATCATTGAAAATAGCTTTCGTTATTTAGGCTACGAGCACCTTTCGGATATTGAGGATATGACTTTGTATGAATACGAGATGAAGATGAAGGTCTATCGACTGAAAGATGTAGATCGAAATTATGATATGCATTATCAAGCATGGCTCAACCACCAGGCAACTGCAACAAAAAAAGTAGGAAACGACGCCGTTTCCGCATACAAAGACTTTAAAGATTTCTTTGATTATAAAAAGGAATTAAAAAAGATTGAAAATCCTACAAAAACAATTGATCCCCGTATGAAAAGATTAGCCCGGATCGCTAAAAGGGTGAACGAAGGGAGGTAGGATAATTGGAACAATATAGCGTAGAGGCCGTATTAAAAGCAAGTGGCGCTGATAAGTTTGCGCAAGCCTTTAAAAATGCAGCAAGTAACGTCCAGGGGTTTGAAAAAAACACAAGTAACGCCGGATTGACTGTTGGCAAGTTAGTAGGTGCTGTAGGTATTACCGCGGCTCTTGCTTTTAATACGGCCTCTACGCTATATTGTTCC
>RWZE01000071.1_pt1 | contig 32210 bp, 58 predicted proteins | sample 2187721 | NCBI WGS metagenome assembly RWZE01 (sample SAMN10531867, study PRJNA481165) | viral metagenome | isolation source: viral particles purified by filtration and ultracentrifugation from about... | host: Nasonia giraulti 16.2 | place: USA:Tennessee | collected 2011-04-01
CTTTGTAAATGTGTAAGTATTGAATTCCTCAATAGTGTGTACACAAGAAGGATGAATATATATCTTAAAGCCTTGTAAAAATAATATCCCTTGATTTACACTGCCTTTTCCTTTGATAGACTTATGAAGCCTTCTCAATCCCTTACTCCTTAACTCCGCTATCAATCTAGGCTCTGCACTATCACCAGTAATTGATGCGTTTAATGCGTCTTTTTCTTTAACCATGTTATAAATGTCTTGCGTCGTCATGGCTAACTCGTAATGTTCGTCATATATCCATATCTCTTTATTTTCTAAATCGACAATTGAGCTTACATGAGTTGTTGGGTCATTAGTAAATCCGTAGTCTTGCCCATGTGTTACTTCTTGTATTTCTTTGATTTTTTGAGTTGGGTCAAAATCTACCACTCTAAAGTTTTCAAATACTAAGCCTTCTGCAACTCCCCAATCGCCATCGCAGACTATCCTGGCACGTCTCGGATTGGTCTTATATAAATCTTCCATACGTTGCCTATCTACGTCGTCCAACCATTCATTAACTCTAAATGTTGTGGTGTCGTTAAAAACATTTCTACGCTTTGTTTCAACGTCAAAAAACTCACGCTTTAGCCAATGTCGTTCAGACCATGGGTTAAAAGTGAGTGTGATTTGTTTAAAAAATGTAGGGTCATCATGCGAACCCCTTATGGATTCAATCACAGTATCAACTGCTGCCATATCCTCGAATTGATAGGCCTCTTCAAACCATGCCCATGATAAAATACCAACCTCAACTGTAATTGATGTTATTTTTAACGGATCATCAAGTCCTCTAAACAATATCTTTTGTCCAGTTGGTAAATATGTTATTTCGGGCATTGATTCATTAAACTTAAACAAATGACTAACCTTTAATTTATTGGCAGCCCATTTCAAATCAGTATATGTTGATTGCCTGTTAGTGTTTGAGTACCTTCTAACGACGAGTAAATTCGACCATTCATATTTCATAATTCGATGAATTAAATTAAGCGCTGTTGTTTTAGACTTCTTGCTACCCCTCGAACCTTTTACAACTCTGTAAAATTGTTTGTTATTCCAAAATCGATTATATCCTTTACCTATTTTCTCTTTGATTGATATGACAGGTTGCTTAGTCTTCATCTGGCACATCATCCACGAATACAGGTGTGACATTTTCTACCTGTTGTTTTTCAGTCCACATAGCGTAGCGTTTACCTAATAATTCAGCAGCTTTTATCCTATCTTTTGCTGACACATCAATATCATCAATTGTTTGGGCGCCTTCACCTACACCCCTTAGTGTTTCCTCTGATTGTTCCCCTCGCAAAATTGACGTTAGATACTCCATTACTTCTTGTTGGTCCGCTACACGTTTCGACTTCAATTCTTCCATTCGTTCCTCTATATAAGCTGACACGTTAGCATTTGTTAGCAATCTACTTCCGTTCGCCCTTGCAGTCGCTTCCCTTTTTACGTTCTTATAAGCCAACAAATAAGCTTCAGTTGCGTTGCCTAACTCGATGTAGTAATCAGCAAACGTTCGTTGTCTCAAAGTTAAATTTTTCTTACTCATCTACATAACACCTACCTCCTTGACATCGCTTATATAAAGCTATTCATTTACTTTGCGCTCCTCTATATAGTTAACTTCTCCCGAAAACTTTTTGATCGAGCACTTTTTGCACCTTCTTTTGTCTTGTGTATTGACACAATGCTGGCATCTTTTCCGTTCGGTACATCGAATTCATTATCTTCATAGAGTATATATACCTTCACTTGTCTACCTCCTAATTTTAAGCATGAAAAAAGACACCTACATTTGTAGATGCCTTTACATTTATTTGTTATTACCTAACATAATTTGTGCCGACCACGTGGCCGTTAATGTTAGCGCCTCTTTTTTACTGAAACCCACATCAACTAACTGATTGTGGTATTCCTTCGACAACTTCGCTATATCTCGTAATGCCGCTTGTATCTGGTCAAACTCATGTACTTTCATGATTTCACCTCGTTTACACTTCTAGTTCCTGTATATCTCCATCTGGGTAAATAATATAACTTTTTAATAGCATTCCATTTCCTAATGTCGAAGCATCGTGTTCCTCTTTCTTTTCATACTCATGGATATCTACGTAAAGTAAGTCGTTCATTTTGTTAATCGTTGTCGTTGTGTTGTAATTAAAATTAACAATGAAATGAACCTCGTCATCATTCATGTGTAAATCACTATATGATAATGCGTAATCCTCAACATCGATACTTTCGGCTATTTTCGTCAATCTCCAATTACCTGTATTATCATTCCGAACCTTTGCCGGTTTAGCCTTGCTTGCATCTTTAAAATCTTTATCGCTCTTACCAACGATGTTTTCTTTTAAGTCATCCCAAGTTACATCATTATCGTTTGAAGATTCCTCTTCCTCTGCATTTGCTTCAATCTCTTTCTTTTCGGCTGCAACTTCCTTTTCTGTTGCTTTCTTTTTCGATTCTTCTTCCTCTTTTTCCTTCTCTGCTTCTATCTTCGCTTTCTCTTCTTCCTTGGCTTTTTTCTTTTCTGCACTAGCCTGTTCTCGTTGTTCTTGTCTTTCTTCACGTTCTGCTTTTTCTTCATCCGTTTCATCAAATGCGCCAGTCGCGCCCATAATAATTGCAATACCTACAAATGCAACTATGCCAATCCCGATAAGCTTTTCAAATGGTTTTAAGTCTTTCCATTGTTTTTTCTGTTTAGACACACCAACCAACCCCCAATAATATGTATTGCCTATATTATCGGTTAGTTGGTAAAGTTTATCAAATACAAACGGTGTACTGCCAGATAAAATGACAATACACCGTCAAGGCTTCTGTACTCCTTATGTTTCCATCGGCTTTACGCACGCCGATAACCAGCGCCCTTGTTTTACTCTAAAGCCATATCGACATTATCGATTGTCGGCATTCTCCTCCTACTACTAGGTAGATGAGCTATTAATTTAAGTTCATCGTCTCGGCTATGCCTATTACGATTATATCATGAGACACATACAGGAACATAATCTTGGCATGTCGGGAAATTTCACTGTTGATAACTTATAATCTTTGCTATTTCTCTTAATAATCGATTTACATTTCTTTCGGATTGTTCTGTTATATCCGCTATTTCTCTTGATGGGAACCCATCCAATCTTAATGCTAATACCTGTGCGTGTTTTTCGTCCGTGATCCTATCCCACCTATCTTGCAAATACTTAATATCTGACTTTATCTTGAAAAAATAACTACTGGATTCCAATTGGCGCAATACTTCCTTTTCTACTACGTTAGTTATTTTATTACCCTTAGGTAGACTTGCTTCGATGCCGTACTGAGCCACACCTACGCTAGAAAATTCCTTGCGCATCTCCCCCAACATATTTATATTTCGCTTGTACCCTTTTATTATTTCTAGTACTTTCTCTACATTATAGTAAGTCACCTTTTCACTCCTCAGATATTTTCAGTAGCATTTTATATGCCTTTTCCCCCTTATGTTCGTTAGCATGGCAAAGTGCACATAACAATGTTAGGTTTTTCAGGTCCGTAAACCCTCCATCTGCATATCTTTTAATGTGGTGAATGTGCAACTTATCCTCACTTCCGCATGACGTGCATGCATTATCGCACTTATCAAATACGTCTTTTCTCATTTTTGTAGATATATACCTTGATTCTGTAAATTCATTTGTTTCTCCGTCTATTATTTTTCTGAATTGCATTACGTGATTGTAGTTACAATTTAGATATTTCATATATGCACCTGCCACATCTGATAAAACGGGTATTCGATCCGTGGATTCCATAGCATCTATAAAGTTCACTGATTTATCTATAACCTTTGCCATTTCTTTTTTGCTTTTCTTCCTTAACAACCTCATGCCCATCAGCTCTTGCCCGTATATTATCTTTCCTACCCACGATTCACTACCTGTTAATGCTCCTTCGTTGTATATAAAAGCCTTGGGATTATTCATCGTGTCACTCCTTAATATCCATTAGCCTGTCTCTCATGATTGATCTCGTTCTTTTCGTAATAAGCATCCTCTATTTCCTGCCAGGTGAAGCCGAGTGCGAATCCCAACGCTAAAAAACTTTCAAAAACGGTATCATACCAAAAAAATGAATTCTGCTCATAAAATCGACTAACAAAGAAAAATAAATTATTGAATCGTATGTCTACGGGTTCGTTCCCTCCAAACATTTTATTTACGGTATTATGTGTAATGTGTACATCTGTGTAATTAAGTTTATTGCCAATAGTTAATATAAAACTTAAACAGTCTGCGTATTCTTCTAGCATTGGATTGTGATAATGGTATCCTATACCATCGCAATTTTTGCATTGTCCGACTATTTTAGTTTTAATGTTGTTATAAAAAATTGGTTGTCCTTTACACTCAACACACATATCATCGGGATTGGCATTATAATCATTTGGCTCTTGGTCCCCACTCCAATATTTAAAGCCACGTTCCTCATTACTTAATTCACCTAATTCTGAAAATAATGCTCTTATATCTTTGTCCAACAAATCCTGCCCCTGCAATCCTTTTTCTTCTATGATTCTGTCATCTAGTATTTTTTGTGTTGTGAAAAATGGTTGTAAGTTCATTGTCCGTCCTCCAATGCTTCGTCGACAATACCAATCGCACGATCTAGCCCATCTAAATAACCACTTTCGTATTCGCTTGGATATGGTCTGTGATTTTCATCATAGATTGCATTTAAATCGTCTCGTGCCTCACGATAGCGTTTGTTTTGTTTCTTTATCAAATTACTGACATGTATTCCTGTGCTGATTGCACTATCACGGTCTTTTAGTTGTTCTTCCAACTCCTGCACATAATTCATAACAGTAACTAAAGGACTTAACGCTTTCAGTGGTATATTTCTTTCTTTCAAAAAATCGCTTAATTCACGTATTTCTCTGTTTTTGAGTTTTGTAATATGAACCATTGAATCAACTTTTTCTTCTTGCTCTAGTGCATTTTTAACAAACTCTCTGAGTTCGATTCTGTCCTTGTAGATAGCATCAACAATTGCGTCTATCTCTTCCAACCTCTCACTCATCAAAACACGTCCTTTCCATCAATTCGTGTTCGAGTTTTGAAATGTATCTAGCGACGTAAAACAATACATGCTTGGGGCACGATGCTATTTCACTTGTTATGTCATATCCGATAACTTTATTTACTTCATCCACTTCGAGAAAATCATCCCTTAACGCCGCGATAATTGTGTCCGTATCTTCGTCTTTAATTAACATTTCATCCATTCTCTCTAATCTGCTTCCATTCACTCAAAATCCCTCCTATATCAGCAGCGAACGTTTATGTGTCCACTGCCTATTTTCTTCTTTTACCGTTTCTTTGTTTTCTCCCTCTGCGTACACTATCGCCGTTTGAAGTGCTTCACGTTCGCTATTTGCAAATGTGCGCTCTACCATCCATCGTGGTTTCATGATGATCACTCCTCACAACTCATAAACAATCACTTCGACACGTTCATCTTTCTTTTCACACTCTATTTTTCTAGCAGACATTTCTTTCACTTGCTTGTCATCTGCATATACAATTTTGTTCATACTGTCGGTAATCGTTTTGTAGTAATTATCAACGTCACCTTGCACTCCGCCGCTCAAATACACATTGACATTTACTCCAACACCGCATTTGACTGGTGCCCCTCTATGCTCACTTTTAGCAATCCATGCAATTTGATTACGATACTGCATGTACTGTAAATTTCGTTTTGTCCTTTTCATTCGATGATTCATTCGTATTGCCGGGATTGCACGCCCCGGCACTGTAAAGTTACATATTTTCAATCTTCTGTCGCCCTCTCGACTGCCTCTTTATGCAAACAACTTGTACAAAAATAACTATGCTTGTCCTTTGCACTGTCATTGCACTCTACACATATGCCACGTTTCATCATGCACTTTCCTCCAATATCATTTTTCTGTATTTGTATACCGTACTTAATGCCAACCCTGCTTTATCAGCAATTTGTGTAGGCTTATATCCTGCTTTCATCAGCTCTCTTATAACGGTGTGCCTTTCTTCTGTCGCTATCATGATTGCTTCTGCTTGCTTAAATGTTGCACCTTTTACATCACGTAATGCACCTCTTAATCTAGTAAATAATTTGTTTTGACATGATTCGCATTGGAGTGATCCGTGCATGATTTCTCCTTCTTGGTGGCAATCTATGCAAAACATTAGCCACTCACCTCTGGACGAAGGACGATTTCTCTTGATAATTTTTCTATATGAAATTTATAACCAACCGGATCTAAGCAATATGGACAATTCAACGTAAATTCATTTAAATGTTTTCCGTTTTGATAACATGCATCAGATAGCTTTACTTCAAATGTTGTTTCACAATCACATTCGATTTTTATAATTGGATTCATTCCGATTCCTCCAATGCTTCGTCAATAATTTCTATTATGTTTTTTCTATGGTCTTCAATTGTTCCTTCAAATAATATTTGTAATTTAATTTGCCTAAACGATTCACGATAGCGCTTGTTTTGTTGTTCTAATTTTTCGATATAATCATCATCTTTTATTTGGTCTATGGCATCTTTAAACATCTGACACAGCCTCCAATTTATCTGAAACGTCCTTTAAATCTTGTTTTAGTCCTATATTTTCTTTCTCCAACTCCTGCACTCGTTCAGCTTGTTCGATAAGGACCAATACCAAGTCAATAGGCAAATTAACATTGTCCCTAGTATTGTTTATTCCTTTAGCAATGACCGTTTCTCTTTTTACCGTTTCGATTACGTAGCTTGTTTCCAACCGTTCTTTACCTATCATTTCTGCACCTCTCTTAACTTTTTAATTTTCCTGCGCAATCTCACGTTTTCCTTTTTAAGGTGTTCATTGCGATTCACGATATATTTGACTAACTTTTTAACTCTTTTTGTAGGTACAGTTGTGTATTGATCAAAAATATTATTGAGTATTTTTATCGCTTCCTCTGCCCTCATGCAATACACCTCACTTCATATTTTGGATTGATTTCAGCTTTCCCAAATATTCTAATGTCGCCTGTTGTAGTGCGGCATTTTTAACATCTGCACTACCTTTGTCAATAAGATTTTCCAACACTCGTTCATGATATTTTGTCAATTTGTTAACTGTCGGATTGTCTATCAAAACTCTTTGATGTGGCTCTAACATTGTTATCCCCCTTTAAAATGGCAAATCGTCATCCTGTATATTTATCTGCTGTCCGTCGTGCTCAAACGGATTGTTTTGCTGTTGTGCGTTATTATTCGGTGCATTCTGTGCGTTTTGTTGTGTGTTTTGATAATTTGTATTACTTTGACTATAATCACCTGTATGGGCGTTATTTTGACTATTACGAGATTCTAAGAATTGAATACCTTCTGCTAATACTTCTGTGATATAAACCATCTTGCCGTCTTGTCCTTCATACGAACGTGTCTGTATACGACCGTCAACGCCCACTTGGCTTCCTTTTTTCATATAGTTCGCTATGTTCTCTGCTTGCTTGCGCCACGCAACACATTGGATAAAATCTGCCTCCTGCTCCCCTTGTTGATTTTTAAATGGTCTATTTGCTGCAATCGTGAAATTACTAACAGCAACCCCGCTTGGTGTATATCGTAAATCTACGTCCCTAGTTAAACGACCGACGATCACAACACGATTAAGCATTGTCTGACACCGTCCTTTTTTCGATATATAAATAGGTTTCAGCGCCGCATGAACATGTAAATGGTGTATCTTCTAAAAAATCAATGATTATTACTGCCCTGTGTCCCGATTGGTAAAGATGTGCATCTCCACCGCAATCTTGGCATTCTGTTTTCATCTGTATTAAATTCATCCTTCTTCCTCCTCTAAAAATTCATAAATACTTGTTTGTCCTGGCAAAACTTCGACTGGCACAATTTCAATGTCGTCATTAGACATCTTTCCTGTCCTCAGCGAAACAGATTACTTTATAATTTCTTTTCACATAATTAAACGGTCGACGTTTGCCTTGTTTAGATTTTTGGATCTCCCACAATTCCACGTCTTTTTTTGCGCATTCTACCTCGAATAGTGTTCCGCCACGATTTATTAATACATCGTATGTTTTCAATTCCCACACATCACGATTGTGTGATTTCCACCATCTACGCTCTTTTTCCTTTGCAACCTCTTCGGGAGTTGCATGCCGAAGTGAATGCAAGGGCATAGATTCCGTTTCGCTAAACCAAGCGTATCCATGTTCTATACTCGTGATTTTTTGGGTTTTGTACCCATGAGATGGTCCGTTGTCATATCGAACCCACCCTCCAACCTCGAACGTTTCTTCTACTTCGTAACCGATGTAAATAGCATCCATAAATTCATCTGTCTTTAACTCGATAAGAGGCTTTGTCCATTCTTTCAACATGACTGATTGCGCCCTTACTTGCTTTTCGTGCAATTCCCTTTGTTCTTCTTTGTATCTTTCAATCGCCTCTGCCTGCTCCCTCGTCAAAATCACTTTGTCACTCATGCCGATTCCTCCATAAAATTAAGTATTTTCTCATTAGACTCCATCACTTGTTCTAAATAACTTTTTAAGTCCGTCACGCTGTTTTCATCAATTAGTAACTCTTGGTATGAGATTCCTTTTAAAGCACCCGCAACAGTTCCGTAGTAGCCTTTAAATTGATATGACGTAAACTCTTTCTTGTGACGTGTGCTGTAACTAGTTTCTAGTCGTTCTACAACATAATTTAAGTTATCGTTCCGCCTAATCCTCACGTTGTCTATTTCGATGATTACCTTTTCCTCACTCATGCCGATTCCTCCTCAAATTCCGCTAATCTCCTCAAAAACGCTTGATACTCTCTATCTGCTCTATCCCTATCAAACTTACAATCTGTATCGGGGCAAGGAATAAACTCAATGCCCCATGATCGCCTTACGTTAACTCCACCCGTTCCTTTGCATAAGCACATATTACTCAACCTCCACTTTTACAAAATCAAATAACTTGGAAATATGTTCCCATCCAAAATTACGAACTGAATCTTTTCCATACTTTTCAATCATGTATTCATCGTAATTTTTCATTTGCTCGATCTGCTGTTCTTTATCCCATATGATTTCAGCGTCTTGTAAGCTGTCGGTTAAAAAATCAGTTGCTTCATCGTCACAAAGGTAATAAGGTCGTCCGTCTAATTCTTCGCTTGATATTTCTTCTTTTAATCGCAAAACCCAAGCTTGTTTAGTCATGATTAACCTCCAATAATTCGCTGTTTTCGTAAATGTTGCCGATGACTTCGATATGTTGATGCATATTGAAAAACTCATGCGCATTGTAAGTTCCGAACATAAAACAACCGTTCAAAAATGTTACTTCAACCACGTTTCCTACTTCAAAATTACGATGGAATCCTCTAACGTAATCAGATTCATATATTTCCTTTCGGTATATATCTTTTAATCCCGTATATTGCGTAACTGTTTCATACTCAACTGCAACGCCATTTATATAAGCGAATTTATCTACGTGGTTTAAGTAAAACTCCGGCATTTCATCATCCGAATAAATCCATTTTTGTCCATTAGCTAACGCTTCGATAACTTTACCTCTAACGCCAATTCCTCTCACGTCATGCCCTCCTCAAAAACTTTTACGTCTGTAATCATCGCCGTTCATGATTATTATTTTCGTATTTTCCATCAACCTAGAAAAATTACGCTCATTCATATGTTTTTTTAAGTCTTTGCTGTTTAGATTTGTTGTATAGATAGTCGATTTACCTGCGCGATCATCCATAATTTCGAATAACTTTGGTATCGACCAGTCTGTTTTTTGCTCTGCTCCTAAATCATCAAGTACCAGCAAGTCCACCGACTGCAAATGCCTTAACAACCTGTCCTCTGTTATGCTGTCGTTGTTATATGTGTCTCTCAACTTTGTGAGCAATTTAGGTAGTGACATAAACAAGCATGTATATCCTTTTTCTATCAGTTTTTTGGTGACAGCTACGGACAGATGACTTTTACCAGTGCCATATGTTCCGTGTATTAATAGGTTAGTTGTACCGTCAAAATCATCTACATAATTTGTCATTTCTCGCTTTGCTGTTGCTAGTTGCTCGTTTGTTGGCGTGTAATTATCTAATGTTGCATTTGCTAATGATCTATTAATCAATGAGTTATCATCAAAAAATCTCTTATGTTTGTGCGCCTTTAGTTTATGTCGTGTATCTAATGCTATTTTTGACAATGCGATATCCTCGCATCTGCATCCTTGCTCCACGATTATCCATTCGCCTTTTTGCGGTCCTAAAGGTATGCGCATATTCTTTTTGTTTACTGTTTCATCGCACCCATCACATTTATATGTTTCTATCAATTCTTCTTCGGGTTTGATAATGTCTAAATTATTCATTGGATCACTCCTCAAAAACCGTAATCTCTAGGGTCTGTGTCTGTTGGCGGTACGTATTGATTCAAATAACTTTCAAACTTTGTACCAAATAATGTTTCAGGTCTGATAAAATTCTTCATTTTATCATCGTTTTTCCATTCTTCATTTTTTGTATCTATCACTTTTATAAAATCATCAAATGAAAATCCTTCGTTATATCGTGCCTTTATCAAGTCTTTTGTTTTACGTGTTGTATGTTTGTATTTTTTATTTGTTGATTTATTCAAGTGATCGATGATTTTTTTATATGGGATGCTGTCGGGTTGCCCGACTATATCTTTATCTCTTGTATTATTAACTGTAGTATTAAGTAATGTATTATTAACTGTCTCATTTTTGGGTATAGGGGTTGTCTCATTTTTGGGTATAGGGTTGTCGCAAATATAGGTATACCTATGCTCAATATTGCGTGTACCCTCTTTATACTTAATAACCCTTCGTATATAGCCCTTATCTTCCAGTTGATTAAGCCAGCGTTGCACCGTACTCCTGCTCACTTTATATAATTCAGAAAAATAACCATCCCCAGCCCAACAAAAACCCTCTTGATTACATAACGCTGTAATTTCTCCGTATAATAACTTCGCTCCATCTGTAAGTTGCTCGTCATACCTAATATTTGCAGGTATTATTGCGTAATAACTTTTATTCACTTAATCACCTCTTAAAAGTACGGATATATCTTGCCTTATTTGCTTCACTTCACTTATTAATTCACTAAAACTAGTGGTATTTGATTCGAGTAATTTCTTTCTAACCAAACCATTTGCTAGATGTTCTAATGATCCGTAATATCCCAATGTTGCAAATGAGTAAACTTCCTCGCCATCCTTGTTTATAGTTGGCTTATCCGAGTATTTACGTATCATAAATTGATTGCTGTCTGATTCTATATAAGTATTCTTTTCAATCTCTATTTTCATTTGTCCGTCACCTCTCACATAATGCATATGGCTTGTCTATCTTGATTACAATGCACTCTGGATAATGTTGCATGTAATCAGATAGATTCGCCTTAAATTCGTCGTTATTCGTTGCTTTATCCCATATCCAACTTGGCAATAATATTCGGTAGTAAACCTTCATTTTCTATCATTAACTAGTGACATTTCGTCCTCTAATTTGTTCCGTTTTTGCCTGTAATCTATCAATCTATGATTTAAACTGTCGTACATTAATTTGTATCTTGTGTACATTGCATTTGCTTCTGCTTCACGTTTTCGCAAGTGTTTTATTGCCAGTTCTGCGGTTGCTTGTTTATCAGCTACCGTTCCGCTGTTGCTTAGAATAATTTCTGCATGTAATTGTTTTCGTTCCGCATACGCTTCGTCACGTACTTGTAATGCTTCACTTGTTAAGTCTCCAACTATAAATAATGATTCATTATGCAGTGACACGAGTTCGTACAAGTGCGCCAGCTCGTTATGGTCTAATTGCTTGATGTCACTAAATATTTTCGTTAGCTGGTCAGTTCGATGTGTTATTTTCTCATTCATATCGTCGGCTCTCCAACATTGAATTCGATCGACACGCCCGCTATTTCAAACTGTCGTTTACTCTTAAAAATCACATAATCAATATCTTCACCGTTTTTTATAGTTCCATCTTCGTTAAGGTGTTTGCACGGTATCCAACAATTTTGGTTCGTGTGATTGATCGTAAAACGTCTTGCTTTTGCATTACCGTAACCTCTGTCTATTTGCTGCAATGGAATACCTTTGTAATATTGCGTTGCAAAATTACGATCTAATCCATTTAGGTTATTTTTATCGTTCTTCAACATTCTCACCCCTTGCCGATTAACTCCTCGTACTTCTGTTTGCGCCATTCCCTTCCGTCCGCTGTATAATCTGCCCAATTATGACAAGTTCCTGTATTAACTGATGGACCACATAATAAAGCTAGATTTGTTGGATCATCACCTCTGCCACCTTGTGCGGCACTTATTAAATGTGCTACCTCAAAACTGTATGCTCTAGTACGTCCACAATGCTCACACTTGCCATTTGCACGCTCATATACTGCCTGTCTTGCTTTTTGTGTTATCTTGGCACGTTGACCCCTTGTCTGTTTGTGTCGCTTTCGCTTTGGCTTAGGCACTGGATGAAATGTCATTTTTGACCATTCCTATTCATCAATGCTTGCGTTAAAATCTGATCTATCTGATTGTTGTTATATCCTTTAGACATCTGGTCAGCGTACCAAGCATTAAACTCCTCTTCCGTTTTTCCGCTCTGTTTATATTTAGCTAATAAAACCGCCTTACTCACTTGTTGCGGTGCCTGTTGAGTTTGCTGGTTGCTCCCTTGGTTATTGTTCTGATTTGTATATTCATCTGTATCTGCATCTTTTGTGTCATCGATCAAGTACAATCCATTTAGTGCGTATTTCCTTGCATATGATGAAGCTGTACCTGTGATTTGCGAATCATCCATACCTTTCTTTTGGAGTGATTCTCTAGCAAATGCCGTGACACTAAACGTTTCTTTTCCATCGGTTATTGTCGCTGTCGCCTTGATATAGTAACGATCTCCAATCAATAAAGGTTCGTCCGATAAAAACAATGTGAAGCCATGATTTTTGTTCACAGGCTTTACTGCTTCGAGGATGTCCTCGGCACTTCTGTACTTGTATTTACCAAAGTTGTTAAATTGCCCTTTCGGAGCCTTCAACTCGACTTGTGCATTTGATAATTTTTCATGTAAATTCACTACTTTTTCTGTCATCAAAATGGCAACTCCATTTCTTCGACATATTCAATGCCGTTACTTTCTAAGAAATCTTTTAACATTGCATGATTTTTCATCGATGTAAAAATCGCATATTTTACTGGATAAGATGGAGGGGTATTTTCGGTAAAAACCTCCTCAATCTGATTAATGTCAGTAGGCTTCTGCTCCACTATCTCAATTACTTCTTCTTGCTTAATTTCCGCCTTTTTTTCCTGCTCCTCACGCACAATTTCCTCTGCTTCTTTTATTATTTCCTTCTCCCGTTTGGTAATTGCCATGCTCACATCATTATCAATCGTCTTTTTGACCTCTTCCACGCCTTTAAACTCTAATTGTGATAAATAGGCTACGACTGATAAATTAACGTCATATTCAGCGTTTTTCAGCTTCACATGAGATTCAATCATTTCTCTATTGGCAAATTCTAACTTTTGTTCGTTTAGTAAATTGTTTGCTTTAAATTCGATTGATTCTTTCGTTTGATTCATCGATGCGCTTTTATTTAAAAATTCATTTTCGACAACTAATTGACTTGCATACTTTTGTTCCAGTTGTTTTTCTCCGACAACTTCATCAATAAAAGCTTGTACCTCTTGTCGTTTTTCTTCTTTTCTGCGTTCTTTATATTCTTGTAATTGTTCGTTGATCGGATTTATAACATCATCAAACATTGCAGTAATTTCTTTCATTTCATTTTCAAATACTTTGACTGGTTCGGTAAGTTGTTTTTTGATGCCCTTTCGGTAATCATCAGCAGTTTTGCGACCTTTCCGTAATTCTGCTAATGTTTCCCGAATATCCGCTGTGTTATCTTCTGTAAAAACTAAATTTTCATATTTGGCTAAAATTCCATTTAGTTCGTTGATTACTTGCTCTTTATTAAATTCAACCTTTGCAGGCTCTAGTGTAATTGTCGATATCTGTAATTCGTTCATAGATTCCATTCCTTTCTGTTTCCGACTAAAAATATGTCTTGTCTCATTTCTCCTTCTAGCAAGTGATTAGCTAGGCATCTTTCATCGCAAAAATATCCGTCTTTTGTTTTAATGCACTCATATCCGATGTAAATTGTATCTCCGCAATATTCGCACTCTTGATGGTGCGGTGTATAATGTGGTATCATTAGTTATCAATCTTTTCTTTTGTCACTGTTGGCGCAGTGACTTTTTCTTTTAATTTGAAAAATTCTACTCCGTTGTAAACTTTAGTTACTTTGTCATGATCGAGTGTAAAAGGGGTTTCCTGCCCTTCCAGTTCCTCATATGACGACAAATGAACACGTGGCTTGTCCGATGTAATTGAAACGTCTACAGATACCAAATCCAACTCCTCGCAAATATCTTGCGCCTCTAACAATAGTTCCGTTAATCTTTCATATTTTTTCATTTACTCTTCCTCCCCTATTTCTATGTGGTCGTAATATTCAACTTCTGCATCGACAGGGCTCGAATAATCATTATCCGGAAATACGACAACCTCAATACCTGGAATGCTATTCAACATACTCGCAACATCCTCGGCTGTTTCTCCTACACGTTCCGCTCTATCCATTTCGTTAATTAATTCTTCCTCACTTAGATCAGTTTTTAATACTATTTCTTTTCTAAATTTCAAAGTTTCTTCTAATAAATAACCTATTTTTTTCATTTCATTTCCTCCTTAAATAATTCCAATTGTATTTAAAAACATGTATAACAAGATAATTGAGTAAGATATCCCGAAAACTGCACCGACCATAAAAATTCCGACACATAAAAAGTTTCCTTTCACTCCACCACCTCCATGCATCTGTTAATCACTTCATTTTCTCTTTCGTGCTTGATTTCTAGTAATGCGCCTATCAATATAAGTGATAAAATTAACAGCAACAACGCCTCTCTATAATGCTTATGCATATGTTTCATCGCCATTTGAATACGAAACTACTAATGTGATAAACAAGGCTATTAAACTAGCTGTATATTGTTCCTGCGCTATAAATGCACCAGTCGACATTGCAAATAGTATTGTGGTATATCTCATATAGATCGCTCCTAACAAAATTCGATAGTAAAGTGCGTTTCATCATCAACCTCCGAGCAGAACGAGATGTAATCTTCTCCTGTGTAAGCTGTCCAGTTTTCTTCTGTGAACGAATAAATAGATTCTTTAGTTAAAATACTGATAATGAAACCATGTCCATCTACGTTATCAAGATTTATTCTTTCGACATCTACTAATGAACTAAAGTGCGGTTCACTCGGATCGTCATTGTGATATGATTGAATACTAAACTTCCAATCTGACTTTTCTTTGAGTTTCCTGTACGCTTCGATATGCCTGTTCTCCATTCATACCAACTCCTTAACTTCCAAAAATTTATTTACGAAATATACTTGTCCTTTTCCAGTCACTTTCGGTGTTCTAGTATGTTTTATTTCTCCATCAGAATCTGTTCTCAATCCCAATTTCGTGACCATAATTCCCAAATCTAAACTCTTTTGGGTAGGTGTGTTCCGCATTTCACCTTTTCGCTTGCATAAGAAACCATTCTCTCGCAACCATTCAAACAGACGGTTTGTGCCAATGTTTACGCCTTCCTTTTTCAAAATGTTAGCCAGTTCTTTAACTAAAACAGTATCTTTAGAAACTTTTACCGCATCGGCATATAATACTTTTGGTTTCTGCTCTTCAATCGTTTGCTCCAACTCCAAAACCTTACGTTGCTGTATCTCCATTGCTCGTTGGACGATCATTTCCGGACTATTCCATTTCTTTTCTACTTCAATAAAATATTGACGTGCTTGTTTACCTTTTTCATTGCGTTGCAACATTGAAATTTCTTTTGCCATGTCAAGTTTGATGTGGTGGTTCAGTGTCGGTCTAGATACCATTCTCGAACCTTCTCTTTTTTGGGTAGGTTCAAATTTTGTAATGTAATCAACATTTTCGGAGAAACCGTAATCAATCATCCGAGTTATCCAATCCGCGTATTTTGTTTTAACCTCTAAAAAACCATGTAAGTCTCTACCAGTTACTAATATTTCATTACTTTCATTTTGTTGTGTTGGTATTAATTCATTCATTTATGCATTCTCCTTCTTTCTAATTTCTTCCAATATCCTTGGTACTGATGTTTTCATAAAAAACTTCATAATTTTTCTTTTGATATGATCGGGCATTTCAGTTTTTACCACATTCATAATACATACCTCCATTTTTTTCACTTGATATTTCTAGTCCATTTCCAAGCCATCTATTGATAGATGCGACCGAAGTCATTTTAATCTACAATTCGGTTAAACGGTACTACTTGTCAAAAAAAAATCATCATCGAAACCTCCATCACCAACTACCGGCAAGCGAATCATATCCTCCGGAATCTGATACACTATTGCTGCTCTTTTTAATACATGACCTGGTATAGCTGTGATACCACGTTCATAATTGCTCAATGTCTTTGCGGTTATTTTCAGTTTTCGAGCAGCTCCTTCTTGTTTAAGACCTGAATTAACTCGCGCAGCTTCTAAAGATATTTGTAACATTTCAACACCTCCTGTCGATTTCTGTAATCCCAATATAATACCGTTAAACCGAAATGTCAAGGGTTAATATGAAATAAAATACCTTTTAAACGAAGTTTTCACTTTACAAAATTACCGAAAATCGGTATTATATAGTTAAGGAGGTGATGAAATGAAGGAAAAAGAATATGATAAGGATCTAAAATTAAAAGAAATGAAAATGATTCTTATAAGAAACATCCAGGCACAACTAGATAAAAAAAGAATAAAACAAACGGACATGGCTAGAGATTTAAATTTTCCCTTTTCAACTGTTTCTAATTGGATGAAAGGCGAAACTTACCCAAGACCCGACAGGATACAAGAAATCGCTGATTATTTTAATGTTAAACGTTCAGACTTAACTGAAGACAAACCAACTAACATAATAGAAATTTCACAACGAACTGTAAGGGTTCCAATCTTGGGTCCAATCGCTTGCGGTGATCCAATATTAGTTGAAGAAAATTATGAAAACTACCGCACAGTATTGGCAGAAAGTTTGCCATCTGGTAATACTGTTTACTTAGAAGCAAAGGGAGACTCAATGCATCCTACAATACCAAACGGAGCAATGGTGCTGATAAGGGAACAAAGTGATGTGGAAAACGGAGAAATTGCAGCCGTTACATTTAATGGAAATACAGAAGCTACTTTGAAAAGAGTTAAGAAACAAGGCAACATGATTGTATTAATGCCAGATAATCCCGAACACGAACCGATTTTTGTTACAGAAGACAATCCAGTTAAGATAATAGGCAAAGCGGTTAAATTAGAACAGGATCTTTAATTAATTAGCGCTAGTTAATTAAACAACGGAGGGCTAGCTACCCTCCTATTTTTTATATAAAGGATGTGATTTTAATGAATGTAGCATTATACATCAGAGTATCAACGGAAGAACAGGCAGAAGAAGGCTACTCGATATCTGGTCAATTAAATAGGCTTAAATCATTTTGTTTATCTCAAAATTGGACGGTAGAAGAAATTTATATAGATGATGGTATATCCGCAAAAAACATGAAACGTCCACAATTACAAAAGATGCTTGATGATGTAAAAGAAAAGAAATTTAATTGCATTTTAGTATGGGATTTGGACAGACTTACGAGATCCGTATTCGATCTGTATAAAATTTTAGAGATATTGGAACACCATAATTGTAAGTTTAAGTCAGCGACAGAAGTATTTGACACCACTTCGGCAGTCGGAAGAATGTTTGTGACAATGGTTGCGACAGTGGCGCAATGGGAAAGAGAAAATACTGGCGAAAGAATTTCGCTTGGATTAGAAGAAAAAGCAAGGCAAGGTAAATGCCCTTTTAATTTTTCCCCGATTGGATATGATTTGAATAAAGAAGAAAGTAAATTATATATTAATGAACGTGAAGCTGTTACGATAAGAGAAATTTTCAATAAGTATTTAGAGGGATTGGGAAGTAATCGCCTAGTCAGACATTTAAATAACAATAAATATCTCACGAAAAAGGGAGGCAAGTGGTCCAGTGATACATTATTCAAAGTCTTAAAGAGTCCAATACACGCTGGTGGCATCAGGTGGAAAGGGAAAATATACTGGAATACTCACGATCCAATAGTAAGTCGTGATGATTGGGAAGAAGCGCAAAGACTTATGGTAAAAAGGAAAACACAACCGCCAAGATCAGTATCCAGTGATTATATATTTTCTCGCATGATACCTTGTCCACATTGTAATCAAAACTTAACCGGCACCGGAACAAACACATATAAAAAAGACGGCACAAAAGTAGTTTATCGTTATTATAGATGCGCCAATCACAAAGTGGACAAATGCACATATAAAAATGTTATTTCTCAAAATGCATTGGAAAAGGAATTTTTATCATATTTAAAACGTGTGGACTTTAGTGATTTTGCAAAAGAGGAAGCGACGAATAACTCTACAAATAAAAGCGTCAAAATTGATTATGATGCATTAGAAAATGAACTGAAGTTATTAGAGGAAAGAAAAAAGAAGTGGCAATACGCATGGACTGAAGAAATAATTAGTAATGACGATTTTAAGAAGAGAATGAAGGAAGCTAATGCCGAAGAAAATAGAATTACTGAATTATTAATGGATCGAGAGGAAGAGGAAGGCGTTGAAATCGAGTGGGAACAAATTGAGAACATACTGAAAGATATAGATAAAAATTGGAATAACATGAAAGTGCTAGATAAAAAGAATTTGTTGTCAGATATAATCAAATCCATATTCGTGGAACGTCATGAAGGTAAGTTATACATCAATAGCATTGTTTTTTTGTAATTATTTTGTATACCATAAGTAACGAGCCTTCGAAACTTACGGTACACAAAAAAGAATACTTGTATGATACCACAATAGTATCACGACTGTATCACTAAGAGTAGCCATGCGCTGCTCTTTTTTATTTTACCAAATAAAAGCAGTAGTATTTTTTTATTTCTTATTATACAATAGGAACAAATGTTCTAAGGAGTGATTATTATTAAATTAAAAAATATTACATCAAAACGCAATGACATTGTATCAGGATTAAAAGCACATTCTCCAGAGATTAAAGTTGTAAATGTATACGAATGTGGAACAGCAAGATACATCCACTCTATTGATGACGAATCACAAGTATTAAGTATTTCGTGTTCAGATGGCAAGGTATCTGAAGCTTATTGGTTTGTAGGAGTAAAAGAAATATTAAAAATGGATTTATTAGATGTAATGATTCAAGTCAAAGAATCCGGAATTGTATTTATAAGGAAGAAACCCGATTCATTTCCAAGGGTGGCATATTAAATCCGAAAGTGAGTTGTGAAAAATGGATTATTCATCTTATCCACGTAATGATATTTTATGCATAGATATGCGGTCCTTTTATGCAAGTGTTGAAGCTGTACGATTAGGGTACGATCCTATGAAAATCCAATTAGCAGTTGTTGGTGACTTTAATCGTCCTGGTAGTATTGTGCTTGCTGTATCCCCTACCTTAAAGGAAAAACACGGGATAAGCAATGTAAGTAGATTTTTTGAAATACCGAAGGACCCGGAAATTGTTCTTGTCCAAGCGAACATGGCTAGTTACTTGCACGAATCAGTAAAGATCACCAAGTTTTTGAATAATTACGTACCGCAAGAAGCGATACATCCCTACTCCATCGATGAAACTTGGCTCACGGTAAACGGAACCGAAAAGCTATTTGGTGACCGGTGGCAGATTGCGCACAAAATTAAAGATGATATTTTAAATACGTTTGGATTAACTTGCAGTATTGGTATTGGAGATAATAAGTTTTTAGCAAAAGTAGTAATGGACCTCCACGCTAAAAAAGAAGGCATTTCTGAATGTCGTTATGAAGATGTTGCTGAAAAGTTGTGGCCGTCACCAGTGGAAAAGGTTTGGGGCATTGGATCAAGGATGAAACGTAATTTATATCGATTAGGTATATCAAGACTTGGACAAATTGCACAAACACCGTTACCTACATTGAAAAAACACTTTGGTGTTATGGGAGAACAGCTGTATTGGCACGCATGGGGTATTGATTTAAGTCCTGTGTTCGGTAATTTTATCAGGACAGAACAAAAAGGCTTTGGTCATGGAATTACGTTACTGAGAGATTATACAAAAGATGAAGTTGACACGGTAATGTTAGAATTATGTGAAGAAGCCTGTAGACGTGCAAGGTCCAATACTTTATCCGGCAAGACTATCCACCTAGGTATTGGATACTCATCTGTTGCTGGTGGCGGATTTAGTCGGTCGAAGTCAATAAACACCGCAACAAATATAACAATGGAAATGTATAATGTTTGCGAACAACTGTTTAATGCTTTTTATGATGGTCACAGTAAAATAAGACGTGTTAATGTCACATTAACTAATTTATTATCAGACGAAGAAACGCAACTCGATTTATTTTATGAGCGACCAAAGAATAAGGATATCGGTTATGTTATGGATGATATTAGGGCACGTTACGGATCAACAGCAATTTTACGTGCTTCCAGTTATACAGATGCAGGCATCACTTTAGAACGTAGCAAAAAAATAGGCGGGCACTATGCGTAATGCATAACCCGTCTATTTTTTATTGGTAAATTTATTTAAGTAATCTACTCTCATTATATTGTCGATATTAATTTCTATATCATTTATATAAATGATACTACCTCTTATATCATTAACAATCCCATCTATTGCACAAAATTTATTATCCATATGATACTCAACTTTAATCTCTATTTGAAATTCCATGGAACTTTGTACAATAGTTTTATTATCCATCTGTAAACGTGCAGGAACGATCATACTACCACCCTCTCCAACTTGGGAACAACTGCCAACAAATTATCTATTTTAAAAGTACGTCGTGATCCACGCAGATAACAAAAACATGTAAATGTACTGCTATTAATTTTAAGTACCCTCACAGTCCTCTTTGTTGTCTTGCCTTTATCGTCCATATACATTATTTGCAACACTCGGCTACGTTTAACACATTTAATCAATTCATTACGCACATTCGTTCCCCTCCTCACCTCAATCATAAGGGAACGTTCGTTCTGTTTCAAGTGGTAAAATAAGTTATAAAAATAATTAAATTAATTTTACTTTATCTATTGACTTTATCTAGTACATGTACTATAATATAATTAAGAGGTCAGGGAGATGACCACAAAACAAATTAGGAGAGTGGATGAAATGAAAAACGTTATGGCAAAAGCTTGGGAGATTGCTCGTAAAGGTGCTAGTAAATTTGGTGGATGTGCAAAAGAATATTTTGCTAAAGCTTTAAAAATGGCTTGGTCACTAATTAAGAAAGAATCTAGCTTAGATAAAAAATACAATGAACTAAAATACATGGTTAGAGCGGAACACACTGAATTGCAAGGTAGAGTAGATGGTTACTTCTTAAAGACTTCAGAAATGATTGAGTATACAGGAATGACAAGAAAAGAATTTGAATTTGAGATGAAGTGGGCTGATCCTGGTAAGGCTGATTCGTGGGAAGTCGGGATTGATGGAATTATCTGTAACGTGTATGTTATGAAGAAATATATCCATGAAATGTAAAAAAGGACGCTTTGCAGAGCGCCCTTCCCCTCCCTCGAGGGAGAATGATAAATCACAAATACATTATAGCACAAAGGATTGATAATATGGAAGACAAGAAAACGCAACAGGACTATGATAAAAAGTGGATTGACAAAAATAGAGAACATAAACGTTATTTGTCAGCACGATCATCTGCTAGGTCATTTATTAGAAATCATGCTAAAAAGGAAGATTTGGAAGAACTGAAAAAGATAATTGAGGAAAAAGAAAAATCTTTATAAAAACACTTGTAATTACCTAGTGCATGTACCTTAAATAAAGGAGGAATTATATGATTGTATATCATGGGACTTCATCACATTTTTATAGGTCAATAGAAAATGAAGGACTCAAACCAATGGCTAACGACGATTATAGCTATGTAACCACTGATTATGATACCGCTAAAAATTACTCAAAGTATTGGGCAGGCGGTTTATTATACGAAGAACAAAAAGCGGTCGAAGAAGGCGCAAAGGATATGTTTATGATGACAAACTTGGGCTTGATTTTAACATTAGATATCCCCCATGATATGTTGGTTTTAGACGATTATAACCTCGAAAAAGAACCTAACCAATATAAGGTTAAGGGTGGGATTGATCCTCAGTTTATAATAAACATAGAAAATATTTATCATGAAGAATTCGGAGAAAATGTGTCGGAAGAAGAATACAACACTAATGTCCTTGCGGCTAGGTGTAAATTGGTCGGAGTTACTGATTGGAGATAAAAAGACAATTTATAGGGGCAGTTTTCCACGCTGCCCCCTACTAGGAAATCAAATTTATTACACAATATATAGCTTATACAATATATAGTTTCATTTCAAAAAAATACTACACCATCGTGATCACCCCTCTCAATGTAATTAAAATCTTGCTTTATACCCTCTCGTGTCTACATGTGTAAATGTATTGTATCTACCAACACCGTTAAATAACTTATCGGCTGCATTATATACAGTAGACGGCTTTACACCACGAACAACAATGTCTGCTGCCTTACCATGAATATGTTGACTATTTGATGCGCCACCAACTTTTTTATTATGCGATGGAGAACGATAGCCGCTATTAACAACAATCGATTTATCACCTAAGTTATAGCGTAATTGCTCCAACCTAGTTAGTAAATTAGCATCGATTCCACCTCTTGGATATGTGCGACTACCTTTACATCTGAACTCACTAATATTAAAATTACGTGTGCCTTTGTTGCCTGCTTGTTTAATCCAGTCACGTAACGCTGCATATACTTGCGGACCTGCAATGCCATCCACTGTAATTTTTTTATAAAATCGCTTATTATAATCAATTTGAAACTGTCTTACTGCCCCTTTTGTTTTTGCACCACTTTTACCATCAGCGCCAAATGGGCGTAAGTATGATCCGTACCCTAACTTAATTAAATTCTGTTGTACTTGTAATGTATTCATTAATAATTTCTCCCTTCATAATTAAAAAAGAGCAACGATTACTCGTCACTCTCGACAATTTTTGATTGGTCAAACAATCCCGATGCAGTCAATCCCATTACAATACCAGTGAAAATCTTCTCGTTGATTGTTCCATCAAAATAAAAAACACCTGCAACTAACCCAAAAACTAATGAGATTAGTGGCAAGTATTTATGATTGATTGGTGATACCCTTTTGACTAACTCCGTCAACGCAACAATAACTGCCGTAATTAATGCTAAATCATACATTTATTTATCCTCCATTCTATCAATTCTTTTATGTGCTGATCTTGTCGATTCTTCCACCCTCACAACTCGATCATTAAATTCATCAAGTCTACTGTCTGTATTTCTTACTTGCAGTTGGATATCTCTTACACCTGTGTCGATGTAATTTAATTTCGTAGACATTTCTGCCTTTTCTTCCGCCTTATCTTCGGTTATTTGCTTCGTTTTTTGCCAGTGACCAATAAAGCCAATACCAAAACTAACAACAGCTATTAATAAAGTAATTTCTACTGTCACATCATCAACTCCTTATTTTTTTGACATAAAAATAACGCTTATTCAGCGTTTTCTTCTAACTTCTTTATATTTTTAATATCGATGCGGCTATACACATTATCACCAAATGCAATTGCGTGTAGTTCGTTGTCATTTAACTTTTTTGCGACATCTTCTGCATTATAATCATCGACATATACGATGTCTGTTTCGTTTCCATGCGTGCTAATTTCTAGTTTAATCATCACTATCACCTTTCTTACTTAATTTAACATAGTGACCTCGAGTATGGAAAAGCCCTTCATTATATACATTTTTAACTGATGAAACTACACCATCACCCATATTATCACCTACAAGCACCCGGGATTTTGATACACCAACGAATGGATGTCTTTTATATAGTTTCATTTTAATTTTAGTGAGTATACCATTAAAAACACTTTTAAACTTAAGCGCCATCTTTTGCCTCCTCCTCCTGTAACTCATATTCAAACTGTTCGACAGATACGATATCCTCTTTTAAAATTGCACAAGCATCGATGACTGTATAAAAATCAGATTGACATGCTGTAATCTCATTAATGATTGAACTTACACTTTTATCAATTCCAAACTGGTATTTAGTTCCGTTTTTATTAACGATTACAATTACCTTTTACATTGTTTGACCTCCTTTACATAGCTAAACCTAATTGACTTTGAATAAATACTCTACAAATCAAATCGGCTTCAATCCTCGCTAACTCATTTGGATGTATCGTTACCTCGTGCCTTCCACGAGTAATTTTACCATTGCTATCTTTACTCATGTAATCAGCTAAATTGATACGATCTCCACTAGTTGCATCGTGCGGAACGATATTGCCGTCCACTTTAATTGTAACTTTTGATGGTGTACTGCTTAATTCAATGATTTCATGTTTTACTTCGTGAGTATGATCGGGCAACTCAATTTCGTGTGTGTGGTTAGGTAAATCTATTTCGTGTGAATGGTTAGGAATCGTTACCTCATGACTGTGAGACGGTATTGTTACATTATGAGTGTGATTTGGTGTGCTAAACTCGTGACTGTGTGCAGGTATATTTACGTTGTGCGTGTGATTTCCACTTGATCCGTAAGTATAGAGATCTAAAGGTGACCCGTTAAACTCTACGATTCCGGCTTGAGATTCATACCGGTTATTTCCTGGGGGACCACTTATATTTGGGTTATGCTTAAATACCAAATGCCTATGGTCTCCACCTGCTGCACTGGTTTGCGCACTTCCCCCACCGCTATTCGTAGATTTCGAAGTACCTCCACCACTTGACGATGTAGCTGTCGTACCTCCTCCACTTGTAGTTGATCGTGTTGTACCTCCACCGGAAGATGTACTTTTAACTGTCCCACCACCGCCACCAGTTGATTTGACCAACGCACCACCACCATGAGTAGCTTGCGAATACGCTCTAAATCGTTTTGTCCTAAACGTTAATTCAATTGTATTTACATTTACAACATCATCATCCAAATAAAATGGTATCGTTGCAGGTGTGTTTGCATCGCAATTGTCTTGATAAGTAAAGTTTAATATATTCGTTGCACCTTGGCTATACAACTCATTTATTTGTTGTCTACGCTCTAAGTCGGCATTTGTTGTGCCTAAATCCTCGACCACATTACCGATTTCCAAATCTACATTACCAGGATCACCTGTCATATCTGATTTCTTTTCCTTCATAATTCTCAAATCGACTGTCGGTATATCATCAACATCTAACCTTACAACTTTTCCTTCTTTTAACTTGTCGATTTCTAAGCCTGTAATGCTTGACACTTCTGCAGCAGTCGCTTTCCATGTTACTTGAGGTATTTTCCATTTGTCGAGTAAGGCTTCGGCATCGGCTTTTAGAGATTCAGCGACTGTATATCTTTGGTCTGGCCATATTACTTCACGTATTTCTTCTCCTGGCTTCCTATCCTCGAGGTAAGGCACACCATTATTTACATCTCTAATCGTTAACTGGTTAACCCCTTCCCCTGCACCAAGTGGATATATTCTATTAAATTGTGACATTGGATTTTCTTCGATTTCTAATGTTTGTAGATTGTAGCCTTCTTTTATTCGTGCTGTTGGCAAAACTTCGGGTTTAACTAGATTTAGTGTCCATGGATAAGATTGTGTGTCCCACGTCCAAATATATTGCTCGTTAAATGGCTTTGGTACGCTTAGCAACGCTGATAAAACATTCTCATTTTCCCACGAATAATGAAAATAACGTGTAAACTCGATTGTGCCTAATTTCCAATGTTTGTGATTCTGTTGATCGATTAGATAGTTGAGTACATATTCTGTCGTATAATTAGATAATTGATGATACTGAAATAAAGAGCTGTCCAATAATGTAGCTAAGACGTGTTCACATTGAAATTGCACATAGTTTGCATCACTGTTTTTACGTGTTAACTTCGGCATGATGCGAAACAATCCGATGTACTCACTAACTTTTTTTACTTCCTTTACTTTTCCGTCCTCACCTTTTACTTCTATTTCGTAGTCATCTGTAATCTCTACATATTCCAACTGTTTCACTTTTTCAACTTTTGGATCATTTAAGGGCAAATTGAAAGAGGCCTGCCAAATGGCATTAGCCTCTCTCTCATAACCAATATTATATGCGTTTTCTAGGATTGCAGTTGCTTGCCTATTTAAATTTAGTGTTTTAATCAATTTATCACCTACTTTTAAGTGTTAAAAAAGACATCTCATAAGAGATGTCTAAAAACAATGAATTTTTTATTTGGGATTTATGTTATATTTGATTCATCCCTAAATCAAACAGAAAGGAATTAATAATATGGTTAATAATCTACCTGACAAAAATCCAATGATTAGTCACTACCTGCAAGAATTACATGTTCTTTCGACAGAAATAATACAAAATTTCCAAAAAGTTGAAAGTATCGTTAATTCTAAAAGTCCTGAAACAGAAGCAGTATTCTCTTTCCCGAACAACAATGATAAGTATTTTTTTATACAGCCTGAAGTGTTTACGATGATTGATGCTATCCTATTGCATAGTGCCAACATAAAAAAGATTTTATTTGCTACACCGAGGAAGAGAAATGAATCTAGTTATAAGTTCGAATACCGTAAAAAAAGAACAGAAGAAATACAAAGTTATTTAGATATGGATAAGATTTCTGAAATTAAAAACATTGACGTTCGCAACAGTTTGGAACACTATGATGAACGTCTGGATAATATTTCTCTTAGATTACGGAATGGAACTATCGATAAAGATTATCAAATAATCGCATCTAACGTTATTTTATCCAGTGAAGGGGCACTATATGGTACACCATATTACCTCAAGTCCTACATAATAGATTCTAAAATATATAAAAACTCTGAAAGAGAATCTAATTTAGGTCGTATTTACTCTGAGGCACTTTACATTCAAAATACAACAAAAGAGTATTATTTGACCAGTTCTGTGATTCCTATCCCACAAAAATAAGATTAAGCCACCCCTCCCCCTGAGGGGTGTACAGTAAGCAATGTATGTCTTACCAACCTACTATAAGTATAACATAATGTAACATGATTTTTTTCGTTCAAAACACGATTTACTCCGTAAAGTATCTCAACGCAATCATGATCCAATTAGCCAGGTTCTCGATATTCATTTCGACCGCTTGGTCATTAAACTGTCCTTTACCGTCCTGTGATTGTTTTCTCGTTTGTCTAAATGCTTCGGTTGTTATGCTCGGTATTCCAGCCACTTTATCTACCCACTGATAAACCATTGGGGTTGCATTAAACACATTCGTAAACCCAAAATTAGCGTAATAAATAGATTTAGAGTCAATAGAAAACTCTATGCCATTTTTTAGCCAATTTCTTGATACATATTTTATTGCTTCTTCTGTAGTGTTGTACATTGAGCTTCCAGGTGTTACAAGATGTCTGATTAAGTTATCGTCATAAACAAACTCCGGGCCACCAATACAATGATAGTCATTATGGAATATTACATTGTCACTCTTATTGTCGTTAATAAAATCTCTAATAATTTGTGATTCCTTTTCTGAAAATGGAGCATTCCCTTTGTGGCTATTTGATTCGTTTTGCCACCCATAATCCATGTTTCTATTAATATCTACGTTACGACTGTTTGTACGTTGATGATTATTCATCCCATATGGATTGGCGATTGGAATAACTGCAAAATCTACATTCCATCTTAAGTACTCAATGGCTTCGTTACCCTCCCAATTTCTACACAAGTCCTCGAAGAAATAATAAAGACTGAATATATGCATATGTGGATCACCTGTTGTTAAATCCCCCGAAGTTGTGTCATTGTTTCCATGCACTCCACAGGTTAATAGTATTTTGGGATACTTTAATAGAGTTGGTGCAGGCCCAACTGAACGAGGTCTTTCCGCCTTAAATGTATATTGATAGATAGGCAAAGCACCACTTTGATCGTTGCCTAAAAACTTCCTTGTAATATAGTTAGGGTATTCATCCATTAACTCGTCAAATTTATCGTAAATGTCTTGCGCTTTTGTTGTCTCGTAATTAAAATCAGCATTTCCTGTTCCTTGTGCATTAGGCTTTGATGTCGTTTTATAAAAAATATTAGGCACTTTTGAAGCTATTTTAAATTTACTTACATCACTATTACCGTCATCATACAAATTATCTAAATACTTATTCCAACGCAAACCATCGACAGTAACTTCAACAGTCGAGTAAACGCTGAACAAATTAGATGCTGCTTGTTTAAATTGCAGTACCATAATCAATATTTCAGATTCTTTTATTAAATTTTCTTTCGTTGGTATTATCACTCTAATTTCCTGTGTACTACTGTTAAAATATATATATTGATATGAAGCGTTCTTATCAAGTTCAACCTCAACCGCTCCAGTTCCTGAAAAAGCATATCTTATATTTTTGTACTTAATGTTAAACCCCTTTGTAAAAATCAACTTCTTATTTGAAGTATCAATATTAGGTGCAACAAAAGGGCTTGACAAATTAATTACGCCTAACGTGCCTAGATCTGTTGTTTTATTACTAGTAATTGACTTATCTGCAATCAACTTGTCATCCAATAATCTTTTAAATGGTTCATAGGATAAGAGTGTGTTTCCTCTATTTATTTGTATTAAATCTAAATTACCGATAAACACAACTACCTTCAAAATATATGCATTTTCGGGGGCAATAAAACTAGTAACAACTTGTTTGTGTACCGATATAAAATTGCCACCTTCATCATAAAACGCTCTAATGTACTGGTTGTTATTCCCATTCCAAGTAAGTGTTTCTCCTGGGACAACAGGAATATTATGAGATACACATAATGCTGTTGAGTCAATTAAATCCCCGTTGTCATTTATTGTTTTTCTTGGAATTACATCATTTTTATTAAAGATATTGGATGACACTTCTATAAATGTAGTTTCCTCCTCAGTTACAGAACCACTTTTAATAGAGTTAGTTCCGACAGACTTATTTCCAACTACAGCTACACTTCCCCCAGTCATATTTTCTTTCACTTCTTGAGTTAACCCACTCATACCTACCAGTTCGTCTTTACCTCTTTTATTACTATCCAAATAACTAAAATTATCATTCAATTCTTGTGATTGTATCTTTCCACTTACTGGTTTAATCGACATATCACATCCTCCTTAATTAAACTTGTGTAACCATTTATACGTGACCGTTGCATTTGGATTGTCTCCTTCAAATAAAAAACCAACCTCACCCGGTTGGATGTGAAAAAAGTTATAGTTACTGCCTTCTAAAATCGCTTCACCATTTCTAATAATCGCAAATCGTTTACCGTCAATAATCAATTTTCCATTATTGATATTCGGTAATGTTAATTTCTCATTGTTATTTAAATTGGTTATACTACCGTTTTTCACAGTACCTTGTATTTCAATTATAAAATCGGTCACTAATGGCGAATAGTTATTGATACCACTATAATGTCGCTCATACTTCCACTCGAAGGATTTCGGATTGTCGTACATTAAACCTACATCATACGAGTAATCTTCATCGTATTTGTAGTCCTCATCGGGATCGTATTCATTTGCAGATGCGTATTTAAAGGGATCATGCGCAATAAACGGCAATGTCTTGTTACTCAAAATATGCGCCCTCAAAACCGGAGCAACAGCACCATCAATTTTCACCGTATAAAATTTGTCCGGTTCGTAATCAAAAACAAACTTTATGTTTCTTGGCCGTCCGTATTCATCCATCAAAAAAGCGACTAATTCATTTTGTTTTTGTTGCAAACTCAACGAACTGTCGCTTAGTGCCTGTATTGGTATTTCAAATGGCTTGCTTTCTAATTCACTACCAAAATCCCACCGCCCCGGCATTCCGGGTATTGCTGTTGTTTTCCTCCGAACATTTGGTATTGCTTCGTGGTAATGATCGAGTAACGCACGATAGCCAAAATCCTCTAACCTCACACTGTCATCCATTGTAATCAAAACATTACCACTCCCTTCCCTCTTGCTGTACGTTTCATATAGTCATTCAATTCCTTCGCTAATTTCGGTATATCATTGTCATCCCTAACATGGAAGTTGGCTCCATTAAATAAACCATCAAAGCTAACATTTTGATGATTATTTGTTGTAGTATTTTTAGTGTTTGTGCCACCTAAACCACTAGTTCCAATATTCAACATCGCATTAGCACTCAATCCTTTTAATTCATCCAATGCACCTACTCCGTCGATTTCAAGCGATGGAGTAAACGCACCTTCAACACCTAATCCGAGTTTTTCCGATGCTTTTTCAGCAAGACCCTTCATTCTTTCAATTCCGATAGCAAGACCCTCGGATGTCCACGCTCCGAATTGTTCGAATAACTTTGATGGAGAATTGATTTGCAAAATAGATTTTATTTTTCCGGTAATTGCATCCGTAACATCTTTCATCGCATCACCGACAGCGCCAATTTTATCCTTAATACCTTTTATCAAACCGTCAATGATATCTTTACCTATTTGCTTTAAGTCAATATTCTGCAAAAATTCCTTAGCTTTATTCCAACCATCTTCAACCTTTTGTTTCACATCATTCATTTTTTCTTTTACAGCATTCACAATGTCCGTGAATTTCTGTTTAACGTCACTTATAATATTCGAGAGTGTTTCAGTGAAAAATAATTCTATACTTTTCCATATTGATTTAATGGTGTTTAAGACGGATTCTAATATATCAGATATCGTTGACTTTATATTTCCCCACGCTTCGGATACTGCTGCCTTTAAAATTGCCAATACACTAGAAAAGGTGTTTTTAATCGCTGACCAAATGTTTGATATAGTGCTTTTTATTAAGGTCATTTGTTCATCGATCATGTCTTTCATAACACCAAAATCACCTGTTACAAGCGCCTTGATAAAGGCTAATACATTTAAGAACGTTTCTCTTATAAACGACCACACATTTTCTATGACTATCCAAATATCTTCCATGATCATATGGATGTTGTCTAATATCGTTTGGAAATTTTCGCTAGTCGTATCCATCACAGAACTTAATATTGTCTCCCATAAATCATAGATAAAGTTCCATACTTCTGCTATTTTCTCCAAAACGGTATCCATAACATTTGTTACAGTTTCTTCTATCGCATCGAATTTTTCGAATATGAAATCAACAATTATGCCCCAAATGTTAGCAGTTGTTTCCCAAATAGCTTCAAAATATCCTATCAGTGTTTCGGTAAATAAATCCCATACAATTAACGCGTTTTCCACTAAAGTTTCAATCAACGTTAATATAATATCTTTCATGGATTTAAATATATTTACCGCCGATTCGGTTATGTTCTCCCATATAGCAGATAAGTTAGACTTAAATTCTTCCATATCACCAGTTACAAGGTTGATCAACAATAATATTGGTCCTAAAATGACGTTTTTAATAATAGTCCATGCGTTGCTTGCGATATTCTGTATATTGCTCCAAACCGTTGATAACAAGTTAGTAATATTATCCCAAATAGATGTCGCTGCTTCTTGTACTCCACCCCATAGATCAGTAAAGAACGATATTACTGGGGAAAATATTTGCATTATAAATCCAACTGCTACTGACACCGCGTCAACAATTTCATCCCACACACCAATTACAAACTCGGATACTGTGGACCATATCTCTAATATTGTTTCTACAGTTGTATTCCAGACATCTACAACAACATCCCAAATAGATATTGCGCTCTCCGTGATACTATTCCATAGATCAACAAAAAAAGATGCAACAGAATCCCATGCATCTTTAACATTTCCAACAGCATTATTCCACCCATCTTTTAGGTTCTCCCAGATGGTTAATCCTGTTTCTTTAATTGTGTTCCAAACG
>RWZE01000072.1_pt1 | contig 31576 bp, 42 predicted proteins | sample 2187721 | NCBI WGS metagenome assembly RWZE01 (sample SAMN10531867, study PRJNA481165) | viral metagenome | isolation source: viral particles purified by filtration and ultracentrifugation from about... | host: Nasonia giraulti 16.2 | place: USA:Tennessee | collected 2011-04-01
GATTTTGTCCCCCACTATGCTTTAAAAATTCTTCATATGGATAAAACTTTTTAATTTGGTTATTAACACGTTCTTCGCCTTTAACCGTGTATTTATTGTGCTCTAATTGACATCTGCCTTTTGCACCTGGGACAGTATTCCAGTTCATTTGTAATCTTTCACCTTTTTTCTTTTGGCCAATTCCAGTAAAGAATTCAGACAAGAATCCTTCTGTTTTTGTGTGAAGGTACAAATTATGAAAAACCACTTGATCACCATGTGTAGGGCAGTGAATTGTTATTTCTAATTTTGCTTGGTTACAAGCTGGAAGATTAGCACTTCCTTGAAACCTTGCTCTCTCAAATTTATTTACAGTAAAGTTATAATCACCTTCTGGAAGCAAGACGAATTCAGGACCATCTTTTTCTATTTGGTCATCCCAATCTAATTCGCGTTCAAATTCTTGACTCATCATTATTCCTCCTAATTAATTAAATGGTAAGCTTTGTCTAAATTCCTGAACCATGCCATAGACTTGCTGCCACGCTCCGACCAAAACACCTTCAATAAAACTTGGATCGTAATTTGTGATTGGCGTTTCAAGTGGGTAGTATCCCTTTTGACTAACGACTGCTTGAATTTCTGTTTCAGATACACCGTTTTGTGTCATTAAATCACGTAATGACTGTGGTATGGCTGGATTCAATTCAGTTGTTGATGTTGTTTGCTGTTCCGGTGCCGTTTGAGTTGGCTCCGGGGTCGTTGTCTGCATCGGGTCCACTGGCGGCTGTGTTTCTATAGGTGGTTGTTCCTGTGGCTGTGCAGGCGGTCCCTGTGTGTCATTATCAAAAATATGAGCGATATGGGAATAGTCCAACGGAAACTTGTCCGGTAATCCGTGACGATTCTTGGCATCCCAAGCAGGATGATGTGTGGCATAAACCATACGAGTGCCACCTTGCCCCTTATGTTTTCTGCCTTTATCATCTACTGCCACACTGTAAGTCTCATAGTTGATAAATAACAACATGTCTGCCCATTCTTTTACCAGTGGAGCTGTTTGGGAAGATGTTTTCTTACCAAGCTTTAATTGGTAACGATCATAAGCCCCCATTTCGTCAGGTTGTTCAAATTTAATGATTTGTGAGTGAGCTACCAGGACAACATTTAATCCGGCATCGATCACGTCACTCAATTTATTGAGAAAACGTCCAAATTCTTCTTTTACATAGACATAGCCATTCCCGTATCCAAAATCTTCGACACCTTTTTTACCGTGTTGTGCGCAAATGGATTCAGTACATAGCATTTCTGCCCAATCAATGGTATCAATCACAAGCGTTTCAAACCGTCCTACTTGTTGCTTGGCCCAATCCACTTGCTGATTTAACATGGTCCAGCTTGTAGGCTTAGCCAAGCGATCTACAGTCATTTCAGTTGTGGAACCTTCAGTATCTATGAAAATAGGTTTCGGAAAATTAGCAGCTAAAGAAGATTTTCCGATACCTTCTGGACCATAAAGGACAACCTTCTTTTTCTTTTCAATTTTTCCACTGATTACTTCCATTTTTAAAATTCACCAGCTTTCCATGTTTTCTGTTCAGGTGCAGATGGTGCTTGTGCGGTTGGGGGTTGTACTGTTGGTGCCTGTGTTTGCCCTTGTCCAGCGACATAGCCATCTTCAATAATGATGGAACATTCTTCGCCAGTTGATACCCTAGTAGCAATCGCCTGTAGTCCTTCCTGTTCCAACCATTGACCAAACTCTTGCAATGTTGCTATATCCATCTGTTCCAATTTGTCTAGTAGGATAAAACCGCAATCAGGCTTCAATTTACGGACAATCGCCGTGGATACACGCAGTTGATCAGCCCCACTCATGTTGTCCCACTTTTGACCTTTGTAAATTAAATCTCCATTCTCTACTGATAACCCTTCAAGTGGCAAATCTGCACTATCCAGCAATTCCGCCTTTTGATTGCGTAAATCTTCAATGATAGTTGTCAACTTTTCATATTGCGATCTATAATCATTCGCATCTGTTTCAGCTTTATCTTTATCAAGATTTGCCCGTACTTTTCTATTAATCTCGTCAATCTGTTGGATATTCGCTTCAAGCTGTTCTGTAGATTCATCCACCAGATCAAGCGCATCTTTTTGAGCGATAGCTAAGTCATTTCCTAATGATTCATAGGCAGCTTCTGCTTCTTGTAATTGTTGTCTTAGTCGTTCAACCTCTTGACCTTTAGAAACATATTGTGATTGGATTTGTGCAAGGTTTTGGCGTTTCCTTTGATTTTCTCCGTTCCGCGCCAAAATTTCCTGTTGTTGAGCAATCAAGTCAGATGCAGAAATCAACTCTTTGGGAGCATCTGGAAAGTACGGCTGTTCCTTAGCGAACTTTGACTTTTGGTCAGCGATCTGTCCGATTGTGCGGCGCTTATTGTAGATTTCTTGTTCCTTTTTTTCTAACTCATGAAGCTTGTCCCCTACACCGATAATACGAAGTAAAATTTCTGCTTTTTCTTTGCTAGTTGAATGCATGAACTTTGGTAGATTAATAGCCAATTCTTCAACAAAACTATCAAGAAGCTGCTGTCCTGCTTTTTGACCGTTTGGATCAATTACCTTTAAATCACTATTTTTTCCTTTACGCTCAACTACCAATCCGTTCGATAATGTAACTCGCAAATAAGGTGGTACAGCTGATCCCTCACGCCCTGCTTTGCTTGGACGATATTTATTACCACCCAACGCCCATGCGATTGAATCCAGCACGCTTGTCTTGCCTTGATTATTATTGCCCCCAACGATGGTAAGCCCGGTGGAAGTAGGCTCTATTTTAACCGCCTTGACGCGTTTTACATTTTCTATTTCTAATTTATTTATTTTGATCACAGTTTTTTCTCCCTCCCGTGGTATAATGTTTACAATCACAGTTTTTTATTTAGGTCACTTTGCAGAGTGGCCTTTTTTTATTTTCAGCAAGCAGCTGACCATCAAATGTCCAAAATTGATGTAGTTCTTCCCCTTTGGGACCTTCAGTAATAACATGGACCACTTGGACAACCTCTACTTTATTCGGAGTATTAACCACCGGTTGCACCTCCTTAACATGTTCAGCAAATCTCCTTTGATTAAACTGATCATGAGCGCGTTTAGCTTTTACACTTGTTTTACTCTTATCGGCTTTTACTGTAATTGATCCGTTTCTCCTTAATTGAGAAATCTTATAGGATACAGAATTGAATGGCCGATTTAGCACATTTGCAAGCTCTTGGGTATTTTCCGTAAAACCATTTTCATCAAATTGAATATGATTGATTAAATATTCTTCTTCTTCCGGATCCCACACTCGTTTAGATTGCGTTTTGATAATCCCCTTTTTACGGAGCCTGGCAATGGTACTGTAAATAGATGATTCTGTTCTTCCCAATGAATCTGCAATTTCTTTGGCGGTACTACCGTTATTCAACATGGCTTCAATCCGTTTGATAGCATGTTTAGAATATGGTTGTCCTGTTGTATCAATGGCGTTTTCACGTTGGACTTGAGGCAAATCCCCGTCTTTCCTCATTATTGAAATGCGTTTTGCTACTGCTTTATTACTGCGTTTAAGGTGTTTCGCCATTTTATCGATGTTTACAACTGAGTTTGTCGAATCAAGTAAGGCTGCCTTTTTAATGTATTGAATTTCTTTGGTGGTCCAGTGTCTGCTTCCCATTAGCCTCACCAACTTTTAATGTTCTTCTAATATTTGCCCCGAGTGAGTACATCCGCATTCCAAATAGCAGCATGAACTTCTCTTTTTTATCGTAGGCAAGCCAGTCTTTCGCTTTGATCATCATGTTTCTCACCCCTTTCAATCCTCATTTAGAAAAGTGACATAGAGACTACCTGAGATAAAACATATTAAGATTAAGAAAATCAGTTCCATTGGACCGAGGTACATCCATTTCGCCTCCCTTCAATTACCAGCGGCATGATAACGTCGTAATACGTCCCAAATTAACGGTACAGACCTCAAAGCCTTTTGACTCAAAGTGCTCTTTAAATTTTTCAGTGCAGCCCTGTCGATCCCATGGGCCTTGATTAAGGATGTCAATTTTTGCACAAACGAAACCACTTTCGGATTGTTTCATGATCTTTTCTTCCATTGCCTCAATGGCTTCTTTCAATTTATGTTTAGCAATCTTATATCCGTTTGCTTCTGCAATTTCTCTCGCTTCAGTTGCGTTCATTGGTTTGCCTCCCTTCATTCAGCCTTCTTAAATTCAAAGCCATATTTTTCTTTCAAATATTCAACCAGGTCCTGCTGAACAATCACTTCATCCAGCTGGGGATCGTGAACGATGTTGTCACCCGTTAAGACTTCATTACCTTGCCAGTCGGTTCCCCAGTGCGTGCTTTTAGGCATTTTGTTTTTCCTCCTTTTCATCGATATATGGATACTTTTCATGAAAAAATTTAATGGGGATTTTCCCCGGCTCAACCCAAAATCCTTTATCTTTTAATTCTTTGTTCATAGCTTGAATTCTTAGTTGAGCCGTCCGAATGTGACCAAGGCTTAGCAACTCTTTAACGTCTTTAGATGTGTAGAAATGTTTTACGACAGCCAAGATACATCCTCCTTTAAGCCGTTTCACTTCCGAAAGTTTTAAAAAGGTACTCAAGGGAATGTTCCGGAAAAAATGTCTCCCTTATACGTACCGCCTCATCTAATAACAGAGGGTATTTTCCATTTAGTTTTTCGGATACAGTGGGCACTCTCCCTTTAAACAACTGTGCAAGGTCCTTCCGTTTCAATCCCTTTCTAGCCATTTCGGCATCCAGGTTCGGGTACATCCAATCACCTCCCAGCTTCATTAGTTACGACACATCGTAACTCCCAATTTCAATATAATACAATCTGTCGTAATATGTCAACGGAATTTTATAAAAAAGTTATAATCTGTCGTAATATGTTGTTTACAAGTTACTAACAGTCGTGATATGATTTAATTAGAAGTTACGGTTTATCGTAATTTCATAAAAATTAGAAAGGAGTGAGATAATTGACTAGAGGAGAAAAGTTGAAGTCCCTCATAGATTCAAAAGGGTATTCAGTAATGGAGTTGTCAAAGAAATCTGGTGTAGCCTATACAACTATCAGGTCTATGATTGAAAGAGACTTATCTAATGCATCGATTGACAATACATTAAAGATTTGTGAAGCACTTGGGATAAATGTAGAGGATTTATTGGTAGAAAATGAGGACAAGGTAATACCGATATCTACTTCAGCCACCGAATACCCTTTCTTACCAACGCCCATATCAGCTGGCCTACCTTTATGCATAGACAGCATAGATGAGGAAGATCTGGAGCACATCTCTATACCAGACAACCTGATGGGTAAATGGGCAAGAAAAGATATATTCATGATGAAAGTTAATGGAGATTCGATGAACAGGGTTATTACACACGGTTCCTTAATCGGCGTTAAACCTATATCATTAGAGGAATTAAAAAACGGAGATATTGTTGTATACAGTGACGGGCATGACTACGCCGTCAAAAGATTTTATCAACGAGATAATGAAATAATTTTTAAACCAGATTCAACCGATGTAATGTTTTCGGAGTATCGGACAACAACGGACAATAACGAATTAAAAATTCACGGGAAAGTAGTTATGTACTTAGTGGAATTGGATTAATAATCTGGCCAGGTTATTAAATGGGTAGCTTAACCGCTACTCTTCTTTTATAGGAGGGAGTTTGATTTGCCGGTCTATAAGGATGAAAAACGCAAGACTTGGTATTTCAAAGTTAGATACAAGGACATATATGGCAGAAGCAAACAGAAGATGCAGCGTGGTTTCAAAAAACGTAAAGAGGCGATTACTGCCGAAGCTGAATTTTTAGCAAGCATCGACAATAACTTTACTGATGAGGTAACATTTGACGAAGTGTTTCAGCACAATATTAAACATAAAAGACTTAAAGATAAAACTGTAACTCGTAGGACCAATGAGTATAATAAGCACATTAAACCTCGCTTTGGTCGTATGAAAATTAAAGATGTCAACGTTCAGCATATTATGGATTTTAAAACCTATTTAGAAAATCATTTTGAATCATTAAACAGCGCCAGAACGGTGTATAGTAATTTTAAAATCCTAATTAATCACTCAGTTAGATTTTTTGGCCTGAAGGTAGATCCTTCGTTATTGGTGGACCCAATCCAGAGAGTAAAGCCTAAAATTAATTTTATTAAACGCGATGAATTCGAATTAAAAGTGAAAGAGTTTCAATTGCATTACTATAAGGAGCTCACTATACTTCTTTTTTATACAGGCTTAAGAATTGGCGAAGCATTAGCGCTCACCTGGGAAGATATTGATTTAGAAAATAATCAACTATATGTAAGTAAAACGCTAGATATTAAAACAAGAGTACCAACATCACCTAAAACAGCTGGTAGCGAGGGGTATGTACCTTTTCCTAACCGTATAAAAGTAATGCTAACGGAAATAAAAAAAGAATCCGAACAAAAAATATACGGATTCAATGAAAAGTTATTTGTGTTTGGCGGAATATCGCCTTATCACTATTCTCATTATCATAAACATTTTAAAAAGATATTTCCAAATTTGCGCATTCATGATCTAAGGCATAGTTATGCGAGCTATTTAATTAACAAAAGCGTGGACATATACCTTGTCAAAGAATTAATGAGGCATGATGATATCAAACAAACAGCTAACACTTATGGCCACCTATACACTGAACGCAAACAGGAAGTGATGAGCGTATTTGACTAAACGGTATCATTTCGGTATCATGTTGAACTAATAAACCGTTCAGCCATTGGCTCATCACCGCTTTACCTACCCGATTGAACCTTCCATCTCGACCTAATATAAGCGAATGTAATGATTAAAAGTGCATTAAATCAACATTTCTAAAGGTTCGCGAAGGGTAATTTTTTAGCTTTTATTTGATATTAAATGAAAAACGGTATCATAAATGGTATCACAATAAAACAAAAGAGCACAGCGTGTATAAGTGGTGCTACCAACACCCTTATACCGTCCGCCTGAGTGCGCAGGCAAACACTTGCTGTACCCTTGTGTCTATTTTACAGTCATAGGGTTTATTTAGCAACGGTTTGCACAAACAGGCCGTTGCTTTTTTGTTTCCACAAAGGAGACAAAGACGTGAAGAAAATAGATGTAATTGCACAAGAAGAATCATATACCAACCTTTCTACATTTAAAGATGTTGAATCGCTAAATGAAACAGTACGCACCTACAGAGACATCATCAAATCATCTGTTAAGCGTGCCGATGTACAAGTCAGGCTTATTGATCTATTGGAAGTTTTGAAGCGCCACAGCTGTAAATATGTAGGCGTTAGTTTCTTGTGCAAAAATTCCATAGCTGAAAAATTAGAGATATCTTATAAAACTGTCCAAAGGTTAATGAAGAAATTAGAGGATCTCGGCATGATCCGCCAGGTAGCTATGAAAAGAAAGTCTGATATGCTGCAGACGGCCAATGCTGTCATTATCCAACCTGTAAAAGAAGATGTGTCCGACAAGACCCCTGTTAAAAGTCCGACAAAGTGTCCGACCAATAAAACAAGTTCTATATCTCTTAAAACAAAATCTTTAAATAAACGTAACGGCGCCCCTTTTAATGCTAATTTTGTTGCACATTGGGTACCAGAGCGCTTTACCTCTTTGGTGAGTTATTTTTATAAGGACGCCAAGGTCATCCAAGAATTTTGGAAGGTTATTAAGCAATGCAACAAACCGGATGGTAGAGGGAATCTAGCATATAACAGTGAACAGGAATTAAGTATAGGTGTGCGTGCGATAAAAGAATTTGTCATGAAGGTTAAAGCAGGCGTGCAAATGAATAACATCTTTGGATACTTCAATGGCATTGTCAACAACTTGATGGACAAGCTTTATTTTGATCGGGAGTTTATGGCGGCATAATAAAAAGCCCCTCATTGTATGAAGGGCTATTGTGCAAACTCAACACGGGTAATAGAATCGAAATCTATTCTGTGTGATTTGAGGCCAGTGTCCACTAAATGGACTATTTTATTCATTTGATTGATAAAATGTACGAACCCATCAAGCTTTAAAAAGAGTCCATCAATCCAGAGCGTGAAAATTAATAATTGGTTGAACTCCATTGCGATATGTATAGTCTCATTAATTTGTTCCCAACCCTGTTCATCCAGCTGCGGTTTTTTCACGCGTTCTAAATCTACATGTAAATCATTTAATGCCTGGACGTGCTCCGGAAGCATCATGCGGCTTGATTCCCAGCGAAGGTTATGGCCTGTTGTTAACTTATTTGGTTTCATTATGCTCCCCTCCTAATTTTGCTAGGAGCAAGCGCAAGGACATTCGATATTTTAAAAACCCTGTAATGTTTTCGTGTATAACAATATGCTCTGAAAACGTCCCCTTTTATTTCAAGGACCTGAATGTCTCTTTGTGTAATATGGCCATTTTTCTTTACGTAATACATATGTGTAATGATTTTATTCTCCATTAAAGATTTTAACTGCTTCTCCATTTTACCCATCCCCTTCCAGAACGTTTGTTTGTATTTATTTTATATTATATGCGAACAATCGTTCTGTATTCAAGTGGAAATATTTATATAAAACATAAAAAAAGAAGTCAATATCTATTGACTCATGTAAGTAGTTATGGTATCATTAAGATAGTAAAGGAGGTGAGGAATTGGAGGATGTAAGAAATATAGTCCTCATTATCGCAGGAGTTCTAGCCAGCATCAAAAACATCGTAGAGTTATATGATAGGCTTAAAAAGAACAAAGACGATAATAAGGACTAAAGCTAGGCAGGGGGACGGCGCAACGTTCCCCTCCTAAAATAAGTATATCACATCCTTCTAATAATTATGAAAAGACTATCCAACACTGATTTACTTGTATTTATCATTCTGGCTGTATATTTAGTCGAAATGGATTTTAACAACATGAGCACTTTGAACTGGATCGGGACAGTAACATCCATTGTGTGGTTCATCACTTTCATTGTTAAGTTGTTAATGCCAAAACAAAAAAAGGATTGATCGTATGGAATACCATTTGAAAAGTCGGGAAGAAGTTGAAAAGTTTATTGTCAATGAAGTCTTAACTTCATCTGAGGTTTTGGACTTGCTTGGGGTTACCAGGCAGACTTTAAACTCTCTTGTTAAAAGAGGTAAGCTGAAGCCGGTTAAAGAGTTGTCTAGGGAAAAATTATTTTTAAGACATGACGTAGAAGAAAGAAAAAGAGAAGCTGCAGCATTGAGAGGGAAATATAGGCCGTTTGAAGGTGATTCTGGTGAAAATTAAAATTGGCCCCCGAAAGCCGAGTCTGAAACGCCGCATCAGCGCCCGGACAAGTATCAAAAGACAGGTTGTACATCGGGCAGGATTAAAAATGCCGCGGGGTTATGGCTGGGTGCGGGACCCTAAACGGTATGCATATAATAAAGTGTATCAACGTACAACGTTTGATGTGTTTAAACTGATTAAAAAGTTATTTAAGTAAGGCCCGGTCAGTGCCGGGCCTGTTTTTACAATTAAATTGCTTTAAACACCCATTAGATTGATTTCTTGTATATTTACAGGAGCTACTAACCAATCAACTTCTGGTTTTACTATTAATCTTGCGTTATTGTACGCCATATCAAGAGTTAGACAAGTTCTGGCATTATAAACATTATTTTCTTTTTTTATTGCTAATGCTAAATCTGGTGACTCGCCATTTAAAGAAATAGGAATCAACAATTGTATACTGTTTTTATAATACTGTGGTACAGCCAATTTATAATTCGAGGAAACTTTTTTCTTCGCAGCTTGCACAGCCCCTTCAAAAATCTGCGCTAACTGCGGTTTAGATTTATTTCTATATTCTTCAGGTAATCGATCTATGTTTTCTGGATCTCCTAGGATATGTGACACATTAGACCTTATATCAAGCCTATAATCATAAACTAGTTCCTCCACATTATTAAAAAATTGAGCTCTTTCCGGCAAAAGGGCAAATTTATTTAAGCTAGTGTCACTTTCCTTTCTAAAACCAACTAAAAACCAAGGTTGTTTATTTTTAATTTTGTTTTTCTCAAAAAGAGCATAAATGGGCTCATAGAGATCAGTAAATAAGCCCGTGTTAAAGCAAGCAAAATCTCCACTTGTTGCAATAATTTTATTTTTCGTATCTCTGTCTGATGCTCCATTATAATCATGAGCTAGTTTTATGTATGTATGAAAAATGTAACTTTCAAGTATTGAGAAATCATCGCCCCAATTTTCTTGTGAAGCAATTAGAGCTAATTCCCTCAGAAAGTCCTTAAAATCTCTATTACTCTCCGGATTTCTGCGATTTCTTCTCATACAAAATGCAAATTTAAAAAGACGGTCTTCAACCCAATCCATTCTTTAACCCCCATTTTACGATGTTATAATTTATCATACTTCAGAAAAGAATGATTGACAATCTTCCCTATTTTTCTTATGATTAAATCGGATGTTAAATTGTACAATTTAGCATCGTACATATATAGCTTATTTAATAAGAGTTTACAAAATAAGATTTTTTTGGTTTAATCATGTTAAAAGATGGATAAAGATAAGATGAAAACAAAAGAAGATCTAAAAGTTTAACTTTATTATTTTTTCAGAGGATAAAAGAAAACAAAAGATACGATTGAAAAAGATAAGACACAAAAAGATAAGACTAAAAAAAGATAAAACACAAAAAGATACGAAACGATTCAAAAGGCGCCCTTTGTGGCGCCTTTTGACATACTTACATAAATTGTCCTACATACTTAACTAATTTACTCTGTTATCCTCGCAACTTTTTAAGCAACTGCGTATTTTGAGCAGCCGTACCGGTATAGTTTTTAATGCCGTGTTTGGCCGCAAGCTTTTTCCGATTGGCAAAGGAAGAATCCTGATTGATTGATTTAAGATAATCTACAATGCTGCCCGTTTTTTGGTCGCCTTTTTTAGCTGAAGGTTTTGTAGCTGCAGCGGGCTTGCCGGCTCTCAATTTTTTAAGCAAATCTGAGTTTTGCTTTGCTGTACCTTTATAGTTTTTAATCCCGTGCTTTGCAGCTAGCTTTGCCCGATTGGAAAAAGAAGAATCCTGCCCAACTGATTTTAAATAATCAACGATACTATCTCCTTTATAGGCGCCGGATGGTTTGCTGGCTGGCTTTTTATCTGCTACCGGTTTTGATGCTGCAGGTTTATCGGCTGGCTTGCCGACTTTACTTACCAAGTTTGGACGTCTACCTGCTTGCAACTGAGCCAAAGTCAGACCACCGGTCATTTCCAAATGCGGGTAATCAACAAAGCCACGCCAGTCACCGCCCCACGCAAAGCCGAGGGATTTGGCAATGGCTGCAACTCTGCGCCACTTTGCATCTACTGTCCAAAGGGCCTTTGTTCCATCTTTATTAGTCAAGAAATAATCAACAGCAAGCCCATAATTATGCATAGACTGGCCGGGCTTTGCATTTGTGACGATATTACCAGGAGTTGTACGTCCTTGATTGTATAGGCGTTGTTGTTCGGCATTGGACCGATAACCGCTGGAAATCTGTACATTGATCCCCTCAGCATATGCCCGCTTGATAACCTCTAGGGTTGTTTCCTTTACCACCGGATGGACCAAGCCCATGTTTCGTGTCGATCTCTCAATTAAAGTTGCTAATGATACTCTCATTATTAATCCTCTCCTTTTCAATATAAAAAAAGAGAAACGCTTATGCGTCCCTCTTTAAATACTTTTCTTTCTCCTGACGTCTTTTAGTGGCCCGCGCTATCTTGTGTTCAATTTCATCAGCCACAACATTCATGGCCCACTCAGGCACCCATTTTTCCCATCCGGCACGTACGACATTGGCCGTCATACTTTTCCATATGTGTAGGCCGAATGCAGCTATAACAAAGCCAAACGCAATACCAGGCATACCCGTAATTTGATCAATTAGATGACCAACGGCAGGCATGATCAATAAAAATACGGTCCTGTATGCTCCTTCGATCCCATACTCAGAAGCATAAGACCCATCCTTCTTCGCTGCACGATGTCCGCCGATCCAATCTAGGGAAATGACTAAACCGTACAGCAGCAACGCTAGATAACGCACCGGATCCTCACCATATAAAAAGTTAAAAACCGAAACAAAAAAAGCACCGACGGTGCCGAAAATAGAATAGATGATATGATCTTTCATTTAATACACTCCCTTTTCTTCAAAATAAAAAAGCCTCTTTAGGCTTGAAGATCGTTAATGATTTGTTGTTTAATTAATGCCCTCAATTGTTCATTACTACCAGAGGATTGCTGATAATCTTCTTTGGAAACAGTGATAGGACCACTGATAGAGTATGTCCCACCCGATGTAATAAAGTTTAAATCAATACTCGTGTACTCATTTTCAAAACCATTTTCATAATTAAAGTTAATTCCTGTAATTGTCATTCTCATTTCAAATCCTCTCCCTTTTTTATTATTGTCCGAGTCCAAAAGTTTCATATAATGCGGCTACGGCATAAGCATCATCCCCTTGAAACTCATGCTCACTATCTTCTGACGTGATTTCCTTGATAACTGATTTAACCGATTGAAGCATGGCCTGTGAATCCCCACCATCAATGACAACTTTCTCTTTGTAGAACTTATCAAGTTCTGCTTTTAATTTTGCTTGATCATCCTTCAGTTCTTCCATAAGTTGCTTTTCATTATCCGCAACCACTTGAAGCTTTTCATTAAGCTGGCGGCTGAGGTTTGTACGATGGATGGACTTCAATCCTTTAAGTGGAATCCCATCCAAGAAATTAATTACTTTTCCAATGTTGATGTTTTCAATTTCGATTTTCATTATGCTGCCTCCAATTCATTCAATCGTGCTTCTAGTTTTGCTACTTTTAAAACCAGCTGCTCGTTTGCTTTTTCCAATTGATCGATGCGCTGTTGTTGATATTTCATACTCCCGGCCATAACCCCAATAGTATTATTCAAGCTGATTTGCTTTTTATCTTTTGACGTGATCAGGCTTGGGCTTTCTTCTGCGATCCATCCAACATTTAAATCGTCCCTTGGGCTGCCGTCCTCATTCTTATAATTAAAAGTGACTAGATCCATGCCATCGAAAGCGGACTGCATCTGATTAATATTGGCTTTCTGAATATTTGCCTTGCTGTCTCGAGTAGATAGGTTGACTAAATTCACATAATGAAGATAGTTCGTATAGATGCGCCACAACCTGTTAGCAGAAGTACCTAAATATCCCCATCCCGATGTATCTGGATATAGGCACGGGTTATAATCTCCCTGAGCGCTTTTCAATGAATTCATGATGAAATATCTCTTACTGTAGCCGCCAGTCCCTTCCTTCGTGACCATTCTGATCTGATTGGCGTACAAGATGGTATTACCACCTGAATAGATCTCATTATGGACACTATTTGCTGTACTTCCGATGACAAACGTGTCATTTACATTCATACCAACACCAGCAGATATAGATCCATTACCACTGAAAAATCTCAATGTGGCCGGGTCCGATCCAGCACCGCCAGCGCTCCGGATATTTAATGCGATACGTAATTTGCCGTTACTGTCATATGAATGAAGACCGGTGGCACTTAGATCAAGCTTCGCATTGCCATTAGTTGCTGAAATGGTGACGTTGTTAGCATTTAATTTTCCGGTATTGATGTTACTTGCGTTTAAATTGATGACGGACACTTTCCCAGCATCAAGTGTACCGGCAGTTATTTTTCCTGCATTAACGTCTACAATATTGGCATTACGCACTTTAAAGGTTCCGTTGACAGTGGTATCTCCGTCCAAGACTAGCTTTTTGCCACTTATTAAAATGCCTGACGTGTCTATGTTAATTTGGTTAATGAGATCTTTTTTTGTAACACGTAGATTAATTGCAGAATCCAACTGGCTAATCTGTGACTGTAAGTCGTTTTTAGTGTTGGTAATCGTCTGCTGTATGCTGTTGGCTGTTTGAGTAATCTGCGAACTCACATATTGAGTATCAGCAATTTTTTTCCATGTTTCCCACGTGTCGCTGCTGTTAATTCCGCGACGCTCATACGTTGCTTTGTCTGTATATAAAGTTTGTTTAATTTGCCCACCAGAGCTATCTCCCCATGGTACATCTGTTTCCAAAACTCCATATGTTCCGTCACCGGGCACTCCCATCACATTCAGACGTTTAAACTCTCTTACCATTTGTCTCTTGTAATTTGTAAAGTAAAATGACGGCTTCTCGTTATTATCACGGGTATCCTTAATTTGTTTATCAGATGCTATTAAAGAATTAACTTGGCTACTTGTGACTTTCGTATCAACCACACCCGCCAGCTGCGTGAACCGTGAATTACTTACCTTATCGTCAACTTGTATCTGTAACCCCTGTGCCGTTTGAGTTAAGCTAGATTGAGTTGCGTATTTTTTATCAGCATCAACAGTAGATATCTTGCTGGCCAATGACTGAGCCGTCTGCTGCACAAAGCTGTCATAAACAGTCTTGTCTACTTTTTTAGTGACTTGCCCGCTGATGCTGTCAACCGTCTGTTCTAGCTTTGAAAATTGGACAGTTGAAACCATATCCTCAGGAGCCGGGGTCCAATCGGTAGCTTTGTTCCCTTTTTCAAGTTTGGGATATTTAATAAAAACATCTCTGGTAACGAGTTGTCCTCTATATATCCCCAACCTTAAACGGACATATTTCACTCTATTATCTTCTACTTTAAATTTTAACGGGAGAGGGACTATGTTATCAGAATGCATTTGATATCCTTTATAAGTACCAACCCAACTTATATCTCCACTTAGTAACCCCTGTTCCTCTAATAAATTTTTATTCTCATCATAAACAGTCACACCAACCACTGTCGAAATAGCGTCAGAAATATCGGCATTTATAATATATTGTTCTCCTATAGACACCGATGCAAAACCAAATAAAGCCGCAGTCCCAGTTGGTGGGTTTGCCTTTATCTTAAATGTATGATCATTTACTATTTCCCCGTCATCATTAACAACAGACAAATCATATCTGACAAAATCTAATCCTGTAAACGGGGCTAAATTCCGCCCGCCGATCTCCAAATTATCAAGATTATCCTGGACAGCAGAAATCTGACTCGTTAAGCTACCAGCTGTCTGCGTCAACTGTGACTGTGTGGCAAACTTGGCGTTGGCATCAACCGTGCTCATTTTAGATTCAATCTTTTGGGCGTTTTGAGTTATACGTGATTCATGAGATTCCACTTGACCGGTCAACATATTAACGCTTTGTTGGCTCGCCTTTGATTGTATTTCCACTGCATTTTGCTGGATGAGTGTGCTATGACTATCAACCGTTCCCTTGACCGTATCGACATAGCTTTTATCAGCTTTTGTCTTGATGTCATTTTGCGTTTGCTGTATCTGAGTGGAATGAGTAGTAACAGTGCCTTTCAAGCCATCAAACTCTGTCTTACTTACTTTTGATAGAAGCTGATTATTGATTTCACCAAAAACAATCTCAAGTCCCGTTTCCAGTTCGTCAACATTATTTAATGCGTTTCGGGCGTCTTCCATAGCTTGGCGCGCGTCTGCAATTGCTGTGCCAACTTGCTCCTTTGCTTCTCCTGCTACCTTTCCTGCAGCTTCGCTGGCTTCCTTTGCAGCATCAGCGATATTATGAGCATTGACAGCTTCATCAAAAGCACCTTGCGCTTGTTCGATTGCTTCAAGCGCATTGTTGGTAGCAAGGTTGGCATTGGCGACAGCTTCATCTGCTCTGTTCCTGGCTTCCTGGGCTTCGTCCATAGCCTCTTTAATATCCATGGAGACAATCAACTGCCATTGGACACCATCGTATCTATAGGTACGGGTATATTCACCGTCTACCGTTTTAAACCAAACATCGCCTTCATTAAGATTTCCTGTCGGTTCATCCGGCCCCCAATAAATTTTGTTTTTACCGTTGGCAGCTTGAATAGCTTCATTGGCTTTCTGATTTGCGCTGGTGATCCTATCCCCAACATTATTGATGATGTCAGCATTGCTATTAATGGTGTCTGTCAATCGGGCTTTTACGTTGCCAATGCTGACCTTTTTATTTTTCTCGGCAATGGCGTCATACTCAACCTGGACAACCTGGCCTTTTACATCAACGCCCATTTCGCTATGACGGACAGTGATCGTATCGCCCATGCCAACAAGCTCCAAGACAGCAATGTCTTTGTATTCCTCCGTACCATGTAACGGCTCAAACTCAACTTCCATTTCAACCGTTGGTAAATCTTTGGATCCTGTTTTAAAGAAATCTTTAGATGCATTGTAGAGATCCGTTTTATTTTTAATACTTTCATCGTCACTGAAATCAACTGGCAAAATTTTAATGACTGGATATTTATTAATGTTTGGGCTGTCGATGTACTTTCCATCGATTGTGATAAGCTGTTCAGGCTCATCATCCGATGCCTCGACATATTTAAACGGGAAAATACGAGTGACCACATTTGATTCGTCAAACTTGGCTTCAAGCCCTGTTAAGTTTTTCTTGTACGTTACCAGGACCCCATCATCGGATCCCCGCCGTTTATGCATGATCAAATTAAAATTGTCACGCTCGATCTGGCCGCCCCATATCTGAAGAATGGATCCTTCCGTGCCAGCGATCATTTGGAGTGGGTTTGTCCGATACAGGCTTGTGCTTGATACAGTTTCATTGTTGGTACTTGTGATATTAAATCGCGTTGGATAGGCCAGATTTTTCTTGATGGCTTCCATGGCTTCTTTTAACGTAGCTTTATTTAATACCAGCTGCTCAACAAAGTTGCCGGCCAAGTCATACGTGATGTGTTGACCATGAATAATAAGGTTGTCACTTGCCAGGCTTTTTTCGATAGCATAGATACGGAATAACTGTGGATCCTGCCTGTCGTTGGCCTTTGCCTTTACGATCATTCCGTTTGCTATTTTGTCAGCCAAAAAGCCTTCTGAATCATATTCTATGGTGATCTCAAAAGGACCATTTAACTCTTCGTCTGGAACTGCGGTTATGGCTCCACTCAATATTCCAAGACCGTTATTGACAAAATCTGTTTCATCTTTCTTGTACAAAATGGGGAACAATCAGGTTTACCTCCTTTCTGTGGTAATATATTCCTATCTTGGTAGATAGGAGGTGAATACATATGTCGAAATTAGATCCTCGACCCGGCTCTAAACCTTTATATGATTGGCAGGATTTGAACGAGTATCTTCAAGTACATTTTAAATTTCCTAGTAACTTCGTACCTTCTATTGACGTTCGTAATTATTCGATGTCAAAAGATGAAATTATTACTGAAGCTGAAAAACAAGGGTATAAGGTGTTTGAAGTAGACGAGTATAATTTAGAATTCAAGTAAAGATTTCCTCAGTCACTAACCACCTATCAGTGACTGAGGATCCATTTAATTTCCTACATCTGGTCGAATCTGATTAATTTGTGACTGCAACGCCTGTGCAGTTTGGACCAAGACGGATTGCGTCACATATTTGTTGCCTAGCTTCTCTTTAATATCGCATAAATGTCCGTTAACTTTTTTAATTTCATCTAAGATTAATTTTTCTCCAATAGTAAGTTTTTCTTCACTCACTATACCCACCTCCATCTAGGATTCACCTCTAATTTTGTAATGGCACCATCAAACTTAATGACATTTTTTCCATGCGCTAAAACAGGAAAATCACCAACCATGTGATTATTTAGATTAGTGATATATCCGTTTGCTATTCGGTATGCGTTCATTATTTCACTGTCAATTTCTATGGTCCCGTTGATGTCTTTAATCGTAATAACTTGATTATTGATGTAGACCTTCCCCGTTCCTGCGGCATACACTTTTATATAAGGCTCTGATTCGTGCCCCTCATTGGTTAAGGTTGTTTCACTGGTGATAGTTTTCATCGGAACATCAGCCTCATATTGAAACGGGGAAAGTGTAAACTCGACTATAAACATACCGTATTTCTCTATCATATTTTCAGCGTCATCTATTTTTATAGACTTCACTTTATAATAAACTTCTGAATCGTCGTCAAAGCTGATGGTCTTTGCCTGGAACAGAAATATTTTAGCTTTTCGAAAGGCGCGCTTGAAAGACGTATTGTCGTTTATATAAAACTCAACCGGCAGGGGAATATCCTTAAAACCGTACTTCTTGGTTAAGGATCCATTCCTGCCGGGAATTTCGATGTACTCAATATCCTGTTCTGGCGTAGGAACCACAATGCGCTGTTTTGGTCTTATACCATGTTCGGTGGTATCAACTCCGTTTATCCTGGTTACTGGCGCTGTCAGTGACCTCAATCTCAAGCACCTCCCCACGCCCTCATGTGTTTATTACTGATTTCATTAAGACCACTATCTACTTGTTTGGAAGCATAATTTTTAAATTCATGCTCCCCGATTTTAATAGTAGCGTCCTTATTCAACAGCTGCATGAGGATTTCATTTGTCCGCTGCAGATATTGGTTTTGTTCCAGTATTGCGTTAAGGAATTCCTTGCTGTAACCGCTACTGTCATTTTTATTTTGGGTAGTTATTTCAACCTCTGTCTTTTGGCTTTTTCCGGATAACGCAAGTAACTTCATGATTTCGTTATTTTTTACATTTTCATAAGCAAAAAGATTTTTCCAATCACTCGTACCAGCCGCATAATGTTTAACGGATTTTAAAAGCTTTTCCGTTTCTCGATGCGGGATAACGTGAGTGCCTCGAGGTAAGTTAAACAGAGTATCAGTATCCGGTGACAGGAAGGACCTTCCGTCAGGCAGGATAGCTAACTCTCGGCCACCACCATCCCCAAGTACAGCAGCCCCTCCTGGGTGACCTTGAGGCGGTGTCCCTTTTGCCCAAAACTTTAATTTACTTAAACCTCTGCCAACAAAATTGACCACTTTCGTCACTGGACTAGAAGCCTGCCTATTTAAAGTGGCTATTGATGACCCAGCTGTCACGTTTACTTTTTTGGACTTAGCAGCTTTCGCCTTTTGATCAATTTTGGCAACCGAACCATGATCCTTCGCCGTGACCCTTTTATCTTTGGGCGCCTTTGCCTTTTGGTCAATCTTCGCCACTGTCCCATGATCTTTGGCAGTAACCTTTTTATCAACGGATTTCCCGGCCTCTTTTGTACGTTGTTTTTCTTTTTGGATACCTTTATCTGTTTTCTTGTTGTTATTATCAATTTGATTACCTTGGCTTTTCTGCTTGCTAGTACCTTGATCAATGGCCTTATTTTTCTCCTGCTGTTTCTTTTTGCCTTGTTCATGCTTTTGATTTTCTTTGTCTAGCTCCTTATTAGTTTCCTTTTGTTTTTGGTTCTTTTTACCAACTTCACCAGATGCTTTTTGGATGGAACCTTTAACCTGATCCCATATCCCAAGCTCTCTTAATATTTTTTCGAGCACTTCATCATTTTTTAATCTTTTCTTATCGATAGCTGCTATCTGCTTATCAATTTCCTTCGTGTTTGCCCCTTGTTTTTTACGGCTTTCCTCTAGGCTGTTTCTTTCCTTGAGAAGTTCATCGTTTTTCTTTTGTATTTGTTTAACAATGTTACCTTCCTCAACCTTGATCTCGGTTGTTTTTGCCAGGCTCTCAATTTTTTGCTGTTTTTCCTTGGACAGCTTGTCCATTTTTGCTTGGGCAAGTGAATTGAGGTCTTTATAAATACCAAGCTCATCATAAAGAGTATCCCGTGCTTCAATTTGCTTTTGGGTCGTTTCAGACAATTTTGTGTAACGCCTATGTTCTTCTGCGGTTAAATCGCCATTTTTTTGATGTTTAGCCTCGAGCTGGGCCATTTCCTCTTGGTTTTTAGCAATTACCTTATCCAGCTGGGCAAGGCCTTTTTCTCCTTCTTCATTAATTCCTGCCATTTTGAGGATATGGTTAGCCATTTCTTGATCAACAGCTTTAACTTTTTGTAATTCCTCTTCTTTTGATTCTACTTTCTTTCTTTGCTCACCAAGGATTTTTTGAATTTTATCGTATTCTTTACCTAGTTTGCCGTCTAGTGCAGCTTGTAGGGCTTCTTGTTCCCGTGTAAGTTCGTTCTTTTCTTTGTGGGACAGGTTATTATTCCAGTATTCCCTATTCAGTTCCTTCTGCCTAGATAGGATTTCTTCTTTACTCATGCTTTGGATGTCTAGAATTCTGTTTGCCAGCTCATCAAGTTCATTAAGCTTTTGCTTTTCAGATGCTAATTGTTTGGTAAGTTCTTTCTCTCTTTCAAGTTGCTTTGCTCTTTCAAGCTTCAACTCTTTGAATGACATTTCATGTAGTGTTTCGATGTATTTCCGGACAGCCGCCGTGCTTTCCACAAAAGCATTTCCTTGTTCTGAAACAGACGTTTTAACATCCGGGGATTGCTTAATAATGTTTTTGTTAGCCTCAAACAACTGTTCAAGCTCAGACTTTGATAAGCCCGATTTTTTTGCAAGTTCATTATATTGCCTTTGAAGTTGTTCAATCTCACCAGGATTGCTGGATTGGGAAATTCTGATATTTAGATCATTCAGCCTCGCTAATTCAGAGTTGCTGATTTTCGCCTTGTCAGATAGCTTATCAAAGGTATCAGCACTTTTTTCCAAACTAACTGCCTGATCGCTTAAAGATTTAGTCACATCAAGATTGACTTCTTTAGCAGCTTTTGATTTCTGTACAAGTTTATAAACCCCAACCGACAAAGCAGCCACACCAGCTATGGCCAATCCAACGACACCAGCTTTTGACAAACCTGCAATTGCTCCCACTGCTCCGGATCCCCCAGCCAATCCGATAGCCTTAGTTAGCTTCCCTGACACTTCCATTAATGCTCCTGCACCAAATGTAAGCTTACCGAAACCACTTATAGCTGGACCTGCAGCTGCAGCTAATAGTCCAAATTTCACGATATTTTCTTGTGTCTTCGGACTAAGACTGGCGAACCCATCCGCTAATTCTTTAGCTCCGTCAACTAATCCGTGCAATGTCGGGAGTAGGTTTTTGTACATTTCTATGAATATATCTGAAATCTTTGACTGCAAGCTTTTTATGCTTCCGGCTAGGTTGTCCTGCATGGTATCGGCCATTTGTGCTGCAGCGCCATCGGAATTTTTAATGGCATCGGTTAAGTCTTTGTAATCCTCTTCGGAAGCATTGATAATAGCAAGCGCCCCTGACATGGCTTCTTTACCAAATATGGTTGCCGCAGCAGACGCCTGTTGTTCTTTTGTCAATCCCCCCATGCTCTTTCTGAGATCGCCCATGATCTGATCAAAGGTTTTCATGTTCCCTTTTGAATCTGTAAGGGAAATTCCCAACCTGTCCATTTCCTTCTTCATTGCTCTGGTAGGCTTGGATAGATTCGTCATCATTGTACGTAATGCTGTACCTGCTTTTTCACCTTTAATACCAGCATTCGCCATTAACCCAATTGCCTTTGATGTATCTTCCATGGTATATCCTAATGCACCAGCTACAGGAGCAACATATTGAAATGCAAGGCCTAAACCTTTAACATCGGTGTTTGCATTGGAAGAAGCAGCGGCCAATATATCAGCCATACGTCCACTATCCTTGGCTGACTTTCCAAAAGCAGTCAAACCGTCAGTCACAATGTCCGAAACAAGCGCAAGATCTTCGCCGGATGCGGCAGCAAGGTCCATGACACCGGAAATACCATCCATCATGTCTGCGGCATCCCAACCCGCAAGTGACATGTAATAAAAAGCATCACTGGCTTCTTTTGCACTAAAAACGGTGGTCGCGCCCATCTCTCGAGCCTTCGCTTCAAGTTTTTTCATGTCTTTGGCGCTTGCACCGGAAACTGCTCCTACCCGTGACATACCGGATTCAAAATCCATACCAGTTTTAATAGCGAGGCCACCAACAATTCCTAAAGGTACAGTGACTTTTCTAGTTAGCTGTTGACCCGTATGATCCATCGCGGCCCCTGCACCTTTTAATTTTCCGCCCCATCGCTCCATACTGTCAGCAGCTTTATACCAGCCTTTATTTTGGATTTCCTGGACTCTTTGAAACTCTTTAAATTCAGCAGTTACATTGTCCAATTCCCTGCCAGTTTCCTGGTATCTAGCAATCTGCTCATTAAGCTCCTGGGACGCCTTTTGAGCCTTAACACTATTTTCACCGTATTGATTTGACATAGCCTGATATTTTGCTCTGGCTTCTTCAACCATACGGGCCTGTATGCGGTGCCGGTTGGTCAAACCTTCAATCAAGACTCCATATTTAGCAGCCGACTTCTCGCCACGGCCAAAAACTGAAAGTTGTGCACCCATTGCTTTATTCGAACTTTTTAATTGACGCTGTAGACCAGTCATGGATTTTTCTACTCCGGTACTATCCAGATCTACCTTGATGACCATATTTCCTACCGGTGTGCCGCCGATTGTCATTTTCTTTACCTCCCTTCTTTAAAAGAGGTCAAAGAAAGACTCTACTTTCCTAGACTTCTTCTTTTTTGCTTTTAAGTTTTTCAAACGTAAAAGTTCTAATATGTCCATTTCGTAAATCTCATGTATGGAATGACCTTCTTTTAAAAGTGCGGCAAAGAGTTGATCTAGGTTTTCCTTTTGCTTGGCAAAACTAAAATCTTCATCCGTCAGTTCCTCTTCGCCGTCTATTCGTTTTTTGAATCGCCTCGTAAAGCACCCATCAAAATAGCAATATAGGTTTCAATGATTGTCCCTTGATGAATACCATCGACTAGTTGATCAGTTGTAAATTGCTTTCCGTACATATCCACAATAAAAGCAGTCAATCTATCAAAAAGATCCTCGGGGACAACGTAGTTATTTTCTTCAAGTTCTTTACCGAGCTGAATCGCCTTTTTTGTGTAAACGCCCTTAACAAAAATAGGGAATAAAAATTCCTTGGTTTTAAATTTAGGCTTTCCATCGTTGTCATACTTAAAATCAGTAACCAGCGTGATAGTTTTTGTTGATTCGTCATAGTGATTAACCATTATTTTTCCCTCCAAAATAAAAAGAGTAGGCGTAAACCTACTCCTTAATTTCTTTGATAACAGCTCTGCCCTGCTTGTTTTTCGTGCTTAGCAATTCGTTAATTCGTTCTTTTTTTATTCGTTTGTTCACCGGATCCGGGAACGTATCACCTTTAAAATAAACTTTGTTATCATCCTGCAAATCCGTAAAATCATGAATCACTTGATATTTTGCCATTCCTTACACTCCTTCCGGAACTGTGCCAACAGGATCGAATACCATTTTCATGAATTTTTGACGCTTAACATCGTCGTTTTTACCCACTCGCATACGGACGATTGCCACATCGTCATAGGTACGTCCTGCAAACTCTCCACTCAAAGTGTCGCTTCCAAATTCAAGAGAATCCTCTTTTGTCTGTGCTTCGGTAGCTGGCAGCATAAACATCCCCTTTGTAAGTCCTAATAGTTCAGCGCCATCTGTAGTTGTTTTTTCTAAGCAAACAGCCACATATGGAGGGTTAGTCTGTGATCGTTGGATAACCAAACCATCCTCGTCCTGTTCCAACCCAAGTAGAGCAACGCGATCCTCAATTGGGATAGCGTGAAATTGCATTTCTAAGGAGGTAGAGCCCGTGGAGACAGCCATTTCAGCAACCTTGTTGTCCCCGTAGGCTTTCGAAATTTCCTGCTCTGTTTCAATATTGACGCTCTGGGCGTAAGGAACCCGGACTTTTTCTTCATAAGATACTGTCTCCTCTGTATCTACCGTTTGTTTTGCATAATAAAATTTGTCAATACCAATAGTACCGCCTGTTTTTTTCTTTTCTTCTGCCATTTTCATTCTCCTTTTTCAGAAATTAAAACACCCCTGTACCTTCGGCAGTCCCGGTATAAATAAGTGTCCGGGTCATACTCAAAAGTAGGGGTGCTTTGTTTAAAATTGATTGACTTCATGAGTTTGTGAATCTTTAAAGCGATTGTCCTAGCATTGGAATCATCCCAAACATCAATCTGTAAGATACAATCCCAGGCATGTTGCTTGTTATCTGCATATCCAGTTGGTAATTCAGATATAGGATGAATCCGAATGATTGGAGTCTCTTGCCTGTTTTCTTCTGGCACATGATATTTAAAAACCTTAGCAGGACCACCAATAAGGTTCATTAAATCTTCATCGTGTAGAAAGGTCTCGTAGGCCAGCTGCAATGAATCAATTTCGTATATACCGCTCAACCTATCGCCCCCCTGATCGCTTTTTCCATTTCTTGAGCAACTTTTCTTTCAGTAGCATGTACGGTTTTGGTCATGTATCCCTGCGGCGATTGAGAAATAGACCCGAACTCGGGGATATGTGCCCGGAAATTTGCTGCCTTATTGAATCCCACCGCGACATAGCTTTCCCCGGTGCCTCCATCTGTTCGATTACCACTCATGACAACATTATCCACCAAGCGCGCTTGTGCGTTAGGGCCGTTATAGCCACTACGAGGGACATTCTTTTTCAATTCTTCTAGGATAACTTTTCCGCCTGCCGAATTTCCCGCCTTCGCCGCTCGTATGATGTCACTCTCTTTTTTCGAGAGATTGGAAATCAATTCTCTCAAACCTTTAATTTGAACACTCATCGGGACACCTCACTTGCAATCAGAACAGTGAATCCAGATTGACGGTAGTCAAAAAGAATTTGATTGATGTTATAATCCTGGCCATTGCAGTTTATCTGCATCTTGTTTGTAATGCCAGGATAGTTGCGGATAAACACCTTGATATTATGCTGCGTCCCTGTCTGCACACTTGTTTCATAGTCTTTTAAACTAACAGTCTCGACATGTGCAAAACATTCGTAAAAAACAATTGGTTGCGGTTTTGTGGGGTTTCCATTCTCTCTAACACTTTTTAATTCATTGATTGTAATTGGCTGGTTCAGCTTGGAAAAATCAAATTTCATACGGCTCATTTCAAGTACCTATCCCTATGCGCTCTAAGAATCTGTATTGCATGAGTGACAGACATAGGTGATTCTTGTACGCCGCCACTTTTAGAAACTTCCTGCATAGCCAACCGATTTTCATAATAGTAAGCTGTCAGCATAATAACTGCTTTACGGAAGGATGGAGCTTTTTCCAATCCTTCCATATCAAGTAATGGATCTCTGCTATCAAATACAGCCTCAATCACATCATGTTTTGCAAATTCAAGGTATTCTTTGATGTCCTCGTCGTCCAGGTTATGAGATACCCTCATATGACTCTTAATTCGTTTTACATCAAGTGGAAGCAACTAAATTACCTCCTTTTTAAACCCCTTCTGGTTCCTCTGTCGGAGCTTCTGCTTCAAAATTGATAATAATTGCCGCTTTCTCATCAAGAATACGAACATCTTGGCGGACAGCTACCATTAAGGCTTCACCATAATGCATGTAATCAGTCCAGGACGCTTGATATTGGCTACGGTCAAACAGGACAATTGCGTCTTTCAAGTTACCGATAATGATTGTATTAGATGACTTTGCCCCAAGCATTTCATCTGGTAGGACAACGACTTGAGCGCCGAGCAAACGTTTTTGGCTAGCTTCCTTGATGTCCGGTTGTAGCAAATAGTTACCTTGCTTGTCTTTCATTTTGTCAAGTGTGGCAAAGGCTGTTTGAGAAACGATTGCTACATTATGCTCATAGTTTGGCTTCAAGTTAAGGTTAATTGCATCTTTAATGCCATCAATACCGACTGCATTTTTGGTTGCCAATTTTAGCGTTTTTCCTTTTTCACCAGGTGTTCCTTCCTTAATAGCTTTAATAATTGCAGCATTACGCGTGGCCGCAATAGTACGAGCCATCCAGGTCATCAATTCAGCCAGGATGTTAACTGCCGCATCTTCGATAGCTTCACGGGAAACTCGGAAATAACCGCGATATGTTTTAATGTCATATCCTAATTCGTAGAAAGGTCTGACAGCAAGCTTAGGGTTTTCCTCGAGTTCAGCAACTTCTGGGAGTGCGGCAACCTCAGATTGTCGGACAACTGGATATTTCCCGCTTCCGTAACCTACCTGCTTTACAGTGACGTACTGGTCTAAGTTAAATTCCACTTCTTTTAACTTCATAATTTCCAGTACAATTTGTTCGGGAATTACAACAAAACCGGAATCCGTTTTAAGTGACCCACCATCAATTTCACGCGTTTCAAGGTAAGCTTTAAACGCTTCTCTCTGTTCATCAGTGGGTTCAATCAAAGTTCTTTCTTCGCCGCCTTGATGTGCCTGTTCTTGCATACTGCGCTCTTCTTTTTCATCGCCCTTGTCATCTAGCATGCGCTGTTTTGCTTCAATCTCAGCTTTTTCTGCTTTCAACTCACGCACTTCGTTTTCCAAGTCAGTAAATTTCGCATCTCCGCGTTTTTCTTCGTTATCCAGCATTTCACGGATTTCCGCTAGCCTGTTTTCAATTTCTTGCAATCTGTTCATTCGTATTCCTCCTATAAGTCTATTAAAATTTTTAGCTTTGCCGCTTGTTCATCCTTGTAAGCTCGTAATTCCTCGCTGTATTCTTTCATACGGTCATATCCTCTAGCGCTGACCTCGCTATCTGGATAGGCAGGAAAAGCAACTGCTGATACTTCTAATAATTTAGCTTTCTTTATGGTTCTTAATGGTAGATCATCGTCCGGTTCTTCTACATGGTCATCGGCATCCCTAAAACCAAAACTAACGCCGTCTACATCCCCGCGTTTTATAGATTCATAAGTGTCGTTCCCGAGAGTTGTATTTGGGAGATCTAATTCAAACCGTAATCCTACATCATCCTCTTTAAGCCGCAGCGTACCGTTTTTAGTTCGCCCTAATACTTTCCCTGTATCGTGGGACCATAAAAAACGCTGATCTCCATCCTTGAGAGAATCAGCAAACGCACCCTTTTTAAATTGTTCGCGAAACTTGTAATAATAGCCTAAAACATGAGATTTTTTCTCCCACTTAACGGCATAACCGGACAAAGTGCGATTGCCGTCATCATCTTCCCGGATTTCAATCTTGCTGGTCACCAGCTCCCTTGTTTCCGTATTGTCCATTATTATCACCTCCCTTAGCTTTTAACATTTGGTACTCTTCGAGCTGATCTAAAGTAGTGTAATTCAAACTGACGATGTGCTTTTTACCAAACTCATCGTTCCTAGGTTGTTCACCCAATCGCTTTCTGGTTTCATCCAAACTGATGATTCCTTTATCCCACTTGTCAAGCGTGAGCTTAGTGTGGGTCTCTACATCGGTTGTTTTAAACGGAGAAGTATCAAATTGGTATTTACTGTTGTGATCAGTTGCCAATTTATAGTTCAATTCATTGGTTATCACTTTCAAATAACTGTTGAGCGTGGACGTCAGATAATCCAGGTTGGCTTGTTCCAGTGACATATTGGATGTTTCCAGTCCCAACTTATGGCGTGGAATTCGGTACACTTTACCGATAGTTTCAGTAGAAAAGGTGCTGGCATTGATCAACTTCAAAACCTCTGTATCTACTTCTATAGGCTCATATTCAAAGGTTTCATCGATAACTAACACCTTATGAGCATTGTCCACGCCAGCATTTGATTCTTGCCATTCCTTCTTAATCTTGTCCCTAGCCTCTTTCGACAACATCCCGCGCTTCATCTTTAAGATGCCGCCCGTTTGGGTATCATTTTTAAAGAAGTTGGCCAAGAATCTTTTACTGTCCCGCTGCATGGATAGATCATCTTTAAGTGACCTTAACGGACTTATACCTCGTATTCCATCAAGGGTAAAAAACTTAAAGTGCAGGATGTCTCTTGGTTGCTTCCGTCTAATCTTCCCTTTATCATCTGACACGTCATAAACTAGCCTATAATTAGTTTCAGCATCTTGTTTGATAACAACTTGGGAATTCCTTAGATGATAAAAAGCAATAATTTTCCCCTTTTTGTCTCGAATGACTTCGCAGAAAGACTCGCCGTTTAATAAAGCATTAGCCGTAATAATGAATTTAAGCGTTCCACCTGAATACTTCCCGTTAGGATTAACGTTGAACAGGTTCGCAGTTTCGTTTGACTGAACTATGTCATTTTGAGTCATGTCAATATCAAGTGACGCCACATCACTGGCTAACAAGTTAATAACAGTAAATACATCACTATTTTCAATAGCTTTAGCAGAAGTGAAATTTGATGCAGTTCCAGTAAAGCCTGGCAGCATACTGATTAATAAATCTGCTTCTTCCTCCGTATATTCACGTGTTTCGGATTGATAGAAGATCCGCAATCACCCTCACCCCCTTTCTCGGGCTAGAATGAGAGAAATGAGGACAGCTGCTATCCCCAACGCAAAAATCCCGGTTTTGGTTCCAAATTGAAAGAATCCATATACAATGACAGCAATTCCGGCCAAAAATAGAATTCCTGTTAAATTTGCCAATAAAAAAAGACCCACTCCTTTAAGCGCGTCTGTTACTTTGTTGATATTCATTTTTTCACCACCTCAGTAAGTACAATCCCGTTACATTCAGGACATTTAATGCCATCTAACCACTTGTGAGTTCCTTTTAGCTCCCATTCGCATTCAAGGCATCGCACATTTTGCTTAGGTGCTTTACTCAAAACTAATCGCTCCTTAAAATCCAAAATCATCACTAAGGATGTATTCTTCAATTTGTTTGATGTCCATACCACGGTATTCATAATTCCTTGCTTCAGAAAATCCGGTAATTGTTGCGACAATTGGGTCAATCTTTTCCCGGTTTTTTTGCTTGTCCAATATGACATTCGCGTTATTGTCGTATTTAACGACTGCGTTATTAATCGCTATGTTCAATAATGGATTATTGCTGTGAAGTATTTTCCTTTCATAAACACCAAACCGGAATTGTTTAATAGGCTCCGATAGGAATTTAAAGTTTTGTGGTACTTCAATGAACGGAATATCTAATTCGGGATATTCTTTTTCCCACTCACTCAAAAAGTTTGAAATGCTCCAAGGATCATAGCAAAATGCTATTACATTGAGGTTATTGTCCATTATAAATCTTGCTGCATGATGGACAACTTGGGTTATATTGATAAAACCGCTCTTTAAATTGGTTGCCGTAGCATAACCATGGTCTATCAGCATTTGATAGTCGATTTTATCTCTCCTAGACTTTGCCTCTAATCCACCAACAGTACCAATGAAGGAATGCCCATCTATATAAAACCTTTCCTTTTCCAACGGCACTATGTGATACAGGGCCGTAATATCATCAGTTCTGGATAGATCCAGTCCTAAAAAGACGTCACGACCAAAAATATTAATCGGGTCCGTTTCGCACGCTTGCCATTCTTTTGCTGGCAGGAAGGAATTTTCTGCCCCTTGCTTCCACATATTGAAGTTCTTAACAATCAGACCAAGTAAATCATTTTTAGCAATCGATTCGTCTACCCGTTTTCTTAAATTACGAATAAGAGTATCTTTGATCGTTTCAACTTCCATCAACGGATTACTTTTAATCCACATTTCTTCGTTGTAGATTTCTTTTTCATCGTCTTGTTCATATACCAGAACAAAATAGTTCTCATTTTCTGTTTGCTCGTTAAGGATCTTCCGCCCGTATTGGTATTCCTGCGTGTACATCGGGCTGTTTAAATCAAAATATGCTGTAGAAATAATAAGGGTTAGCATGTTGGGCTGTAGCATGGATCCGGACTCGAGCACTTCCATCATGCTATTGTCTTTACTGGCTCCATATTCGTCCAAAATAGAGAGTGTTGGGGCCAGTCCATTGATGTTTCCAGTTTCTTTTGATAACGGCTTTAAAACACTATAAGACGGAACATGTTTAATTTCATTGCGTACCTTGTGTACTGATTCTCGGATAGCCTCTGACTTTGCAAGTAACCCGTCCAAACGCTGCACAACCATGTCGAAAACAATTGACGCCTGTTCCCTTGATTGTGCTGTACAATAAATCTGCCTGTTTTGGATCGGGAATTTACCTCCCAAGAATTCAAATATTGCAATGCTGCTGATCAGAGCAGACTTTCCATTCTTTCGAGCCATACTTATTAATGCTTTGTTGAACCTACGCAAATCAGTATTATCTTTCCTGTACCAACCAAATAATGAATAGACAATAAAAAGCTGAAATTGAGCAAGTTTAACTGGCTTTCCGGTTGAAATATCCGGAAGAATCTCCATAAACTTGACCGCAATTTCAGCACGTTTAGGAATGTATATATAATCAAAGTTTTCCTTTTCTAAGTCATATAGATGGCGTTGACACGCTTGTCTAACCTTTTTTCCTGCTATAATCTCGCCGTTAACAACTTTTCGGGCGTATTGCGTTCCTGGATCGTTAAATGTCATTTCGGTAGATTCCTTTGATAACCACAGTTCATACATGTTCTTAAAGGAGTAAGCGCATCTTTTATAGTTTCTGCTTTAAATGATTCCCCATCGATCATTAAAGTTGCATTATCAATGTGACACTCCGAATCTTCGACAAACAAAATTTCTATTGTATCATCATGGACGATTAAACCTTCTGAAATTTGTTCTTTGATTCTTTCCCTAACATTTTCTTGGGTTTTGATATCTACAACTGTTTTTATTCTGACAATCATCATTCTTTATCAGCTCCTTTTCAGAAAATAAAAAGACACCCACAATAGCGAGTGCCTTTAAACCATATAATTTTCCAAACAATGCTTTAGTGTTATCTCTGCCGACCAACAATTTAGCTTTAACTACTCTTTCTGCATCACTTAATGTTTTCATTTGGGTCCTTACCCAACTTAATAGTAAATTATAAAGAATTTCATCTTCTTTATTCATAATGAAGCAGCTCGCCCCTTCACCTTTACAGAGGGGACATTCTTGGATAACTTGTTTTTCAACATCTTCCACAACTAAGAAGCCTTCTCCTTTACATTCTGGACATTCTTTCATGAAATCACTTCCCTTAAATTAATACAATGGTGAGTGTCTTAAATTTTAGGCGGGTTTTCAATTTCCTTTTGAGAAGCTTCTCTAACTTCATCGCTACCACAAACTGGACATAAAGCAGGGTTACTCCATTCCTCTTCTACTTTCCCTGGCTTTTTGTCACTTTCAAACAACGTATCTTCGCAAACCGTGCAAATATAATATTTTTTCATGCCATTACCCTTTCAACAATTTTAAAATCTCATCCTCTTCTTTTTCCCCGTCCGGTGTCGCCAATTCAAGCCTGCTGTTTATCGTCATCCCCAACTGGTTTGCTATCATCCGTATTTCTTTTACAGTTGACAGGTAAGCATTGTATGAGGGGTTAATCCTTCTGTTAGTAAGATTACCCTTCTCGTCATAGAAGTTTGTGACTTCCCCAAACTCCTGTATATCCTTTTGCAATCGCCTTTTGAATCCGTGCAGCTGACAATACGATTCAATCATTTGCCTATCCAGTTCTGCTATTGGAAGTTGTTGCAGCAAGGGGATAATCCTTTTCCATTCTTGCTTACCGTAATAGCATAAATGGCGACACCGGACGGGGAAAAAGAAGAGGATGAGATTTTAAAATTGTTGAAAGGGTAA
>RWZE01000073.1_pt1 | contig 29895 bp, 39 predicted proteins | sample 2187721 | NCBI WGS metagenome assembly RWZE01 (sample SAMN10531867, study PRJNA481165) | viral metagenome | isolation source: viral particles purified by filtration and ultracentrifugation from about... | host: Nasonia giraulti 16.2 | place: USA:Tennessee | collected 2011-04-01
CTTTTAACTTTATATGGACTGCTCAAATTGAATGTTTTGTTACACCAACGACACTTAGATTTCCGGTCATTAATAGGTATATTTTTATTATAATTGTTGGCATTTGTTCCCACTAAATATAATGATTGCCATTTATTTTGACACTTAGTTGAGCATGTAACACTTTTTTCTGATTGAACCTGCTTTACAGTATAAACCTTTTGACAAATAGTACATACTTTTTCTATTAATGGTCTTTTTCTTTGTATTGCATTGTACTTACCTACACATTTATTACTACAAAACACGTTTCCACTTTTACTTTTCTTAATTTGAGAAACTGTTCTTAAAACAAGTTCACCACATTGAAAACACTTTTTTTCTACTTTATAAGAGGTACTATCTGATCGACACTTTTTAGAACAAAACTTTGAATTGTTTTCTCGATGCTTTGGAACATCATAATCAGATTTACAGTAATTACATTTAAGAGTGACTGTATTTAATTTTAATGGCGATTCTATTTTTGAATTAAGATAACTTTGATACTTGTTTTTACATTCAACACTACAAGTCACAAATGATTGTTTTCCACTTTTCAGATCTTTATAAATATGATTTTTAATTTCAATTTCTTTTTTGCAATTATAGCAATTTACTTTTACTCTGGTATTCTTAGGACTTCCATTTGATCTTACGAACTCACGGTAGCATTCAGTTTTACAAAAATTATTATTACTTCTCCTTAGTATGTTATTGGCAACAGAATATATAGTCCCACATTGATCACAGATTGCTTTTATCCTAACCTTTGATGTTTTCATTAACTCTTCAGCTCTAACAGTAAATAAATCTCCATTTTTTGTAAAAATATAACCTTTATTTACGTACCAGTCTTTGTTGCTGTAATGCCACTTAATATCAACCTGCTGTCCCTCAACAATAGACATCCAGCCCACTCCTCATCATCACATTTTCATATGTATTAAATTAACCCGTATCTCCTAATCTCTCACTCTTCATCCCTGCACACTTCATCAACATTTATAAAGAAATCACATACTTTTGGAGTAACTACATCACCGTTAACATGTTCCATACTCATATGTACATTATTTATTGCCAACATGTCATCCATTTTCATCTGAGCCGTTGTAAATGCCTCTTCTTCTTTTTGAGCGTAAACTTCTGTGGCAATTAATAATTTCACCTCGGAATATACGGTATATTTCTTTTTAGTTACTCCAACACCCTTAATGTCTACATCCCAATTAGAAACATCTAACTTAGTCTTATCGCCATTTAAATTCGTTACAATCAAATCCAGATCCTTAATTCTACTATTGTCGAGTCTGTACCCAATATCTAGCAATGATAAATCTTTTTTGCTACTTTCTGATTGAGTGGCAAATGCTAAGTTCATTGTTCCATTTACTGTCGTCATAGTTAATCGACTCCTTATTGTTCAGTGTTAGTGGTGTATTATTAATGTATTATAATGGTACTACTTCAAAACCTTTAGTGTCAACTATAAAATTATTTGTTATTTTTTGTATATGTGGTATCATAGTGATACTAACGTTTGTAAAGGAGAAATTTAATGGCTAAAGATATTGTTCCGTTTAATGTAAGATTTCCAAAAGACTTGCATTCTGATTTAAAAGAGTTGGCTATGGCAGATAATAGAAGCTTACAGAATTACATCATAACCGTCTTAAAAAGACATGTAGAAGAAAACTTAACTAAAGAGATAGAAGGCCAAATGAATTTTTTTGAAGAAAATCCCTCATATAATTCCAATGTCGAAATACCGGAAAGGCAATTATCAACTTTAGAAAAATTAATGCTACTAAATTCAATTAAGATAGAAGATCAAAGTCAATTAGAATTAGCACTAATAGAACAAAATGAAATTATTACAGCTAAACTTAAGGAACTTAAAAGTAACAAAAATAATAAATAGCCATAAACAATAAGAGCCGGCAGGCTCTTTATACATAATCTCTCCATGAATTATTATTCCATCTATATGTATTGAATATAAATCTCCATTACGACTATTATCGCTTGTCATTATATATTTCACGCTTCAATACATCTCTTGTATGTGCCTTCATTGCAGAGCCGATCACATTCATGACGATACTATGTTCTCTTTTAAGTTTGCTATATTTTTCTTGAAGAAGTTTATTCATCTTACTTAGTGATTCTACTTCATTTTTTAATTTACCATTCTCACGATACACCTGATCAATCTGATAGGCTAATTCCATACTTTGATAATCAGGTTGAGTGATTACTTCTTTTTTATTACTTCTTCCTATATTGTTTCTTATTTTTTCTAATACATCTTTATCAGCGAAGTTTCTAACCTTATAATGCCATCTACCAGCCACAGTTGAGTATTTCTTATTAATCATCTTGCTTGCTTTTATTAATCCTTCATTTAATGTGCCACCATTATTTACGCTTGTCAGTACAGCATTAAGTATTGTCATTTCTTCTTCGCTTGTCCACAAGGACTTCCTAGCTTCTCGTTTCTGTTCTGTAGACGAGATTTCCTCTAAATTAAGTAAGTATGTTCTAATTTGCTTGGCTACCTCTGAATCCCTTAGTAACATCCCAACTCTTAGAATGGCTCTACGAGGAAAGATAGCAATACTGCGTGCTCTAGATTTGATTTGACAGAGGGACTTCATGTCCCTTAGTTGAACACCCATTAAAACTTTATACCCATCATCTGTAAATTCTTCGTAATGTCGTTGAGTGATCTTTTTTATAGTTTCTAGGTCTACTCCATAATACTCTGCAACCATCTCTGTCGTAGCTGTCTCCTTGTAAGGAAGTAAGATTAAATCCTTAACTCTTTCTAACACCTCTGTCTTGCTGATGTACTTATCTCTCACATTCTTCTTTCCTTCAATCAATTCAAGTTCTTGAATAACTGTCATTTTCATCTTCTCCTTTATTAAAGAATTATCATGCCAATTCTTGCTGTTAAACAAACTATAATATATTCCATAAGGAATAGTCAATAGATTATACAAATATTTTTTTGCCTTGCTTATTATTTATAGATTAGTGTATATTGTATATTGAAGGAGGGTTGCAAGTGATTCAATCTAATTATATTGTTGTACCAAGACTAGGCAAAATACTAAAAGAAAGAAATATGACACAAGTTGAGCTTTCAGAATTAACTGGTATTCCACAAGGGACAATTTCTAAATTTGACAGAAACAAACAGCATCAGTCAGTACATTTGATTGCAATTTCTAAAGCATTAAACTTGAAGTGTATTGACGAACTTTTTGATGTCTTTGAAGAAGATCCATTTCATAAATCTAATATAAGAGAATCATTAGAAGAATTAACCTTAGATGAAAAAATGCAGCTACTAAATCCAGTTAAAATAGATGATCAAGAGAAATTAGAAGAAGCACTTAAAAAGCAACATGAGATATTATCACCTACACTTAAAAAATATAAAGAAAGTAAATAAGATGAGCCAACAGGCTCTTTTTTTTATTTAGCGATTCAATTATCTTATCCAAAATAATCATCTCCTTTTATTCCTTAATTTGTTAACGAAATTATAAAGGGTTTATAAACCCTTTGTCAACAGTTTATTATTAACGATTTATAAAAAGTTTATAAACCCTTTCTAACTTAATATTAAATATGCTACTATAGAGTAAATGGTGATAGATAAAGGAGGACTGTATTTTGGCAATTTCTGATAAAAATGACAGACTGACAATTATTATTCCAAAAGTTATGAAGGAGCAATTAAAGTTACTGGCCGAACATAAAAACAGAAGTTTAAGTAATTACATTGTCAGTATTCTGCATGAAAGTATTTATAAGGAAAAGGATCAACTAGAGATGTATGCTCAGTACGATTTATACAACAAACTTGTTGAAATTGAGAAGTCACAAAATGATAATTAACCCATAAAAAAAATAAGAGCCAATCGGCTCTTTACATATATCCACGTTTCTTCTCCAAAATAAATAATCTCACATTGATTTGTAAGGTTATTGTTACTAAGGTTACTTTCTTTTGGCAAGTAACCTTTAAATGTCTTTAATTTGCTTCCTGTTTTCACCTCATAGCCATCTTTAGTGTATTGATGTAGATGAGTAGTACTACTTTTCTTCATATTTCTTTACACCAAGAGATTTTCTTGCCTCTTTCGGAGAAAGTCCTTTTTCATTCATTGAATCTCTAATAATTTGCTTAATATCATCCATGAAATATAGTTTCCTTTCTGTATCATTCATCATATTCAGTCCTCTCAAAATAAATAAAACCCCACAAATTAATGTGAGGCTTAAAATTCTAAATAAGTTCTTATAATTCTCATTATCTCATGATTAGATATATCGTCTTGGTCATTTTTAGAGTAAATGGTGAGTGGGTATACTTCTTTGTCAGAGGTAACAAGATAATAAATGACTCTAAATCCACCAGATTTCCCTTTATTTGCATCAGGATTAGCCATTCTTGCCTTGAAAACTTTATTTCCTTGTAGCTTCAAGCCAGCAATATCTTCTCCGATAAGATTTCCATTTTCTATCTCACAAAATAAATATTCTACCATATCAAGTGAAGAGGGATACTTTTTAGCTAGTTTAGTTAAATCTTTCCTAAATTTATCAACATTAGCAATAGAATACTTCATGTTATAGTTAACTTACTTTTTCTCCAAATCTTCCCTAACCCTATTCATCATCTCTCTCCATGAGCGTTTAGGAAGTTCTCCAGAACGAATCTTATTTACTTCTTTTACAGATTCAACTAACGAGTCTCTGATATCAACTCTTTCTGCTGTAGTAGCCATATCTTTTTCCTCCTCATCTTTCTTGTCACACATATACATCACCCCACTTAGAACATGTATATGCACTTGTTTCGCCTTTGTTTCCATAAATTATACCATATTTGCTTACATTTGTTTATATTAGCTTATATAAGTTTATATTTGTTCAGAATTATTCATGTTTGATTCCCGATATATTAACTTACATTCCCTTAGATTTTTAATTCGAAACCAATCTCAACTGGGCATCCGATTGATCAGATACCCAACTCAAAATGGTTTACAATAATTTATTTAATGATAAAAGTGTAATTTTATTTAGGCTTAGATTTAAATATATTATTTCTCTCCTCTTCAAAGTCTCTGAGATCATAGATCTTAGTTGTTGAAATATCATTATGATGAGCGATGAACTCTGATACAATACTAATATCTACACCATTCTCCAAATGATAAGTAACACATGAATTTTTAAAGATATGAACATTAATACGCCTACCTAAGATGTTGCTTAAGACTTCTGAGCAGAAATAATTACTCCAACTCGGTGACATTTGACTGTATTCCCCATTGTATCCAGTTGTAAAAATGTATTCATGATCATATCCACGAACTTCAATCCACTTTTTCCAATAATCCAAAACTTCTAATGGGATCATATATTCTAGCGGCTTACCATCAATAGATTCACCTTTTCCTCTAACGACATGTGACAAGGCATAATTTTGACCTTCTGGGATCTTATAATCAAGTATTTCTGTCCGAAATTGAATGATTTCTGATCTTCTTGCTCCTACTAAAAATGCTGTAGCAAGCCAAGCCATTCCTAAATAATTCTCATCACTTTCAAGAACATTCATCATTTCTTGAAACTCTTCATATGTAACCTTTTCTTTTTCATAAACTCTATTCTTAGGGATTGGTGGAAGTCCTCTTGTAAAGTTCCTAAAAGTCTTAAATTCTTCAATATCATCAGCAACAACATTTTCTATATAGTTACATAAGCTGGAAACACTAGCCTTTTTTAGATTAATCCCACTAGAAGACATCTTTCTATCGTCTCTTAAATAGCTTAAATATCTCAAAAAGTCACGCTTAGATATCTTATGTAATGGCTTATTATTCATTGACGTCTTAATAAACCACCCAAACTGCTTAAGGGAAGAAACGTATTGCTTTTTTGTTTGTGGACTATGGTTTTGCACACTCACAAATTCCTCTACAAGCATTCTGTAATCCTCGTTTACTTCTTTCCACATTTCATCTGTTACATCGGGAAGCTTTTTAGCTCTTTCTCTAAGCATATTTTGTTCTATCTTTCTAGCCACCCATTTCCCACCTCCATTCAAATAACTTTAATTCCTTGTGCTCTCAAACCATCCCTTAAAGCCTCAACATGCCTCCTACTACGCTCCAAAGCCATAGTTGTATATTTAGTAAATGGTCGAGGACTTAGATATTTCCAACTTGTGTCATCTCTGTTGTATTTAAATGAATAATACTTTCCATTATGGCCGTCTCCATATTCAACTAAGTCGGCAATTTCAAAGTTGTCATCTGATCCCTTTGTAATATTTTTAACTAACAACTCTACGCCATTGGCAGTGTAAATAATATTTTCGATCATATTATCTCTATCTGCTAAGCCACCATCTTCTCTTCTACGCTCATATTCCCAAGGTTCTCCATCTGGCGATCCAGGAATATATCCTCTATAAACAACTTTCTCTATCTGATTTTGCTGTTCATCTTTTATTGCCTCAGACACGTCTTTCATAGCTGTAGCAATTTTACTATCTACATGCATTTTAAGTTGAGCGATACTCATTACCTTGCTCATTTAATAGTAATCACCTCCAATAGAAAGATAGAGTGTTGACTGTACGAATCAACACTCAAAATGCTTTGGACTAATAGATGCTTAATAAATAAACCCTATTAGGTTGCAACCAAACTTGGAATTATTTATTATTAATATGTATTTATTTATTGTTTAATCAAAAAAGAAAATATTTCTTCAATAGACTTCTCTTTTAAGTCTTCTGGGTAAATAATTTTGTAATTTACACCAGATTGATTTAATAACAGTATTTTTTCTTTTAAATTTTTTCTATACCCTTTCTGTATACTTCCCTTGTCTTCACTTGTCTCACTATGAACTATTCCAGCGATTTCGATATACCAAATACACTGATTGGCCTTAACTACGTAGTCACAGTTTTTTAACCCTTCATATGAAGGAACGAATGAACTGTAAAGAACATCTCTTTGATATTTAATATTATTTTTACGAAAAAACTTACTCACATTATACTCATGTATACTTTTTGTCACTTCTCCATCTTCAAATGTAAATAATGTGCCTATGCCTTCTGCAATTGGTAAATCTAAATCATTTAACATACTATTAAATGATCCCCAATGTTTGTAAATTATTGCCAATCCAATATCAAAATCTGTAGTATGTTTAAAGTCGGATGTTATTAATGGCCTGCCTAATTTCTTGTATTTTTTATAAATATTAGATATCGCATATTCTTTGGTGGCATTGTATTTTGGTTTAAGATCTAAATAGGTAATAAAATCATTATAATCATTCAAATGTTTATCTGGGCAATTTTCAATAAGCCATTGAGAGCATGGAAGCCCATAGTCATTGTTGACTAAATCAGCCACATTTAAAACCCTGTTTTCCCTTTCGCAAATCGCTTTAAAAAGATTGCAGTATTCTTTGTAGCTTTTAGTCTTGATGTTCTTTCCAGTTCCATATATCTCGTAAAAATCATTAAATTTATTACCACAGATCTTTCTAACGGTTCTCCAATATGGCAAATTATTATCATAACGACAGTCATTTGCCGACGGATATCTATTTTTATTTTCAAAGTAATTCTCCCACATTTCACACAACTGTTCATATGTAAGATTATTAGGTCTGCTTCTCTGAATTGTTATTCTATAGCCATTTTCACGTAGAAAATCAATATACCTGTCGTAACCATTTGCTCTAAATATCCTTAGCAGAATATGTGACTTTGGCAAATTCTCATTATTATTAATCTCGTTCTTACTAGGGATTCTATTTAATTCGTATGTCATACGCAATAATTCTTTACATATTAATTCAAAGTTGAATTCAAGAGGGTTAATGACTGTTCTATTGATAAACCCAAGGTCTTTAAAGTATTCAGATAACGATTTGCCGGTATGTTTTTTAAACAGTAGTCTCACAGTCTCATAACTTTGAATATTGTCATCACTGTTTATTTGATCTTCACTAGGGATTCTTTTAGTTTTTCCATATGTATCAAGCAAATACTTTTTAACATCTTCAAATTCTGTAATTTTTTTAATTATATTAATCACCTTCTAAATAAAAAAGACAATCAGATCATTTTCTGATTGTCGGAATTACTCTTTCTTTATGTTGATCGCCTGTTCAAGTAGCTCTTTGTTCTCCAATGGTATATCATTCACTGCCTTCTGTGCTTCTTTAATTTTATTTTCCAATAGCGCACTTGTTTCTATAACAGAATAGATTCTCTCATACACAGATGCTATTGATTCCTTTGGATATGACTCCATAAGGATTTTAAACAAACTTGAGTTTAGTGCGATTTTAAACTCATTGTAAATTGTTTTCACTTTTTTACTCTTAGTGAACTTCATGTTGGTAAAGTGTTTAATAATAAAATATCCAATCAAATCATCTTCCTCAATTTTAGGTATTGTAAACTTAACCTTTTGACATTCTTGGAAGAACCCTTGCAATTCACTTACTAAATCACGCACTTTTTCTGGTTTAAAATAAGGAAACATTTTAACAGTATACTCTTTGCCTTGTACAGTCACCGGAATCTCTACGAACTCGTCATAAATGGCAATTTCATCTTTTAATTGTGCGACACTAAATTGTTGACTCATATTCCCATCCTCCTAATCATCTTCAAAATTAGTATTTATTTAATTATCTTCATCCATAGCCAAAACTAGATCACACCATTGATCATAAATAAATGCATCTTGTCCACTAAATGCTATTTCACAATTTAATACAGATTCTTTTACAGAAACAAACATCACCTTATTATCTTCACCTTCGATCACATGTGTTTCATTCCATAAATCAAGATATTCTTTATCAAAATCTCCCTGTTTGTCTTCTTTGATGTCCCAATGCTTCTGACCATTTGCATCCTTAGTTTTTGGATTACCTTCTTCATCTAAATGACAATGTTCTTTTACAACTTGCTCTATAAATTCAGATTGAACATCTTTTAATTTACCATCCAACAATTTAACCAAACGAGTTCTCATTCTAGATTTAGTGCCTTTTAATTCTAATGATAATAGAAAATCTGCAAATCCTTTTATTTGATTAGCTTTAATTTTTAATTTCATTATTTATTGCTCCTCCTTTTAATCCTTTGAAAAATAAAAAAGGCAAGCAGGGCAATCGCCTACTCACCTTCAATTGGCTCAATATCAATTACAGTGACCAAACAAGATGCGGTCTTATTTCCATCATCCGTAGTTACTGTTACTGTAGCTTCCCCCTCTCCCACAGCAGTCACCTGTCCATCGCTACTTACGGTACAAACATCATTTGCAGATGATGACCAAGTAACTTTCTTATTGAAAGCATTCGATGGTTGCACTGTTGCAGTAAGTTTCTCACTACTACCAATTTCAAGGCTGATTGATGTTTTATTTAAGGAAACACCTGTTACTGGTTGTGTGACTGTAACTAATGTACTACCGGTTACACTATTATCATCTTTTGCCTTTGCAATTATTTCTGTAGTTCCTGGTGACAATCCTTGGATTTCTCCTGCACTTACTGATGCAATATTAGGATCAGTGCTTGACCAAACAACTTCCTGTTTAGCAGTTGAAGGCATTACAGCAACTGTCAATTTTCGTTTATCATTTACATTGATAGAAATAGTGGAGGGAGAGACGTTGACTTCAGTTGGATGACTATAATCTGTTTTTACCGTTATAGGATCAGAAAGATTGCTTTCCTTACCGTTCTCAAATGAACTTACTTGATATGTATAAGAAGTGTTAGGGGAAAGACCATCATCAGTATATGACTTATTCTTTAACCCCTCTGCAATCTTAGAACCATTTCTATATACTACGTACTCAATGCTCATAAAAATATGCCTCCTCTTGAATACCCCACGTCTCACTTATTCCCAAGATAGGGCAACACTCCTATCTGTCTTGGAATTTATTTTGAGACTATGGGGCTGATTAGGGAGTAGAGGTTCTATCTACCTCGATAAATCTTCCAATCTCAGAGGATGTACCAGAGGTCATAGCCTCAAAAGATAGCTCTGGAGTTAATGCAGAGCCATTTTCTAAAGAGATATCAAATGATCCAGATGGGGCCACATGATCAAACTGAAAATAAATGTCCTTAACAACTTCATTAGTGTCGGGATCATATGCAATTGTTGAATACTCTACCTCGTAAGTTTCAGAGAATTTTTTAGCATCCATTGTAACAATATTCCCTGTAACTTCTTGTTTATAAAGCACAGACACCTTGTCTCCATCTTTTGCAAGACTCGTTGAAACAGTAACTTCTTTACCTGTGACAGTAGTATCCTCTGAATCATTAGCAGCGTTAATGACTTTAACTTCATCATCAATTGGAGTACCTTTGATTGTTACTGTTCCACTTTCAACAGTTAAATCATCCTCACGCTTCCATACCTTAACTGTTCCTTGCTCAATTGACACACCTTGGGTCATGGACAACCATTCTAAATCAAATAGTGCATTTCTAACCTGAAGTGTTACTTCCTTATCTGATCTAAGTAAAGCAATTGTCCTGTTTCCAATGCCACCTTTTAGTTTTTCCTCAGATACAGATTGAGAAATGGAAGCCAATTGTGCCTCTGCTGTAAATACAACATGTCCATCGGATTTGCGTTTAAATACTACATCGGCAGTATCGTTAATTAATACTTTTGACATTTATTTTCCTCCTTGGTTTTTAGAAAAAATAAAAAACCACTTCCTTTTGGAAATGGTTTAGTTGAAAATACCTTTAGATTTTTCACTTACTTCTTTTTCACTTATGGCGTGAGAATCTTCTTCATACAGGTCTATTGTCTTGCTCCAATTTTCAATATTTACCTTGTCTCCGGCAACTGTCGCAAACAAAGTTGAAGTATCGTAGCTTTTTATTTGAGCAATCCTATAGAAAGTCATATAAAACTGATAAACTGTCATATCAGCTAAATCTTTATAACCCTTGCTACTAAAAGCAATAATACTAGTAGCCATATCTGCAAACTCTAAGTTTTCACCATCTTGACTTTTAACACGTTTACTTCTTTCAATGGCTTTTTGAATTTCTGGATTAGGGTTTATCCTCTCTTCTTTGACACAATTCATACCCATAATTAAATTCCTATAAAAGTCAAAGTTCTCTGGCGTTATTTCAGATATAATTTCTTCACTATCAAATACTTTTAGAAACACTCGAAAATAGGCTTCAGATAGATCTTTTATACTGACAACAGTTTCGTAAAGAGTCAATCCTTTTAATTCTTTTAAGAAATCATCTAGTTTCCCATTCTTGTTTAGTTGACTATATTTATAGTAAAGATTATCCTTACTCAATGAAATAATCTGCAAATCTGTTATGTATTTTGGGTAATCTTTTACTTTTATAAAATTACATTTACCGATTTCAGTATCAATTGGCTCGCCCAATATGTATCGCATCTTCATGACATTCATTTCTTTGTACTCCCAAACTTATATTCATGCCTGAAGCCAACATATTGACTTGGAGTCCTCAATAATGGCCTTCCTCTCACATACTCGACTTTCCCCATGCCAGTAACTCTACTGAGTGAAAAAATTTTATTTAATCTATCTGAAATTCTTGTTGAACGAAAATCGGCATTTTCAAAATCAGAATGGCAAAGAATATCTATTTCTACGTTTTGATCAGCAACCAAATAATTTCCTCTTTGAGGGAATCTGTCACCAAAATAAACAAATATTCTACAAATCCTTTTATTCGTAAGGTCATCGTCTTTAGGAGTAACCATTATTCTCTCGTCTCTAATTTCCCACTGTTTACCTAAATCCATATCCAATATATTAGGAAGTCTTTCATCAAGAGGATCAAGTGTTTTAGATAGATAGTCTTCGGGTTTATAGTAAAGCAACCTTAAAAGCTCTTCATCAAATCGAACTGCTTTTAAGATATCCTGTATATTTTTATACATTCCCATCTTTCTTCATCACCCTTTCACCAGTGATGATCATAACTCCCTTGTCATTTACTACTTTGGTATAATCAATGAATTTAATTGAGAAACGAGAATTATAAAGATTGAACTCGGCATTTTCTTTTAGATTATTTGCCTCTTGATACTGGATGGAAATCATTACCCGATCTTCAGGTAATGTGATTTGCTCATTGCGGTTATTAAAGTAATACTTTGTTTCAACTACACAAGGGACATCTTTAGTATTTGGAACTTCTTTATAGATTGGTCTGCCATGATTATCAAGTATTGGATTGCCATTCTCATCTTTTAATAAAACAGTAGTTTTATCTAGCTCTAAATGAAATGTGGTATTACATAGTTTAATATCAGCCTTACGATATATTTTGTTATCATCTGGATATGAAACGACTAGCCAATAATTCCCTTCAATATTAATCAAGTTACCTCGCTCAATATCTTCAATACGACCAATGACACCTCGAACCTCTCCATATGTATTATATTTGCTAGTTAAAGCAACCCTAGACTCTTGTTCATTATTTATAGTTGCTAAATAACTTTCAAATCCATCTAGCAATTGGTCTAAAACTATCTTCCCGTCATGACTAATTTTAGCGTTAGTGTTTATGTCGTGATAATTCTTATAATTCCTCATCATTATCACCAATAATAATTATGTGATTATTTATTTTAGAAATATCAGCACTTACCGTTAAAATTATATCTCTAATTTCTACAAGTGATTCATCATCTAGCAACTTCATATTGAGATGGTTTTCAAGTTTATATAGAATAGAGTTATTTCTTTTACTTAATCTGTTACAATAACTATAAAGAGTTTCAACTTCATCTTTAGAGTTCTTTATGTAAACTTTCATCTCGCTCATAAAAAATCCTCCTCTGCGTTTCGTATTAAGGATTCAATATCATCCTTTGCTTCTTTGATGGAGGTATCGAGCGACTTTAATTGAGAGGAAAAGTTTCTTATAGTGATATCTTTTGCAAATGGCTGCCATAGATTAACAAAGTATATTCTTTGATTTTGAAGAAAAACTAGTCTTATCATATGAGCTAAGATTAACAAGTGGTCATCAGTTAATTTATCAGTTATTTCCTCTAATAAGTCATCTCCCTTATATTTTGTCTGCAACCTGTTGTTTAAATAGAGAAGACCATTACGAATTGCCTCATGTATAAGCTTATCGGATTGAGGTAAATCAATATCTGAGGTTTTACAGTTATTTAAAAAGGTAGTCCATACGGCATCATAAGGAGTCAATTTTCTTCACCCCTTAATCTTCATCACTGAATAAGATATCTTGCTTAACTCCAAACCATTCGGAAATGAATTTCAACTTAGCGTTACTGTCAAGACCAATCTCTTTAGCAATATCAACTATAAATTTCTTTTGATCATTATTTGTAACCTTTTTTAACTCAGATTCCATCTTTTTATAATTGCCTTTTAGTATTTTAGTAATATCTTCTTTACTTTGAGAGTTGTTTTTATACTCATCTACATCATCAATATTTTCAACAACTTCCTTTGCTTCTTGAGAATCTTCAATGATTACTAAATCCCCTTGACGGAAACAAGAGCTATTCATTAGTAGATAGTCAATAACTTCTTCTGGAATATGTTTGGTGTCAACCTTACTACCTTTACTTCCTGCCCATTGATAAGTTTTGAAATTTCCATTTCCAGATGGATAATTAACCACGTAAGGGAATGAACGATGTCTTGCTACTTTAATTGTTTTTGCCATTTTAAAATCTCCTCCTAGAATTCCTGTTATAATTTAATTCATTAATAATCCTTCAAATTCTCCATTTTGATACCTAACCTTAAATTCCTCAAACTGCTCAGGTGTATTATTCTTTATCCCATAAGCACTATGAAAAATGGTATGTATTTCTTCAGTCAAACAAACACCCAACCCATATTTTTCATGAAGTTCAATGCATTTATCTTTCATTAACTCTATTTGCTCATCACTATAGTCTGAAAGTTTTTCATAGATAGGCATACTTAGAGATTCTAAGGTTTCTTCAGCAATTAAATGAAAGGAGCGTAAATGATGAACAACATTCATTGGCATGTTAGTCACCACGCATTTGTAAGAGTCCTTAGCCATAGATTTCTTTTTCCAGTCACTCACTTGCTCTCTTAACCACACAAATATGTGAGATGTGGCATTCTTTCTCTTATCTTCTAAGTAACATTGTGGACATCTTTGTTTAGAAAAGTGAAAATCACTAAATGCCATTTCAAATTCATGTTCAAAAGGACATTTAATATTTAATTTACTTTTAGAGTTAGTGTAGACTTTACTGAGTAGCTTATATCCATCTATTAATTCAATATTACTTTTGATGTAAGAGTAATCATGTCTTCTATTTTTGCTCTTCTGTTCATTTGTGCAATATTGGCACCTACTACCTTTCTTGAAATCGGAGTATCTCTTAGTAAATTCATGGTCTTCTGGACATTTAATGGTGAGAGGTGTGTTGTTGTTAATATACTCTTGAGAAATTAGTATAAATCCACTGTCTAGTTCGTTTTCGATTTGATTCTTAACAAAATCAAAATCTAGTTTACGAGAATTAACTAATTTCCTATATCCACACTCATCACATCTTCTCTTATTATAATGTCTGAAGTTGTGAAATGGAGTTCGGAACTTATTGTCGCATTGGCAAATAAATATTAAATCCTCATGTGGATTCTTATAGGATTTGCTAGCCAACTCACAATTGCTCTCAGTTTCAACGAACCTCTTCACCTTCTCATAGTTCCATATATTTGGACTACATGCTCTACATCTTCCATCCCTAAGCAATTGCTTTGGAGTATGAATAAATGACTGCTCACAATTTTTATGGAAAAAGTTGATTTTTGTAGTGTTGTTTTTATATTTACCAAGTGGAATAAATGCACCCTGAAACTTTTCATACAGTTCGCTTGAAAACTCTTCATGAGTTTTTCTTCGTCTGCCTCTACTCAATATCAACCCTCCCTTAAATATCGAAAGAGGAGAAATATTAATCTCCTCTAACTCAACCTAAAGCAACCGCAGTGTTTTCCGTAATACGAGAAATTATCTCACCAAACAACAACTGAATATCGGCATCTTGCACCAACTTCAATTTCACACGCTCATCTTCCATAGCTTGCTCTGTCATTTGACGCAGCCCACCGAATTCAGTTACAACAAATGGCTTCTGAGTCCCTGTACCACCGAACATGTATCCAACGTTTACAGGAAGCTCAACCTTATTGTTATTAGCATCGGTAAATGGGTTTACTAAGTTAACAGCATCAGTACGACCAATTCTGGAAGCATTAAGTGAGTGTGCTAATTCTTCACGCAATGGATCAGTCAACAACTCTTTGTATGCAGAATCTGTGGCTTGCTGCATGGCAAAATGGTCAATTAGCAAAGTGTCTCCAACAAAAACTGGTCGGCCACCATAACGAGCAAGAACAGAAGCAACTTTATTGTATTGTGCAAGTGTCAAGTTGTCTCCGGCAAGTACGTTAGCAGCAGGAATATCTCCTTTGGTAACAGCAGCATCAATCAGTTTATAAATTTGATCCAAGAACAATCTCACTTTTGCATTGGCAACATCACCCACCAATTTTTGAGTTTGTCCTACCGCATCTTGAATAATGCCGAATGGCTCGTAATAGAACCCAGTAGAGAATGTACGTGGAACAGCGACTTCAAACCTTTTACCTTCCACACGTACCAAGTCAACGCCAGATCCATTTGCTGACCAGCGAACCTTAGCTTTTGTCTTTTGTGGGATTTCATATTTTACAACTTCATCACGTCTTGCAGGTTTAACAGTTGCAAAAATACCAAGCATATCAGTTACAAGTGGTTTTGCTACTTCATCTGCCTCTTTAACTACAAGATTATTAAACTGATGAAGCATAGAAGGGTCAGGATTTAGCTCTCCGTCACCAAATACCCTTTTCGCAAACTCAGTAATATCACGACCATCATTTTCGTCCATTTTATTGTTTACTACACGGGAAAACAATCCCTGTAATTTATTTGTGTCTAGTGCCATAATAGAATATTTCCTCCTCAAATTATGTATTTATATTTACAACTAATAATTTATTTAATAAATTCAATGAAATTATGCGTCAATAACTTCAAAGCGACATGTAGGCTGCCCCAATGAATAATCAAGATCATCTTCATTGGAAACGACTAAGAATTTTGCAGAAGCTCCCTCATAGTCTTCATTAGACCCATCATGAATGATAAATTTCTTAGTTGCAGGGTCAAAGTGAGCTACCTTTCCATTTTCAGGTGTCCCAGAGAATGCTGAAGTATCGAAACGAGTGTAACCAGGCTCAAACACAACGATTCTAGCATGTTCACCTTTTGCATTATAAAAATCAACCAATTGCTCGCCTAAGTACCGTGCTTCAGGAGTAGCAATGAGATAAGTTTTCTTGGAAACATCAGATAGTTGACGACAGATGCGCTCTCCATCAGAGTTAAAATCCAATTCCACACAAGTAAAATTATCAATATCACCACCGTCAACAATTGCGCCATGTGCCACTGTCTTAATCTGAATACTATTCAAATTTCCTACTGCATGTTTTCCTACATGAGTTAACATCTTAAATTGATCTGTTGCCATATTTCTTTTCCTCCTAATAATAAATATATTTAATAAATAATATTCTTACAGGCCATATCTGCTATCAAAGTCATCCTCATGTTCAACTAAGTTCTCTCTTTTACTTGAAACCTCTCTGATTACAGGTTCGCCATCTTTAACTTTTTCTTTTACTTCTACCATATCAACTAGAATAGAGTTTAATTGAAGAGTCGCTTGCTTCCCTTCATCATTGTCGAATACAGCTTTTTCAATTAACTCTTGAACAGACTCTTCTTCAAATTTCTCCAAAGCATTAAGAGCTTCAAATTTAGCAGAATAGAATTCTTTCTTTTCACTTAGAGATTTTTCAAATTCTACCTTTTCAAATTTTTCTTTGAACGGCTGCAACTCTTCAACTTGAGAACTTAAAGAAACAACTTTTTCACTAGCATCATTAAATTGTTTTTCCAAGGATTCTTTTTCAGTAGCAAGTGTTTTAGATTTTAACTCTAATTCACTAAACTTACTTTTAAGCTCATCAAGCTTCTCTTGTTTCTCATTAACTTCATTTTGAAGTTGCTCAAATTGAGTCGTCTCAACCCAATCACGTTTCAATTGAACTTCAACCTTAGATTCCCCGTTAATTGAAATCGCATCATTTTCGCCTTTTGTATAATCAAATTTGTAATATTTATCATACTCAAGCTCATCTGTTTCACTATTATATTTATAGATATTTGCAACAAAGTAAGTCTCATAAACATCTGTAATCCATGAATACTCACCTTCGCTCAGGTGGCTCTCTAGTTGCGTATATAAAAGAGAGCGAATATCACTATGAGATAATTCATATACCTTTTTAAACTTAGGCATTTTACCATCCTCCTTTTTGTCTTGATTTACTGCTTCGGCCACCAGTTTTGTCAATCTAGATTCATCATAAGCAGGATAAACCTTCTCACGACCTTCTCCTCTATCCTGGCTATTCAAGACACAGTGGCCTTCATAAAAATAATTCAATATTTCTGTAATGCCATCTTCAACCTTATAACTGTCATATAATATTTCCATACTAGAGACGACTGTTATTCCTTCATCAACCCATTCTTTCAATAAGCCGACAACATTAGGAAAACGAGAGGCCCATAAGATACCATTACCAGCGACAACTTCTTTTTCATTACCATCTTTATCTGTGATAGTTGTAATATAAGCGTCCTCTGTAAACACTCCTATGGGTACTGTGCCCATAGAAACTATTGGCTCTCCTGTCTCCCTGTCTCTGGAGAATTCAACCTCATGTGACCCAAGTGAATCATCGTTTGCATCTACCGATGTCTTCTCTTTATAGTGAGCTACAATCGGCATACCTTTTAATGAGGGAAGCGCTTTTTCTGCGGTTTCCTTAGCAATAAAGGCGTAGTTATGCGACACATCGAATCCGTGTAGAATAAAAGTAACTTCTTTCTTGGTGGGATTATCCGTTTCATTAATGGCATTTATTTGTATATCAAATGTAAAGCGATTCTTACTCACATCCATTTCTCACCTCCTTTAAAAGCAAAATAAAACACCTAATCAGGTAAATCATTACCTCCAGATGTCTTTGACTTAATCGTATTCTCATTGTCGGGGTCACTAATTTCTGGTGCTCCAACACTGTCTTTATTCGAAGTTGTATGACTACTTAGGTATGGTTTTATTTTTTCCTGTAAGCCTAGCTCCTCAGTCTCGTATAGAGTCTGATCAAGATAAGCTTGAAAATCAATTCCTTCGATGTTGTCAATTAAGTGTTTAACTGACCAACCTTTATCATTCAACTTAGACAAAATATCAATCTTTTCTTTTAGTGACAACGGCTCTTCTTTATCGTATGTCATATAGAAATTATCTTCTTGTGTTTTAGGGAGAATCAAATTAATCAGCTTTTGGTAGATTTCTTGCTCAATATTTTCCAGCATAACTGAAATTCTCTTATAAAGAATGGAAAGATTTATTTTGGCTGATGCGTGATTGCTACCTTCACCATTTAGCACAGCCCCAGATAATCCATAGGCTGCCTGAATATCACTATTCACTGTTTCAAATTTCTTTCCGTCTAGACCGTCAGCCTTTACATCGGGAAATTCAATCTTAGCAAAATCAGGAACTGTTACAACCGTAACTCCATCAGATTGATTCTTTTCTAAAGCTCTCTTGACACCACCATGTATCTTTTGTTTAACTGTCCGATTCAATTTTAGGTTGGTGTATTGACCTTCCATTTTATCTGTACCAATTGTAAGAACAGCTACAGCATTAATAATCTTATTTGCAATAGCTCTCTCAACATCTTTAAGCTTCTTTTTATGTAGAACATCGTACAGTCCTGAAGTTACCCATGAAGTTCCCAATCCCTGATTCCTCTTAAGCGTTCCGGTATTGATAATGAAAGTACGATCTTGCGGAAGTTCTTTATATTGATACTTTTTTCTGTTAGATTGATATTTTTGAAAATCTTGTTCAGTAACATACGGATTAAGATTTTCAAATTGCAATTTTCTACTAGGCTCGCTCAAAGTGGTAAACCACCCCATATCTACAAGACAAACCCATTCTCCATTTTTTCGATAGGCAGGGAAGATGTGCTGCAAGTCATCAAATATATAAGGATAAATATTGTTTTTGTCACCTAACCACATACCTACAACCGTTCCGGCAGTAGCGTTCTGCTTCAACAAATCCCTAGTCAATCGCTTATGCTTAATCTTTCTGAGCGTCTTGTTGATTAAATTATAGTTTCGATCAGTTGATTTATTTTTATCATAGGAATCTAATTTGTAATTTAATGTTGGTAAAGACTCAATCAACTCATATAGAATGTGCACTTCTGCTGAAGATATATAATAATACTGAGCTAAATTTTCTATTTCTTTTTGATACTCATCAGGATTGGCAAAATACTTCTTCAGAGTGTTTGCATTAACTTCATTAATGATTCCATCTGAAAATAATTTAGTAATAAATCCTGAAGCAAATGTTGAAACATACTCAGAATATGTATTTAAAGCACGTTGATAATCTTCTGACTCCCTATCAATTTCGATTACTTTAACTTCATCATTAGCTTTGTTTGACAATATCTCACCTCCTGTTAAAATAACTTATTTAATTATTGTTGTGATTAAAAGTAGACTAAACTATCTTCTTCATCGACTTCTTCATGCTTATTTAAATCTCTTTCAAGTAAAGATGCTATGTAATTTCCATAGGAGGCAGAACTGTATCTATCTTTTCTCTTGGAATTAGGCTCTTTTAATTTGACTTGCCCTAAGTCATTAAACTCAGCCTCTAAATTGATCATCTCATTAACAAGCAGAGTAAATTGAGCATATGCAGATATCAAAGTTGCCTTAGTTTCTTCCGCTAATGTGTCAAATCCTTTGAATCTACGCATGTTTTCTCTGCCTTCCATTTCGTTTACAGGCATTCTTATTTTTCCACGTCTGAATGCATCTCTAAACATAACAGCAATTTCACTGTTTAAAGCTGCATTCCCTTTAATGCTATATATCTTCTTTTCTGCATTTTGGTATGTACAACGTTCTGCCATTTTTTCATCATTGATACAAGTAAAAGGCTCATACTCAGTGCCTCTTTCCTTGTCATACAAAGGCTGGACTAGCTGATCAAATACGCCTAGACCGATATTTTGCGTGTCTAAAACTATATAATCACAATCAAAGTCTTCATATAATTGCCTTATCCTTACTGCCTGAGTAACTGTGTGACCACCAACAACACTTTCCATGTATGACAAATATCTATCATAGCCTCTTGTTGTAGGAATAAGCCTTAATACTGTAAAAACACTGGCGTCATTTTCTTTTCCTGCCATACCAGCTATATCGCAAGATAATAGTCTTATTTCACCATCTTTTTTATCATCTTGCTTAAATGATGCTGTTTTTATAAAGTTATAATACTCTTTTGGATATAGTGGATAAGCTAAACGTCTATTCTTATCCAAATCTTCAAATTTAAAATAAGCTTTTTCAGACTCACCAAACCAAAGAGCTTCCATTTCCATTGACCAAGATATTTCATCAAAATCGTCCTCAGACATTTCATCTTTAACTTGGTTTTCGTCTAAAAGATTTTCTTTAATAGCTATTTGATAGGGGAGACCACAAACAAAATATTTCGCTCCACGCATCATTGAGTTCACATAGGTAATAAACCTATTATATGACCAGTGGTGCTTGTACCAACAAGAGCTTAAATATACTTCTTTATTACGCTCTTTTAGGTGCTTATACTCTTCCTTTTCAAGATATCTAGGAGATCTTGGAGCAGTTAGAAATTTCCTAAGAACCTTTGAAATAATTTCAAAATCGACCATTCGAAACTCGTCAACAATAAGTAAATTAGCTCTTTTTGAACGAGCACCATCATTAGAGGCCACAATCTTAATCCAGCTTCCATTATGAAATTCAACTTTAGCATCATTTGTTGAAGTCTTTAAATCAGATATTTCTCTAGCTAAATTTGGAGATTCTTTCCTCATATCATCTATTTTCTCTATTACTTCACGACTTTGTCCTTTTGTGCCGGAAGCTATTATAATTTTTGTTTGAGGAAATAAAATAGCTCTCACACAGCAAAAAACCGCAGTAAGCCATGTTTTCCCTTGTCCACGACTAGCTAAATACATGAAATAATGAAGGTGCATCATCATGTAAATCAAGATACACTGAAATATCTTTAAATTAATACCTAGGTACTCTCTTACAAATCTGTGGGGATTTGCCCTATAATATGAAGTCCATATCCCTATACCTTCCATAAGTTTTTCGGATTTTGTTTTTTTGTTGAAGTTTCTGCCTTTATTAAAAATATTTATTCCTCTATGTGCCTTATCTCTTTTCACTTGAAAGTTATTATGTCCTGCCAATGATATCTTCCTCATCAACATCAACTTCAGGCTCTTCAACAGTATATTGATCTAGTTCTTCCCAATACTCATCTTCATATTTATTTTTAATCCCCAACATTCTAGAGAGATGTCCTAAGAAAAATACTCTTACATATTTGCCAATCCTGTCTACATCTTTCCATTCTGGAGATGGATCAGGAATTGGTCTTTCATTTTCATATCTTTTTATTAAAGTACCAAATGTTTCATGCTCAGCAGCGTTTGCTCCAGTCTCTTGGACAGGCTTTAGATTACTAGAACCAAGTAGGTCTTGCAATGTCTTCAGTTGAGCATCAACTTTCTCTTTGTTGGCTCTTCTATTTTTTATCTCTAACTGAGTTAAACAAATTTCTTTGATTAAAAGCTCCATTCCCTTTGAGTCGCATTCATATCTATTTAGGAAATCTGTATATTCCTTCTCTAGCCAAAAATAATCTTCAGTACTAAATCCTCTGCCAAAGAAATCAATTAGCTCTTGAGTATTTTCTCTATCTGCCTGCTCAATGGCGTTGCTTTTATCAGATGGCTCAAAACTGCTTTCCGCCCATGTCAACTCTCTATATTGAAACATTCCCAGGTTTTTCATGTATACGCCAAACAAATCTTTATTTTCTCTTTCAGATTCTTCAATAGAAGATAACCATAAATCATATAGAAAGGGTTTATCTATTCTTCTAAGTGTATCTTTGAGAATATCAATATCACCTTTTTTAATTCCTTCAACAGAATCCCAAATACATTGCTTGCACACATGCATCCTGCCATTATTTCTGTGGAACGGAGAACTTGAGGCGTAATAGTCACTCAGCTTCTTATCCTTTCCACAGCAAGTACAGGTTTGCCTATTAGCCACAGTCTCACATCCTTTCTAATAAAAAAGAATCCTTATTCCTCCCTGCCACTTTAAAGGAACATTTAACGTTCGGAAGTGACAGAGAGTTTAAGGATTCTCATAAAACCTGTATTTTATCGGTCACGCTTAATGGTGGTGAAACACCAACTTTTATAGTTCGCATTTCTGGCAGCGAAACGCCAACTTTACAATTAACTAATCTTCATCATCCTCGATGAACTCATGCTCTATATTTTCTATGTCTTCTAGGAATTTAAGATTTAGCTTCGCTTGATCTATTAGCATTTGTCTAACCGTCCAATAATTAATATCATTGAAAAAATCCCATAAAATAGACTCCAGCTCTTCATTATTGCTTGCATAATTATTTATTATTTCAATGTAATCCTCAATAATGTCATGCGGCTTTTCATTTACATCATTTATTATCATTACATTTGGAGCATCATCTATCATAAATATAGCCTCCTATAATGGAGGTATCGGACGGTCAATTTCCGTCATACCTTTTTTCTCAAATATTTATTTAATTCATCTAACTTGAAAACAAAGTTAACCTGATACCAAATATATAACTGTAAACATTTGTTTTGTATGTATTTATTTAACTTACTGAACATATGTATCATTTCCTAACTGTATATTGTATGTACACAGCCGACCCGCTTGGGTAAATATCATAAATTTCTGAGCAGCCTTGCTTGTTTTACGTATATCTTTGGCATAATCATCTACACCAGATAACGAACTGTTTACAACATGTTCAACTTCATGAGATTCATTTTCATAATTCTTATGTATATGGCCTGAAAAAATATAGTCCGGGAATCGCTTAATCATCATAGTCAGGTCTGAAACGATACTATTCAAACGATCACGATGACCATGTACAGCGAATATTGTATTGCCTAATATTTCAGCTACGATAATTTCACTGTCCACCTTATTCTCCACAAGATCAACATTACTGAATTTGCTGAGTCTTTCTTGCATAAACCAAGGAATAATATCATTAAAGCTTTCAGTTGAAACTTCTTCTGATTTATTTGATGAAACACGCTCATGATTTCCTCTTGCACTATAAACATTCACCTTATCAAATTCATTCGCAAATATTGAAACCATCTCAGATAAAGTTTCTGCAACTTTCATAGTTGAACGGATTGCATCTTCTGTATCCATAATCCTTGTGATTCTGTGAATAGTCCCATGAATTAAATCGCCAATTTGGAATAAATGTAAAGTGTTGATTCCGTGAAACTTACCATGCTCTATAACTTTATTTGTTAAAATGTTAACCCTGCGATCAAATTCTTCGTTATTGAAGCTGTTCCAGTAGTTAAGGGTAAAAAGTCCTCTGTGCCAATCGGATACGAGTAAAACGCCATCTATATCTGTATTAGACTCAACTGACTTTTTGTACCACTTTAAAGGCTTATCTTGATTTAGTTGACGAACCTCTGATGTAACTGTATCAATAATATGCTCAAGCCTTGCATCGAGTCTCAAATACTTCCTATACTCACGTTTTTGATCCTGGTATTGGATTTTCTTTTTCTCTGACTCAACTTTTAACTCGTTATATTTCTCAACAATCTCTTTGTCTAAATTCCTATCAATAAGATAGTCCTTCCAACGCAGATATTGAGAATAATCTTTTCTCCATTTACTTTCATCATAAGACTTACCAGATTCTTCGTTCAGTAAATCAGCTATTTGAAGTTTATCAATCTTGTATTCATGCATGTTTTCAAATAAGCGTAGATGATAATCTGTAAAACTTTCATCTTCACGTCTTTTTAAAATTTCATCCGTCACTCAATCACCTCTTATTCTTCCTCACCAAACTCATCTAAAGTTTGCTCTGTCGATTCTTCATGTTTGATTGCAATGGAAATAACGTCTCCGGTTTTAGCAAACGCAGCCAACACATCAGGCAAATTAACTTCTTCACCTGTTTTTTCATTTATAAATGTCTGAGTCTGCATATTGTAATAACCCTTACTCTTAAAATCACTTACAGTCTTAACGTTAATCATAAAAATTTTCCTCCTTGATCTCCTTTTATTAAATTAACTCAGCTAATTTTGCGGTATCACTACGTTCTGTTTTATCAAGAGTAACCTGTCCAAATAAATAATTACCTCGTAATCCAGATAGTGCTCTTATTCCACTATTCCTTTTAAATACTTCACTGTCTGTTTGATTTAAATCTCCATTGAGCCATAGCTCACTGTCCTCACCGACACGCCCAATTAGCAACTTAAAGTGTTCCCTAGTATTGTTTTGGCATTCCGTAACGTAAATAATTGATCTTTTAATATCTCTACCTCTTAGGCTGCCGAGATGTTGAATTTCTATTTTATTTTGTCTTATTAGCATCTCTAGTCCATCTATCCCTCCAACATGGTCTGCTAAAGGCATTGCGAACTCCATCAATTTATCATTCTTATCTCCGGGTAATATTCCAAGTGAAGGAACGTCAGCAAGCTCAACATTGTTTCTAGCCCAAATCAATTTATCCATCTTACCTTGTTCAATTAAATCCAGAGCATGAGTAATCATTACGTAGTCTTTTCCAACGCCATATTTACCAAAGCAAGATTTAATAGTTTGATTTTGACTCTGAAGTAGGTCAAACAGCATTTCTTGTTTCTTATTTATTGGTTTAACCTTCTCACCAGTAAACTTAGAGTAAACTGGCTTATATTTTAATTTGACCAGCTTTTCACCATCAAATCTGAAGTTATCAATAAATTCATGTCCATTCTGAATTCCTTCATTATTAAACGTTGGCTTATCTTTATTCCATATGTATAGATATTCATTTAATTTTATATCTAAAGGAACACTATATGGATTTTCGTATAAACTTGCTAAAAGCTTTTGATCTTCACTGTTTGATGTTATATATATCTCATGAACGCCAGTGTATTCTTTATCAGGCTTTGAATTGTTCTCTATTGTGACTATTCCCAATCCAATAGCCTTATGCTTTAAAAGTAAATCGTTTGTCAATAATCCATATTCTCTATTTTCTTTACACGCTTGAAGAATCCGGTTGTCAACATAATCATTGTCGAATCTGTCATCATTTACTCTATAATCATTAAGATCAATTTTGATTGTATGTATATTGTCATCAATATATCGTGTTGCTCTTCTTGCATTAAATGCTAACTCTCTATTATTACTTAGTTTGTGTTTTTCAAGTTCACGAATTACGTCTGCAAGAATTACACAACTATATTTACTGACTATTTCTGGAGTATCTAAAAGTGCATTCGTATCAACTACATATAGTTTCTCCATAATTTACCCCTTTGTGTATTTTTGGGTAAAAAATTAACTCTACCCGAATGCTGTTTCAATAATAAAAATCCAATAATTTATTTATTATTTAACCGCTTCTTTAACAGCTTTTGCAGGGGAGAAGGTAAAAGCTTTCTTTGCGTCAATCATTAGTTCTTCTCCTGTTTGAGGGTTTCTTCCTTTTCTCGCAGCACGTTCTTTAACTTCAAAGTTTCCGAAGCGATATAATTGCAATTTTCCACTTTCCTTAGTCAATGCAACAATACTATCAAGAACATCATCAATTAGTTCAGATGCATCGTCACGATTAATTTTTTGTCCTTTTTCTAAGCGAGTCTCTTGGAGTCTTTTTGCTAGATCTTCTTTCTTCAACATAATAAAATTCCTCCTCTTTTTTCTTTACAAAATTATTTATCAAAATAGCCTTTAGCTCGCACAGGCTTGTACTTTGCCTCTAAACCACTTTCTCCGTTTTGAATCCAAACACCAGATCCTTTTTCGTCTTTTGGAATAGTTACTCTAACTTGCTCGGTAGTTTTTGGTCTAATATATAAATTGCTACTTTCTTGATTCATTTTCACATCATGTTGTTCAAGCAACAAATTAACAACTGCTTTAATTTCATTATGTAACTTAAAGTCATTCCCGTGTATATCCTTCAACACTCTAAGTAACTCTAATAATTCTCTTCTTTCTTCATGATTCATCTTCATCGTCTTCACCTCCTTTAGAGCGTAATTTATACAAAGCAGGGGAATAAAACATCTAATTTATATTAATTTATTTAATATTCCTCACTATATAGCTCTTTTATGGAGTTTTATTCCCGTTTTTTCGTGTAATTATCGCATTTCTTACATATTGATTTAAACCCATCTTTATTCCTGGCATCCTTCCCAAAATATCTTTCATTGCTAATTAGTTTTATTTCCTCGCATTTGCTACATTTCTTATACTTTCCTTGAATTTTTTCTGTATATAACCAATCATCTATTTTAGAAAGATATGTATCTAGAAGCTTACTAGGAATTTGTTCATTAATTAATCTGCTTATTTTATTTTTACTTAGAGAATTTAAATTGAAACTTTTATACAAATCTCTTAATTGTTTTTGTGAATACCCATCAAATATTACATCAAGTACAAATTTTTCCTCCTCAGTAAATTTCGTCTGCTCAATCAACTTTTCAAAGTCTTTAATAAGTGCCCACCAATCCGAATTCTGCTTATCTCTATATTTATCCTTTAAGTCTTTATAATTTAAAATAAGTCCAACGTATGTATTTTTATTGCCCATAGAAACCATGTTTCTACTCAACTCAATTATTTCTCCATTCTCATTTTCATACCATGTATCTGAATCAATGGAATAAACAGTTGAGTGCTTAGATGTATTTAGGTTTACTTCGTTCACTAAAAGTTTTTTGCTTAGTTCATAATCACCTTTGAGGTCGGTATATGTCCTTCTCAATATCCTATAGTCTCTTTCGCCAATTTCTTTCTTTAGTTTATCAGTAAACTCTCGCCTTTCATTCGTATCCTTAATATCCAACCCTAAATAATTATAAAGCCGATCAACATCCTTTTTAATTGTCTCCAGTACTTTAGGACGGAATGAATTATGAGGCTCAGATTTTTTTATGTATAAGTCATCGTAAAAAGGAATTCTGTTTTCACGCCCATAAAACATTTTGTCCCAATAACTGTGTGGAATTTCCTCCATATGATAAGTAAATTTTGAACTTTTTACTCTCTGACTGATCTCTTCCTGATAAATAAAATCCCCTTGCGTCTCTCTTTCCTCTAAATTCCCAACTACTTCAGTATCACCACGATCTTCTAATTTTTTCTTGGTAGACTTGTGATGATAAGATTGAATAGTGTTTATAACTCTATTCAACTCTTCAAAGTCATTTGAAGTCTTTTTCCTTTTATCTTTCTTTTCTTTTAGTGCTTGTTCTTTCCTCAGTTCATTGTATATCTGCTCATCTTTTTCATTTTTAAATTTTACATGGTTTATGTAATCTGAAATATAGTCAATAGCTCTATCCAAAGCTTGATCCTCTGCTAAAAAATCTTTTTTCTTTTTTTGCTCCTTTCTAATAATCTTATGTGTTGAAATTAAATCATAAATCCAATCATTATCTTCTAACAATGTTTTTACAAGCTTCACTCGATCATCAGCATATTTTAAATTATAATCTAACTTATTATTTATTTCATATTTGATAATATCTATATTATAATTACATTTAAAATCAACTATATGTGTCTGAATTTCATCAAATCTAATGAATTGATATTTACCATTTTCTAATTTCTTGATTTTATTTTTCTCCGATCCTTTAACTCTGCCAACTTCACCTGGCCTCAAATCATTATCCAATTCTTTACTTAGTAAACACCATTTCATCTTAGTATTTCCGTTTTTATATTTCTTCTCTCTATATACATAAACATCTAAATGATCAATGCTGCTAAATTCCAATCAGTTATCCCCCTTAATATCCATGTTCGTTTATATCCCTCATTTCTCTAATAAGGTTATTAACTTTCCTGATAAAATTTCTTCTATGTTGTCAAAATCCCAATACCAAATCTCCAACATCTTTATATTATTTTGTTTAGCATATAAGCTTTTCCTCCGATCATGTTCTTGTTGTTTTTCTAAATTTTTTCTAATATATTGACCACCGATTTTGCCATCATGAAATTGACCTTGATACTCTATAAGAATATTTAATTCCGGTAAGAAAAAATCGTAAGAAAGTAATCCACCACCAGTACCTATTAGTCCTTCGTATTCTTTTTGTTGTACAAATTCTATATGATTATTAACCAACCATTCCTTTATCTTTCGTTCACCTTTTGACTCTGAGCATTGAGGACATCCTTTGCCCTCACTTCTCGTACTAACTCTAGCCTCCCATTCGTAATTACACTTATTACATTTCCACCATACTTTATTTCGACTAAACTTTACCACATCATTTGGTGTTAACCTGCCATTTTTAGTTGGATGCCATTCATTTGATATTCTTGGACTTACTGCTTTTAAACTATTTGTATGGTTAACTTTATATCCAGCACAATAAGGGCAGCCTGTATCTAAATATGTTCTACTATTAGCTGATTTTGTGTATGTGCTACCGCACTTAATGCAATTCCATATAAACATATCGTTACTTCCTCTAAATATCTTATCTGGAGTAATGTTATTATTAACACTAAACTCCGTTAGTAAATAATCTTTGTTATTTGTTTTGGCGAAATACTCTAAAGATCTTCTATATGGAGCATTTCTTTTCATTTTTCCTTTACTAAAAAGTGCACCGCACTTTTTACACCTATCAACCCCATTATTTTTTTCTCTGTATATTAATACTAATGCATATTTTTGATTTTGAATATGTAATCCACAATCGTCACAAATCTTAGTAACTCTAGCCTTGCTTCCTTTTGATAAATCATCAACTTTTACAAGAATATTAGTTCCTATTGGTGTTGTTATTCTTCCTTTTTTATCTAACGATTCCGGTATTTCATATCCTAACTCTTTATAATATTTTTTATTGTTGCCAATTTTTATCCATACTTCATTTTCTAGAATAGCCATTTAATCCCCCCTTCATGTTAAATTCCCAAATACTCATTCTTCATTTCTTTTAATACTTTCTTATATGTACAGTAGTTCATTTTCACACCACGTTTTCCAAACTGTTTGATGTCTAAATATATTTCATATTCTTCATTTGAAAAATCATTGTCTACAATTTTCATAAATAGGTAATCAATTATTTCTTCTAAATTAAATGACTGAGAAGAATAATCATCTCCCTTTTTTTTATTATTCATATTTGACTTACACCTCCTCCTATATATTACATATTTAATTATAATAATTTATTTAATATATGTCAACTATAAAATGTAAAATATTTGTAAAAAAATATCAAACTTTATTCTTTTGTTTATTATAATAATTTATCTAATCAACTAACAACATACTAGAACGTATTAGAATTCTTTATGTAAGGTTTAAAATAACTTTGAGTGTATTTATATTCGGATGAGTTAAAATTGATT
>RWZE01000074.1_pt1 | contig 29892 bp, 47 predicted proteins | sample 2187721 | NCBI WGS metagenome assembly RWZE01 (sample SAMN10531867, study PRJNA481165) | viral metagenome | isolation source: viral particles purified by filtration and ultracentrifugation from about... | host: Nasonia giraulti 16.2 | place: USA:Tennessee | collected 2011-04-01
AAATGGATCACATCCGAACATTATAGAAACAGAAGTTGATAGAAATAAAAGGTCTTTTTCAGGTGAAGAAACACTTATCAACCGTCGCATTTTCGTATTACATCCACGTGGTGTTGCTTGGCAAGAAGGTGGGGTAGCTTCTGAATTCCCTACAAATGCAGAGTTAAACACTGGTGCACGCTGGAAACGTGTTTATGAGCCAAAAGCGGTTCGTATTGTTAAATTTAAGTTTAACACGATTGAGCAATCGAGCAATGGAGGCGAAACTCCCTAAGGTCCCGCCAATCGGACAGGCGGAAATCGGAAAAGACTTTGAAGTCCAGTAAGAATATGAGGAGTGATAATCATGGCTAAGACAAAAGAGGAACTAAAAGAAGCATTTTCCACCGGTAAAAAGCCTACCGGTGATGATTTTTCAGATTTGATCGATGGCGTTGAAGGACCACAGGGTCCTAAAGGTGAACCGGGTTCTGACGGTCAAGACGGAGAGCAAGGTCCAAAGGGCGACCCGGGCAATGATGGCAAAGATGCCGAACCCCAATTCACGCAGGAACAAGTGGAGGCTTTACTCGGATTGATTGACGATGGCGGCGGTGCTTAATGCCTTATTTAACATTTGAGGAATACAACAAACTAGGTTTTGTGGAAGTGGGGGAAACCGAATTTAATAAACTTATCGAAAAAGCGGGCGATGCTGTAGACAGTGTTACCCGCCATTTTTATAAGTTTAATAACATTGATGATGACGTCCCTTTCCGTCGTGAGCAATTCAAAAAGGCTGTTGCCTGTCAAATTGAGTATTTTCATGATATGGGCGCTACATCCTCACATGGATTAAACGAACCCTCAACTGTGCATATCGGAAGAACGAGCATGTCTAAAGGAAGTCGTAATTCTAGCGGTCAAAATGAGCAACAAAACAAATTAGTTTCCGACGATGTTTATATGTATCTACGACACACAGGGTTATTGTACAGGGGTTTGGCGGTGAGATCATGAGAATCAGACCATTACCTAAAAAGTGGCTCATTCATACTGTTATTTACGAGGAAAAGCTACCAGGTAAAGATTCGCATGGGAACCCGTTGTTTGATAAACCGATAGATATTGAACATGTCCGATTCGATGATTCAACTGTATTCAGTCGTGATAATACAGATACAAAGGTGCTTGCTAATGCGATTATATTCGTAGATTCGACCAATAGCATTAATGCACCTAAAAAGTTCGTGGAAGAGTCTAAAATCACGTTTAATGGTGATGATTATGTGCTTAAAAAGATAGTGGATTGTTACCATCCAACAAAAAACGAAATAAGGCACTATGAATTAGAGGTGATCTAATGCGTGTAAAGGTTACGACAGATTTAAAGGGTGTTCCTGTCAAGTTAGATCGAATGACCAAATTAGGTCAATATGCGTTAGTTAACCAAGTTCATGCTGATATGGACCAATATATTCCTAGATTAAGTAGTGATTTAGCTAATCATTCTAACGTTATGCCGGATAACAAATCTATCATTTACAATGAACCCTATGCAAAGAGAAGGTTTTATATTCCTGCTAAAAAATATACAACACCTGGAACGGGACCTAGATGGGACTCAAAGGCATTAGCAATTCATGGTGCATCATGGGTTAGAGTAACTAAAAAGGCGATGAAGTAAATGGCAAAACCAATAGAAAAAGAACTAGATTTCATTTGGCGATTGAATGACTATATTAATACGCTTGGTTTATTTGCTCGGTCTGATGTGGGCGTATTGGATGATGGCGATAGTATCTCATTAATGGCTATGCCTGGTGGAGAAGAAACTCTATTTATGGATGGTACACGAGAAAAAAACTACCAGATGCAGGTCAATGCAAAAAGCCTAAATCAATTAAATTGTGTAGAGTCGTTGTCACAAATAGCTAAAGCGTTAGAAAATCTAAAAAAAGATAGCATCAAAAGCCAAAATAGCACGTTTGATTTTGAATCAATCAATATTACATCCCTCTTATCCTTAGTTGCACAGGATGAGCAGGGATATTTTATTTACGCAGTATCTATTAGTGCAAAAATAACTATTTACGGAGAGTGATTAAAGAATGGGAAAGCATAAAAACGTAGAAACGAAACACTTTTTAGCAGATATTCCAAAAGGTGATGAAACAGAGCCAGATTACATGCCACTTGCAAGGGGAATCTTAAGTATTGGATCAGAAGGTGATGAAAACGTCGAGGAATTTGCTTACTATGATGGTGATGGGACTCCTGAATCTGATGTAATTTCAGTAAAGAAAAACCATCCGGTAGAAGGTCATTTTTACGATGACGAACCTGTCCATTTAAAGATCAGAGAAAAGGAGTTCGGAACTGGGGACGAAAGGAAATGTCTGTATAAACAAGTCCGTTCTACAGGTGAAACGTTAATTGGCGTTGCTACATTGCTAGATATTAACACTACTGGTGGACCGGCGGAAGAATATGCACCATTAGCTTGTACAATTTCGTGGGATAAGAAACCAGAAATTACAAATGGTGACGATGGGGAAGGTACTCCCTAATGATCCCCGACCAATCGGGGATGCCGAAATAGGGAAAAATTTAATTGTATCTTAGAGGACGAAAACCGTCCTCTTTTTAATTCATTAAATATTAGGAGTGATTATATTGACAGCTATTAAAATTCAAACGCAACAAACTTATATACCTTTTCAGTTGGGAGATTTAGAACTTAGGTTCGATTTAAAAGACGATTCCGTGATGAAGTTACGTAAAAGCATGGTTGAAATTAACGAGGAATTTAAGAAGATCGATGAAGTTAAGGACGAAGAAAAGGCGAATCAAGACCTTAAAATCACACTAGGTCGCATTTATGATGAAATGTTTGGCGAAGGAACGTTCGATAAAGTTTATGCTATGACTCCTTCAACCCTCCTTGTTCTTGAATACTTTAAATTAATTTCGGAAGCTTTATTTGATGAAATGGAAAAACGGGGCTTAACAGCAACCCCACAGGATAAAGCGAAAAAGTATTTAGCTAACAAAAACAAAAAGAAGTGATCTAAATGTTGCAATTAGCATATCCACTTGATGATACGGTCGAAATTGACGGTATTACGTATGAAATCGACTTATCGTTTGATAATGTGCTTAGATTAATAGATTTGATAAGCGACAAAGAAATAGATGATTTTACTAAAGTTACAGTTGGTACTGAAATGTTGTTAGGTGTGTGCTTTTTGCATGAATTAGAAATACGATCAAAAATATTTATTGATTTATTTGAGAATACAGTAGGTAAAGAAGCCAAGGACAATCAACCTGTTGATTTAGAAGGAAATCCAGTACCGCAATCGAAAAGTAAAAGGACTTACTCTTTGAAAGAGGATGCTGATTATATCTTTGCTTCATTTTACCAAGATTACGGCATTGATCTACATGAAATGCATGGTAAATTACACTGGTTAAAATTTCGTGCATTGTTATCTGGACTTACGGAAGGAAGTAAGTTTATGAGAGTTCTTGATATTCGTACTATGGAATTACCGACCGGAAAAGGATCGGCAAAACAAGCTTCACAAGTAAAGAAACTAAAAGAACAATACGCTTTAAAAGGCGATGATTAGATGAAATTAGCAGAAGTTAGATGCAATAAATGCAACAAATTATTAGCAAAACTAAAAGGTGAAATTGAAATTAAATGCACTAGATGCAATGAAATAAATAGAATTGAAAAATAAGAGAGCCTATGAGCCCCTAATATGATTGGAATTTTATATTGGGGGTGAATTATGTAAATGGCAGATGGAAAAATAGTAATTGATGTAATACTTGATGACGGCACTGCAACAAAAGGTGTTGCAAACATTGATAAATCCATAGGTGGGTTAGGTAATGCTGGTGAGAGGGCGTCACTTAGCATAGGGAAAATCGCTACCGCGTTAGGACTTGTTTATCTAGCGAAAAAAGGGATTGACCTAGTAAGAGATTCTATTCAAGGTGCATTCAAGCGTATTGATACCATGGAACAATTCGAACGTGTCATGACAACGATGACAGGTAGTTCCGAAAAAGCCGGACAAGTATTGGATAATATAAACACAATAGTGAAGGGTACGGCCTATGGTTTAGACATTGCAGCCAAATCTACCCAAGACTTCGTAACTTCCGGAATGGACGTAGACAAAGCGACGGAATCAGTAGCTTCTTGGGGAGATGCCGTAGCTTTCTATGGTGATGGTAGTAACGAGTCCTTCGCAAGTGTAACCGATGCTTTAGCGAAAATGACCGCTAAAGGGAAAGTGCAAATGGATACTATGAACCGGTTGACGGAGGCCGGTATTCCAGCGATGCAAATTTATGCCGATGCTACGGGTCAATCTGTTGAACAAGTTGCGGAGACAATGCAAGCAGGAGAACTGGACGCAGAACATTTTATGGACGTTATGAATGACGCGCTTGCAAATGGAACGGAAAAATTCGACGGAATAGCCGGTGCCGCAAAAGATGCAGGTGCTTCTTGGGGCGCTAGTTTCGACAACATGAGAGCAGCAGTAACACGTGGTATAGTTAATATCATTCAAAAGATTGATGAAATGCTCACGTCTAACGGCTTACCAGATATGCGTGCGATGGTCGCGGATTTCGGTAGCAAATTCGAAGAGGTATTAAATAAGGCTTCCAATGCGATTCCTGGATTAGTTGGAGGTCTTTTGGGTATATATAATGCCATAAAACCTTGGCTTCCACTATTAGGAGCAATCGTAACAGGGTTATTATCTGCTTATTCAGCATTTGCTACATTTGCAAAAGTGAAAACAATTATACAAGGAATTAGGTTAGCTTTTTTAGCCTTAAATACCACAATGTTAGCTAATCCTATATTTTGGATAGTTGCAGCAATAGTGGCGGCAGCAGCCTTGATTTACATTTATTGGGAACCGATCAGCACTTTCTTTCAAAAAATATGGGATGTTATTAAAAATACAGGATTAGCGATTTGGGATGCACTTAAATCAGCTTGGAGTTCTTCTGTAGAATGGTTGAAAGGAATATGGTCACCAATTGTGGCATTCTTTTCAAATTTATGGGGCAATATTACCGAAGGTGCAGTTGACATTTGGAATTATGTTATTACCAGATGGGGAGACGAAATTGAAGCACTGAAACAAATCGTATTTAGCCTAGTTGAACATTATGTAGGTGTTTGGGTAGCGATATACAATTTTATAAAGCCTATTATCGACACAATTGTAAACTTCATAATGGATATCTGGGGAACATTAGTAGAGTGGTGGGGAACTACTCAAGAATCTTTTGCAGAAAAAGCGTCAAATTTATGGGAACAAGTTAATGAAGTAATTTCAACGATCATAACTACGGTTGTTGATTTTGTTATGAATATATGGACCACTTTACTTGATTGGTGGAGGTCTAGTCAAGATGGCTTTTTAGATAAAGCTGTCACCCTTTGGAGTGGGATTCAAGACGCAATTTCATCAGCTATTACGGCAGTCGTAGATTTTGTTATGGAAATCTGGGGCGGTTTAGTATCTTGGTGGAATGAACATGGACAAATGATACAAGATGCAGCTGTTAATGTTTGGAATTTTATAAGTAGCATTATAGTAGGAGTAGTTTCTGCTATAGCAACAGTTGTAATCAGTGTTTTCACGGTAATCAGAAATATTATTCTTGTGGCATTAACGGTTATTCTAGAAGGCGTTAAAGTTGTATGGCCGTATATACTAAACATCATATCAGGAGCGGCATCTGCTATATGGTCCGTTATATCAGTGGTATTTTCATTAATTAGTTCATTCATTTTAACTGTATTAAACGATATAATTGCAGTTGTTTCATTTGTTTGGCCATTAATTTTAGCGACGATAACACAAGCCGTAAATGCAATTTGGGCGATTATGCAATTTGTATGGCCATTGGTGTTATCACTGATTACCGGAGTATGGGAAACTATCAAAAGTGTAATTACGAATGCAATAGATATTATAACAGGAATTATCCAGTTTTTTGCCGCATTATTTACAGGTGATTGGGAAGCGCTATGGGAATCTGTGAAGCAGATATTCATGGGGACTTTTAACTTAATAGTAGATTTCTTAGCCGGAATTGTAGGGACTATATACAATGTCGTTTCTGGTCTTGTCGAAGGTATAATAGACTTCTTTTACAATTTATACATGACTTTAGTAGGTAATTCCATCATTCCTGATATGGTCAATGCGATAGTTGAGTGGTTTGTTAGCTTGTGGGACTGGCTAGTTGAAATTGTGTCCGGCTTAGTCGATGGCGTAGTTGAATATTTCACGAATCTATACGATAAAGCATCGGGAATCTTTCAAACTTTCTGGGATTTCATAGTCGATGTTTGGTCGTATATACAGGATACGTTCAAAAATGCGCTAGATTTCATTTTAGCGCTTGTTACTGGTGATTTTGAGGGCATGAAAACAGCGATGCAGAATCAGATGGAAAATGCTCAAAAATTACTGTCCAATATTTGGGACGCTATTAAATCGCTTATTGGTAAAAAAGCTACAGAAATACTAACCAACATTATTTCAAGATTCATTGAAATTAAAAATAATATCCAGAATAAGACAACTGAAGCCAAAGACGCTCTAGTTAAAAGATTTACAGAGATGGTTTCCAATGCAAAAGCCAAAGCACAAGAAATTTTAACCAATATCATTAGTAAATTTAATGAAATTAAGACTAACATAACGAACAAATTAACAGAAGCCAAGAACAATTTAGTAAATAAATTTACTGAAATGAAGACTAGCGCGGTAAGGAAAGGGCAAGAAATTGTTTCTGCTGCTAAAGAAAAGTTCGAAGCTGTCAAAAAAGGTATTCGAGACAAGTTGACAGAAGCCGTTTCTGTAGTTGGTCAAAAAATTGGCGAAATGCCAGGTAAGGTGCTTTCTTTCGTTGGTCAAATGGTAACAGTAGGTAAGGGTCTAATTGGCGGATTAATCAACGGTATCAAAAATATGGGTAAGAAAGCTATAGAGGCTGTGACCGGTGTAGTTGATGGCGTTATTAGCAAGGCTAAATCATTACTTGATATCAATTCTCCTTCGAAATTGTTCGAGCAGTTTGGAGCATGGACAAGTGAAGGTTTAGCACATGGAATAGACAAAATGAAAGGATTGGCAGAAAGAGCTTCTGCAGGACTGGCAAAAGGTGTTGAAGGATCATTTAATCCTGAACTATCGATTGGTAATTTGGGTGGTTTGGATAAACTCAGAGGAATAACTGCTGATTCGTTGATCGGAAACGTAGTTCCAAGACTATCAACAGATGCTGTGAAAAGACAGGTAAAAGAGAAGAATGCAAATAATCAAAACACGATCATCATTCGTCCATCTAACGTTGAAATTGACGGTCGGGCAGTCGGTGAAATTACGTGGGAAGTAGTGGATGAACACATCGAAAAACGTCGAGAAATTATTGACAGATTTAGGGGGTGATAGTTTGATTTATAACGGAATAGACATGTCAAAACACATGCGAATCATTGAAGTTCGAGGTCGTGGCGTAACGGAACAGGAACTAGTCACAGAAAGAGTGACGGCATCCGACGTAGAATACGTAACAGGCAGAATTAAGCCACCACGTTTCCTAGAAATTGATTACGAAATTAGGGCAAGCAACAGAGAAGAATTGCGCAAACGAGTAGATGAAGTTAGTGAAATCATCAGTATAAGAAAACAATTCAAGGTCAGTTTCAAAGATGAACTAGACCGTATTTATTATTGTGAACATGCCGGCACTGTAGAGGATCAAGAATATCCTCACGTGTCTAGGCATCGGGGGACTATCGTATTATTACGTGATCCCTACAAATACTCCAAAGAAGAAGAAGAAACAGAAATACAAGATACTACAATCGTGCATAACGAAGGTAACGAACCAGTAGCGCCAATACTCGAACTAACGGCACACAAAAAAGCTACGTTTATCATGGTCAACAACCTAGTGGACGAATATAACATCATTGGATATCCTCTCGAAGAAGAAGGACATGAGGAAGTCATCGAGCAAAAGCCTGTCATATTTTATGAGGATGGTACATCTATCGGTCAATGGTCATATCAAGGTGCAAAAGTAGATGATTATTTTAATGACATTACAGGAACTATGACATCTGATGGTGCCGGTATTCGTGCAGGCAATTATGGTGGTGCTGGAGATCGTATGCATGGTCCTGCAATGATTACTACATTATCCACAGCATTAACAGACTTTGAGGTTAAAACTAACTTTGACATCATATCTAGACGTGCCATGGATAATTTTAGAATAGAAGTATATTTGTTTGATGAAGCAATGAATATGCTTGGAAAGATTGGTATTAAAGATAATAGTCGTACACAAAACAGACGTGCTGCACTTGGACGAGTCGGACCATATCGTGGTGCTGGTAGAAACAATGGTTACGCAATCGGTAAACATAACTACATCAAAGATAAGCTAGGCGAAACAACGCTGATGCACATGTCTGTGAAGCGTGAAGGTAATCTATACACCTTTTATGTAGGACGTTATCGTAATGGCAGGCATCAATCTACGTTAACTGAAACGTATTTGGACGCAAAGGGAGAGTATGACGGGAAACTAAAATATATTGGCTTATTTATCGGAAACTACAAGGATAGAGCAGTGCCTAATAGATTACGAATGAACAGCTTAGAAGTAACGGAAATAAGACAATTGACCGTTGACCAAACGCCCTACGTTATTGAAGAAGGTGACGAGATAATCATCGACCATGTTGCCGAATCAGTATATATAAATGGCGTTAATTACATGCCTTTAAGAATAGCAGGATCAGACTTTTTTCATCTCCCTAAAGGCTACAGTCAATTAGAAATAAATCCTCCCGATACGTTCAGCGGGATAATTAAACATCGAGAAAAATTTAAGTAGGAGTTGATACAATGCCATACGAAACAAAACCAATGAAAAAACAATGGATAGATGTTGAAGGTATAATGACACCTATTATTTTACCGCAAATATGGAATCATGAACTACAAGATTGGGTTGTCACAAGTGAACAGAACCCTTTACCTACTCAGGTAACTGGGAGTAATGCCGTAAAGATAGATACATTAGTAAACGCGGAAACTGTAGATGGTGAAGGTAATTTAAGGACAGAAATAACAGCTACAAATGAATCGTACATCATGCTACTAACTACAGTTGACAATACAGATTGGTCTATGAGGGTAAGAGATGTAGCGGGTAGTTTATTTTATGGACGAACATACCCCGATACGGAAAATGTCGAAGCTGCTACAACGATTAACAATCCTTTTTATGCGATGATTTTAGGATATCGAAATTTACAAGATGGTTCAAATAGAGTGAGTAGCTGGACGGAAGCTAAGGAACTTGCTTTACCTCCTAATTATCTTAATTCTGTTGCATCAGCTAACCTTCAATTCGATAATCATAATTCGGAAGAGGCAACAGTTACAATTAGATTATTAAGAGTTTGGGAGTGATATCGATGAGTAAGGAAAAATCAGAGATAATAGATAAATTACTTGATATATACAATGGTTTTGAACCAGACGAGGAGAATGAAGAGGTAACGCTGTTTTATATAGTCAGTAATTACAATAAATTATATGATAACAAAGAAAAGATTGGAGGCAGTTGGATTCAGGAAAATTGTCCTTCACCTTTAAAGGATTTGATTATCTGATACTCAACTAACTGTTAGTCGCAAAAGAATATTAGGAGATGGTCAACATGTTACTGTCGGAGGTTTGGGCATTATACAAATCAGACAAACAACTAGAAGGATACTCTCCGTACACTTTAAAATCTTACGAATTGCAATATAATTTGTTCTTTAAATATCAAGGTGATATAAAGATTAAAGATATTGACTATAAGATTATGAAAGATTATTTAGCTAGAGATGCAGATAGATTAAAACCTGCAAGTATATCATTTAGAATGAAGTTTTTCAGGTCGCTTTGGCGTTATGCTGTAGACGAGGGTATTATACCAAATAACCCTGCTGCTAAATTAAGAGACCCAAAACAACTACAAAGAATGCCGAAAGATATGGATGCGGAACAAATTGAACTGCTAAGAATTGCTTGTGAAACAACGTTAGAAAACGCATTGTTAGAAACATTTTTTGCAACAGGTTGCCGAATCGGAGAACTTCAAAAAGCTAACAAGGATGTAATTGACTGGACCGATAAGACAATAATAATTATTGGAAAAGGGAATAAAGAAAGAGATGCATTTTTTGATATAAGATGTGCTATTTGGTTGAAAAAATACCTTAATGAGAGAAACGATAATGACGTTTCTCTTTTTGTAACGGAAAGACGATACAAAGAAAATAATGGGCAACCAAGACGTATGAGCAAAGACCAAATGAGATGGATATTGAAAAGAATAGCCAAAAGGGCAGGAGTAAAGAATGTATATCCACACAGATTACGACATTCTTTTGCCATGCATTTATTGAGAAATAACGCTCCTTTAGAAGTAATTCAACAGTTTTTAGGTCATGCAGATATTAACACGACACGAATTTATGCTGATTATGACAGTGAAATGAAAAGCAGATTATATAAACAATATTTTTAGGCATCCAATGTGGGTGCTTTTTTATTTGGAGGTGAACAAATGTCACAAACAGAATGCGAATTTTGGCTTGGCGGAGTGTATGAAAATCTTGGTGCATTCTCAAATAAGAGAGATGCCGATATGGGCATTAGTCCTGATAAAACTTTAGATGACCTACTAGATGAATATAAAGGAAAGAAAATTAAATTAAAGATAGAGGTAGTGGAGGAGTGACTTAGCGCTAGTTTTTATGCGCTTTTTCTTTTGCCTATTTTTAATGAAAGGGGGAGCCCAATGGCACAAACACAACTAGCAAGCATGTTTATTGGCAATCCTAGAAACATTACATCGGAGGACATACAAAAGTTCTCCGGTGCGTATTCTCGCTACGGAAACGTGATTTATTTTACAGATGGACAAGACGATATAGTGCTATCTATTGCTACAGCTAAAGACTTTATCATGAGTAAAAAACCAATACATCATAAGTCACTTAAAGACAACTTAGAAACGTTTGAATGTAAACTAATCGGCGAGCGAAACTATGACGAACACGTTGTTAAAGGTAATCGTATTATCATCCCAGCCGAAGATGATCAACAATACATCGAATTTACTATAGATGATGTCATAGATGAACGAGAATATGGTAAAGGCTTTGAAATATACTCTACAGCTAGCTATTTAGACGATTTGAAGAAAGCTAGAGCAATTGAGCCATTTAGTTATCAAGGTACAGCATTGCAACATTTAGGAAGAGCATTAGATGGTGTAAATCTATATAACACAGGAGTAGTTGAGTCAAATAGGGAAATAACCATTTCATTTGAAAATTGGACAAATCCATTTGAGTACGCTAAAAGAATCGCTCGTGAGTTTGATCTGGAACTAGATTTTGAAACCTACCATGATGGACTAATGATACGTAATCGTTTTGTGAATTTAGTCAATAGAGTAGGTGCTTGGCGTGGTCGAGAGATTACATTCGGAAAAGACCTAAAATCTATCAAACGTAAAGAAAGCGGGGATATTTACACTGCTTTAATTGGTTTAGGACCAGAACCAGAAGAAGGAACAAGGTTACAAGTGCTCGTTGAAAATTATGAAGCGCTAGAACGATGGGGCAGACCAAAGGGAAATCCACAGCATTTAATCGGTGTGTATGAGCCACAAACCGAACGAGAGGACATGACACTCTCACAGTTACGACAATACACACAAACAGAGTTAAATAAGCGTGTATCGTTAGTAGATTATGAGGTAGATTTTCTCGACTTGGAATACATTCTAGGACACGACGATAAAAAGATCAGGTTTGGCGACACGATCCGCATAAAAGACACATTATACACGCCTAACTTATTCCTGGAAGCTCGCATTTTTGAAATGAAAAGGAACGTTATCGTACCAGACCAAAAAGAATATGTGCTAGGTGATTTTATCGAGTATGACCCTGAGGCAGTACATGATATCTACAAATATGTTAAACGAGAACTTGCAAAAAAAGCAGGCATTGATCTGTTGTTAAATTATGCTGAACCTAAGAAAGTTGAATCAGACACGGCACCTGAAATTAAAGAAGGTGAGAATCCTATATGGGTAGATACATCACGAACTCCACATGTTTCTCACGTTGTTAACAATGGCAAATGGGTTAAGATGACACCTACTACACCAGAAGAAGTGAAAGCTTATACTAAACAACAAGTAAATGAATTAGATGATGCTTATCATAAACTAGGTACTGAATACACTGATAAAAAAGCACAAGAGGAAGCCGAAGCGAAGGCAGCACAAGCATTGAAAGATGCAAAGGCATTCGCTGAAAATGCTGATAACATAAAAGAGGGAATAATTGATGTGAATGCTGTGCCTATAAGGACTAGCGAAACAGGTGCAGGTTTGTGGTTTGATGGTGTTAATGGCTTATACTTTGTAGATGCACAAGGAAATCATGCAGGTTGGTGGAACTTGGATGGAGAGTTATTCTCTAAAGATGTCAATTTAACTGGACGCATCGAAGCGCTTGAGGGATATTTTGGAGATAACTTACGTTTGGTTGATGGTAAAATTCAGATTATCCGTCCTGACGGAGCAATATCTATGGATGATGGCATGGTTCGACAAGATTATAGTGTTAGTAGCTTTGATCCTTATGATATGACGCAAGGGTTATACGATTTCGAAGGAAACCATAACAGGGTTACAATGTTTGGTGAAAATGCTGGATTTTACAGAAACCAAGCATATGTCGTTGTTGGAAAGGGAGGTTATGTTGACCAACGTGATTCGAGTAAGGGATATACAGTTAGATTTACGACATATGAATTCATTCACTCTGCTCGTTACTTGGTTATTGGTTATAGAAAAGGAGTGAACAGAACCAACGTCCGACATCAAACACGAGTGTATGATGGTAGTAATTTACTTTATACAGAATGGCATGATGCTGGCGGTAGTCCAAGCTATGCACCTATAACAATAGATTTAGGAAAACCAACGTACGAAAGGTTGCGATATGATTTAAGAATCGGTATTAACAGGGCTGATGCAAATAGTCTAGATGACATGATTATATTTAGAATAAATAGAGTATTTTTAACCGATTTTATTTGAGGTGATTGAATGGAAATAGAAACATATGACACAAGGCAACCAGGTACAACAAAAGTGTTTTTTAAAGTAGTTGATGGTGATGTTGCATCTGTCATTATTGGTAATCGTGCAGTGTCTACAGATAGAGGTTATCAATTTTACGTTGATGATTATGTAGCTGATCAAATAGATAAATGTGAATTGTTTATGGATGGACTTACACCAAAGCTAAGACTAAAAGATGGCGAAACAATCGAAGTACCAGAGAAAACGGAGAAAGAACTAGAAATTGAAAGATTAGAATATGAATTGGAGCAAGCTAGAAACGCTGAATAATAAAAGGAGTGGTGACAAATGAATTTAATTAAATTGTTGTTTAAACTACGCAAGAATCTAAAGGGATTGGGTGACGAGCGAAACATTATGATTGATTTGCGTAAGAAGGACGGTAAGTACCTTATTAAAAAAATGTACACGCACGATAAATTGAAAGATAGAAAAGTTAAAGTAGATCGATTAGAAGCTGGAACAGTTATAAGTGATGGTGGATTATTTCTAGGTGACATTTCAGTAGGAACGCTAGCTAAAGCAGTTGAGCCTGAGATAACAAGATTACAAAGACAGAACGAAGAAAGAGAGCGTATGTTTAGATAAACGCTGAATAGGAGGGATTTCATTGCAAGATTATTTAGAAGGTTTCAATGATGGGTATAAGAAAGCATTGGAACAAATGGGTAAACCACAGCTTGAAGTAACGATGGATGGTAGAGAGTTAGCGAAATTAATTTATGAAGATGTAACGGAACTACAAGAAAAGAAACGAAGAATAGAAGAAGCAATAGGCAGACGCTGAATAGGCGTTATTTTTTATGGGGAAATACGAGATAGTCCGACTCAAAACAGGACAAGGAGATGATTTTAATGAATATTGGGGGCGTTAATTTGGAACATTTAGAAGCAGCAAAGTTTTTTCTGTTTGGTGATGTGAAGTTTTTACATCTGTTAATATTATTGTTTGGGTTAGATATTTTGACAGGCTTAACAAACGCGTGGAAAGAAAAGAATTTATGGAGTAGAAAGTCTATGTTTGGATTTGCTCGTAAAATACTGGTTCTTGTAGTTATTATTTTAGCAAACGTCGTAGATCAAATACTTGGATTAAACGGGGCGGTCACTTATGCGACTGTTCTTTTTTATATTGCAAATGAGGGTTTGTCAATCGTTGAAAACCTAGCAAAATTAGGTGTAATCGTACCTAAAAATTTAGCGGAAAAGCTAAAAAGTATTGATAACAGTAGCGATACTTTACCGGAAGAAATTAGAAAAGAATTTAGTACTAGAGAGGAAGATCAATAATGGCTAAAACAGAATGCGTTGTATGTGGAAGGGAAATCGAGCAACTAGAAGATTTTAACGGTGAAATGATGTGCGAGGAATGCTACAACGACCCAGAAAACGAGGTGTTTGAATAATGGCAGTATTTGAATTTGACCCTGGACATGGAGGATATGACCCTGGAGCGTTAGGAGTATTGTCGAATGAGGCAGCTAATGTTTTAAAAGTTGCTTTAAAGGTCGGTAAAGAACTACAAAGACATGGTCACACCGTATATTACACAAGAACGAAAGACACCTTCGTTTCCTTATCCGCTAGGGCAGCAAAAGCTAATAGAGATAAAGTAGATTATTTTGTTAGCTTCCACAATAATGCTGCAGTTAATAAAAGCGCTACTGGATTCGAAACATTCATTTATTCGGGAACAAATAATAGCGAAACGAAAAGACTTCAAAAGGTTTTGCATAATGCTATTGCAGTAGGTATTGGAATTAGAGATAGGGGCATGAAAAGAGCAAACTTTGCTGTATTGAGACAAACAAATATGGCAGCAGTATTGATAGAATATGCATTTATTTCTAATACTAGCGACGAAAAAATACTAGTTAACCAAGTTAATAAGTTAGCAGACTTGACTGTTAACGGTCTTTTAGAATTAGTTGGGACTAAGAAAAAAAGCAGTGGATCTAGTAAATCGAATGCATCCACTAGCAAACCTAAAGCAAGTAAGCCTCAGACAAAGGCAACAACAACAAAACCTAGTGGAAACTTAGGATTAGTCGATTGGATGAAATCACAAAAGATGGATTCCAGTTTTAATAATCGTAAAAAGTTAGCTGGTCAGCATGGTATAAGTAATTACAAAGGTACTGCAAAGCAAAACACAAGCTTGCTTAATAAATTAAAAGGAGGTTCAAGTGGAAGTTCTTCTAGCAGTTCATCTAAAAAGTATCCATTGCCTACTGGAGTATTACGCAGAGGTAGCACTGGAAACGATGTAAAACAGTTACAACGTGCTTTAAACGCTGCTAATTTTAATGTTGGTAAGGTAGATGGTGTTTACGGTGAAAAGACAGAAGACGCTGTAAGACGTTTCCAAATGGTTTATGATGCTTATAATGTTGACGGTGATTATGGAAGCAGAACGAGAACTAGACTAGATAAGCAAGTTAATTAAATGAATAAAGAGGGCTTAATTGCCCTCTTTTAGATATATTCAGTCTCTATTTATTGATAATAGAATCCATAGCTTTATTGTATAAGCTTTTATCATCTACATACAGAACTAATAAGATACCGGAATACATAAAACCTTGAATAAAACAATTTATATCAGGGATAACCTGCATCATCATATCATCTACAGAAATATGAACTCTCTTTATTTTCTTTTTGGTCTGTACCCTTAGGACAAATGAGTTTGATTTATCATCAAAAGTAATATTTGAGTGTGCTTCTGCATTTCTGACTCTTCTATCTATAGCTCCTGCTAGGTCACTGTATTTATTGTTAGTCAATTTGTTAAACGAATTAATCTTTTGAAACAGTGTCAGGTTTAGTTCTTCTAATATATTAATATTATCTTTATTACCTGCACTTATTTTATGAATGCATATTAGGAAAGCTAATGCTTTATTCGCAAGTTCTACATTTTTAGAGTAAGAATTTAATAACAGAGACCTGGATCTTCTCTTTTCACTTTGTTTAACATTTCCTTTTGCTACTAGATCATCTAAATAACTTTTCACATCAGAGAAAAGTTGAGCGCTTTCTAAGTAGGAGTTAAAGCATTCTAAATCAGGATTATCTTCGGAGCCGTACCAAAACATAGTTAGCATATCGACTGTCCCTTGCGGATCTACACTAAATGCCTTAAAATATAAATCTAAATATTGATCTTTAATAAAGTACTTAACTTTGTCTTTACCGATTTGGTCAGTCTTATTCCATTCTGATAAAATTTCAAATAAATAGTCATTTCGAGACATGGTGTCTCTTTTAGCAACAAGTTTTTGGGTCTCCTCTCCAAACACACCTTCTTCAGTCAGTTCATCTAACTCATTAGCAGTTGAATAGAACCTTTTTTTATTATCCATTAGTTAACCTCCTTTTAACCATTATGCCATAAAGTGGGTATAAAGACCTCACTTATTTACAAAAATTACTTGTAAGATTAATTAAGAAGTGTTTTTTATGAATAATGCCCGCCAATCTTTTTACTGCGATCCAATGTAATACCGGGATCTGTATAACTTACTGCCCTTAAAATTGCAGTTGCTCCAAACCGATCTCGTATGGTGTCCATTACATATCCGATGTCTTTTTGTTTAGGACGTTCATAAAAGAGATCGAGTTGCGTTTCTTGATCATCACTCAAATTAGTCAAGGTTACATAGACTCTACGTATTTTACTATGACCATCATAAAATTGATTAAATAGTCTCATGCAAACATCGTACATTTCCATCGTAATATTGGTGGGTATGTGGATTGATTGAGAGCGACTAAACCCTCCACCTGTTTCACTCGAATATCCAATACCCAAGTGAACAGTTTTTCCAACTACTCTTTCAGTTCTTGCACGTCTACAAACTTCTTCACATAATTCTAAAATACAGGTGGCAACTTCTCTTTTATTATAATCTCTTAGTAGTGTAATTCCGTGGCCATAACTTTTATGTTCCTTTTTAAAAAAGTCACCAATTACAGGACTAAGGTCAATTCCCCATGCGTGCCAGTATAATTGTTCACCCATCACTCCGAAGTGCTTCTTTAAGGAGGGTAAAGGGTGGTTGGCTATTTGGCCAAGTGTAGTAATTCCTAATCGATATAAATTTTTCTTCATTCTAGAACCAATTCCCCAAATCTTTTCTACAGGTGTGGGCCATAATTTTGTTGCAACATCCTCATATCTACATTCCGAGATCCCTTCTTTTTTAGCGTGTAAATCCATAACAACTTTTGCTAAAAATTTATTGTCACCAATTCCGATACTGCATGTTAAGCCAAATTCGTTTAACAAATCATTCTTAATTAATCTTGCAATATCCCAACGGTTACCGAAAAGCTTTTCAGTACCGTTTACAGTTATCCAAGTCTCATCTATTGAATAAGGATGTATTGCTTCACGAGGTACGTATTTATTTAAAAACTTAGTGATTTCAACGGAGGCATGAATATAATCAGCCATATTTGCTTGTACTAAAACAATTTCTGGATCATTAGGTATATCAAAATATCGGCTAACATTACTAATGCCATGCTTTTTCTTAAGGGCAGGTGATGCAGCAAGCACAATGCTACCAGGACGATTAAAATCACCCACAACTGCAAGCATTACTTTCATTGGGTCTAATCCTAGTTTGACTGCTTCCACACTCGCATAAAAAGATCGCATATCAATACATAAAATATCATTTCGAGGATAAATTGAATAATCCATTATAATTAACCTCCAAGCAAGGAACATATGTTCTATTGTATGTAAATGGAGAAATAATATCAATGGTAAAAATTAGGATTAGGTGTATAATGGAAATATCAAAAACAAACGGTCCTTTATATAGAAGGGACACAAATTATGCTTAACGATTTTTGAATTTTATTGATCATGAATTTCATGGAAATCAAACGCGAAAGTTGTTCACAGCCCTGTGGATAAGTGAGTATAATATACAGGTAATACACAAACCCCTATCAAAGTGTTGATCATATCACGTCCCTCAGTTCTCGAAGCGTTAATTACATGCCTTTCGAAAAACCCTCAGCCACTTATGGTTGAGGGTTTTTACTTTGTTTGCGACCTTTAGAATTCGTGGTAATTCGGGTACGTAATATACATACAATATACAGGTAATATACACATTAGGGGAACGATTAATCAAGAAGATCAATCGCCTTTGTTAACTCTATGATATCTTTGTGGGTGTAAACCTTATCTGTTATATCTTTCGAGGCATGTCCCATTATTCTTCTAACAGAAATTTTATTTGCATCCGCATTGTCCATCATTGTGGCGAATGTATGGCGACAATTATGGGGTAGGTGGTCCATCTTAAGTTGTTCCATCGTTTTTGCAAAGTTATCACGGTAAAAATTATGATAGGACATACTTGTTCCATTTTTCTTCGTTACTAAATATTCACGACCTTGATCCACTTTCTCTTTCACAAAGGGAAGTATCCTTTTGTGAATTGGTATTAGCCTGTTTGTACCAGCGTCCGTTTTAAAACCTCCTCTTAAATAACGTTCTTCTAAGTTTACATTTTTTGTTTTAATTTCCACAATCTCTCCAGGACGGAGACCAGTGTAGATTAATATTAAGATATTTTTAATAAATTCATCACGTTCTACATTATTCCAAAGTATATTTACTTCTTCTCTTGTGAATGGTTTTCTCGATGTCCCACTGTTGTTTTTCCCTAGATCTACAAATGTAGAATAATCCTTAACAACTAAATCGTGCTCCATCGCATATTTGTACATCCCTCCATACAAAACTTTAAGTTTGCGCTTAGTGCCGTGCGACTTTTTGCAGTTATTAACAATATCTTGCAAGTCCTTTTTTCTAATTTCAGCAAATGTCATATCATGAAGACTTTCTGATTCCCTATATGAAGCTTGATAACCTAAAAAATTAGAACGTTGTTTTTGTGTTGGTCCATCTGGGTATTTTTCTTTTATAAACCAATCATAGATTTGAGAAAATTTTACTTTCCCTTTAGTTAAATCATAAGGATTGCTATTGTAATCTGCTAATGCAATCATCGCTAACTGTCTTGATGTGAAATAATCAAGATATTCATACTCCTGTTTTCCTTTATCGTTCCAGCCAGTTGTAACCCTAACCGCCCAAGGCTTTCTTCTATTTCCCGAAAGCTTAAATACTGATCCGTATCCATTTGGGTTCTTCAATTTATTCACTCCTAAATTTCACTCAATATTTTACTCTTGTACATCTCCAATCTGCGTAAAGCAAAATCAAACTCTACATTAAATAGATTCATCACATCATAGACTGTCACCCCCTTCACATAGGAAACGTACGTTCCGTTTGAAGTTATAAGTAAAGGCGCACAAAATGATGTACACCTTAAATTCATAAGTTTAATAGCTTTGTTTTCTTTGTCTCGTACTCTTCTTCGCTGATTGCACCCATATCCAATAGTTCTTTGAATTTTTTTAATTCATCTGCCACAGATTCAGTAACGGCACTTTGTGTATTAGGCTTCTCGTTCTGATCACAAATCAATTGCAGTGTCGATAAACATTCTTGAGCTTGCTTGTACATCTCTTTATATATAAAGCTGCTTTTTTTAACTTTGGACTCTATAAAATCTATATATACAACTGGATTGTTAATGTTATTAATGGTGATTTTGATTTTTAGATTTGTACATATCCCTTTTTGCTTTCTTTTACCTGTTACTCCACCTACAACGGCCCCAGTTCCTCCGAATAGAACGCCACCCACTAAAGCTCTTCCTAATCCTCCTTGCGCAACTGATTCACCATCTTCTAATAGCTCAAAGTCAACTATATCGCTGTAATTATAAACCGTGGATTTGTTTCGTCTGCCAAGGACGGATGAAAGTACTAACCATTTCTTTTGATTATCATCAAATTCTACAATGGAGCCTATCTTTTTAGTGGTATTGAATGTTTCCAATTCATCTTTATTATTGTTGTTAGCTTCAATAGCTTCTTTAATGTCGTCGGAAGTCCACTTATTTATAGGTTTATTTTGATTAACAAAATCACTAAGTGTAAGGCCGGACTTTTTGTAACACTCACTACATATCCATTCTTTGTTACCAATTCTTTTTCTATTTAAGTTAGCTTCACCATTGCAAATTGCGCATGTAGTTTTTAAACTAAAGAAACTCATTATTAGACCCCCTATATAATATTTATCCGTCTTTAATTTTAAGTAAATTCATTTCTTTTAAATGTGAAACCTCTCTAGGCACACCATAAATGTCAGCAATTTCATTAATAGTCAAGTTATGGTCTTTATACTCGTAGATGTCTTTGTCCTGAAGTAGTAGCTCTACGGCGAATCGGTTGGCTTCTGTTTCTATTTTATCGACAGAGAATAATGTTTTTCTCTTCAAAAAAGGTGTACTTAATCTAGGATGTATTTCCGAGTGACCTAATTCATGTGAGCAAGTATATACCTTTTCTTCTTTTTTTAAGTTGGAATTTATGTAAATAAATTTATTTCTTCTTATATATTTATAAAACCCAAATATTTCTTCATGCAAGTTCTGTTCAAAGACATAAATTTTCTTAGCAGAAGCTATTTCAAATGGGTCGTTAGTGTTATATCTATTTACTAAACCTTCAACAATTTCCTTGATCCACAAAAACCATCCCCCCTTTACAGGTTATTGTTTATCTCGGTCTTTTTTAGGGATGAATTTTTTATTAGTTAAAGTCGCTATGCGCTCAGCGTGTTCAAGAGCCTCTAAAAGAGACTCAATTGCTTCTTCACTCATAGGTTCACCCATAAAATTAAGTCCTTCTCCATCAGAGTTTCCTTCTATTAAATCTTCTTTCATTTTTTTCATGCGTTGAGCAATATCCCGCTCGTCTTTTTCAGTTAACTTGTTAGTACTCTCTGTAATTCCATGTAAATAATCAGTAGAGCACCCTAGTGCATCGGCTAATCTTGCTACGTCACCATGATTGGGGTCAGTGTAACCCCTCTCCCAATTGGATATAACTTGTGAGGATACGTTTACGAGTTTCGCTAACTCAGTTTGTTTAAGTCTCTTTTCATTTCTTTTTAATTTAATTCTATTTCCGATCCCCATAATAACCTTCCTTTACTAATTCAATAATTAAAATATTACCAGTGACTAACGGAAAAAGATATAATACTAACGGTATTTGAGAAATAATTGAATAAAGCACTTGACATTAACGGTAAACGTTAGTATAGTAATGATAACGGAAAACGTTAGTTTGATTTGGAGGTGAGTGAATGATACAGGCAAATGTGGAACGTATAAGGGAAGCAAAAGGAGTTACTAAAACTCATGTAGCTAACAAATTAGGGATTTCGTTACAAGGATACAGGCATATAACAACTGGTGATGTTCGTTTAGATGTAGATAGACTTATAGTTATCGCAAGTGTTCTCGGGGTAGAACCAGCAGTTTTTTTTAATGATGAACTAACGGAATCCGTTGTTAATGATAATAAACAAGCAATTTAGGAGGCAGTGTGATGAAGGGTTATCACGAGTTGGAAATATTGCATAGGAACATTTTCTTGGATGGACTTCGTTTAAAAGGAGTGCTGTCGTATCAGTTAGAGAATATTGGCTCGGAGGGTTTAGCCCATCTTAAGGTTACGATGTCAGTCCCTGACTTTTATCTAGAGGTAGATAAAGATCGCATTCCCGAGAAAAAAAAGTTTACTACTAGTAGGCACCAGTTCGAAAAGGATAATGAAAATTTCTTTTTAGGTTCTTTCGAACTGGTGGGAGTAAATGGTTACAAAATCAATGGGGCCGCAAATGATAAATCGGCAGAACTTGTACTTAATATTACAGTGCTAGATTCCAAAGTTGTTTTTTGTAATGGACGAAACGGCAACAGAGATTAGATTGCTCAGGGTATATTTTCCGGACTCTAAAAAAACTTTCTTTATTTTATCCCAGTTCTTATTTGTGCGTATGGTGGATAAAAAATCATGACCTTTTGGAGAAAGGTCTTCAACACCGATAGTGTTATCCATGAAGAATTGATACTTTAAAACTAACTTATGTTCATTACATTGCTTTAAGTGATAAAGAACTTCGTTTTCTGGATAGGCTTCAAGTCTTTCGTGTTCATTTTCAGGATATTCGAATGCGTTATTAAAGTCAGTCACTTCTTCAATGGTAAGTAAAATATCTCTAATGCAATCAGGATTCAATTTCAATAGTTTCACCCCCTATCGTCATTATACGACAAAAGGGACTTAATAACTAAGGAGGAAAAATAATGAATCTATCAATAGTAACTAAAGAAATGTTTGGTCAAAACGAAATGAACATTTATCAAAATGAAAGTAATGATGTGTTTATGACTCGTGAACAAATTGGGCAAGCGTTGGAATATAACGATCCTATACGATCCATTTCGAGGTTGCACAGTAGGAATAAAGAAAGGTTAGATAATCTTTCAGTAGTGTTCAATCTGACCACCACTGACGGAAAATCTTATGAAACAACGATTTACAACGAGAAAGGCATTTACGAAATTATCCGAAAAAGCGGACAACCTAAAGCAGATGAATTTTACGATTGGGTTTATGATCTTCTTTCTAAATTACGAAAAGGTGAACTGAAAGTTGAACAGCCTAAATCAAACTTAGAAGCTTTGCAATTAACGGTTCAAGAACTTACTGCGCAGGATAAGCGAATTTCTAACTTAGAGGAAAACATGAGAATCAACAGTGGGCAAGAGTTCCATCTAAATAGAATTGGAAAAATGAAGGTTTTGGACAGTCTCGGCGGTTATGGATCACCAGCTTATAAAGAAATGAGCGGTAAAGTTTTCGCTAGATTTTGGAGAGATTTCAAACAACACTTTGTCATTCCGAGATATAGCGACTTACCAAAAGTTAAGTTTGAAGAAGGCGTATCGTTCATTAGAGCTTGGCAACCAGACACAAGTACTAGATTAGAAATTCAATCCATTAACAATCAACAAGTAATGAGGGGAGTGATCTAAATGCCGGTAATCACTTCGGAAAATGATGAGAAGCAAGCATTAAATATAAAAGTGTCAGATGCAGCAAGAATTTTAGGGAAGTCAGAGCAATTTGTTCGGGTAGGATTGCAAAGGAATATCTTACCTATCGGAACGGCAATTCAAATGTCTAGCAAGTGGACATACCACATTTCTCCAAAGCTACTTGAGGAATACGCGGGGACGAAACTTCCCTAAAATATGTGGATTCTTTAAGAGGTTATGTATCTATTATATATCGCCTTACAACAAATGAGTATTCGAATATCGAATATTGAAAGGGGGTGAGGATTTGAGTAGAGTCGGCGCAGTTTTAAGAGCGTGTCGGGCTCGTGCAGGATTTACGCAAGAAGAATTAGCAGACAAGTTGTATATCAGCCAATCAGATGTAAGCAAGTACGAGAACGACACGATGGAACCACATTTATCTACATTGCAAGCATGGACAAACAATACACAAGCACCAGAAGTATTAGTGGCATTCCTGTGTGGAATGGACGGAATGAGTATTATGCAAAACATTATCGATGCAGGATTAACGATAAGCATGATTATAGGAGGGATTTTATGAAAGCTTTAAAAGAATATTTTAGCGAAGAAGCACGTTGCTACGGATATTGTATCAAAGAATCAGAGAAGCGAATAAAAGATAAAGATTATATCGGCGCAGCAGTTTTTATGGAAAATGCAGCACGCTCACTAAAAGAAATGGAAAAAATAAAAGTTGAAATGGAAGATTTGAAAAACGGAAAAGTTATGATGCCTACTTACATTTACGGTTGGGAGAATCGACAATGAAAAAGATTAACGGTTATGCAGCAATGGTCTTGGCATTTTTAGCTGGATACGCACTTATGAGTGGACACGAACATAACGTATTGCTTTGTATTAGTTGCTTAATTTTCACGGTATTTGTTTTAAATAATTGGGGTTTTGGAGGAGGAGAAGATAATGGACCATCCAATGTTATTAGAAATTCAAAGAACAGGTTATCCATACGGTTACGAAAACGATTATATGGGTGAAGATTCGCTAGGAAACGAGATTTACAAAGGTGATCGAGTTTATGTCATAAACGATAATTACTTTCTAGCAGATAGCTTGGTTGAGGAAACAAAAGAAGTGTTGGAAATGTTAGGTGCAATAACGAAATGCGCAGAATAAAAGACCCCTATTGGCGTAGGAGTCTCAAAACTAATACAAATATATTAAATTCCTATCTCTATTATATATCACTTTAGAGGTAGGGACAAGGAGGAAATATCATGGTTAAAAATACATTAGAAATGTCGCATCAAGAGTGGTTGCAAGAACGGACTAAAGGTATTGGAGGAAGTGATGCATCTATCATTCTAGGACTCAATAAATGGAAAACACCGTTCGAATTATGGTTAGAAAAAACAGGGCAGTCCGATTTAGACGATACAGCAGGAGAAGCAGCATACTTTGGAAACATTCTCGAAGATGTGGTTGCGAAAGAATTTGAAATTAGATCAGGTAAAAAGGTTCGTCGAAATAATTTTATGATGCAACATCCAAAACATAGCTTCATCACCGCGAACATTGACAGGAAGGTTGTTGGTGAAGATGCACTTCTAGAATGTAAAACAGCTAGTGCATTTTTAGCGAAAGATTGGGAAGATAACGCGATTCCAGATGCATATATGGTTCAAGTACAACACTATTTGGGGGTCACAGGCTACAAGCACGCTTATATAGCTGTTTTACTAGGTGGCCAACGATTTATGTGGAAAGACATAGAACGTGACGAGGAACTTATTCAGATGATATTTGATGCGGAAGTTCATTTTTGGGAACACCATGTACTTGGAAATAGACCACCAGCATTAGATGGTTCAAGTGCTGCAGAAAAATTCTTAAAAGAACGTTACCAAGAAACGGATCCAGACAAAGTAATAGATCTATCTTTCAGTTATAAAGAAAAAATTGATAACTATCTAGAGTTGAAACAGAACATCAAGCAGTTACAAGAGGTAGCAAAACAAACAGAGAATGAAATAAAACACGAATTAGAAGATGCGGAAACAGGATTTGTTAAGGATTATCAAGTTAGTTGGAAGCCTGTAACGTCAAATAGAGTCGATACCAAGCTTTTAAAAAGCAAGTACCCAGATGTATATAAATCAGTATTGAACCAGACTACAAGTCGCAGATTTAACGTAAAGGAGATTGGATAAACATGACTAATAATTCAGCTTTAAAAAATCAAATCGCAAATAAAGGTAATGGAAATCAAAACTCTCCACAAGGGTACACGATCAAGCAGTTAATGAGTGCTGATAGTGTTAAGAATCGCTTTGACGAAACATTAGGTAAGAAAGCTCCACAGTTCATGGCAAGTGTAATAAATCTAGTAAATAGTGATACAAATTTACAAAAATGTGACCAAATGAGCGTTGTGTCTAGTGCAATGGTTGCGGCGGCATTAGATCTCCCTATTGACAAGAATTTAGGTTACGCATGGGTTGTTCCATATGGCAATAAAGCGACGTTCCAAATTGGTTATAAAGGCTTTATCCAGTTAGCATTACGGACTGGACAGTACAGAAATATTAACGTTATTGAGGTTTATGAAGGCGAACTTGTTAAGTGGAACAGACTAACAGAAGAAATTGATCTAGATTTTGAAAAGAGAAAATCAGATAAAGTCATTGGTTATACGGGATATTTTGAATTGGTAAATGGTTTTAGAAAAACAGTTTATTGGTCAAAAGAAGAAATTGAGCGCCATAAGAATAGGTTCAGCAAATCAGGATTTGTTTGGAAAGAAAATTATGATGCTATGGCTATGAAAACAGTAGTAAGAAACATGTTAAACAAATGGGGAATCCTTTCAATCGATATGCAAAAAGCTTATGTAGAAGACATTAAAGATCCAAATGACGCTACAACGGAAGATATCGACATTGTGGATGCTGATTACGAGGTAATCGATGATGACCAACAACAATTTCCGATTGAGAATTAACCATGCTTGAAGAAAGAAGAGTCCTATTGCCTCCTAGAATTTTTGAGGAGGCAAAGGACAAACAAGAGTTACAGCAGTTGATTGTAGAGTACATGAAACGTTATCCGGACTATTCGATTGTTAGGGTTAAAGATGGGTTTGCGATATGCAAAGCGCAAGTATAGGAGTGATTTAATTGGCAACATTTAGAATGGTTCACACTGAATTTTGGGATGATCCTACAGTTATAGAAGAAATGACACCAGAAGATAAATATTTCTTTTTATATCTATTAACAAATCCAAACACAACACAGGTCGGTATTTACCAAATTACAAAGAAACAGATGGCATTTGACATGGGTTATTCAATGGAAACTATAAATTCATTACTAGATAGGTTTTTGAATCACCATAAGATGATTATTTACAACACAGAAACTAGGGAAATCGCAATCAAGAATTGGGGTAAATACAACCTAAATCGTGGAGGAAAACCAATGCTCGATTGTGTGACTTCCGAACTAAAAGAAGTGAAAGATCAAAAGTTAATTCCATGTGTAGGTGAAAATGTTAAGAACGAATCGATTAAGAAAATTTACGATACGTATAACGATACGTGTGACGATACGCAAAACGATAAGACCACGACACGTGAACGACAAGATGACGTTACGTCAAAAAAACAAGAAGTCAATAGCACCAATGGTTCTTACGATACGTCAACGGAACGTACCACGACAAGTGGACAATATAAACAACAAGAACAAGAAGAAGAACAAGATAAAGAAGAATATAAAGAACAACAACAAGAACAAGATAAAGAACAAACCGCTGAAATAATTCAGTTTTGGGATAATAACGGATTTGGTTATAACAACATAAATGCAAAAAACAAGTTGTTGTTGTGGTTAGATGATTCTGATTTTAAGAATCCGACAGAAATGATTTTGAAGGCACTGGATATTGCAAGTACAAATGACAGAAGAACACTAGGTTATGTTGAGGGAATCTTACGAAATTGGAACAATCAATCTATTTTAACTGTCGAAGAAATTGAAAACACAAATAAAGGTAATCGAGGTCAATTTGAATACGATCCATCAGTAGACAGCTTTTAGGAGTGGTGACATGCAAACGGTTGGTAATTTTATAAATTTAGAACGAATGGGTATTGAATCGACTAAAAAAGAAAAATGTCCAGAATGCGAATACGGCACCAGAATAACAGTGGTCGTTGACGGACAAGAAAGTATTCGTTGTAAATATTGTGATGACAAGAAGTTAGCGCAACAGCTAGATTTTCCCACAACGAAAACGGAAAGCGATAAAAGAAAAATAATAGCTAGGTCGCAGCACTTTACGAGGATTCCGGAAGATATAAAAGATGTAAAACTGAATGATTATGTGGCAGAAACGAAAGAGCAAAAACAAGCAAGGCAACTGGCAATTGACTTTATAACGGATTTTGATAAAGAAAAATCACTTGTATTAAGTGGTGATCCAGGTATCGGTAAGAGCCACATTGCCGTTTCCATCACAAGTGCATTATCGAAAGACTATTCAACTTTATTTTTGAAGTCCACCAGTTTACTAGATTTGATAAAAGATTCTTACAACGGCGCAAATCATAGCGAATTAGACGTTTTAAACATATGTGCTGATGTGGACTTGCTTGTGATTGATGACTTGGGTGCCGAATATTCCAAGGAGGGTGAAAGCGAATCATGGGCAAGTGACATTATTTACAAAGTGATTGATTCAAGGCTAGGAAAGTCGCTTATTATAACAACGAATTACAGCGAATCATTATTAGAAAAAAAGTATGGATTTAACGGCAAAAGAATCACTTCCAGGATGAGTGACAATGCCGACAAAATACGGATTGTTGGGAATGACAGGAGGAAAACTTAATGTGCCTATGCAAAGGAACCGGAGGAATCAAAACAGTAGGGCAATGGAGTATAGAGTTTGCTCCATGTCCTGACTCACATTGTCAGTTTGATAGGGATGCAGCCAGAAAAGAATACGATCAGTGGAGCGCAAAATTGCATGAAAGCCTAAAAGACGTGAGTGCGTCATGATCGACAGATTAAAAATATTAGCAAAAATAGATGACATTGAAAACAAGCATTGCAGTGTTTGCACGATTGATATGAGCGATAGCAATAAATATTGTTATACGCACTGCAACTATGGATTTGAACTAAGGGAATTAGGTGATGAGTTGTTGTCCAGTGACGCTGAAAGAATAGAACAGACATTAGCTAAAGGCAAAGATATGACAACGAATGAAATTAGGTTTTTGCTAAGTAAGGAAGTGACACGAAAAGAAATTGCGAAGGCTATTGGCATTAAGACTCAATCGCAAGTTAAACCCTTTTTCGATGGAATACAACCCGTTTATACTATTAGTCCGAAAAAGGAGATGAAACAGCGTAAACCTATGAAAAAGGTAGCCAGACAGATAATTGAGTCAAACTATCATTTGGAGAAACGAGTACTCATAAAGAAAATTATAACAGAGTTAGGAGTGGTGCCTTCAACGGCTTATAACTACGTGAACGAATACGAAAAATTCAAGAGTCAAGTTAACAGGAGAGAAGTTAAACAGAATGCTTAGGAGGAGAAGGAAATGCTTAACAGAGTTGTTCTAGTCGGAAGACTGGTCGCTGACCCGGATTTACGATACACAGGATCAGGAATCGCAGTTGCAAATTTTAGATTAGCAGTCAATAAACCATTTAAAAATAAAGATACTGGTGAAAGTGAAGCAGATTTTATCAATTGCGTAGTTTGGCGCAAGGCTGCGGAAAGTTTAGCTAATTACATGAAAAAGGGCAATATGATTGGCGTTGATGGGAAAATCCAAACTAGAACCTATGACGATAAGAACGGGAAAACTGTTTACGTCACAGAAGTATTAGCAGAGTCCATTCAGTTCTTGGAGTCGAAAGGGACGCAAAATAACAGCGGACAATCGCAACAACATAGTCCATATGATTACAATCAGCAATCACAACAAGCGCCACAACAGACGCAACAAAGTAATCCGTTTCAAGGCAATGGGGAGCAGATTGACATTAGCGGAGATGATTTACCGTTCTAAGGAGTGAAGCAATGACAGCATTTGAAGAAACCATAAAAGTCATGTTCGTTATAACAGCATTGATACTACTCACAGCTTTATCGCTGTACACGGTATTAACAGTAGCTTATGGAGCGATGGAGTTATTCGGAAAAGTGATGCTTATTCTCTTTAATTCAAATTAGGGGGCGGATGGATATGTATTACACAATGCGAAGTAAGGATGGTCGAGAGATTAAGACGTATAGCAAAACAAAAGTATTTTTCTTATGGTTACGTGGTTGGAAACGTATGTATAAGTTTGAGGGATCTGCATGAAACCAAAAAAGGCAGCACAACATCTTGAATTGATTATGGATATGCAAGATACAGTAAGCACCAACCGCATTAAGGACATGGTGAAGGTTATCATATCGCATAACAATAGGCTGGAAAAGGATAATCGGAGGTTACGCAGAAGAATTAAAAATTTGAGAAAGGACGTGTAAGCATGAATGAGCGATTGGAAGAGTCGGAATTAAATCATAGATTGCATTTAAATTATGCTAAAAAGCTAGT
>RWZE01000076.1_pt1 | contig 29666 bp, 41 predicted proteins | sample 2187721 | NCBI WGS metagenome assembly RWZE01 (sample SAMN10531867, study PRJNA481165) | viral metagenome | isolation source: viral particles purified by filtration and ultracentrifugation from about... | host: Nasonia giraulti 16.2 | place: USA:Tennessee | collected 2011-04-01
CCGGTTCTGCGTAAATTAAAATATTAAATCGTTCGTTTCGTTTTATATCTCCTGCGTTTTTTATTTGCATTTTGTTCCTCCTTACTTATTAGGCATAATCATCATTGGGAAACCTAGCATTTTTGATTGTTTCGGTTGTAAATCATAATCGGTTAAAACCACTGCTATAAACTCATCATGTCGAATTTCTTCTTCAAACCAATTTCTAAAATCGTACTGAAAATCAGGAAGTAATTTTATATTTAACCAAGCTTCATTAAATCTATTTATCCATTTTTCAGGTATTAATATTTTTTCTTCCATATAATATTTTCCGGATTGTTTAAAATAAGATACTTCTATTTCCATTTATATTCTCCTTATCTATCTATCAATTCCTCAACTTCTGTAAATCCTGTTATAACCTTATTAGCTCTACAATAGTCACAACTACCACAAGGTGTAGGTATTTGTTCACCATATTTAACTTTTAAAATATGTTCAATATTTTGTTCAACATATTCTAGTTCGTGAGTAAATCTAGCATTTATAAAATCGATCGCTTGTACGTTTGGTGGGTCTTGCTTGCTAACCGCGTAGATGTAAGGAGTGAACTCTTTATTGTATTTTTCTCCTAGTAATATTTTGTAAATCGCCATTTGCAACACATAGCCATACTCTTCTACAAACGACACCCATTTTCTGTATCGCGGGCTAAAGTATCTTTTTCCAATATCTGCAGTTGTTTTCAAATCTACAAAGTAACCTTCTTCAACGTTTAAACAGTCGATTTTACCTTTCCATTCCGTACCGAATAATTCACCAGTGACGATTACTTCTTTTTCTCCTTTATATAAGTTGTAGAAGAAATCATCTTCTTTTAATCGTTCAACCATCTTTTCAGCTTGAATAAAAGGAGCTCTAGTTTTACCTGCTTTAGTCAACATGTCTGATTCGTGATTAGTTAAAAATGTTTCGTGAGATTTTTCGCTTTCAAAAGCTGAATGAACATAGTTTCCAACTAGGAACGCTTCAGTATTTTCTTCTGGTATTGCTCTGTTCAACTTAGCCATCGCTTTAGCTTCGCAGCTCATAAAATCTTTAAATTGAGAAACAGACATATATTTCCAGTGATTATCGTTATCGTAATAATTATCTTCCGTTAGCATGTTTTCTTTCCTCCATAATTTTTGCTAGTTCTCGCAACATTTCAGGTAAATCTTTTGTTTCTATTACTATCGCTGCATCAATCTCGTTTATAATTTCGTTGTTGCTCATGTCTGTGTAATCCTTATTAACGCTGATATCGTACATATCATCGTATTCAACGCCTATCCACGACTTGTTTTTCTCGTGTGGGCGTATAATTAATTTAGTTTCATCATTGCTTTGAACAACATATTGAGCCATTATTTCGTCGTATGTTATGCTAAATGCCACTTGCAAACCTCCTAATTTCGTTTTATACTTTGTTTAAATAATTTTATGTAATGCAGTTTCTAGTTAGTGTTGGTAGCACTAGCTAGATTTTTTTGTTTCTAATAGTTCTGGATTCTCGTAAATGTTGCCGATGACTTCATATTCATAACCAGCAATGTTAAAAATTCTCATTTGAACACCGGAATTAAGATATTGACACACTAAACCAGAATGATGTTCAGACTCTTTGATAACTGTCATTTGATCGCTTGCGTATGTAAAACCATCATCACAACTGAATTTAACAATATCCCCCTCATAAATCTCAACACCGTTTTTATCTTTTAAACCTGTGTATTGCATGATTTCAAATGACTCACAGTTAGCATGATATGTCGCTTGCGAACTTTTTGTTATAAAATAATCAAGCTGTGGAGTTCTTGTATCAAAATACATATCTCTAACCGAATGCATTTCTTTTCTTTTTAAATCCCACGCTCTAAACTTGATCTCTCTCACTCGTCATCACTCCTTAAAATTTCCTAGTTGTCAACGGCATTACTCTATCGATGTTTTCAATTACTGGACCAACAAATTTCATGTTCTTTAACATCACTAATCTGTTACCAAATTTCGTTTTAACACTTAAAGCACGGCCGTAAACATTTATAACTTCGCATTTTATATTTTGAATTGTGACTATATCGCCGATTTTCGGAGTTTCTAAAACAATAGGTTTTTAAATTCTTCTAATTGATATCCTTTAAAGTGACGTGATGTGTTTAGAATTTTTCTGCATGTAGCGTTATCTGTTTCTAAAAATCTTGATAATTCAATAATATTTCTAAAATATTCAGTCTCTTTCTGTTGATTGGTAGTCGAATATCTCATTTTGACGGACATTCTCTCACTCCTTCATTAATTTTTCTGCATACCTCTGATTAGCCTTAACTCGTTTTCTAGTGTACGGCTCTAAACCTCTATTTTTCTTATCAGACTTAAATAACTTGCCTTCTTTTTCTACTATTAAGTGGTCTCCGTGCATTTCTAGTACCTCGAAACGCCGACCGTCGTTTATGATGTAATCTAGCATCTGCGTTCACTCGACTTGTACTCGTAACTCGTCTCGTCATAGTTGAACAACCAAATCATGATAATCGGTACTATCGCTATTAATACGTGCCATTTGAAGAATATACCGCCGACCGAGCCGAAGATTAGCGCTAGGATGACTAGCCCGTCTATTCTGATTAAGTGGATGTCTTTCATGTTATCTCCTCCATTTCTTTTCTTTGCCTGCGTAATAGCAAGCGCCACATGAGATTAGCCAAAATACGATGAACAACTCCGTTGATTAGCTCCTTTCACTGTCTGACGATATTACCGCATCACGCTAAACAGCTTCCTTTTCTTCTTTTTCATAACATTTCACAGTCACTTCGCAACCTTCTTTTCTGCTTAAAATCTTAGATAGCACTTGTTCTAATTTATCTAAGCTTAAGCCATCTGACATTCTTCGCTCTTGCTTGTTTTCCATTTTCTGTTCCTCCTATGCAATATCGTTAATTTCAATCATTGGTAAAATCCCGTTTTTCTTTAATAACTCATAAATGAAGATGTGACCTTTTTGAGTCCATTTCATTCTTGTTTTAACTTGCATAACCCCGTTTTTATCTGGATAATCAAACGGTTCGATATGCGTATAACCCTTAGATTGATGTTTGCTATAAAGTAACCACGTGCCACTTTGATTAAACTGAACGCCTAGATCATGTAACAATTGATTGAACTTAACAGCTGACATACCATAATTTTTAGATATCTTACTGATAGTTACTAATCCTTGATTGTTTAAAATGTTGTCATAGTAATCTGCTTTAGGTTGTAACTCATTAACTCGTTGCTCAGCTACAAGACGACCTGTACGTTCTTCTTTTAATTTTGATACGACGTCTAGTAACAAATCTGGATTATCTAGCAATTCTTCTTTTGCGTACATTCCGTGTTTGCGGATATCTTTCAAGATAGTTTTAACCTCTTTTTTAAACTTCTTAGCAATAGGTTTTCTTGATTGCATTAGAACTTCGTATAAGCCATCTTCTGTTAGGAATGTTGCGCTCGTATTATTAGTACGAGTGACTACTTTTTCATCTTCATCAACTTTCTTAACCATCTTAGAAACGTTTGAAACATCATACTCTATCCATTCAGCGACATCTTTCGCTAAAAATAACGGATTATCTAAATCTCCATAAATTTTGAAGTCTTTATTAAGAACTTCTCTTTGTTCGATTATTTGTAAATTCATTTCTAAACCTCCTGTTTACTTTTAATGTTTAAAATAGCTTTGATATTATTTATATGTTCTTGAGCTTTTTGTCCGTCTCTTTTCCCATTCAGAATATCCGATAGATACGGACTCGAAATTCCAACTAACCCAGCTAATTCACTCAGGGTCATCTTTCTTTTTCTCAATTCGTTTCTAATCTGCAAATCAAGATTTTCAGACATCAACAGTCACCATCCTTTGCTTTTTATTTATAAAGCTAAAAAATTAGCTAATAGTCATTGACTATCATCCAACTATAGTGTACTATTTAACCATAGTTAAATAAGCGTACAAAAAGAATTAATCTTACATATAAACCGTTCCCCAACGATAATCTGTATAATATAATGATCTTATTTGTTGCACTTATTAGCTAATTAATTAGCTTATGAATGAAGTATATCCAAATATAGTTGGATAGTCAACTATTTTGTCCAACTTTTTTATACTTTTTTTATAAGCTTTAATAAAAAAGGCGGTTAATCATTGATATGACAACATTTGAGCGTATTCAAGAATTAGCAAAAAAGAAGGATAAAAACTTAAAAGAGATATCTTTAGAGTTAGGATATAGCAAAAATTATTTGTATACTCTAAAAACAAAAGAACCTGCGGCAGATAAATTAAGAGTTTTAGCTGACTACTTTAATGTATCAGTGGACTATCTTTTAGGACGTGAAGAGAAAACGTCTTTAGCTGAAAAAGAGGGTGTGTTTGCGTTTGATGGTGAACCTGTGACAGACGAAGAAGTCGAATTTTTAAAATCAGTTCTTGCAGCAAAACGTGCAACTGAGAAAAAGTAAAGTGAGTTGATTTAATGAGTGAAGTTAATAGTAGATTGCTCAAACTGGTAGATGATATGGGATTAGAATTAATGTTTTGCGACATGAATCGAAGCGGTATGTATTACGCTGAAGAAAAAACTATCTTTGTTAGTAATAAGCTTTTAGAAAAAAATTCCGACTTTGAAATATCTCATGAATTAGGTCACTGTATCAAAAAACATGATGAACTAACTTCTTATTACAATATTAGCGATTATAGTAGAAACAAACTAGAGTACGAAGCTAATCAAATAGCAATTCAAATATTACTAACAATTTGGGTTAATGAATACGACTTACAAAAAGAGCAGTTGAATGCTGTTAAATTTATGGAATATTATAAAATTCCGTCTCGACTTGAATTTTGCGTTAAAGAAACGATGTTGAATTACAAATAAAAAAACGCCACTCTCCCCGACTAAAGTTGAGTGGCGCCCCTAAAATATTATGCATAAACATTATATCATATTGGAGGAATATAAATGGATAACTTATTTTTAGTATTAATGTTAATTTCGATTGGAGTTTTAATATATTCAATCAAGAAGAAAAATAAAAAACATATCATCCTTAGTATCGTTGGTATATTGGTATTTTTTGTTGCTTTTGGAATGACTGCAGATGAGGTGACGTCAACCAATAAAAAAGAAGTGACTTCTAAATCAACAAAAAAATCGAATACCAAAGAAACTTCTCAGGATAAAAAAGAGGTTAAGGCATCACCCAAAAAAGAAAAGACTGTAGTTAAAAAAGAGACGGAAAAAGAAACACCTAAAAAAGAGAAGAAAGAAAATAAAGAAGTTAATAAACCTAAAGAAAAAAAAACAAAGGATAAACCGAAAGAATCTGTAAAAAAAGAAACTACTAAGAAGAAAAAAGAAGTTACGAACGCTTACCAAAAAGATTTAGATGAGTATTTAGAAATGAATAAAGGTTGGGCTAATGGAACAATAGATGCTGACGGTAACCCAACCGACTCAGGCGCTCCTAATCAAGATTATTATTTATGGAATTATGTTACAAATATAAAAGTAATTGAAGATAAAGAAATAGAAGTTCAAGCTACAGAAGATTTAAAAACAATTCCGAACGGTGACAAAGATAACTTAGCTAGTTCTATACAAGGGTATGTAATGTCTATAACTGGCGCTGAAAGTGCCAATGACAGATTACCTATTTATTTTTACAATGGAGAAAATGCTTTAGGTAACTCTAAGATACTTGAAAAAAATAAATATTCTTGGGTTAAATAAATAAAATAAGTGCTCCCTAAACTTTGGACGGTCGGGGAGCGTTTAAAATAAAAACAACCTAAGATAGGCTTCTTTAATTATGCCTATTTTAGCATATCGAAAGGAATGTAATCAAGTGGACGAGAAAATACGAGTAGCTATTTACATTCGTGTTTCAACGGAACAACAAGCAAAATACGGTGATAGTTTACGAGAACAGAACGAAACATTAGAAAGTTATGTTAAAAATAGAAAAGACATGGAACTTATCTCTACATACATTGATGATGGAATATCAGGTCAAAAACTGCAACGTGATGAATTCCAAAGGCTTCTCTCAGACGTTGAGAACGATCAAATTGACATGATACTATTCACTAAATTAGACAGATGGTTCAGGAACCTTAGGCATTATCTGAATACTCAAGAAATACTCGAAAAGCACAATGTGGCGTGGAAGGCTGTAACACAAGAATTTTATGATACATCCACTCCGATAGGTAGGACTATAATCGCTCAAATGATGAGTTTTGGGGAGTTAGAAGCTCAAATGACATCTGATAGAATCAAAGCTGTGTTTGAGAATAAGACTAAAAAAGGCGAGGTTACTAGTGGGAAAGTACCGTTAGGGTACTCGATCAAAGATAAAAAGTTAGTCATTAATGATGATGCTGAAATGGTTAGAGATTTATTCGATTTTTATCTATCAAACGGGACAATGAGGCAAACAGTATATTATTTAGAAGATAGATATAAAATTAAAAGAGATTATCAATCGGTCAAAGGTATGTTAACGAATAAAAAATATATTGGTGAGCATAAAGGAAACTTAAATTATTGTCCTAGTATTATAGATAAGGATATTTTTGAAGAAGTACAAAATAGATTAGCGAATAACGTTAAATACAATACTCATAGAACGTTTATCTTTTCAGGATTGGTGAAATGTTCTGTTTGTGACTCTGCGTTTTCAGGTAACACAAGGAGATACAAGAAAAAGAGACCTAACGCTGAAGGTGTATTTGAAGTTACGGAGTCTAAAAATTATAGATGTTCTAAACATCGAGCAAACATCAATAGTTGTTTTAATAAAAAAATCGTTACAGAAAAAAACCTTGAAAAATATTTACTCGAAAATATAAAAAACAGAATGTTAGAAATGGAATCGAAAAGAAATCTAGCTAAAAAAAAAGAGCCTTCTGTTGATAATACGAAGAATATCACTAGAAAACTAGCCAGACTTAAAGATGCTTACTTAAATGAAGTTATCAGTTTAGAAGAATATAAAAAAGACAAATTAGTTTTAGATGCTCAATTAGATAAACAAATAAAAGATAATAAACCTGTTAAAATAAGTAAATTTTCTAGCGCTGATATTGATTGGAATTTCTTTAAAAGTTATTCCAATTTAACTGAATCTGATAAAAGAGAATTATGGCGAGCGATTATTAAGAAGATAAACGTTGATGATAAAGGGAATATCACTTTATTTTTTAATTAACTTTAGTAGGCTTAACTGAGGTAACCTGACGGTTATACTAAATTAAGCCTACCTTTTTTTATAAACAAATACAACCACTTGAACACAGTATATCAAGTTGAAAATCAATTACAAGCTAAAAGACATTTTCAGAATATGTGAAACATACTTGAAATGTAAATTAATAACACTCGCATTCGTTTTTAATGAACTTTTTTGCTAGCTCAATTAAATATACGTAAATACGTTTTTATTTTTCTAAACAAAAAAACCTCTAACCAGTTTCGGATAGAGTTTTTTTCAATAATAACACTCTTGAGGTCTAAATGAATAACTAGCACTAGACATATCAGTTTGGTTATGATTATCACTAGGATATATTATATGATGCTGATCTATAAAAAGAGGATAAAGAATTACATCCTTATCATTAGATAACAATACTCCAATAAGTCTAATACCTTCTCCGTAAGATAACTGCCAAACTTCCGCAGATGGGTCCAAATCAGTTCCATGTAATTGTTTAACAATTTTACTAACTTTTGTTCTAGGTTTGTTGACTTTAGCTTTCTTCTTTTTAGTTGAATCAACTATCGTGTGACAATGTCCAGCACCGTTAAAAATATTCTTATGCTCCTCTTGTAAGTAAGGAAATAACTTATTTATTAATTTAAATAAATTTTCTGAACATTCTTCAGCTGACAAAAACTCATTAGTAAAATCATCACATCTAATCGAATGAGTCCATTTAGGGAAAGCTTTAAAATCAATAATTAACCTACCACCCACAGACGAATGTCTAGTATCTACAATATTTTTAACCGTCTTTTTAGGTGAAACGCTATTTATTACGTTAATCATAAATCTTACGCTGCCCTAGATCCGTAATAATTGAAAATTTCTGCATCGTTTAATTTTACATTACATCTGTCTAATGGACCGTAACCTTTTCTAGCTGTATTCCAAGGAGCTTCTTGATGGGTTATACTTTCTAATTCGTTCCCGTCATACCCACCATAAACATCGTAAATTTGCTGTAAGAGATTTTCTACGTCTGAATCAAACTCAACATCTAATTTTTCTAATTTTTCAATGTTACGATATCCGTATTCAGAATACTTATTATATAGAGTTGGTGATACTGGCCCGTGAACCCAAGCTTCTATATTATCGTTAAAAAGTCTGTTATTAATATTTTCTGAACTTTCGTTAAAGAATACTAATCCCCAAGAGTATGCATAATAGCACATTTTTTGTAATTTTTTAGGTGTCATTTCAGATTGATGTAAGAACCAATTTGCAATATCAAAAACTGTGTATTCATTCTGCATAACTTACACTTCCTTTCATCAAAGTAAGTGTAACACCTTGGTTATTTTCTGGCAAGATAAAAAAATAAACCTCTAGCCTTGATTGGTTAGAGGTCTTTTACACTTTCATTTAAAACAAGAGTTACTCTTAACATACGCTAGATTATTTAATCTTTACAACTTTAGTTTTATATTTCAACTTCCAGTAGTCATCGCGCATCGTACAATAGCGGATATCGTTATTCAAACGTACTTTAGCACGAGTATACTTGCCGACTTTCACAATGTCTTCTAAATGGAATGTTTGACCTCGTTTAATCTTCCAAGCTGATTTCTTTTTAAGATTTTGATCAATGTAAAAAGTATCATCTTTTAAAGCTTCGTATAAACCTGGAATAGTTTGATAGATTGCTTTAATCTCCTTAACAAACTTCTTATTAATATATCCATGCCAACTTCCTTCTACATCATATAAAGAATAATAAGTCTCACCGTTTTGATGATTGTATTTACCTGTCACAACGTATTGATTGCCGATAATAGAATTAGTCTTATGACATACTCTCCAATCAAATCCTAGATAGGTATTTTGATTCTTAGCAGTAATCTCAACACGTTTATTTTCAGCAATCCAATCACCCTGAGCTGGTTTTGGTGGCATAGTAGCAACTCCTTTTTCTATGTCTTTTCTAAACTGTTCTTTAGAAACTCCCCACTTTCTTAAATAAGGATATGGGTCTACATGGTCAGTATAATTATCAGGTTGATGCATTCTACAATAATCATGCGTATTAATTCCAATCTCTCCACTATCTAGTTTTTTTGGTATTCCAGCTTCATCAGCTAATTTTCTAATTAATTCAACATAGATTTTATAATCACGTTCAAAGTCAGCTCTCGTTTGATGGCTTTCTATCAATTCAACTGAAGCATATCCCCATTGATTCCAACCACCGCCAACATCATAAGCGCCACGATTAACTTCCGCCACCTGAATAATACGGCCATTTCCAACAACGTGCGTATAGAATCCCCCATTAATATCTTTATGCCTCATATAATCAGCTTCATTTTGAGCTGTAGAAGCTCTATTACCTGTTGAATGCGGATGCACTTGTCCATAAGGCGGATAACCAACAAGCGGTAATCCCCCTCTAATTTGTCTTTCTATTTTTGGTAATGCCATTCTTATTCCTCCTTTAATTGAAAAATAGCCCTCAATTATTGAGAGCTATTCACTGATATTTTTATTATAATTTTGATTAGATACACCTAATACCGTTCCTAAAAATGCACCTACAGCGGTAATAATCGTTACTGCTAAGTCTGTTTGTGTCCAGCCAATAGATACGCCTACAGTACCAACTAAAGTCGCTACTGCTGGAATAACAATCATTGCAATCCATTTTAATTTGTCATAAGTTTTATTATTCATTATTTTTCCTCTCTTTCTGATTTTAAATTAGGTAAATTTTGAACTTTTTTATAAAGAACTTCACCTGTACCGTTACCACCTAACCCTCTGTAACCTCTCCATAAGTAATCTAAATTTTCTAGATCATCTACAGATATCCAACCTTGTTCTAAAAAATCGGAACACTGTTTGTAAATTTTGTCATGAAGCATCGCAATGTTAGCGAACTCCAAATTTTTAAATCTAAGTTCTGTTTCTTCCCTAGACTTTAAACTTGATTTGAATATCTTTGACACTATTGTGATGATACTTCCAAACCCTATTGCCATAAGAAAACTATTAATTTCTAATAGCTTGCTAAAAAACTCATTCACATCGTTACCACCTTTTCATTTTAATATTAACCATGCTACTAATAACCAAAAAGGAATGGACAGTAGGTATCCATTCCTTACACCTTTGAAGAATTTTATATTAATCACCTCATTAATAAAGTTACATTATTACAGTAAAATCAAATTCAGCGTTTAATTCATTTACAACATCACCATTTGCATTTATAAAATATACCCAAAAAAAGCCAGAACCATTAACAACCGTAAAATCACTTACCACCATTTTTAAATTTTTAACAGCATTTGATGGCGTTTGTTCAGTTACGAGAACCAATGCTTTAATATTATTATTCTTAAATATACTTTTTAACGAAACTCTTATTTTACTAGAAGTTCTCTCAACATTTGAAATATTATAATTAGGAAATTCAGCATTAAGATTTGAACCAGTAACTCGTCCACAAGCAATTATGCTTGGCGGTCCATCTATTTTAGTTCTAAATGATATTTCTGGATTGTAAAAATACCCTGTTGTTGCTTGAACTAAAAAACCTATACCTAATACACTATTTTTTGGCGTATCTATCGGAACAGAGTAAACAAGCTTATACATTTTCAAATTATTTGCATCAGTTGCACTTACTGAACTAACTATATTTTCTACAGAGTAGCTACTTGAACTATACAAGTTCATTTTTACGTTTCTGTTGCCACGCATTAGACAAGTAATTTCAATTTGATCACCAGCTGATACTGGAAACCATCTAGTCTTTCTAGATGTACCTTCATTTGTCATTTTAAGTAAACCTTCAATTACTGTAACTGTACCAACTTTATTTTCTACATATGAAAATTGGTTTATCCAATCTTTATTCAATCTAATCTTCATTTTAGTAAGCTCCTTTTATAGCAAAGTCGGTAATCATAACATTTAATCCATTTTTTCTAAGTGGTTCTAAGTGGTCCAATCTCACATCCCAAGCAATAGGTTCTACATTTCTGTTAGAACTTTTTGCTATCCACTCCAAATTATTTAACCAAAATGACACACTAGCACCCACTGAACATTTACCATCAATTACAGCCTTATTCAACGCTGGTTCTACATATCTTACTTCTGAACCGCACATAATCATAAATCTAAAATTAGGTGCTAAATTTCTGTAGACATCAAAGTTGTTTATGTCAGGGAAGCATAATGTTGTTTTATGTGTTAAACCAGATTTTTCAAAAGTTTCAACTGTCTTAATAAACATCTGTTTTCTTAAAACTTCGTCACCTATCTCACCAACATTTGTCTGTGCGTATATCCTTTTAAAAGGTAATCCTGATATTTCTTTAAGTGCTGTATTTAATTTTGGAACTGTAGCTCCACTAAAAATAGTGTTAAATTTTGAACCAGCGTCTAATGTATCAATATAAGATGATTCCAATTTGTTAATCTCACCTGTACCATTTGTAGTTCTGTCTACAGTTGTATCATGAATGATGTATAGCTCTTTATCTAAAGAATGTCTAATATCAAATTCTATTGAATCAGCTTTGTTAGATAAAATACTATTTACAAAGGCTGAGATTGTTGATTCTGGATATTCTGACATTAGACCTCTGTGACCAACTATTTCCACCTCTTTTGCTAAATTTTGTTGATTGTTAATTATTAAATTCATATTTTCTTTTTCCTCCATTGAATTTAATCTATTACTTAATCTGCTAAAATCGCCTCTTGCTTCAACGAGCTCATTTAAAATTACTCCACCAGGATCTACTGATTCTAGAATTTCTCTAATTGATTCAAACCAATCATCGAACTCCTGTTGTTGTTTGATTACTTGTTCGTTAAAGTTCATGATAATTTGTTGCATTTCTTTCGTCGCTTCGTCTCTGACACTATTAAACGCATCTAATACTTCTTCTAATCGTATGATGTAAGGTTCTGCATTTAAACATTTTGATTCGATACTAGGCATGATGTCATATGAGAAGTTTTGGGTTGTATCAACTAAGTTATCTTTTTCATCCATTATTTTAAAATAAGCAAAATTGATTCTAACAGGTTTCTGCATGTCGTGTTCATTCATTGTATAAACAATTTTTCCATTTTCAATAACTTCCGCATATTGTTCAACTGGTGCTAATTTATCAAAGTAAGTACAAAAAAGAACCTTGCGATTTTTTAGGTCATAAGGTTCTCCGTTTCCATCTACAATGTTAAAGCCTAACACTTCTGAGTTAACATTGTTTTGTCTAACCTGAATTAACCCAATATTATTTCTTTCTGTTGTAGATAATGTACCTACCCACTTTATTTTTTTCACCATAAAATACCTCCTTTAAAAATTAATAAACTCTCTTGGATTAATAAAATCTGAATCTCCGCCAATTGGCCACCCATTCTGATATGACTTCATAAACTGAAAATGCAAGTGTGGACCTGTTACTGGACCAGTAGCACCTTCTAATCCTATCTGTTGACCTTGATTAACTTGTTGTCCTACTGTTACATCTATTCTTGATAAGTGAGCATAACCAGTATAGAGTCCATCAGGATGTCTGATAACAACATAATTGCCATACCAGCCAAAATATTCAGCGCCTGCTTGAACTACAGTTCCGCCACTACTGGCATAAATTGGTGAACCTCCACCGTTAGCTATATCTATTGCGTTGTGATATTCCATACCGTTTCCAATATCACGCCAACCAAATTCCGATGTAACTGTATATTGTTTCATTGGTCTAATATAAGTTTGAGGTCTTTGCCAAGTTTTTATTATCGACATTTGGTGTTCAAAAGGATCTGCATAATCTTGCATACCGTTAACACTTCCGCTTAATGCCACAGGGTCAAACATAGCCCAAGTTGCGGCTGCGGTACCTTGTAGCATTACTCTCGCAATCATCCCAGGCTTAGTACCTGCCATATACGCGTTCCCGACCGCTTGTTTATCTGGCGGACTCGTATAATAAGGGTACATCGCGTCATACCAAGCTAAAGAGCCACTTGTTAATGATGTTTCTTTAACCCACTGCGCAGTCCGTCTACATTCTTGTTGAGCTGATAAGTTACTATCAATGTAAAAATGATTAAGAAATGATGTTGTTGAATTGTAACCTTCTCCATATTCATACGCCCAAAAAAAGACAGGGGATACGCCCTGCCCCATAATTATAGAATTCAATTCATCAAACGATTGTCTATTGGCTAGCCCCCACGCTCTAATCCGCGGGAATTTCAAATAACTAGCATACATTTTTTCAAAATCGGCGTTGAACATATCATTAATCATATTCTTCGCATAGTCTTCTCTACTACCTAGATTACCTCCGCCAGAACCACCACCAGTACCACCTTTACCTGGAAACACTTCTTCTCCATTTAAAAATAAGCCACCTTTAGCAATCATATTAATCGCTTTAGGTTTAGATGAGGCTTCCGCTCCATTAATACCAATAGTCCCACCACTAGTCGAAATAATAATACCATCTTTTGGGTTGGTAGCATTTGCTATAATTAAGTCTTGACCATCTTTTTTAAAATGTTCTGGATTCGGAACGTATATACCTGTTAACTTTCCTCCTTGAATTTTAAAAAACTCTCCGCCTTCTTTTAGTAGAATTGAAAGAGCTTTTTTAGATGTATCATCAGTTCCATCGTTTCCGATTCCTGGGAAAGGTTTAGCAGAATTCCCGATAGTGCCTATACTTTTTTTGTTATTGAAAAACTCTAATCCGTTAACTGTATTTTCTAAAAACTTGCCTAGCTCATCAGAGCCTAGGATTAATTTCCCTTCGCCAAGAGTCAACACACCATCTAACGTCCAAGCGGTTTTAAAAGGTCCTTTCCATCCTTTATCCGAAAAGCCTATACCTGACTTATTAATCCTTAGAACAATCCTAGCTTCTTCTAAACTTGGCTTATCACAAAAGAATAAGTCAGTAGGCCTATTTTTAGGCCACCAAATAACATGACCGCCATCGTTACCGCTAATTATTTGAGTAACGTAATCAACGAACTGACTCATATAACCTTTCTTAGAGAGTCCTTTAATCGTTTCTTGCAAGTCATAATTTTGTTTAGTAAAGAATGACATACGAGAATCACCAGCATGAATCTTTTTAGTTTTTTCATTTAAAGAGTCATAAACAACTGTAGTAATCTTGCTGTCAATGTCAATATCATAAAGCTTATGCCTAATTTTGAACGTATCAAATAGTCCGTAATTCCTTAATTTAGCAAACTCTTTCGCTTCTTCTGAATCACTTAACTTTTCTATTTCTAATTCAATTTGAATTTTGGGTTGATCGCTACCTGGATTAATTGATTTGAAGTAATTTTTAGATACTCGATTTAAACTCTTTAAATCTGTCACACCTTGTTCTTCAGTAAATTGGATATGACTAGCGTAAACATCTGGATAATTTTTAATCAAAGAACTATCTACTGGTGTACCATAAATACGCTTAGTTTGACCATCTCCGTCACTTTGTAAATCTGCATAAGGTAAAACCTTTGTAATGATAGAAGTCCAGTCTAGTTTGAGTTTTAAGCCGTTTAAATCTTTCCCATAACGGACTGTACCAACATTGTCACGACCTCTTCTTTTTAAAAGAGATAATTTAAATGGTTCATGCTTAATCTCTCCACCCCAAAACTGAAGCATTGAACCTTGTTCCCCAGCGATACAATTAAGAACATTACGAGCTTCAAAAATAGTTGATGAAACAGTTGATATATCAGAAAATAATTCAATATCAGATTTCATATCCATTCCATCAGTAATTGATTTCATAGTAGATGAACCATTTTGAGATTTAATTTCTACATGTTGAACTTCTCTATTACCTAATTTCAACGTCTGAGTTTGACCAAATACTAAAATATTATTGTTAACTGTGTCTTCGTAAACATTTTTGATTTCAAAAATCATAGAGTCTTCTAAATCATTCGGTTTAGCTTTGATAAAAAAACCATTATCGAAATATGGCTTAAATCGGCTGTTTAGCGGATGTTCAAGTTCTATCTCATAGCGCCCATTAGCTTCTTCTGTCACATCACACCGAGTTGCATCCGATAAAATCCCTAAACCATTTGTTTTAAAATCTTCTTTTTTTGCAGTTGGCTTATAAATCCTTGGTTTCATACTTTAGTCACCCACCTCGGTATTAGTTCAACTTTAGAGACATTCCCCGTCCATTTGAAAGTCATCCAACCTGGTGGTAACAACGGATAATCTTTAAAAAGAGTTCTATCATCTAAAAAAAGAATCTCTCCATCGTGATACTGGAAAGATTCTTCTGCTTGTGAGTCAATGATAATATCTTCTGGAACGTTCTTCAGTTGATACTTTTCTTTATTAATATAAAAAGAAATATCACCCGTTCCCCAAATGTGAATTCTAGGTTTAGAGTGATATTTTTTGCTGTTGTAAATTTCCTTACCATTAGTTAGTTCTATAGGATTTCTGCCCACGTAACTTTCTTTGAATGGTTGTAAACTAACTCCAAATTCAAAAGGAATTAAATTCCCATTCTTTCGTGTGCCGATAAAAACGGGCGGTTCAGTAACGACTGCCCTGTAAATGTACTCTCTATCGAAAAAGTAAACAAAATCGCTATATGAGCCTGTGTCAAGCCAATTAGTGATTAAATCTTCTTGATTTGAAACATCATCTAAGTATTTAACTTTTGCATAACATTTTATTTTCCATTCAACATTTTGGTAATACTTGTGGTCAACAATAAGAGAATGATTACCAGGACGAGGTCTTAACTCAATGACACGATTAGCTGAAAGGCGTTGTGGTCTTTCAGACATATAAACATTAAACTCTGAACTATTTAAACCGTTGATTTTAAATTGACCTCTTTTAAATTCCAAATACAGGACCTCCTTTCGGCGCGTCTTCTCTGTCTTTAACGTCTTTAATATATTTAACTAATTGCTCTGCCATTCTCATTAATTGAACTTCTGACAATTCACCTAAAGATTGGAGATTAATATTAAATACATCACCCTGCTTCGTTTTATTTGATGGTAAGTCGTTTGTTAATATTATTTCATTAGGTTTTGATACTACAGAAGCTTTTCCTGTTACGTTAAAATGTGGTGTGTCTAGATTACTATTAAACTCCTTGTTCAGCTCTCCAGCTGCACCTCTAACCGTCGTTTTAACAGCTTCAAATCCAGAGCGAATACCTTTGTTTAAACCGTCCATAATAGCCATACCGTTATTAACTAAGAGCTTTCTATCATATTCGATTGGTCCTTTATTATCACGAATCCAGTCACCAATGCCACTAACAAACTTTTTACCGTCTTCCCATTTAGATTTTAGTCCTTTAATGAATCCGTCAATTATAGCTTTACCAGCTTCCCAAAGGTCAATTTCAGCTACTTTATCAAACGTCCTGGTAACTGAATCAACTACATCACGAACACTTTGTTTTAAGTCTTCCCATGCACGTTTTGCTCCGTCTACTGTTTTATTAAAGATATCAACTGTCCATTTTTTTAGGCTTTCCCAACTGTTAACTACACCATCTACAATGTTTTTAGCGGTCGTTTTAATCCAATCTTTAAAACCGTTCCAAACTATCTTAGATAGCTCAACCAGTCCGTTCCACGATTTAACTGTTAAAGTTTTTAAATTTTCCCATCTAGCTTTTAATGTGTCTACAATAGCAGTGACTAGATTAACCATTATTTCTTTTAGATTGTTAAAAATATTTGAAGCATGATCTTTAATGTTAGTCCAAAGCATAACTAAATCTTCTTTAAACTGAGTGAAATCAAGAGTGATTAAATCAATTAATAAAAGAACTGGTCCCATAATCGCAGTTTTGATAAGTTCCCAATAAGAACCAGTCATCGACTTAATGTTGTCCCATAAACCAATAAAGAAATCTATCATCGGTCTAAATGGTGCTATAATCATTTCGACATAAGGACTAAATAACTCTTTGATTTTGTTCCACTTATTAGAAGTTGATTGTTTAACGCCTTCCCACAAATCAGAAAACCATTGTTTAGTTCCATTCCAAGCGTTTTTTACTCCATCTGAAGCTTCTTTCGCTTTATCTTTAAAACCTGTCCATGTTTCAGAAAACCATTTCTTGATATTATCAAAAGTTTCTTTGAAATACTTAGAAAGATCTCCCCAAATCTTTTTAGCGTATTTACTTACTTCATCCCAGTTCTTATAAAGGGCTACACCAGCTGCAATTAATAGACTTATTCCAACAATAATTAATCCTGGACCGCTAACTAAAAATGCTGCTGCTCCTTTAAGAATACCTAATGCACTTGAGATACTTGAAATTGTACTAGCCACTTTATTTACTGTGCCTAACCCTACGAAAGCACTTGTTAACCCTACTAAAATAGGTATTAACCAATCTCCGTTTTCTTTTACAAACGCAAAGGCATCGGATATAGCTTTCATAATTGGCGGAATCTTTTCAGCAGCAGTTTTAAGTCCGTTTTCAAATCCACTGCCAATATCAGCTAATATTTGACTAATACTTGTTCCGTATTGAGCTAAACCTTCATCTATTTTTACAATAGCTTCAGCAACTCCACGAACAACTGCTGTTTTCATATTCGCTAAACCTGTCTTAATACCAGCAGTCGAATCTTTGGCTATTTGTTCAAGTGATTTAAGACCTCCACCACCATTTTTATTTAGATCGATTAAAGCGTCTTGGAACTGTTCAACTGATATAGAACCTTCAGATAAACCTTCTTTTAAGGCTCCTGCAGTTATTCCCATTTGTTTGGCTAGTGCATTTAATGCCGGACCTAAACCACTATTAATCATAGAATTCCAAGTTTGGGCATCTACCTTACCATTAGAGAAAGATTGAGATAACTGAACAACTGCATTGTCTACCATTTCGGCATTACCACCAAAACCAAGAATACCGTTATTCAAAGCTGAGAAAATCTGTTCTGACTTGCCTAAATCGTTTGTAGAAGAAGCTAGTAGTTGAACCCCCTTAATAGCGCCATCTAGCGGTGTAGGGAGTCCGTTAATACTTTGCTTTAAAGCGTCCATTGTAGAAGCTGTTTCTTTAGCATTGAACCCCATGTTCTCAAACACTCGGTTAGAGTTATTAAGCGTATCCACACGATTAATAGCTCCATCAACGCTACTTGTAATCATTCCAATACCAGTGGAAATAATTTTAGTTGCACCACTGGCTAGGAAATTACCAACAAAAGAGGTCCAAATCCCACCTAGGGACCGACCTCCTCTTTGACTCGTATTCTCAACTTGACCATCGAACTTACCTAGTTGCTTTACTGCTTTATCCATTCCAGCAGAAAAACCCGATTCATCAAGTATCATTTTCAACACTAAATCTTCATTGTTCAAAAGGTATGACCTCCTTTCTAGAACATAGTGTTTTCATCAAGATATTTAATGTCATTAAACTCTTGAACCGCATCACGAAAAGCAAACAACTTCATTAACTCATCTAAATTTGTATTGTTAATCTCATTAAGAGTCCAACCGCTTTCGATAAGTTGAAGTTTTAACTCTGCTTCTCGGAACTGCGGTGTTTTATCAAAATTTGGATGATAAAGGAGGTCAATTACTTTTTTTTCTGCTCGGCATAAACAGAATCATAACCACGAGTAACCGAACTTAGAATTTCACCAGTGATTTTAAGAACTTCTCTGGCATCCATTCCGTCAATGTATTCTTGTCCAGTGAACTGACCCTCAAAAACTACGTCTCCGATGAAGTCATAACATTTTCTTAAAACCGGCTTTAATACTTCTAAATCATTTGTTTCTGCTGCTTGTTCAAATTCAACTTGTAAAGCTGTAGCATCTTCCATTACTGATCCAGGTAAAAAATCTGCTGATTTAAACTGAACTGATTTGTACTTGTTTTCTTCATTTTTTTTCATTAATTTAATTGTTTGTTGAAATTTACTTGCCATTATTATTCACCTGTCCCTTTAAAGTCTACTGGTTCTTTCACTTTTGTAAACCAATTTTTAATTACTTCTGGGTCAACACCTTCATCATCTGAATCAACTGACCACATATAACCAACACCAGGAATATCAACGAATGTACCTGTCCACTCTGGATGCGTAAATGTAACTGATGTTCCTTCTTGAGTAGCTGACTCATCACTACCCAATGCAAATTGCCCCTTATAAAGAATCGTGTAACGGTAGGCACCGTTTGACTTCTTACGTCTATAAGCAAACGCTCCGTCAGGAGAAATATCTTCACCAGAACGTAACACACCACCACCGACCATTTTTGAGCCAGTTATAGCTGCTAAAACTTTGTTCATGTAGCCATTTGTCACTAAAGATACTTCTGCTCCTCCAAAAGCAGTAAATTGATCTTGAACAACACTGTCTCCAAAATCTTGTACTGTTTCATAATTGAAAGTCGGATTGATACTTACAGCTGTTCCAATCGTGATAGCTTCTTCATAAGTCGGAAACCCTTCTGCGGTATCATCGGCTAAAGGGAACCATGTAGGTTTTTCTACTGAAATAATCCCAACTGAACTTCTTTTTTGTTTTGCCATTTATTCTTCGCTCCATTCTATGTATTGAGGAAATGCAACTGTAAAGTTAATATGTTGCACCCCATCTGTTTCAAAATCCAAATAATCTTGCGGAAACAATTCGTTTCCATCGATATTTAGGACATTAAAAAAAGACCCACATTGTTCAATGATGTCTTCAATCAATTTATCTATCTCTTTTTTCTTTTTGCTATTAACTAAAGCTATATCTACTAAGAAAGTTTTATTTTGAACGTTAATACCGACATTTTCAGTGCCTGAACTTTCAACCAATAAGACAAAATAAAAGTCTTTATCTGATTGCAAAACTGAATCAAGATAGATAGTCGCATCTGATTTAATTTTTTTTAATGTTGTGGTAATGGACTTAATAATTATTTTCTTCATCAGCAACTATCCTTTCTTAGCAACTACAATAGCCATTTGTTTAAATCTTCTAGGAATATAAGTCATGTGTGCTAAATTTGATGATTTTTGAAGCATGAAACGACCTCGTTTAAATCCACCGTTCTTAGTTCTATGACCGTCGTTCACGTATTTGAAGTATTTTTCATTGTTAATAATAGCTCCTACAATTCTTCCTGATGACAATTTACGAGCTTTAACTATTCTGTAACCTCGTCTTAAATCACCAGTATCAATTGGTGTTAAAGGAACTATTAACTCTAAAATCTTACCCAATGAATCATTAACCATTGCGATTCCTTCTTGTTCTGCTAATGGAGTCCACTTTTTAAAATTTTCTATCACTTTGTCAGCATTAGAACTCATGCTGTAACCTTGTTTAGCCATTAATATCACTTCCAGTCAGATTTATTTCTGTATGGGTTGGATAATAAAAAGGCTTTTTAGCAATCAATTCATGAGTGTGACCAGTTGATTGAACGATTGTGATTTGGTCACCTTTTAGAATATCGATACCAGGAGAAATAAAAAGTTTTTGATCATCATAAGTCACGTTAACCGAGCTTGTATTTTCTACTACTGGCAAAGAACCTTTAATAGCGTTTTGAGAGAAAGCGCACTTAATACTTTCAGCTACAACTTGCCAGCCTTGTTCTGTGATTCCTGTTTCTTCGTCTTCAACATCGCCAAGCCGCCTAATTGTACATCTATCTAGATAAGTTGATTCTAAAATTTCTTGTTCTGTCAAAAGAATCTCACCACACCATCACAACCAATCAGACGTTTAATTAGGTCTTTATGGTCATTCATTAAATTTTGAACCTGTCCGTTACTAGATTCATAACTAATGGTCGTATCTCCACGTCTAACAGATGATACAGACTTATCAAGCTCAATCTTCATCGTTTGATACAAAACCTCTACAACCACATCTATGAGCTTTTCCCAATGAATAACTTTCTCACAAGTGTTATAAGATTCTATTTCAAGCAAAATTAAAGACAGAACTGAATTAGCTCTGCCTTCGTTAACATTTGGTAACTGTTTTTTTAGTGACTCAATGATTAATTTCTTTTGTTCATCAGTCATTTAATCACTCCTAAATTTCTACTAAATCAACAGCAGAACGTGCGATTTCTAACGCTTTAACATCTGTTTCTTCAATGAATAACTTACCTTCTTCATCAACAGTTACTAATTTTCTAGTCGCTGGATGAAGAAATCCTACAAAGTTCTTGTCTTTTTGAGTTCTGAACTCGATTGTTTTACCTGTTTCTTTTGCCATCATTTATTCCTCCTAATTATTCACCAGTTTTTAAATTTAAAATCGCTCCAGAGTTTGAAGCTGTGTATTCGATTGTGTACTCACCAACAATACCAATGCGTTTAGAGTCAGTTGTTTGTGGCAATTCACTTGCTGACCATTCACGTAGTGGACGTAAGTTAATGTAGTTTCCATCTAAAGCAATAATAGTTCCTGCTGGTAAAGCTGGTTCAATTAAAGCTGTCCCTGTACCGTAGTTAGAAACCACTCGACCAATTTGTAAGCCGTATTGAACCGTATCGCCAAAATTAAATACTTTAGTTCCATTTTTATCTAACTCATCAGTCATTAGATCAATCATGTCAGGAGATACTAATAATAATTTCTCTCCCATATAGCCTTTGTCATACATAGCCTTAAACATGCTATCAACATCTTTACGAGTTACAGCAGTGGCAGAGGCAGTTTTTACTAAGTTCCCAGCATTAATTAAGTTCATGATTCCGTTTGTTTGGCGACCTTTAGAACTTGTTTCATCCGCTTTAACACCAGTTAATAATTTTCGATTTAAGTCTAATTTCATTTCTAAGCCACGCAACATAACTTGGTTAGTCAACTCGTTACCTACGCCATGAACGTTAATAGCGTTTAAAGTACCTGATACAGAAGTAGACTTGCGGAAAATTTCAGTGAAGTTTGATAACCATTTACGACCTGATTCAGCATCTTTAAACTCTCCACCCTCTAGTTGACTAGAAGAATCATCACTGTTAATTTCATACTCTCTCCATTTGATTTCAGTAGAAGTAGCAGGTGAAGTTTTTCCCGCTCCTAATAACCAAGATAAGAAAGGTGTATTGTGGACTTGTTCAGCGTTAACCATTTGCGAAATATCTAAATACTCCAAGTTGTTAGTTGTTGTTTTTTTCATTGTAAAATTCCTCCATTATTCGCCAATTAAAGCACCAATCCCAGCTCTCAAAGCTTCTTTTGGATTGCTCATTGGCTCGTTAGTTTTATTTATATTTTGTTGTTGCTGTTGATTCTTGTTACCAAAAGCATTATTCATTTCCATACTCTTGATTGTTTCAGCATGCTTCTCACTGATTGTTGATAAAACTCCTGTGAAAGCTTCTACTGCATTTTGAGTAAACTCTGTATCAGAACTAACTAGATTTGTCAGCATAAACTGAGAAACTGTGTCCTTAATATCTTTATCAAGTTCTAGTCCTGCAATTTGTTCTGCTACATAAGCTTTATTCTCATTAGAACGACTCCTAGCTTCTGATTCTTCGAATTTAGCTTTTAAATCTGCTAATTCTTTTTGTTCTGGTGTTAAATTTTTCTTAGAATCTTCATAAGCCTTAATAGTATCCTGTTTGATTTTTTCAAGGTTATTAGATTTCCAAGCTTCCAATTGCTTATCTGCTGCTGACTGGCTTTGAGACTGTAAAAATTTTTGTGCATCCTCATTTGATTCTGCGAATGCTTTAAAATCATCAAATCCAAAAGTTGGTGGCGTATCTCCCTCACCTTCAGCAAATAGTTGTAAGTTCATTGGTAATAAAGATTTCTGTTTCATAATTATTCCTCCTAAAGCCCCATGATTCGCATACACGCCCCACATTGCTTATTTAATGTATTTGTACGCCCATAGTTGCTATCGCCCCTACATTCGTTAGTTTAGAGTGATTCCGCACTAAAAAAAGACAACCTTTATAAAGTTGTCTTTTCATATTCCCATATAAAATTCTTATGATGTGGTCTTTTTCCGCGGCAACACTTGATGATTGCGCTGTTATCAAAACCACAAGTTTTCTCAGCTTCCAATGCACTATTCCAAACTCTTAATTTATTGCCTGATAAATCAAATTGGACCACTTTGCCACTTTTTGTAAAATGGTGAATATTTTGCGCTTGTGTACACCATTCTAAATTACTGTAATTATTGTTAGATTTGTTTCCGTCAATATGATTTACAACTAAAGATTCTTCCTCTCCGCTAACAAAATGACTAGCTACTAAACGATGAACCGCAATACTTTTAGTTTTTTTATCTTTAAGAAGCGTCACTCTGCTATAGCCATGTCGCACTACCTGCTTTAATTCTTTTCCTTTGGCTTTAGGTCTTGCCATACTGTAAACTTTACCAGTATTACTTATTTTATAAAGACCTTCATAGTTTTTAATATCTTTCCACACTTCCACAGAATCACCCTTTCAGCAATCCTATTATACCATAGTTTTATACGTTCGGACAAAATAAAAAAGCAGTCGTTAGACTACTTACATAGTTGTTCATACATAATTTTTAGGTACAAAAATAGCACCTAACTCAACTTAATACCAAACTTGTCTTTAGCAAACTCATCTAGTAAATCGCCAAACATCTCTTTATACAATGTATCTATATCTTCCGGTAAATCGCTAATTACTGGTGTTGTCGAACATCTGCACTTCGTGTGAAAAACGGGTTTATTAACACCTGGAACACCTTCTGATAATTTAAAAACCTTACCATGCATCCCGCCACATATCTCGCAAACTCGTTCATCTTCAGCTGAGTAGTTCCTGTATTTTTTTATCCCAGAATCTTCATAAGATTTATTAGCGCCTTCAACTGCAAAATGTGCGTATTCAGTTCTTACTAGATTTTCAATAGCGTTTTTAAACTTCTTCTCTTCTAGTTTGAACATGTCAGAAATACTGCTATCGTTTTTCATCGTTTTTAGAACTTCTGCGACACCTTGTCCACTACTGACCGAATTAACTATTGCATTACTTAAATTCTGTTCTAGACGTGAAATATTGCCCCACAATCGATTTGAGAATGTTTTACCACTCCACGGATAATTTAGCATGTTATCAAGTTCTTTTTTAGGAAGTGGATTAAAATCTCCTGGTCCTAAAAGATACATTAAAGCATTGCTATTAGAGTTATACATTTTGTTAATGATATCCTCTAATCCATCGTTAAACTTCTTGTTAGGGTCTGTTTTTATCATTTCAGAAGCAAGCGTATTAAAGATATCTGACCTTATTTGTAATAGGCGATTAACTTTAGCATAATCATAAGAAGGAAAGAACTCGTCAATAAACTCCTGATAAGCTTCATCGGACTTCATTAACTCTTTGTAATTCTCATCAATATATTTTTTATATTTCTTTTGATCTCTTAAACTGTAATCTTCTAATAACTCTTTTTGAGTCATGTTGTGTAAATCTGCTTGAGATAATAATTGAGCCTGAATCTTTTCTAACGCTTCAGTTAGATTACTGGTTAACGACTTAATCGTATCATCTTCCATTTTCAAACGTGCTTTATCTTCTAACTCCCTACGCTTTTCCCAATAACGAATATCACTCGGTATTTGTTTCTTCGCCATTATTAGCACCACCTAAGTTATATTCACTATCTGGATAGCTCTGATTACCTTCTAACTGTTTCATTTGAATTTCGTAATCAACATCTTTTACGAATGGAATTTCGTTCAATAAAGTTCTGTTTGAAACAAAAGGTGCGAATTTTGGTAATGCTTCAGCAAGATAACCAATGTCTGTTGGCAAACTACGGCTAAACGTGAAAATAATTTTAGATGTATCAATTACTTTCTTATCAGTTATGTTGATAAAAGCTGCGATTGTATCAGCGGTCTCTTTAAGCCCTTCTTTAAAATATTGTTCCTTAGTATTTGTCTTAGCTTCTAAAGCAATAATTTGCCACTTACGAGCTTCACCAGAAGTATTCGACTTAAACACCTCATCATTAAAATCAATCGATTTAGTGATAGTAAAGAACGTTTTTTTTAGTTGGTTCATGTGATACTCGTTGTAATCTTTGTTTAAATTCTTAGTAACGTAATCTACTTTAGATTGCGGGTCAACCATGTTTATGATTCCTAGTTGTTCCATCATATTCTTAGCATCTTCATCATCTAAACGAGAACCAGTGATAACCATATAAGCCAACTTAAATTGTTCAATTTCATTTTGTTGGTCTGATAAACTTCTGTCATAAGCATCTGATATTTCTTCTGCAACATCAAAATCACAATAACGATTTGTATTGTTTTTGAATTCAGATAAAAAGATATTGTTTAACGGGTTCTTAACATCGTCAATACGTTTAAAAGTGCTACCTGAACTAAAACCGTTCGTTTCAACATACCTTGCATAAGTAATAATTTTGTCTTTAGTTACAACTTTTAGTTCTTCAAAAAATTTCTTTTGATATGAATCATATTTCTCACGAATAAAAACAGCACCGTTCCAATACCTTTCAGCTTTCCACGGTTCGATATTTGAAGCTCTAAGCTCCCACGATTCACCAACTTGAACTGGTTCTAACAATCTAAAAGCAACACCTGTAGCACCTTGAAACCTAGCTGTATCTGAATCAAGCATTGAGAACCTCATTGAATCAATCAACTCTGTTAAAGTATCAAATTCACCTGGTGTTTTAGGTGCTGAATTAACGTTTCCTACAAACAAATCCCTCGCTCGCTGAAGGATATTTCTTTTCTGTTCTGAGACATCATAATCCCACTTGATTGGAATACCTGTGAAGTGGTCTGCCGCTTGTTCTACTACTGTATTATAGAAACCTGCGTGCAACTTGTTATTAACTTTAATAATCTTAGTATCTGGCTTTTTACGATTGTCAATGTCATTAGATTCGCTCGTATAAGCTAGGTATTTCCTTTCTCGCTCATCAAAAAAAGGCTTCATATCCGACATAAAATCATCTGGATTGAATAAGCCATCATCTATTTGAGTAGAGTATTTAGTTCGTAATCTTTTGTATTTTTTTAATGTTGTGTCTGATCTAAACAAGTAGTGCACCTCCTAATATTTAATAAATGATACTTTGTTATCCTCTGCTAACGTTTCAACAATTCCTGTTACTGTATCAGGCGCATCGTCATTTTTATTTTTGCCTTCTCGTTGATAAGTAGTCATAGCTTCGTAGAAATCAGGCCATAATATTTTCCAATTAGAAGGAAATAATACGTTATTCTCAACTAAAGCCGAGTTAGACAATATCCGTGAGTTTTTATTAGCTGATTGATGGAACGGGTCATAATAAGCACCTCTGTAACCTCGTTCTTTCGCTAATCGTTCAGAGTTACGAGAAAAACCACGTCCCCCAGAGTTTGACTCGATTCGAACGTGGTTTACTTTATTGTTTTTAATTTGTTCTGCGTGTGCTGCTTCTGTTTCTTCCATCGGCGCCTTAGTGTATATAACATCTAAAACCTCAGCTAGATGCTCCTTAGTTTCACCAAATACAATTGAGCATAAGTAGTCTTTACCAGTATCAGCCGTATCTGTGTAATTCCATATCTTAATATATTCTGAACGTGTTTCATATGTTGAGAATTTCTGATACAACCGCCCTTTAATGTCGATAGGTTCTTGTTGGTAGTTCGCGCTTGCTATATCAGCGCCCATTGTTTTAGAACGTCTGAAATACTCTTCTTTAGACAAAACTTCTTCACATAGCATTGAATCTGTTTCTTTATCGTAAGCTTTCATACTTATATGCTTCAGTTTGAAACCCATTTGAGGCAATTCTTTAATAGCTTTACCTGCTAAATCATTCGAATGCCATCTAGTCATGATAATGATAATTTTCCCACCAGTTTCGAGACGGGATAACATCGTATTAGTAAACCATTCCCAATGCTTCTCTAACACCATAGCATTATTAGCTTCTTCCGCATTTTTTATTAAGTCATCAATGATAATGATGTCAGCGCCGAATCCTGTAGCAGTACCAGTAGGGGAGGTAGCAAGGTAGTTGTTATATTGCCCTTCCAGACTCCACAGGTTCATAGCGCCATCACCGTGTTTTATTGCTACGTTTTCAAAAACGTCTGAAAATACCGCAATACTTTCGTCTGCCTTTTGCTCTTGTATAGCATTCCTAACACTTTTAGAAAACACGGTGGATAAAGTCTCGTTGTACGAACCAGTCATGATCTTTTTAGTAGGATGATTGCCTAACGTCCATTCAACAAACTTTCCTGCTGTCCGAGATTTCCCATGTCTAGGCGGTTCATTAACAATCAAAACATCATCATCAGAAGTTAAGAAATCTTGCAATTCATCTGCTAACTCAACTAGATATTTACGGTTATATTTATAAAAATCACTTGCGGTTAAATGGCAGTATTCAAAAAAATCATGTCGTGCTAAAGCTATTTTTGCATTAAGCTCAACATTATCCATACTTATCACTTCTAGCAAGCTTCCTTAACTCCTCCACGGATAACTCGTTATAAGGGTCTTTATTGACATTAACATTCTCGCCACCTACCATTTCCATCTTGTTTAAAGAATCAATAGCTTTAATACGGTCGTTAGCTTTTTCTTCTTCATCTTCTAATATTTCAGTAAGTATCATCTTACGTCTTGCCACGCTCGCTATTGCTTGATTTTCTGACCTTTCTTGTAATTCTTGCAACCTAGCCAAAACCTCACTAGTATTAGCTAATTTACTAGCTTTATTATCTACAGTTGTGTTTTTCCATTTTTTAGAGTTCGGATAAGCTTCTAAATAAGATTGACGTTGACTCATGCCTTTTAGTAAGCACTGAACAAACGTCTCGTGTTTTATGTTATCTAATATAGGCATAAGTAACCTCCTTTCTTAAACTAACTCAGCTTTGTAGTGACCCTCTAGATGCTTCGAGAACTCATCGATTTTTTTAACTAGTGAAGGCTCCCCAAAAATTAACACAGCAACTTGATTGTCTTGTTTGATACATTCGATATAAAACCCTGGATTCTTCATAGCTTTAAAATCATCTGTCAAATTGTTAATCATTAAGTTTTGAAACTCATTATCCTCTTTAACGATGTACTTCTTTCTAATCGCATTCATCACACATACCTCCCAATCATATTCCTCACACACTCATCATCAATACTCATCCCTCTACACAAAAAGACAAGCTCATGATGATCTACCTCTTCATCAGTCGCCTGTCTGCTTAATTCTAGTATGGTTAATCCGTTAGTATAACTTGATGATATCGTTACTCTTGAATAATCTGCATTCAGTCCTCTAACGTAGTTATGCTTTCTGCAGATATAGAAATAGTTTTGTTTCATGACTAAGTGAACCACAATTTTATTAGCTCGTTGGATACTTCAAACATATTAGTACCTTTACCGCGTTCGGTACTCATTTTAGTTTTCAAAGTTCCTTTTTCAATTACTGTAGGAATTTCGCCTTTACATAAATAATTGACACCATTACTATTTAGCTCTACTTTTGACTTCATTCTATTCCCTCCTCGCGCTAAGAGGCTTATAGAAATCAACAAGTTATTTTGATAACCTCTAGCGCATATTGTCATCCGCTGATTGAATGAAACAAACTGGAGACATTCCTCCTCTAAATTTTATAGTTTTGTTTATCAGCAGATATTAAAACTCACGAACCTTTGAGAGTAGCGTGAGTTAGTTAAAAGTTTATCTGATTACTTCCCAGTCTTCTGCAAAAATATCACCAATTGACGGTACCCACATAGCATGCGTTCCATCAGCGTTTTTAATTTGTAAATACGGATGCACTTTAAATAAATCACCTTCATCCAAATTCCACGCTTCAGCAGTTTGCTTATTACAAGGGATACCTTCTGGATAGCCTTTTTGACGAACTACAAACATTCCACGACCATTCCAACCTGTTCTAAAAGCTTTTTGTCCTTCTTTTAATAGTGGTAATACTTGTTCAAATTTCATTTCTATTCCTCGTTTCTATAATTTATAAAACAAAAACGCATAGCCCCTTGAAAGCTATACGTTCTGTCTGTTATCTACATGACACATCAGCATGCCATATAATATATCCACGATACTGATTCGCTCGCACTACTATTTTCCGATAGCGTGCATTAAGTTTAATTTCAAAACTATTTTTAGAAGGAAGTCCTATTTGACTGTTTGAGAGTAGGACTCCTTTCTTGAGCCATTGCTCAAAACTTGATACTAACCATCGCTATTCCCCTGTCACGATGACTGTGTGTTAATACCAAGTTTTCAACAAGCGACAGCCTACAAGTGAGTTTTTTAAATTATTTTGTAGATTTGTGTGACTGTCGCTGT
>RWZE01000077.1_pt1 | contig 29374 bp, 47 predicted proteins | sample 2187721 | NCBI WGS metagenome assembly RWZE01 (sample SAMN10531867, study PRJNA481165) | viral metagenome | isolation source: viral particles purified by filtration and ultracentrifugation from about... | host: Nasonia giraulti 16.2 | place: USA:Tennessee | collected 2011-04-01
AAATAGGGCTTAACGAGTCAATATTTTTACAACAATTACATGGCATTTAGAACACAATAGCGTAATATTTTCTACATCTAACTTCAGTTCAGGTGCATTTCGAACAGGAATGATGTGATGTCGATGTGCGTCACGTCCGAACACAAACTTCCCACATCGCTGACAGCAACCTTTATCCCTTTCATATACATAGTCTGATACTTGTTGCCAAGCCGAACTATTATAAAATGATTTGTTATTGTGCCTGTAATTATTTCTCTTCGTCCTTCTTCTCCTGTGGTCCATACAGTAACGACCCTTACTGATCAATGTCTTACATCCTTGCTCACCACAGTATTTCATTAAGCATCAACTTCCAATGCATCAGCAATGAACTTCCGAATTGTTTCTTCCTTCTTCATCGTTCCAGGCACAGCCACACCATTCTCTTTTGCAAATGAAATTAATTCATCTACTGTCATATCAGCTATATCAGCAGTCTTCTCTGGTTCATCTATTGCCTGCTTCTCAGTCTCGCTTTGATTAGAAACGAATACTGTCTTTTTTGCTTTTGTATCCCAATACTCTTTGCCAGTAAGTGTTTGTCTAATAAATCTCCTCGTCATTATAAACCCTCTCCTTATTTATCAATAAATCAAAAAGCACTAACTCTACAATAAGTAAAGTCAGTGCTTTTCGGGAGGTAGGAAACTATATCGACCCATGGCAAGCCGTGAACAAATATCCCGTGCATTTGAATATTTGTTCATATTACTATTATTACATGTGTATTTCCAAATGCTCTGCCAACTCTCTGCCATTTATCTGCCATCTTTATTTTTTTTAATTTTATTTAAACTTCTGTTTTTGATTCTATTACTCATTTGTATCATAATCAAGGCGGATAAAGCTGACATAAACATTGTGATTAAAATTATCATAGGTCGCTTATTTGTATAGTTTGTTGATGTAATTTCGCCAAAAATCAAGGCATATAATAATGTTATCATCGGTAAACTAAGAGCTAACATTGTTCTTCGTTGATGTGTTATATATGCCATATGGTGATCTAATTCTTCTTCAATCTTTAAGGTAATTGTTTTATTATCTTCAGATCTATTATGTAAATCATTTTTCGCATCACTAATTATGTTACAATATTCCACTTTTTCTTTATGTGTCAGGAAGCTAGATTCTAATATTTCTTTTATTAACTCATCCAAAATTAAATAAAGACTATTCATGTCCTTAGCCTTCACTTTATATTTATCCGCTGTCGCATTATGCAAAGAGGTTAACATTTCCTTTTCGAGAAGTCTTTTCTCAGGAATCAATATTTTAATTGCATTAAAAACCTCTATATTTGCCATATTTACTTTATTTATATAAAGCTTTTTCTCTCTATAACCTCGTAATAAAGAACCCAACACAGTTACTATTATTGATACTATTAACCCTTCAAACCAAGTGCTTAAAAATATGCTTTTTAAGAAATCCAAATTGTAACCACATCCTTTATTGATTATCACACCAATGAATATTCCTTCTTTTAAAAAAAGATATCGATACTTTCTAGTATATCACTTTAGGTTACCTTCAACTAGGATTGTGTGTAACTCGACTACCCCAAACTATCCCCGTCACTATCACATTAGTTTAACATTACTAAAATGAGTTACACACTAACTATTTAAAGTGAACTAATAAAGATTACAATGTTTTATTGATAGACAAATAAAAAAAGCACTCCCTCTATAAAAGGAATGCTTATAGACCACCAAACTTTTCCATTGCTTCATTCAATGCGTCCTGCGTTACTCCGATGTATCTTAATGTTGTCTTTTCTTCTGTATGGTTGAACAGGTCCATTAACATCACTACATCTTTATACTTCTGATAGAAATGATATCCAAATGTCTTTCTTAATGTATGTGTACCAATACCTTCTAAACCAACATATTCTGCAGCATCTCTTAGTATCTTATAAGCCATGCTCCTACTAATCGGCCTGTTAACTCCTTCACGGCTTCTAAATAGATACTCATCATTCTCTTTATCTTCTACATACTTCCTTATCTCTCTTCTTAACACTGGCGTCATCTGTATTTCTTTTCTTTTATCCGTTTTCTGTTCAATGATTACAAACGTCATTTTGTTCTTTACATCGCGAACACGTAGGTTCAGTATATCTGATATTCTTAATCCACTATTGATGCCCAATACAAACAAAATATAGTTACGATCAGACTTCTCTTTGAGATACTTCTTCATTGCTTCAACCCTGTCCAGGTCTCTAATCGGATTTACAAAGTTCATTGACCATCACCTTCTTTATAAACTTCAATCTTCAAGACAAATGCCAGCTTATAAAACACTCTCGACTTAACGCGATAGTAATTACGTTCAGACATACTCAATTCATTATAAACTTGATAATCAAACATCTCGTCATCGTTCAAATATCGCTTGTAAATGATTTCTCTTTCTAACTTTGTCATGCGATTAACAGCTCTCGCAATCCAATTAAGGTACTTGATTCTCTGTTCTTCATACTCCACATTCGCAATTGCAGCTTGTTCTGTCGATGATGAGGGTAGATTACTTGATGCTGGCGCTAAAGAGTAACTTGCCGTGATAGATGGTAGCTTGTCCAGATTCACTTGTAGCGAGTATAAGCGATATGTTTCTAATGCCTGTTCCACTGCTAATTTTGTTTTATCCCTATCGATCTCTGGTAAATTAAACTGTAATTGCAAATGGCTTTCCTCCTCTTTCTCAAGTTTCTTCTCTACCTTCTTTTGTTTGTTTTCATCCAATGAACTCACTCCCTTTGTATTTTTGAATAAAAAAGGACAACAAATGAAACAGCTTATGCTGTAATCAATTGTTGCCCGTCGGTAATTCCGTAAGGACTTATGATATAATGTTTTAAAAAAGAATGGATGTGTTTCATATGACGGATAAACATAACCTAACTTGTGGAATTATTATGCCTATAGCTCCAATGCCAGGATATACTGAATCACATTGGCAAGATGTTAAAAATATAATAATAGAATCTTCTAATCTAAATCCAGATTATAATTTCAAAACTGAAATTGTTAGTAATTCCGATGGAGAAATAGACGTAATACACAAAAGAATTATCCAAAATCTTTATAATTCCGATATTGTAGTATGTGATATTAGTGGTAAAAATCCAAACGTTCTATTTGAACTAGGTATGCGGCTGACTTTTGACAAGCCTACAGTTATTATTAAAGACGATCAAACAGACTTTATATTCGATACCGGTATCATTGAACATATCACTTATCCTAAGGACTTAAGGTTTAATAAAATTGTCAGTTTTAAAAATGAACTTTCCGAACGAATCATTAAAACATATGATAAGTCTATTTCAGACCCAAATTTTTCTACATTTCTTAAAAATTTTGGTGAATTTCAGGTTCCAAATTTAGAGCAGACCGAAGTAACTGATCCTATTCGATTGGTAATTAATGAGATTAAAAGTTTACAAAATGACATTGACACACTAAAAGCTACACCAAGACGTAAAAGTGATATTAACAATGACTCTAATAACATAAAAACTGCAATCTATTATTACCTGAAAGAATCTAATGACTTGGACAAACCTCTAGATATATTAAATAAAAAAGAATTTCAATATATGATGGAACAACTTGATATTTATTATTCGAATATACCTAATATTATTTTAGTTGAGTGGATACAAGAAATTCAAAATAATCTAAGCTTACCTTTCTAATTCATACCCTCTAGATAACAAACACATATATTCTTAAGGCATGTAGCAGAATTTAAGCGATAACGATTTTATATAACACTTTGTCCATCAACCCTTAAACGCTGACTTCTATCAATGTCAAGCACTTCTCCATTTTTCCAAATAATTATGTCTTTGCCATATTCTTTCGCTGTTACTTTTGTCAATTTTCCTTTTTTCACAATATATAAAGCATTTTCTTTTAAACAAATTTCTACTTTATCCAACAGGATCCCTCCAATATATGCTATAATTAATTTAGTTGTGGCAGGAGGAATCCTGTCTTTTTTTATATCATCTTTTTCGCTTGTCCCCTTCTTTTAAATGGTCTTTCAACAACTTTTTAAAGCACGGTTCACAAAAATTATTGCCCCAGTGCCTTGCCAATTCAACTTTACACTCCAAGCACACCTTTCCATCTTTGTTCAATTCCATCGACGATCGCCCCTTAATATCCATTTTCTTGTCGTTCGTAATTTACTTAGTTGGCATGTTTATTTTAATTCCTCCAAAAGTTTTTTATTTTTAATAAACACATCATGCAGCACTACCTCATCTTTATAATTCCATTTAGATAAGTTCTTTTGAATTGCTACTTGTGTGTTTTCAATCGCTTCACGATAGCGCTTGATAATCTCAACCGTCTTATCATTAAGCGCGCTTTTTATCCCTTTTTCTCCTTCGAGCAGTGCATTCTCTCGTTCCAACTCCTGCACTCTTTCGGCTTGAAGAATAAGCCATTTGACATCTCTAACAATGTTTTGTGTACTTATAAAACCCACTACACCTTGCGCGATTAGGTCATTCAGTGCACAAACCAAAGAATAGTCTTCAATGGTTCCGCCAAGCTTCTCAACTTCTGTTCCTCTTATTCCTTCCAATCGCTCTTTATCAATCATTCCTTCCCCATCCCTTCAAACGATTCAAAATCAATCTTTTCAATTTGACTAACGATGAATAATAATTCGTTGTAAACAGTTAGATTGTATGTTTTCTTTCGCTTATCTCCATATTTCTCAATCAACTCTTCGATATATTTTTTTAGTTGTACATATCCATTTGCCGAACGTTCATAGGCTCTCGTTAATATCGCAAGATCCACATATCTTTGTCTAAATTCTTGTGCGGACCTTGCATGATTCGCACATTTCGCACAACATTCTTCCATCTTTCGCACCTCGATTCGTATATGTTGTATGTTGATATTTGTCGAGAAAAGTAGAAATCTTTTCCGCATTATGGACTAGTTTATTGATTTATACATGGTATAATTATCTTAATAATCTGAAAGAGGTGAAAGCATATGAAAAAGAAACTTGCAGCATCATTAATGGCATTCGGTTTTTTATTTTCTATGGCATCAGGTTCAATAGCATCCGCAGCACCGCCTTTTTGTGACGGAAATCCTCCGACGAACGCACCTTGTATTCCAAAAGATTGGTAATCATTCAGAAGATCGGGATGGACTGTTGATTTTATAAATCAGCAGTCTTTTTATTTGCTTAACTCAATGCCATTACTCTTTCATAAAGCTTCAATAACTCTTTGTCTTCTAATGTTTCTAAATATGATTCTGAATATTTAGTTGCCAATGTAATTGCAAAAATGATTTCGTCACGACCATTTTTATCTAGCATGATACTTATTTCTCCTTCTTTGCAGTTCGCGCACTGCTGCGTACCTGTCACCCATCCTATTTTGAGGGTCGGTTGCAATGTTATATAATTGCCTTCTCGTTGCTTTTGTAAAATCGAGAGTTTTGTCTAATGGAATTTCTTTCGTGATTGCCATATTCTCATGCGTCCTTTCCGAATAAACCCGTTTTTCGTTGTTTGATTTTCTTATTTTCTGCCTGATCCATTACAAGTAGCGCAATTGATCTTTTGTTTGTTTTTAATGCCGTTGCAATAGTTTGGATATGCAAACCTTTATTCCACATGTCTCGAAAAAGCATGAGTTCTTCAAGTGACCAAACCCACTTTACTGTCTTATCATCGAACAAAACATGCTTTGCTGATGTGGGTGCTGCCATGCCTTTCACCTCTCTTAATCTTTCGGCAAAATCCCTTTGTCTACGAAATGTTGTCGCCATGCTTTTTTGAATTGCTCTCGTCGTTGTGATTTAACTTGTCTTTTAAACCAACGTTTATGCCTAGCCTTTCGTTTGTTTGCATTCATAACAATTCTCCTTTACCAATATTTAAGTTCTTGGTGATACACGATCGCTTCTTTTCCGTCAAAATCCACGTGATACTGTAAAGTTGGTTGCTCTACTACCTTCTTTACGCAACCTCGTTTACCATAAAATTTTGTTAAATAAAAGTAGTCCTCAGCATTTTTATTTAAGTTCGGTATTTTAACTCTTACTTGATCACCACAATCAAATGGAATTACTTGATGTCCAATCACATCAAAAATTGAAATCTGTTCCATGTCCTTGCCCTCCCTCAATATCTAAAACGGTAAATCATCATCATTTGGATAAAAGTTTGGATGCTCGTTAAAGTTTGAATTTGAGTAGTTCGAATTTCCACCCTGTTGAGTTGGTGGAATATTGTTTTGATTATTGCCAGCAACGACTTCCGTCATAAATACACGGTTTCCGTCTTTACCATCAAAATTGCTCGTCTGAATCCGTCCATCGATTCCAGCTAGACTTCCTTTTCGTAAAAAGTTTGAAATGTTTTCAGCTTGTTTTCGCCAAGCAATGCAGTTTACGAAGTCTGCTTCACGTTGTCCTTGCTGATTCGTGAATGGACGATTTACTGCCAGTGTAAAGCGTGTTACTGCAATGCCACTTGGTGTATATTTAAGTTCTGGGTCTTTTGTTAAACGACCAACTAATACGACGCGGTTAATCATTGTGATTCCTCCAATGCTCCAAAATGCTCTTCCAGTTCATTTTCATCAATTTGTAACCACGAACCATCATAATTTGATAAGCAACCCGAGTAACCTTCATCAATTTCATCAAACCAAATCTCGCCTACCTCAACAACGAAGTCATTTCCTGTTGGATTACCGTTAAAACCATCTAGTTCTGGAACAACTAACTTTGAAATGCATGTATAATGCTTCATTCCGATTCCTCCCTGTATTCGCCTTCTCGTAATACTTCAAAAGCTGCAACGCCGTTTTCGCACTCTGTTTCTCCTATCCAATCGCCTGAAATCATAACCCCGTATGCGATAGGGAATACATTTACGCATTCGCTGTGGTATATTTCATCTTTTTCCTCAACGTGAATGACACTGTCATCCCACTCAAAAACTTCTCCACACTCATCGCATTTCTTCATTCGGATTCCTCCCATTCCGTCCAAAACATATTTCCTGAGATTTTTAATTTAATGGCATCTACTTGTCCAAAGTGTTTTGTGCTGCAGTAAAATGAGCAAAATGTTAAGCCTGTCTCTTCATGTAAATAGCCATCGTTGATACCTTTGCTACAAAAATCACAATTTCTTGCATGTTTAAATCGTGTTTCCCAAACATAAAAACTCATATCGTCACTCCTCACTTTTATCTTGCTGCTTACCTTTCAGCAAACTCTCTCGCAACTTCCTGCGTCGTTCTTCCAGTTCAGCATCATTTGCAACGGTAGGTGGTGATTTGGGCTGTTCCTCTTGTTGTTTTTTGAACCAATCAGGAACAATTGGTGCATCTTTTTGTCGTGATCCTTTGTAGTTTGATTGGCTTTTACGCTGTGCTTCATGTGCCTGGACCTGTTCAACACTTGTAAACTTTTTGTTGTGCCAGTCTTTTAAAATGCTTGCTGCATAATTCCATTTCAATACGCCATTTTCAATTGCTATTTTCATAGCGTGGATAACCATTTCTTCGTTGAGATCGTCAATCCATGCGCCAATCTTTTCGCCAACATGTGGAGTGAGTATTCCAAATCCGTTTTGTTGGTAAAATGAAAATGCAGTCTCCTTCGTGCGCGCGTCGTTGTTGTTAATATTCTCTGTAGTAGTCTCTGTAGTAGTCTCTGTAGTAATCTCTGGTAATGGTGTGCCCACTTTGGGTTTCTCGTCTACCCATTTTGGGTACTTCGAATACTCATTTTGAGTAGTCGAGTGTAATTTTGTAGATTCGACACCATCAAACTCTAATTCAGCAACCTTTTCATAGTTAATTCTGTACCAATTTGTCTTATCAATCGGCAACGCGTTAAAGTTGTCGATTATCAAAAGTTCCTTCTCTTCCAACTTTTTAATGATTCTACGGATTGTGTTGACGCTCCAAAACGGAAACTGCTCTTGCCATTTTGGAGCGGTGTTGTAAACCCAACGATGGCCATCTTGTATGTTCGTACTCTTTTCTAACCAGTAGTGTAATTGTTGTAAAAATATTGACTCGTTAAGCCCTATTTTCTTTGCTAGTCCAGGCATCACAATTAACGGCTTCTCATCCAGTAATAATGCTTTCATTGCTCTTCATTCCTTCCCAATGCTGCACGAACTGTAGTGCTTCTTGTAACTGATGTTGTTTAAGATCACGATAGGATTCAATGCCATATCGTTCGTAAATTGACGCATACAACATGCGAAACAAAGTTGTTCGAGCGCCCTTCTCACGCCCTGCCAACTCGTATACTCTTTCAGCTACTGCTGCCCTCAGTCGCTTTTGCTCGCCCGAATGTAATGTGATTGCATCCCTCATTTGCAATTCCAAAACCTCCAATCTGTTTTGAACTTGTTGCCAATCATTTAAGGTGAGCGTCAAATTGTCGCCACCCTTATTTTGTAGCGATTTCGTTGCTTGATAATACGAATCGATTAACATTTGATAGGCTGTCCATGCCTGTTCTGAATTAAGAGACTTGGCATGTAACCAAGCCCCTTTTTCAGTCCATAAGTACAACACTGATACATATTTAAGGCTTGCGTCATTTTGACGTGACGCTTTAAATTGTTTTAATTCCTCGCCGGATAAAGAAAAATAATGTTCTCCTGCGGTGTATCGATCAGCGTTACGCTGGAAGTTTCTCGTGATTAGCTTTGCATTTACGTTAAATGCATCTGCCATTTGTGCTGTCGTAAGCACTCTCATGTCACCATGTTCGACAATATCTAAATCCTGCATGATAGCCCTCCTTCTTGACTTTCAGTTCGTTTTTAGTGATAATTAAGGTAATATAATTTATTAAGTGGCTTACTCGCATTGCCGTGCGATGTAGGCTTTTTTTATGCCTTTTTTCATATGCCACACTCCTAAAAGTATTTATAGATTTCATGCATAACTCCCGTTGCAAAATGCATCACTTTAAATCCGATGCTTGCAAAAACGACTACAATTGATGATCCAATGACTGCTGCTTTGATTAATGCTAAGTCGTCCATCTTTGTGTTATCCAATCCAAAACCCTCCTATCATTAGCCCAACAAACGTATTTAACATTTCTGCAAGTACATTTATATCGATACCGTTAACAATTGTTAAACCTGCTTCGATGGCTGTTGTATTTGATAAATGACCTTGAGCTACTTGTATCCAACGTATAAAGTCTTCCGTTTGAATCGATCTGTTGTTTCGCTCTAATTTTGATATGGTGCTTCGCGATATATTCAACTCTGCAGACATATCATCTTGCGTTAATCCTGCGCGCTTTCTCGTAGTACGCAGTACCTCTCCTATGTTCACCTACCTCACCACCCTTCAAAATGTTCCAATTTCGAACATGTTCCGGATGTGAACATTTTTATTTTCAACATCGAATACAATTGAATTAACAACATAAAACTTCGCTTCAAATTCCTCATATACTACTTCGCATTACATCTTCAAGGGTGTTGTAAAAGAACACCCCTTCTCCAACTTTGCGCCTGTCAACGCATGTAATATTTTTACTACCATTCATCCATAATTTCTTTAATTACTTTTAAGCTTTCTTCGTAATACCAAAAACGCTTACCTTTTCCACGCTGCCTTTGTAGCACTCTCATCCTGTCATCAGATAAAATCTCCTCTTCTAGAAAAGTTCTTCCCATACACAGTCGCTTTTGCATTTCATTAATATCCCAAACAAATAGTACTTCACGATGAATTTGGTCAAGCTTTTCATGGATTTGTTTTTTGATTTCTTCCTGATCAACCACAACTTGAATATCTGCAATTGACATGCTGCAACCTCCCTTCCGTTCTTCTTTATACTGATGTATGAAAATCTTGTACTTTGTTTTCAAATAAAAAGAAGAGATCCTCTTCTAAAAGTAAAGATATTTTCATTGCTGTCTCTAACGTTGGAGTACTGTATCCACTTTCCCAGTTGGCTACCGTTTGCTTGCCTTTATAACCAAGCATTTTCGCTAATTGTTCTTGCGTTAATCCTTTTCTCTCTCGAGATGAAATTAGATTTGAATTTCTCATGATACACCTCCTTGTATGATTAACTTGTACCTTCATTATACATACAAGTAAATTGTACGTCAATGCATATATATGATTTTCTTGTACTTGTTTTATTTAAACTAACACATCATGTACAATATACTTGTACGATTAAACTTAGGGGGAATCTTTTATGTTTACCCAAAGACTTAAAAATTCACGAAACAGAAGAAAGTTTACACAAGGAGAACTTGCCATAAAAGTAAACACTACCAAAGCTACTATTAGTAATTACGAGAATGGTCACAGTACTCCTTCTAACGATATGTTAATTCAATTATCGGATGCTTTAGGTGTCTCAACAGACTACTTATTAGGCCGATCAGACACACCAAACATGTCTGAACAAGAAGAGTTTGAAGCCTTCGCAAATGATCCTGAGCTAAAACGCTGGTACAAAGAATTGCCAAACTCAAAAGAAGAAGATTTACAAGCACTGAAACAAATGTGGGATATTATTAAAAAGAATAAATGAAAAGCACGGCTTGAAAGAGTCGTGTTTTTTACAAATATATTATAGGTATATTTATCTAAATTGAAAGGGTGAGCATTTTGACTAATGACTTGCTACAGCAGCGTGTCAACGAACTTAATAGTGCTATATTTAAAATTATGGACGGAAAAGTTCATCTTACTGGATTTTATAATGAGAAAAGATTGAAAACACATCTGGACAAGGGCATGGATAATTGGATGTCAAAAGGATTATATGACTTCAGTGATGTCACATTTAAAAATATCAGAAATAACGCATTGTTTTTAATAATGAAAGACGATGAAATAATAGAAAAACACAAGTATAGTGTTTATAAACAAGATACAGTCGAAAGAAAATCTAAATCCGGGCCACTTATTTTGACAATTAGAAAACATGAGTTCCTTGATGAGTGGCAAATTACTGTATTGAAAAAAACTTATAGCTTTACAACAAAAAGCGAGATGATTGATTATATGAATGAAAATTTCAAATTTGATTTCGAAATATAAATTAAGGAGTGCTTTGTAATGAACTTTATTACTTTAGATTTTGAAACTGCTAATGGATCACGTGACAGTGTATGTGCAATCGGATTAGCAAAGTATGAGAACGGTATCCTAACAGATACATTAGAGACGCTTATAGATCCAGAAGATTACTTCGATAGTTATAACGTTGCCGTACATGGCATTTCAGAAGAAATGGTGATTGGCTTCCCTACTTTTCAAGAGTTCTATGATACTATGAAAGATTTTATAGAAAACCAATTATTAATTGCACATTTCGCATCATTTGACATAAGCGTTTTACGGCATGCTTGTGATAAATATTCTCTTGAATATCCCAATTTTGAATATAGCTGTACATATCAGTTATCAAAAAAATTACTTCCTGGTGAAATTAATTATAAATTAAACACACTTGCAAAGAAGTTCGACATCGATTTTGAACATCATAATGCACTAGATGACGCAATTGCATGCGGTAAATTACTTGTAAATTTATTTAATGAATCTGGAACTAATGACATAAATAAGTTGTTACAAATATCTAATTTGAATTTGGGGAAAGTTTTTCCGGGAGGTTATCGGGGTAGCCGTACTAAAAAGAAAAGTACTTCTTCAAGAATTTCTGAAATAACTACTAATATTACAGAATTTGATGAAAACCATCCTTTCTATAAACAAACCTTAGTTTTCACTGGAGCACTGCAATCAATGGTGCGAAAAGATGCTGCACAAAAAGCTGTGGATGTAGGAGCACTTTGTGGGAATAACGTTACTAAGTCAACAAACTTTTTAATTGTTGGCGACTATGATCTTGCACAATTTGGAGACGGATTTAAAAGTTCAAAGATGAAAAGAGCTGAAAAGTTACTCTCTGAAGGACAGGCTATTGAGATTGTAGGTGAAAGTGAATTTTTAAAGATGCTTTAATACTTTAAGCAAAGGAGTGTTCACAGTATGGGGAATAAAATCAAGCAAATTAAAGAAACAAAATGTACTTGTAGCGCTTGCGGCAAGGTTTGGTTTTACGGAAAAGAAGAAGCGTTCAAGAACTTCGGAGAGAAGCTAGAAAGTGTAGGAAATTCAATGAGCAATACTGGTAAAGACATGATGTGTTGTAGTGGTTGTTTGCCTGCTCTATTCATTCCTAACAAACAAGAAAAGGAAGTGAAAGATCTCAACCAGTGTCCTGAATGTGGCTCGAAAGCAGTAAAAAAAGAAGTAGTGGTTCACAATGTTGAGTAATATTTTGATAATAATGATTAAGTTCTATCAAAAGTTCATTTCGCCTATCAAACCAAAGAATGTAAAATGTCGCTTCTACCCGACCTGCTCACGTTATGCAATTTTATCAATACAGAAGTATGGACCTATCCGCGGTATGAAGCAAACAATTAATAGACTAAGAAGATGCAATCCACACAACACAGAAAGCTGCATTGATTATCCTTGAATCAGTTAATATAGCTAAACATGTTGCAGCTTTCTTTTATTCAGGCAAAACAAGAAAAATTGTAATAGAGGTGTTTAAATGAACAGTAAAGTATTTTTATTTTCTCACTCTAAAGAGTTGATAAAGGATTTCGAGAATGATAAGCAAATGAATCTTGATGAGATTCTCACGCCTGAACCCTCTGTTGATCTACAGTTTCCTACAGAAGGTTACGGTGATACTAAAATTAACAAAGTTAACGAACTAGTTACTGAAAATATTATTGAATACGAATGTATACATGATTTTAAACAAACTACAAAAGGAAAAGTTTTTAATCTTAACTTCAACTATTATTTTATAACAAATAAATTTAATAGTTATTATTATAAAAATGATTGCTTATTTGTAGTAAATACAAGTACCGATCCAGCTATTGATTTTTTGAATGTCCTCAATAATGAAAATGATTCAAAGGTTAATATTTTCAATGTTGATATGGAACAACTAATGAAAAAACTAGAAAATGTAAGCGGAATTTGGGTTTCTGATATAAAAACTCAGAATTTAAGTGCTTCAGGAATGTATGGTTATCAAGTTGATAAAAGTACTGAATTTGCAAGGATAAAAGAAAAGGGTAGGGTTTCATATATTACTTTTAATGAGAATGAAATATATAATAAACCATTATCAATTGGAATTACACAAAATGCAGCAATCATCATTTCAAATAAATTAGACAAAATTGAAGATGGAAAGCAATTAGCAAAAGAAATATTCAACAGGTATTTAGCGGATATAGTTAAAGTTGAAGAAGCATGAGTTCTGCTAAATTGACATAATTTTCCGTATAAATCTCAGTTCTTCTTTGATCTATAGAAACTCGTCCAATTGGTTTAATTTCATATTCAAAATTGTAGTAAACTAACTTATTATTTGTTAAATTCTCCCTGAAATCATAAATATAAGGGTGAACATAATTTTCGTTATGATATAGCGTAAAATAGTAATCTGTTTTGCTTGACTGAACTTTTTTAATTAGTTTTTCATTAATACTACTTAATTTTTTTACAAGAAAACTATCCAACGTCCTGTATGATACAGGTATATTTTCGATTGTAAATATCATTGTTTGATTGTCTAATGAGAAATTATATTTTTTATTGCCTTCTTCAAAGTAGATTTGAGATTTATTTCTTTGTATAACTTTAGATGAATTTGTAAAAATAGATTCAAGATCTTTTAAATCAATCTCATTATCTATCATATACTCAGCTTTAAAATCACAATCGATTGTCGGATTTTTAAATAAAAGTTTTAAGTGTATAATTTTATATTTGAATTTTTTATTTATCTTTTTCCCTAGTTCAGTCAAGTATAAAAACCAAGTTATAAAACCGGTGCCGCTCATTAATATAAATGTAAAAAAACTTTCACTAATAAACGTAATAATAAAAGAAATCAATCCCGAAATAAATAGTATAATAAAAATTGTTCTTTTCATAATTAATTACTCTCCTCTCTCTTTTACGAACGTCAGTTCCGCTCTTCTATTTTATATTATTTTAAATGATACTTCAACTTCATTTACATAAAGATAATTTAATTTCTTAATATTCATTTTTATGATACAATTAGAACAAACGTTCCTTTTAGGCGGTGTTTTTATTGTATCCATTTTCCCACTTAGAAGAATTCACCCACAAAGTATATGAAAATATTGAAGTCTATGAGCCTACTGCTTTAAATCCTTATGCGATTGCTGATTCACTCAACATCGGCTTATATCCAATTGCCTCTAGCAGTCAGGCTGTACAATATGGCAATCGAAAGTATATCTTTCTAAACAACACTTTAAGTGCTGCAAAACAATTTGAGGAGTTTGGCCACGAGCTAGGACATCTTCTTTTGCATACGGATCAGCAACATATCTCCCCTAATTATCGTGCTTACCAGGAGTGGCGAGCAGATTTATTTGCATTACACTTTTGCATCCCTACTTTTATGCTTTTTGATTTGCACACCAATGATTTTAGTCATGTAGACATCAGCAAACTGTTTAACGTCACCCTCCCCTTTGCCGAGAAAAGATTATCTATACATCTACAGCGTTTGCTAAATTGTCAATTTGACAATTATCAACAATGAAAGGAGGTGATATCCAAACTCTCCCCCACCATGCGCCTGTCAACGCGGAAAGGGAGACTTTCATGAGCAGGTATAAACCTAAAAAACACTTTCTAAGCAGTGAACCTGAAGTTTTTTGGTACTTAAATGTAAAAGGTGAAAAACTTTGGGGATTTCGACATCGCTATTATGATTCTTTGTCAAAACGTCGTGAGAAAAGTAAACAAGGATTAAAAACCGAAAACATGGCAATAAGAGCACTACTCAAACTTAAAACAGACTTAATTAACGGCCATTTAAAGAAAGTTGAAAATGATAATTTAACTGTATTTGAATGGCTAGATATGTGGTACGAAGAGAACAAGAAAAATTGGGCTGTGACAACCCGCCATGATCGCAAACGAATAATAGACGATAAAATAAAGCCTTTACTTGGAAAATATAAATTATCCGAGCTAGATCGATCAACATATATAAGAGATTTTGTAAATGTTCTTTTGGAAGTACATTATGTTTCTTCGGTAGAAAATTATCATGATATTTTTAGAACCGCAGTAAATGCAGCTGTTGAAAACGAAATCATTGAGCGTAATCGATTTACCAAGGTCACAATATCTAAAATTGAAGCTAAAGCATCATCTACTGTTAATAATTATTTAGATCCTCTACAGCTAAAAGATACTTTGCAAGAGTCGGAGAAGTTACTGGATATTACGCAGCATACGTATATATTATTACTTGCTTATACGGGTATGCGTAAAGGTGAAGCTTGTGCATTAAAGTGGAAAAATATTGATTTTGAAGAAAAGAAAATATCTATTGAAGCAACTAGGGATAATTATGGCTTTCGCTCACCTAAAACCAAGCGTAGTCGAAGAACAATTGTCATTAGCGATATTTTACTAACACAACTTAAAAAATATCGTAATTGGTATCTGGAAAAGAAGTTTTCAGTTGGCGAGATAACTTCAGAAGAAGATTTTATCTTGGTCAATCATATGGGGCATCGCGTGAGCGCAAATTATATCAATGATGCCATGAAAAAATTATATGCCAAATCAAAAGTTAACCTAAAAGAAATAACGCCACATGGTTTAAGACATACGCATGCGACGATTTTATTAACGAGTGAGGAACGAATTCCGGTAGCTGTAATTGCAAAGCGCTTAGGGAATACACCACAGATGATCAATGAGGTATATGGACATGTCATAGAGGACATTGAAGTTGAATCTGTACAGTCATTTGACAGCGCCATTTCCCGTTGAACAAAGGACGGTATTGGGGGAACATCTGGGGGAGCTTTTGGGAGAACATTGTCAAAAACCGTCTATAAACCGCGTAGCAATGCGCGAATCTTAGCGAAGAAAATAGTTGCCCGGGAACTCCAAATGGGTTTCGTATCGATACTAATATCATTATAATCCTTAAATACACTGGGCTTGTGGATGATAATTCAACTCTTAGTCGTCAATTAAAACCATATAAACTCGTCTATTTGGGGGAGGTTTTGGGGGGACATACTGGGGGAACATTTATTAAGTTGACAGGCGCAGATTTTATAAAAAATAAGCACCTACTAATAATTCTAGTAGATGCTTACTCATATTTTTTATCTTAAGCGACGATTTACTTCCGCACGTACTTTAGCATAAGTCTCAGCGCTTACCTGTAAAGACTTTCTACGTTGTGCATGTCCAGCACCATGTTTTCCTGCAATCACTTCATCAGCCATTCTCTGAACTGATTTACTCACATTTGTTAATTGATTAACAACCTCACGCACCTTTTCGTAATCTCCCTTACTAATTCCTAGAGACTTACGACGGTTTTCATGACCTGTTCCATGCTTTCCGGCAATGATTTCCTGTGCCATTTGCGTAATTGATTTACCAATAGAAGGCTTTTCAATATTTATCTTTCCAAGCTTTTCGAAAGTAGCTGGTCCAACACCACCATCAACTGTTAACTTATTCTTCTTTTGGAAATCCTTCACGGCTTTTTCAACTGCCGGACCAAAACTATTGTCTACAGTTAATTTATAACCGATAGAATTTAATTTGCTTTGTAAATTACCAACTCTCGGTCCAACAATCCCTCTAAACAAAGCAATTGACGAATTGTCAATATAGCCAACTGGATTCACGTGTTTACTATATGAATTTGTCCAACGTCCTTTAGAGATTTCAAAGTGCAAATGCACACCTGTTGAGTTACCTGTTGTACCCTTTACGCCGATGTACTGCCCCTTCTTTACTTTTTGTCCCACTTTTACTGCGATTGATTTAAGATGTGCGTATACTGTTTCCCAACCATTCGAATGTGTAATAATTACATAATTACCAAAACCAGTATTACTATGACTTGCAATCCTTATTGTTCCTGATTGAGCAGCAACAATTGTATTATCATTATGATTACCAAAATCAGTACCCCAATGCGGTGTGATTTTACCCGTGATCGGATGCTTTCTTTTTAAATTGAAATGAGATGTAATTCTTCCTGTACATGGTTTAATAAATAACATAAATAAATCTCTCCTTTTTTAAAATAAAATAAAAAAGAGCAACGAATTTAATCGTTACTCTTTCTTTCGAAAATAGATTTAAAAAAATCAATAAATAAGTCTGTTGATTTATCATCGTCTACAATTTTGAAATGATGCAATACGCTGTTTACTTCACTTGCTAAGTAGCCGAAATATAATACATACAATGCACTGATCCCTAATGGTTCTGGAACAAGCATGGCAACTGGAATAGCGTACACAAGCAAAATAAAAAGTAGCAGCTTACGAGCGATACCAAAGATCGCTGTGCTGCTACTAAAATCTACTTTTGGATTAAATCTGGCATTTATCCAGCCCAATATAAAATCAAAAGTATTAGCTCCCAAAATCAAAGTTAAAATATAAATAATTTTCGTATTGTCCGTGTCTAAGAATCTTGATAACCATTCAATCATATCCATTAACCTCACCTTTCTTTTTTATCAATTAAAAAAACGCCATATATATGACGTTTTTTTTCTAACTCTTAATTCTTCTTAATTACTAAGCGTTAATACTTCAATCGGCATTTCTAACGTACTTCTTTTTTTATAAAATAATTCTAATTCAGATTGCTCTAAAGAATTTATTTTATTATCATTTTCGAAATTCTTAGCACTAGCATTAGCAGTAATGACGATGCATTTTATATCCCGTGAAATCGCATATTCTATAAGCTTTTCAATATAGTAAGTTGCAATCCCTTGCTTCCTAAGGGAGTATTCATGAGTGTAAATCAATTCTAATTGAATTCTTGGGACAGGAAACCTTTTAGAAAAAGATTCATCAATCCGAAAAAAATCCATAGAAAACAATACCTTTTTAAGCTTAGTATTGTACAAACAAAATTTCACATCTTCATTTTTGCAATGATAATTTTTTTCTTTTGTACCAAAGAGGTCATTATTGTCGAATTTAAAGGTAATATTATCTTTATATTTATTTAAACATTCTGGTAAGCCCCAACTAATTATTAAATCTTTCATTGTTTCATCTTCGCACATTTGAATCCCTCCTTGATATACTATACTATATAATACAGTAAAATGTTTGGCACAATTTAATCTTATTGATAATCCTCTTTATCACTAACCTTTTTTACATTCTTTAGATCAATACGACTGTATACATTATCACCAAATGCAATAGCTTGTGTTTCGTTGTCGTTTAGTTTATCTACAACTTCTAATGCGTTGTATTCCTTTACTCTAACAATATCAACATCACCACTATGTGTACTGATTTCTAGTTTAATCATTTAAAAATTCCCTCCTAATTGTGACTGTATAAACACTCTACAAATTAAGTCAGCTTCAATTCTTGCATGTCCGTCTGGTATGATTTCAATCTCATGTCTTCCACGAGAAATTTTACCGCTATTATCCTTATTCAAATAATCAACTAAATCTAAACGATCTGCCGTTGTAGATGTATAAGCTACAACATTTCCATCAACTTTAACCGTCACTTTCGAGGGCAATTCGCTTAACTCTACAATTTTATGTTCAACCTCATGGGTATGATCAGGCAATTCTATCTCATGGGTATGTTCAGGTACTGTTACACTGTGACTGTGGGCTGGTATCGTTACCTCATGACTATGATTTGGAATATCAATCTGATGCGTATGATTAGGTACTGTAACACTGTGATTATGGTTCGGAATGTCAAAGCTGTGTGTATGTGCCGGAATGGTCGTATTATGCGTGTGATTAGGCGCACTTACTAGATGTGTATGGTCAAGTAATTGTGCTGGCAATTCATGTAGATGACTTTCTCCCGTTCCTCTTTGTTCTCCTGTAACAAAAATAACCCCTTCTGTTGGGTCCCAATATGGGTTTGTAACTTCCGAAAACCCTCCTCCAGCAGAACTCGTTCTAGTTGTTGCCCCGCCACTAGCAGTAGATTTTGCTAAGCCACCGCCATTTGAACTTGTAGCAGTCGTACCGCCACCAGATGATGTTGATTTTACAACAGCGCCCCCACTAGTAGTAGAGCGTGTCACCCCACCACCACTTGTTGTAGATTCTGTTGTACCACCGCCACCCTTAGTGGATTTAACAATCGCTCCCCCACCGTGAGTTGCTTGAGAATATGCGCGAAACCTTTTAGTTCGATAAGTCAATTCAATTGTGTTTATATTAACTACATCTTCGTCAATATAAAAAGGTATTGTTGCTCCAATTTCACTATCGCAATTGTCCTGATACGTAAAGTTCATGATATTTGTTGCACCCTGACTATAAAGTTCATTAATCTGTTGTCTGTGTTCGAGGTCAGCCTGTGTTGTGCTTAAATCTTCTACTACATTACCAATTTCAAGTTGGATATTTCCTGGATCACCTTTAATATCTGGTTTACTTACCTTCATAATTCTTAAATCAATAATTGGCCAACCTTCAATATCTAATCGAACTACTTTTCCTACTTGGAATTTATCAATTGATAATCCAGTTATTTTACTAACATCGGCTGCCGACACCTTCCAAGTAACTTGTGGCTCTTTGAATTTCTTTAATAAAGCTATAGCACTAGCCTTTAATGATTCCCCATCAGTAAAGCGTTGGTCTGACCAAACATACTCCCGTATCTCCTCTCCTGGTTTTCTATCTTCTAAATAGGGCACACCGTTATTTACAGATGTGATTGTTAACTGATTGACCCCTTCTCCTGCTCCCAAAGGATAAATCCGGTTATATGATGACATTGGATTTTCTTCAATCTCTAGTCCAATTAAATTATGCCCTTCTTTAATCCTACAGATTGGTTCCATATCCGGTTCAACTAAACTTAACTTCCATGGATAAGTCTGCGTATCATGTTCCCATAAATAAGGTTTGTCAAAAGGTCTAGGAATACTAAACAATGCAGATATTAAATTATCATTCTCCCAACTATAATGAAAATATCTTGTGAATTCCGTCTTTCCACGGATCCAATGTTTATGATTCTGTTGGTCAAGTAAAAAATCAATATTTTGCGATGTGGTAAAGTTAGATCGTTGCCAGTACTTGAATAAATACTTGTCCATCAAAGTTGCTAAAACATGCTCGCATTGAAAGTTAACTTCTTTCAACGATTCGCTTTTAGATGTTTGCTTTGGAATAACTCGGAACAAACCGATATATTCATCGTCATCAGTAATTTCAACATACTGCAGTAATTTCACTTGTTGTACCTTAGGGTCATTTAACGGTAAAGAAAAAGAAGCCTGCCAAATGGCATTAGCTTCTTTTGTATAACTAATATTATATGCATTTTCTAAAATGGCTGTCGTTTGTCTGTCGACGTTCATGACTTTGATTATTGGTATCACCTGCTTTGTGTGTTCTGTTAATTCCACTCACGTATACATATTCTTTATATCTCAGTAATTTTAAAAGGATTCAACAATGCATTATTAGCTGCTACATTAGCGAAATAAGCCGCTCTTTTATTAATCGATGACGGCTTCCAATCGATTTTTACATCTCCAAAAAACAGTTTAAAAAATGTTATCCCTGCTATAAAGCAACCTGTGTCACCTAAGTGATATCCGTCACGTGTTAACTCCCTATCTAAAGACTTTAAATAATCATCGGTTCTTCCGTTTTGTATTGCGGTCCCTACAGGTATTATTACATCAAAATCAACATCATTCATTGATTGTTTATAAGCATCTAATATGGCGTTAAACATCGTCTTTTGATCCCTGTCATACTTATCGAATCGAGTATCATCAAAATCACTGGAATATGCCCAGGTAGGCATTAATGCAACTTTAATATTAGGTTGTTTAGATTTAACATAATCAATAATGTCATTTAAATAAGGTTGGAATGTGTCGTAAACTCCCGACATATTACTAGATTGATTGAAAATAACATAATCATATTCATGAAGGGATAGGGCGTCGTCGATAGTCTTGTTTGCCACATAATCGTCTGTGATTACTCCATTCACGTAGTACCTGTTATAAATCCTATAAGGATTGTTATTATTCTTGATGTTATCGTCGTGATCAGAAATCAAACCTCCACTTATATATAAGTTGCATGTGATTATATTTTCATTTATCGATTTAGCAATTTCAGGAATATATTTCGTAGCATCTAACCCGAAGCTATTACTGATTGACAATATCTTCACCGGAGGTCGATAGTTTCCTCTCCACTCCGTTTTCTCTCTTAATTCCCCGCTACTGTCAAAAATCAATACTCTCCAAACCCTCTTGCCCCTATTTGTTTCAGATCCATAATTCGTTGCATCTTGCACTATCCACGATTGGTTCGTTTCTAAATTCAACTTAAATGATGAGACTTTAACTGCGCAACCGGAATTAAAGGGGTTATTTTCTGCTGATTTATTAACTAAATAGTTACCTTCTTCGATTGCATCATCTAAATTGTAGGTATCGTTAGAATAATACTCCTTGAATGTGTAGTTTTTATCAAGCATGTCAGCGGTAACAGTAGATATTCCTAATGTAGACCAATCGCTTTTATCTACTAACTCATTTGTAGTCTCGTTACCTATTACATACCTTATTTTCGATTCCCCTAGAATGCCTGCAGCACCATAAGACACCGCGATTTGCGTTATCCACACTCTCCCTGTTTTGTTATCGTTTGTTTTACCTCTAAATGCGATCACTTCACATCCTGTGCCAAACGGATTATTCTTTACATTTGCAGACGCAATGACTGTTTTGTCATCCCATAAAAAATCCAAGTCAAATGTATCATCTGAAAAATACGGGAACTTTATTCTATTGTTTGGATTCCTTAATCGCGCACCCAATGAAACTTCGCCACCTCTGGCATCGATTATCTCTTGTTCGCTTATACCTTCTGCCGGAGTGGTTATAATCTCGTCCACTCTCGTATCTAAATAACTAAAATTATCATTCAACTCTTGCGATTCGATTTTACCCTTTACCGGTTTTAAAGCCATATCACATCCTCCTTAATTAAATTTATGAAGCCACTTGTATGTGACTGTTGCATTCGGATTATCTCCTTCAAACAAAAAACCAACCTCGCTGGGTTGGATGTGAAAGAAATTATAATTACTACCTTCTAAAATTGCCGCACCGTTACGAATAATCGCAAAGCGTTTACCATCGATTAATAAGCGACCATTACTTATATTCGGTAACGTTAACTTTTGATTGTTTTCTAAGTTCGTGATAGATCCATTTGATACAGTACCTTGTATCTCAATAACAAAATCAGCAACCAATGATGAATAGTTGTTAATTCCGCTGTAATGTCGCTCATACTCCCATTTAAATGACTCTGGATTGTCGTACATTAAGCCAATGTCATATAAATACTCTTTGTCGTATTGATAGCTTTCGTCATATTCGTTTGCGCTTGCGTACTTATAAGGATCTACTGCCACAAATGGCAACAATAATTCCCCTTCGTCTGTTAACCGTTCGGGAATCATTGCTTCCATTACTTTTGCGGTGATAAATTTATCAGGTTCATATTCACGAACAACCTTAACTTCGCGTGGTTTTCCAAATTCATCAAATAAAAATGCAACAAGCTCATTAAAAGCCTGCTGCATGTTGTCGTGAAATCTTTCATGTATTCGTAAGTTAAAAGAAAAGGGTCTTTCTTTTATTTCGCTTCCAAAATCCCATGCTCCTGGTCTACCAGGTATATGCATGAGTTTATGTTCAAATATAGGAGTGATAGGATCTTCATGCATTGGGTCTGCATCAAAACCAAATTCAGATATACGCTTTCCATCTAAAACAATCATACGATAATCACTCCTTTACTTCTTGCGTTGAATTTATTCATATTATTTAATTGTTGACTCATGCCTGGAGCAAGCTGTGTATTTAGCTGCTTTGTATCAAGATACACTTGTACAACAATATTTCCTGCAATACCTTCCAAACTCTCTCGAATGCTTGCACCGATATTATTTAATGGCCCGAAATCTAGCATTGTTGAACTTTGCTGCGCTCTGAATGAACTTGGTTGCTTGATAGCTGTTCCAAATTCTAGATCAGGTAAATGTAGTCCATCCTCAACCGTCCGTGAAATAGATGTTGCAACGTTCTTCACTTTATCGATTGCTAAATCAGCATTATCTTCAACACCAACTCCGATACCTGCAGGTAACCACTTAGCAAGCGCAGCCATCACTTTCGATGGAGATGCAATGCCCATCGCCTTTTTAAATCCATTCGTAAACTTGGATGCAATAGTTTTCGCGATATCAGTAACCTTTTTAACGCTACCTGTAATACCGGACACCAATCCATCAATAATATCTCCACCAAGACTCATTAACTTACCTGGAATTTCTTTTACCTCATCGACAATTCCATCAAAGATATTTTTTCCGGCCTCTTTTGCTTTTTCTTTAATATCTCGAGCGAATGTAACTACTTTGGTAATAGCCTGCGTTAAGTGAGACCACATTTTTCCGGGGAGCTGCTGAAAGAAGCGAATAATCGTAGCAAGGAATTGTGTACCAACTTCTATAGCTTTGGACTTCATGTTAGAAACCCAGCGTACGACATTTGAAATAACAGTTGCTAAAAATGATGCAATTCGTCCAGGTAATTGTTGAAAGAACTGAACAATTGTACTTAAAAATTGTGTGCCTGTTTCAACCGCCTTACTTTTCATGTTTGTAGCCCATTCCATCACGTTTACAATTGCTTCTGTTAAAAATTCTAGTATACGACCTGGCATAGCTTGGAAAAATTCAATTGCGCTTGCAACACCTTCTGATATTGTATTAACCATCCACCCCATACCGAATCCAACCGCATATGGAATATCCTCAACAAATAATTGCGTTAAAAACTCCATAATAATTGTCGGTATTTCTTGTAAGAATTCTACAAGTGTCATGAACGCATTTGGAATGATTTCAGTAAAGAAGACTGTGATGTTTTCAGTAATCTCTTGGAACTTCTCTACAATCATGTCTTTAAATTCAGTAAAAGATTCAACAGCCATTGAAATTAATTCAGTAATTTTTTCAATAGTAGCTTCTTTTAACTCTATAAATTTTTCTACAACCGTATCTTTGAAATTAACTGCTTTTTCTGCAATTGTATCCCAGTTTTTCCATAAGGCTACACCGATTGCAATTAATGCTGCTACTGCCGCTATCACTCCCCAAACCGGAGCTGATAATCCTGTTAAAAACCCACCAACAATCTTAATCGCCGGAGCCAATTTACCAAAAACACCGATAATCGTTCCTACTGTACTGACAATCGAACCGCCGATACTTATAATTTTACCGAGTATTAGTAATAATGGTCCTGCAGCTACTACAGCTAAGCCAAATTTTACAGCTAACTGTTGCATGGAAGGATCTAATGCTAAAAACCAATCAGCTAATGCACTTAAATGATCAATTAAACTAATCATCATCGTACCTAAAGTATCCGCAACCGGACCAATAATCTCTGGGAGTTTGTTGATAATTTCTGTTAACTTTCCAACAGATTCTGTCATTTTGTTAAACATATCATCTGAAACTATCGCATCACCAGCTCGGCGCCAAGCACCCTTCATCGAGTCAATTGCACCTTTCCATGTTCCTTCAAGCGCTTCAAGTGACCCTCCAAGCTTTGCCGTTTCCCCTACAATTCCATCCGAACCATTCATGATTCCATCAACAAGGGTATCAATTGCCTTTTCGCTGTCTATTGATCCCGCTGATATCTGTTTTCTCATTTCTTCCATCGAAACATCTGCACTATTTGCAAGTATTGCCAATGCATTGATTCCTTGGTCTGAAAATCGGTTCAATTCTTCTCCCGTAATCTTTCCACCTGAATGAATCTTTGCGAACACATCTGATAATGTATCTATTTCTTGCGCACCGCCACCCATAGCAGCTACTGCGTTTGCAATGGCCTCCATAACAGGTTGAGTTGCTTCCGCTTCCATACCAAAGGACACTAATTTACGGTTTGCACTTACTAGATCAGGGAATGCAAAAGGCGTTGTTTTAGCAAAATCCATAATGCGGTCCATATGTTCCTCAGCCGCTTCTGCACTACCTAACAACACCGTAAATGCTTGCTTTGCTTCTTCTTTGAACGCTTTATATTCAACACCTGTTTTCACAAGTGCACCAGCAAGACCAACAACTGGAGCTGTAACTTTTAGTGATAATTCTTTTCCGATATCACTCATATCAGTGCCTAAATCTTTTAATTTACCACCTAGGTCTTTCAATTCTTTAGATGTTTTCACCAGTTGATCTACTTGCTCATTTAGTTTATTGTTTGTTGCATCAATTTCATTGGCAAGTTTTTGTTCAGCGATTTGCGCTTCGATTAATTGTGTTTCATATTTATCCGCTTCTGCAGAATTTTCGCCGTATTGTTCCTTTGCGATTTCTAATTGTTGCTCATAGTTTTCGACTTTGTCTTTTGCAATTTCATGTACATCATTCAAATGTGCAATCTTAAGCGCTAGTTTTTCGCTTTCATCCGCATTCTCACCTAATGTTAATGATTGCAACTCATATTCAACATTCAATTTCTCGGTTTGCGTTTCCAAACGATCTGATTGAGTTTCTAACAGATTCATTTCTTCTTGCGCCCTACGAGATTCTTCTGCTTGTTCCGAAAGCCCTTCATTAACTCTGTCTAACGCATCGCCTAGTGCGATTTCTGCACGCTCCGAATTCATGATTTGTTGATGTTTGGCTGCAAGTTGACCAGTTGTTGTTTTTGAACTGTTAGCCATTGCATCATATTCGGTTCGAAGCATTTCAGTACGTTTTTTAGCAGCTTTCATTTGAATTTCAAGCTTTTTCTTTTCAGCTGCTAATTTACTAGTCTGTTCTGCATCTTTTCCCATTGCAGCAACATGCGTTTTATATTCGCTTGCTGCGGCATTCATAATTGCATTGATGTCGCGAATTGTTTTCGCATATTCAATTTGTCCATCCATCTTAAAGTTAAGGACAACATTAGACTCTTTCTTTGCCAAATCACCTCACATCCTATTCTTAGATAAATGGCGTATCGTCTAAATAATAAATTTTCTTTTCTACTTTTAAGGCATCTGGATTGTGATACTTCAAATGCATGATATATTGTTTTAACCAATGTGCAGGTGTGAAGTTAAGAAACTCTTCAACACTCCAGCCAAGTAATGTTTTGCCTACATAAAAATAAAAGTCCCAATCCAATTCATTGGATTGAGACTCATTCATTTCTTTTTTTTATCACTTTTAATTTTCTCGGCATCTTCTACTTGGAAAATTTGATTATTAAAAATTGCTAATACCGTTTGAAAAATGTCCGGTAAATCATGTATAGGAATTGCGTTTTCTACCTCAGCAACTGTTGCGTCTGTTCCTCCAGTTCGAATCATTGCATAAATCAATGCATTCATTAATTTAATCTCATTTTTTCCAATCGCAACACGGCCTTTTTTTATCATTTGATTTAAGTCTTTTTCAAAGATATGATAAGGTTTTCCATATGCTTCCTCTAAAAAAGGAAAGCTTTTGAATGTGAAGATAACAGGTATTTCAACATCTTGAATCCTAATCACATCACGGTTAATATTTACGTTAATTAAATCTGATAATCTAGCCATCGTTTCGTCTCCTCTTTAATATATTGCCCTGTTTAAGCCCAGTTTAATGTAACCCCATTACTTGTCAAATTGCTTGGACTTAAATTTACGGGCGCTTTAGGGTGTAGCAGTTAGTGTTGATAGTTGGCTCTTGTCGGCAATGACTTTTTTCATAAAATCTTCTGCCGTAATCCCTTCTGCGCTGTCTCGTACTTCTGAGAAATCAGACACAGTAACATCGTTATATAACAATGGTGTCGCTTCAAAGACGTTTTCTAGGTCCTTCACTTCTGATTCTTCTTCAATTGTTTCGAACTCTTCATCTGTTACCGTCATTTGACAACGCGGGTACCAACGTGCAATTCTAGATCCATCTGATAATGGTGCAATGAATCCTACCGCAAACATTGGATACTCTTTTACGCCTCCTGTTTCAAATGCAACACCTTTCTCATGTTCTAACCCTTTCATGCGATCTTTTACTTCTTGTGGCAATGCTACATGCGTGAGATTCAGTAAGAACTTACTATTCTTAGTCGCACTGACGAAAATTTTGTTTGAGGCCCATTTCTGTGTTGCCGATGGTTCACCAGCAATGCCGAGCGTCACGATATTATCCATTCGGTAAATATCAGTATCATAAGTTGGGATTTCATCACGCGTATCTTTTTTCTCCGCCATAAAAGCAATAAATAGTGATTCAACTCCAACTGGGTATAATAACTGCTTTGATTTAGCCACTTCAGCCATTCATATCATCCTTCCATTTTCTTAATAATCTTATCTAACATAATCTCTTCAATTCTTTGACTCTCCGCATCCCAAGTGTTCTGTACAAAATGTCTGCCCTTAACACGACCCCTGCCATTTCGTTTTTTATGGCCATGCTCGACTAAATGCCAGTACCATCCGTCTCCTTCAAAGAGTACTTGTACCATGTCATTTTCAACTTTTATACTGAGCGTATCCCGTAAATGATAAGTGTTTCTTTGAGATACAGGAATTCTTGGTTGTAATTTTTTAGCAAAATATTCTGCTGCTTCTTCAAGTACCGATAATGTGACTTTTTTATCAACTTTCAGTAATGTCTTCATTTGTTTTAATGCATCTTCAAACCCATTATTGTTACGCATCTTTAATAACTCATTTTCATCGAATTAGCTGCTATATCAATTCCTATTTCTTTATTTATCTGTTTTAATAAATCATCTTTATAAACTGTGATTCGCGTATTTTCTGAACCGTTATAAAAAGGAATTTCAATTGTTTCGCGCAACATCGGTAAAGTATTGTTAATTGTGTGACTGATACTTAAAGGGTTAAGTACTGCTCTCATTTGAAATTTTCTACACTTAACACAAATTTGATCAAGTGTTCCGTCTTCCATGTCAACCCATTTATGTTTACATTTCATTTAATCACTCCCAATTAAATCTCCACCCTTTTGAATGTATCCATATATTCCTTAATGTTCTTTCTTTATAAGTAAAGATAAACGTATTCAGGTTGATTTTTAAAAATTTAATTAGGAAAGTTAAATAAACCAATCTAATTACTCTCATTGCACACACCTCACATACGTTACATACTGCATAACCGTATCGTCATTTTCGTCATATGGATAACCTTCAATCATGGAGTATTCAACTTTATTTGCATTAAATACTTGTTTTAAAGGTTCATAATCTTGTTCAGTTCCATTTGTAATAACCGCAATATGATAGAGTGGCATGGACTTAATTACACCGTCAGATGCTCGTTTATGTGTTTCATTTACAAATTCATAGACGATATATGGATATATCGCTGTCGTTGGTGCATCATCACGATAGACAGGTATGCCTGATTGTTTCATGATAGCTCTTAATTGTTGAAAACTAATTTGCATATGACAGCGACACCTCCATCACTCCATCATCTTCTCGTACATAAATCCGCTCAATGTTATAAATTCGGTTGCGAATCTGTATACGATACTCTTTTTGATTATCCTCAATCGCACGATCGATGCGAACTTCAATTTTTTTAACCACTTCATTGACTGCTCTTTCAGCGAATGATTTATCTGTGGCGGTCACACCAATATTGTTATAACGAATTTTCCGTTCGTGAGGGTAACCCATAATCGGTCTGTCTGTTTCAGGGTCGATTGTTTCACCCAATTTTAATAGATTACCAATCCATTTAAGTTTGTTCGTTTGTCTGCTCCGATACGTCTTCCTCATCTGCATATACCTCCTGAATAATAAATGGAGTAATAGCATTCAGTGCAGCTTCTAATTGCCAATCTGATACTCGGTAATCGTACATAATCCCAGCAACCATAATGACTAAATATTCCTTTTCGCCACCTGTAGCCTTTTTCACGTACCTTTTGGCGTTTTCCAGGTAAAAAGAAAGCATGGAATCATCCATGCCCTCTTCCCACAAGATATGCGATTTTAACTTTTCAATAAGTTCAACCATCATTCACCATCTCCCGGCTCCTCAGGTTCTTCTGGATCCGGTACAACTGGTTCAGTGACGGTAACCGAGCAAGTGTCCTTTTTATCTCCATCAACC
>RWZE01000078.1_pt1 | contig 26766 bp, 43 predicted proteins | sample 2187721 | NCBI WGS metagenome assembly RWZE01 (sample SAMN10531867, study PRJNA481165) | viral metagenome | isolation source: viral particles purified by filtration and ultracentrifugation from about... | host: Nasonia giraulti 16.2 | place: USA:Tennessee | collected 2011-04-01
TGTAAGTTTACCGTCTAATTTAGTTAAAGAAATACAGCGTAGATTAAATAACGGTACGTTATAGTGTTATATTAAGCGATCATCCGCAGATACCTTACGAGGACTGTGGTATTTATATTTGACAAACAAAAAGACGTAAGTTATATTGTAAACAACAGGTGTAAACACTGCCTGTTAACTATTAACATATCATCTCTTACTAACAGTATAGGGCAACATATCCTAGGTCTTGTATGTTTTTATATAGGTCATCCTAAAAAATACCCCTTAACATTTTTTAGAGTATATGGTACAATACATGCAAGATGTATAAGTCTTAGGAAATGAATGGTCCCAGAAGTGAAGGCTCACTTATAGTGAGTCTTTTTTTGTGTATAGTAAAGTAAAAAGAGGGCTAGTTGCCCTCTTGATTTATAAAGATCGAATAGTTATGTATAACTTTTATATTCATGCAATATATCTTTTATTAACATTTCCCCATGTTCTTGCCAGTGATCTTTATAATTTATATGTCCATCTTTATCGAGTGGTTTTTGAAATTGATTAAACCCAGTTGCGCTTAATAGTGAGTCTTCGTTTCGATCTAGCCCAATGTTAACCACATGTTTAATTAAATAAGGTGTTCGAAATTCAATATATGCATCACGTTTATCCAGTTCCCCTTCTAATACATGAAAAGGAATTCTTAAATAAATAGTTTCTCCACCTTCTCGCCAGAGTATTGCATCAAATTTTCCTTTGTGATAATCCCAACCACCACATAAAAAGAAACCGTGTTTCTTTAAGAACTTCTCCATATACCCGAAATAACTTCGTTTTCCTTCCATATTTGTTTGTAGACTGATCATAAATTCACTCCTATGGTTAGATATAGTAATTATTAGTATTATTATCAATTTAGATAAAAAAATACCATAAGATTATCAAGATTAATTCCCATAGTGAATTGGAGACGCACCAATATATATAATTAAATAGATAAAATAGAGCTTCTTTTCAGAAACTCCATTAAAAATAGCTTAATTGTCCCCTTATTAATACTCTAAGTATCTAATTCATTACTAATTTCCGTTCCATAATTTGGCATGCCTGTTTCTATCTTATCTTTCTGATCTTTTTCTTCCTTATTAGTAAAGAAATTAGTAAAGAAGATAGTTAAAGCATACAAACCACTCAATCCAACTATTGAATAAATAATTCTTGATAATAGAGATTGTTGGCCTCCAAAAATAGTTGCAACTAAATCAAACTTTAGGAAACCAATTAATCCCCAATTAACAGCGCCTATTATAGCTAAGACCAAAGATGATCTTTGTATCTGATTCATAAATAAAACCTCCTTATAACATGGTTTAAATTTCTTGATATATTTAATGTTCCCCAATTATGTTTTAATATATAATTACATTTTTTAATTTTTAGTGCTGAAAAAACCCAAAAATTAACTCTTGAAACAGAACGTTCGTTCTCTTATAATGTTTTTAAGAGGAGGGAACAAATGTGCGTAATGAATTATTAAGGTGTTGTCGTTGTAGCAATCTGATTAGGATTATGTACATGAATGATGATGGTGTTGTCACAAAACGTACAGTTCGTGTGCTTAAAATAAATAGCACTACATTCAAGACATTCTGCTATATGCGTAGAGCGCAACGTACTTTTAAGATAGATAATTTATTAGCTGTTATTCCCATTTATGAAAGGGTGGTAGTGTAATGGACGTGAATGAACGAGGGACTAAGAAATGGACGTCATTAATGTTGCCGGAACAGATACAAATGTTAGAAAAGATGGAAAGAGAACAAGAATATAAAGAGAAACCAATTATAGATGAACAAATGAAAGCTGAAAACTATGTATTGCTGCAGGAAGCATTAGAATTTGATTATAAAATTCGTATTAAATATTATGCGTTTCATGATTATTTCTATGAAGAAGGATATTTGTTAGGTATGGATGGATCCAATGGTGTTATATATATGGAAGAAACGGAAATAATGTTTGATGATGTGATGGAAGTTTGTGTATTATAAGAAATAAAGAGGGCAATTAAGCCCTCTTTGAACTCTTTAACATCTACCCACATATTTATTTTTTCCGCCCCAATTAGCCCCAAATTCAGCCCCAATTCATTACATTTTCATGCATGAGCTTGCGTTTTGTATTTATAACCACATAACTATAAACCTTTACATATCAATGATTCAAGACTTATAAAAATATTTATTGCGTTTCATAAATTTTCGTATTTAAAAAGTATGAATAAGTTTTAGGTCGTTCATATCAAGGGGGTTGGGGCTGAATAATTTATTTAGCCCCAATATTAGCCCCAATTAAACTTTCGCTAAACAATCTAACAGATTTATCCTCCATCTCTTGTAGAACGTGACCATATATATTATCAATCATATGGGGGGTGTTTCCTAAGCGTTCTGCAATTACTTTTGATGGCAAGCCTTTATTCAGAAGTATCGTAGCATGAGTGTGTCTTAAACCATGCACAGTGATTTTTTTGAGTCCGTTATCCGCAATAAGATTATTTAAAGTACGATTTATTACGGTATTAGTTAACGGACCACCATGTGTGGATATAAACACAAAATCATCATCTGTTAGAGACCCTCCAAACATTAACTTTCTCTTTTTACACCATAATTTATACTTCTTTAAATGTGAAAGTAGTACACGATCGATTAATATCGTTCGATAACTTCTTTTTGTTTTAGGAGATCTTACTTTGTATTGGTCTCTTGTTCTATTTACGGTCATTGTTCCTTTATCAAAATCGATATCATTCCATTTTAGCCCTAAAGCTTCTCCTTTTCGAAAACCTGTGTAAGCTAAAGTGAATATTAAAGAATAACTGGTTTTATTTAGCTGTTCTTTTGCAAGGTTTAATAATTCATTTAATTCTTCAACCTCTAAATAATTATCATTTATGCTATATTGTTCATCATCTTTAATGACCACTTTGTTAAATCGATTTCGTATCAATATTTCTTCATCGATTGCAGAATTTATTGCTGTTTTAAAAATAACGTGTACCGTATTTATCGTACTTGGTTTATATTTCCTGTTTTTTAATTCATCTATAAACGTTTTTTGATAAGTCGATCTATTTAAGGTTTTTAATTTATACGAACCAATTAACGGTTTCAGGAGATTATTAATAACTATCTTCCTATTTTCTATTGTGGTGCGTTTCCAAGAATCTTTATTCATGTCATACCAAATATCTAACCATTGAGATACAGTGATACTATCATTTTCAACCTGTACTACTTCACCATTAAGCAAATTTGACCTTACTTCCAACAAAGAACGTAAAGCGACTTTCTCTGTTTTAAAACCACTCTTTTTCTTCTCTTTACGCTTACCTAATACATCCACATACTTGTGGCGATACATGAATCGTTTTTCACCATTCTTCAAAAAGTAATAATAAACTTCAGGTTCTTTTGTTTTGTGTAATTTCATTATTATCATCCCTTGTTACGTGGGTAGACGCTTTTAGGGGACGAAAATATAAATCACCTCCTTTAATGTGAACGTATGTTCTTGTTAAGGGTAAAAAAATTTAGTTAATAATTGTTCAGATACATCATATTGCTCAGTAGCTTCATGAACTGTTACGATTTCATTACCCTGATTAAATAGAAGTTCTAACATAAATTCATTGGCTTCACGCTCTATTTTATTGGTAGGATAAAAAGTATTTGTTTTTAAAAAGGCTGTATTAACATCTGGATGTAATATTGCATGTCCTAATTCATGTGCGCATGTTGATAATTGTTCTTTATAGGGCAATGATTCGTTAATATGAATAATGGATGTACGATTAAACTTACTGAAATAACCTAATGAATTGCCTAAAGGTTCAAATATTACAGTAATATCCATTGAACTAGCGATTTCAAAAGGGTCATTTGTTCCATGTTTATGTATTAATTGCCCCACTTTCTTTTTTATGGTCACAGAATCATTCCCTTATCTATATTTTTTAGGAGTGAATTTCTTTTTAGCTAAACGCTTATGCATTCTTAATGCGTTCTCTAAAGATGCAATCATAATTTCTCTATTTTCCTCGTCTAATTCATCAAGGGTACTACCGTCTGCAGCAGCGAATCCGGAATCGCTACTCATATTTTTAATCATTTCTTCTAATTGTGTTTCAATATCTCGTTCATCTTTATCAGTTAGATCATAATAACGTTTTTTATCTGTACGTCCTAATAAGTAATCGGTGGATACATTAAAGTAGTCGGCTACTTTGATTAAATTAGTTCCTTTAGGTATATTTTTCTTCCATGAATATAAAGAATTTCTACCAATTTCTAGTCTTTCTTCTAAAGTATTCACAGAAATACCTTGTTCATCACAAAGGTTTTTTAGGCGGTCAAAAGCATTCATATCAACGTTTCCTTCCATTTAAGCACCTATTAATTAAAACTACTTTTAAAAAACTTTAATTAAACTGTTGACTTTTAAATCTAGTTTTAATATACTCTAGGTAAGCTATTTAGTTAGCGAAAAAAGACAATAAAAAATACGACCTGGTAAAATACATTTTTTCGTTGGGGAACGGTTAAATGTTGTATGTATAGGCTTTTACAAGTCTTTTTTAGCTATGTCTATATATTAAATCTAGTTTTAAAATTTGTCAATAGTTTTCGCTAACTTTTTAGCTTATATACTAGGAAGGTGTGGTGTGAAAAAGGATGAACGGAGGAGCGATAATGTCAAAAAATACAATAGCACAAATTGTTGGGGAAATGCATGTTCGTAAAATCAAACAAGCAGATATGGCAAGAATGCTTGGAATATCAAGTGCTTATTTAGGCGAAATATTAAACGGAAAGAAAACATATCCGAGAGCACAGTATCACATTGATAGAATGGTCGAAATTTTAGACATAGGAGTGTGGTGAAATGATACCTACTGCACAAGTCCAAGTTGAAGTTGACCAAAAGCAAGTAAACGAATTTATTGAAAAAGAACTACAGAAACAAATTAACCAACAGTTATTACTCGTTGACATCAACAAATTATCTGAAGTTACTTGTATGTCAATTCGTTATTTAGAAGATGAAATATTGTGCGATCCTCGTGTTCGAATTCATGAACGTAGAAAGAATCGTAAACGTTGGTGGTTAGCACAACCGGTATTTAAAGCAATAACAAATATTATTGATGAATGGTAACAAAAATATATGTGTGGGTAGACGCTTAAAGAGGAGAATGAATAATGAATAAATATTACTTTACTTTTATGACAGGACATCCATTAAGAAATTACGTTAAACCAATTGTAGCTACAGATTTGGAAACGGCAATGACAAAAATGTTTTTTCTTTACGGCACAAAATGGGGCATTGATTATACCGAAGAACAATATTTAGAAAGTATTGCGAATGGATCCATGAAACCAAAGACAGAATTAGGAACTACTTACTGTGGGTCAGTGATAACATTCGGTGAAATGAAAACTTGGATAGAACGATTCTATCAAATTTTAGGAGCTTCACAAGTAAATATAAATAAGCGATTAGATGAAATGATAAAAGATATTTGTTCTGTTTATGGTTACGAAAGTACAGATGAATATGTTCAGAAGTTATTTAAGATGATTTGGGAAGAACGATATGGAGTAAGTTTATATGACGCAGTTTGAAGGAGGTGAGTTGAATAAATATGAGTGTTTGGTTGTTGTTAAATATGATTCTTTAATAAAAGCACCAAAAAGAGGATTAGCTGTACGAGTAACTACTGTAAGTACAGATGAGGAAACTATTAAGGAAAATGCATTAAGAGAAGCTTCACTGTATCTAAATGATTTAGGCATAAAACATACACATGATGATTTAAAATTTATTGGATTTAATAAGTTAGATGCATTGGAAGAAACACTTTGAAAGGGGGTGAAATTAAATGAATAACAAGGATAGGTTGCCAGCATTAATTTTCACATTTTCAGCATTTGCGATTATGACAGTGGTTTTTCTTGTTTTAGTGATTATTGAATTTATCAATATTGTTTCTTGAAAGGGGGTGAAAATGTGCCACAAATATTAGAGAAAGGCAAAGGACTTATAAGAGTTCATGCAGGTGTTGCGACTTTAGAAGACGGTGAAGAAATCGACCTCGCTTATACAATAAATGGTTCCCCAGTCGTAGAGTTTGAAGATAGAACTACAATCTATTGGACTTGGGAAGAATTAATTCGTCAAGCAATGAAATTAAAAAACTCGTAAAGGGCTGCAACCCAATACGAGCTATGAATAACTAACCAACTACATTATAGCACGAAAGGACGTATTGATAAATGAGTAATAAAAATATTGATTTACCATTATCAGATTTAGCTCAAGGAGCAATACAAGAAAAGTTAGATTATGAATTAAATAAAATTTTCGAGAACATTCACGATCCAAATACTGAAGCGACTGATAAACGTACCGTAACGATTAAGTTAGATTTCAAGCCTGATGATAATCGACAAACTGTTTCAGTGGATAGTAATTTCACAACAAAGTTAGCCAATGTGAAAGGAGTAGCTACCACTGTTCTAACTGGTAAAAACTTAGATAACGGTAAAGTCGAAGCAAAAGAACTGAAATCGAACATGCCAGGACAAACATATTTCGATGATAATGCAGAACAAAAAACAGATGTCGGTGAACCAGTTGACGTTGTAGAAAAGGAACAAGAACGAAAAAATATTATCGATTTACAGAGAGGGAGTAATTAAATGATTAAAGAAGCAATTAAATATTTACAGGATACATTAATTAAACCAAATGATAGATTAGTAAATTTTAAAGATGTTGATTATGTTGACCGTCAATTCTTTATTAACAATGAGGGAAAAGCAACTGAAATAAAACCAGTTGATATGCATGCGATTAATCCATTACATGTAAAAACATTAACTAGTTTAGTGGATTATATTAAGAAAGATGAAGAACGGCCAACGCCTTATTTTTTCTTACATGTCGAAGATGAGAGAACTGTTACGTTGTGGAGTGCGTTAGATTTTGAAGGTAGACGTGAGCATTTGATTACAGCAAGTGCGATTATTCCGCATTTTAATTATGAGTATTTCCATAATGCAGAGGAACTAATTATTGCCTTACAAGCTACTTTTACGAAAACTAAAGACCGTGACAACATCATGAAAGTAATTGGTAATGTTAAGGAAGAAAACGTTCGAAATACTAATGATACAGGATATTCTCAAGCTGTAACTATTCAAGAAGGTATTTCTAGTGTAGCAGATGTGAAAGTTCCTAATCCTGTCTTGTTAGCACCATATCGTACATTCTTAGAGGTTGAACAACCTGCAAGTGATTTTATATTTCGTATGAAAAATGGTCCAACTGGTGCAGTTTTTGAAGCTGATGGTGGAGCGTGGAGAAATGAAGCAATTGCCAATGTTAGAAATTATTTAAATGATGCGTTAAAGGATGAAGTTGGCTCAGGACGTATTACTATTATTGCTTAATTAAATGAAAGGATGGATAACTAACCATGATGAAAATCAATAAATTTGAAATAGAGAATGTAAAACGTGTAAAAGCTGTAAAGGTTGAGCCGACTGCAAACGGCTTAACTGTTATTGGTGGTAAAAACAATCAAGGAAAGACAAGTATATTAGATTCTATTGCATGGGCATTAGGTGGTAATAAATATAAGCCTAGTCAAGCAACACGGGAAGGTAGTGTTATTCCTCCTAATTTAAAAGTTACTATGTCGAATGGACTTGTAGTTGAACGAAAAGGTAAGAACAGTGATTTAAAAGTAATTGATCCACAAGGCGAAAAAGCAGGACAACAATTACTCAATAGTTTCGTAGAAGAATTAGCTATTGATTTACCTAAATTTATGCAATCGACAAGTAAAGAAAAGGCGAATATCTTACTTCAAATTATTGGTGTAGGGGATCAATTGCATCAATTAGAACAGCAAGAACAAGAATTTTATAATCAACGCCGCACGATTGGTCAGATTGCTACACAAAAGAAAAAGTATGCAGATGAACAAACATATTACCCAGATGCACCTAAAGAGTTAGTATCTGCAAATGACCTTATCCAACAGCAACAAGAAATATTAGCACGTAATGGAGAGAATCAGCGTAAACGTAATAACGCACAACAGATTCAACAGCAATACCAAAATGAAGCGCAACAGATTGAGCAATTAAAGAAACAACTTGCTGAAATGGAAGCAAAACATGCACAGACTGCTAGTGACTTAGAAGTTGCTCAGAAAGATGCGTTGGATCTACATGATGAATCAACAGAAGAGTTAGAGAAGAACATCCAAGAAATTGATGAGATTAATAGAAAAGTTCGTGCGAATCTTGATAAAGATAAAGCGGAAGATGATGCGAATGAATATAGCAAACAATACACTGATTTATCCAACAAAATAGAGGATGTTCGTAAACAAAAAAATGAACTATTAGAAAATGCAAATTTACCATTACCTAATTTATCTGTTGATGATGGTGATTTAATATATAACGGTCAGAAGTGGGATAACATGAGTGGATCTGACCAACTGAAAGTATCTACTGCTATTGTAAGAAAACTCAAACCGAATTGTGGTTTTATCCTATTAGATAAATTGGAACAAATGGATTTAGAAACAATGAACCAGTTTAGCGCTTGGTTAGAACAAGAAGGATTACAAGCAATTGCGACACGAGTAAGTACAGGTGAAGAATGTGAAATCATTATTGAAGATGGTTATGTAGTCGGACAAGAATTAATAGTGGAGGAAGAAGCGGCTCCAACAGAAACACCGCAACAAAAAACATGGAAGCCAGGTGAATTTTAAATGAATATTACGAAAGGTAAAGTAGCAAAAGCCCAGAAGGTCGTTTTGTATGGTCCAGAAGGTATTGGTAAATCATCTTTAGCAGCACAGTTCCCTGATCCATTATTTATCGACACTGAAGGTAGTACGTCAAATATGGATGTAGCAAGATTAGACAAGCCTACGAGTTGGGAGTTTTTGAATCAACAAATCGATTTCATTAAACAACAACAACCATGTAAAACATTGATAATCGATACGATTGATTGGGCGGAGCATTTAGGTATTCAGTATATCGTTTCAAGAAGTAACAAAAAAAGTATTACTCATTTTGGATATGGTGAAGGCTTTATTCAATTGGAAGAAGAGTTTGGTAGATTTTTAAATAAGTTATCAGACGTAATTGATGTAGGTATTAATGTAGTTTTAACAGCACATGCAAAAATCGTTAAGTTTGAAGATCCAGGTGAAATGGGTGCGTATGATCGTTATGAATTGAAACTAGGTAATAAAACGACAGCTAAAACTGCGGCACTTGTGAAAGAGTGGGCGGATATGGTTTTATTCCTTAATTATAAAACGTTTAGTGTTGCGACTGATGATAAAGGTACGAGACATAAAGGTCAAGGTGGAGAGAGAAAGATGTACGCTACACATAATCCAGCATGGGATGCTAAGAATCGACATAGTTTACCGGATGAGATGTCAATGGATTACTCACAGATTGCACATATTTTTGATAATCAGTTATCAAGTAATACTTTACAACAGGATCAACCGGTTAGTAATACTAACATGTTAAATCAAACACAAGTAGAACCAGTTCAAACTGAAGTACAACCGGAACCAATGCAAGAACAAACATCACAAACTGAACCACAACCATCCGGTAATACCGAACAGTTGAAACAAAATAACGAAACGGTAGAAATAGATCCAAATATTCCACAAGCATTACGTGATTTGATGGTTCAAAATAACGTTTCGGAAGAAGAAATTCAAATTGTAGTAGGTAAACAAGGTTATTTCCCAATGGATACGCCTATTTTAAATTATCCAATGGAGTTCATCGAAGGTGTACTAGTCGGAGCATGGGAACAAGTCTTTGCGATGATTAAACAATCACGAGAAGAAATACCATTTAACTGAAATTAACAGGAGGAATGAATAATGAATCAAGATATGGAAAGAGAACTAGGTTGGGACGACGAAATAGAAGAATCGGGCGGTAATTTTATATTATTACCTGAAGGTGATTATAACTTTACAGTAGAAAAATTTGAACGAAAACGACATCAAGGAAGCGCCAATTTACCTGCATGTGGAATGGCTTTACTCACATTAAAAGTAGATGGTGGAGAAAATGGAACAGCTACTGTTATGCATAGATTATTCCTGCACACAAAAACAGAAGGATTTCTTTCGAACTTCTTTGAAGCAATTGGACAAAAACAAGAAGGTGAACGTGTTCGTATGAATTGGAATGCAGTACCTGGAGCCAAAGGTAGATGTAAGTTAGAGATTAATAGTTATACGAAAGACGGAGAAGATAGACAAAACAACCAGATTAAAACATTTTTACCATATGAGCAGTATTTAAAACATGCAGGAGGACAACAAGCACAAGAACAGACACAACAAGTACCACCTGCTCAAAATCAATACCAGGCACCACCACAACAGCAACAACAGCAACAACAGACACAACAATACCAAGCGCCATTTCCGACTGGTGGGCAGCAACAAGGTGGATTTACACCAGGACAATTTTAATAGGAGGTAAACAATGGAGCTTAGAAAATACCAGGAAGAAGCTAGAGTTTCAATTCAAGAACATTGGAATAAAGGCAATAAAAAAACTTTACTTGTATTGCCTACCGGAACAGGTAAGACGATTGTATTTTCCAAAGTTATTGAAGATAGAGTTAAAAAGGGCGAGCGTGTTCTCGTCCTTGCCCATAGAGGTGAGTTACTAGATCAAGCAGCTGATAAGTTAGCAAAATCAACTGGTTTAATTACCGCTACTGAAAAGGCAGAACAAACTTCATTGGGTAGTTTTTATCGTGTAGTTGTTGGAAGTGTTCAAACAATGATGCGTGAGAAACGTTTAAGTAAATTTGATACAGATTTCTTCGACACTATCATAATCGATGAAGCACATCATTCTATTTCAGATAGTTATCAACGTGTATTACATCATTTTGAAGATGCGAATGTCTTAGGTGTAACTGCTACTCCCGACCGTGGAGATATGCGTAATTTAGGAGAATATTTTCAGTCATTAGCTTATGAATATACTTTACCACAAGCAATAAAAGAAGGTTATTTAGCACCGATTAAAGCATTAACAATTCCGTTAGAGTTAGATTTAACAAGTGTAAAACAACAGGCAGGAGACTTTTCTACAAGTGATTTGGGTACAGCATTAGATCCATATTTAGAATCAATTGCTAATGAAATGCTGAAGAATGCTAGTGATAGAAAGATAGTTGTATTTTTACCATTAGTAAAAACAAGTCAACGATTTGTAGAAATATTAAACGAAAAAGGATTTAGTGCTGCAGAAGTAAATGGAGAGTCAAAAGATCGCGAGGAAATATTAGAAGATTTTGATAATGATAAATACAACGTCCTTTGTAATTCAATGCTTCTAACAGAAGGTTGGGATTGTCCAAGTGTTGATTGTGTTGTTGTTCTTAGGCCAACAAAAGTAAGAAGTTTATACAGTCAGATGGTGGGTCGTGGAACGAGATTATTTCCAGGTAAAGAAGAGTTACTATTACTCGATTTTTTGTGGCATACAGATAGGCACGAATTATGTCATCCTGCTCACTTAATTGCTGAAAATGATGAAGTAGCTAATATGATAACAAAGAAAATAGAAGAAGCAGGTATGCCTTTAGATTTAGAAGATATTGTTGAATCTGCAGAGGAAGACGTTATAGCGGAACGTGAAGAAGCATTAGCGAAACAATTAGCAGAGATGAAACGTCGTAAACGTAAACTTGTGGATCCATTACAGTTTGAAATGTCGATTCAAGCGGAAGATTTATCAAGTTATGTACCTAATTTTGGTTGGGAAATGGAGCCACCAAGTGAGAAACAAGTAAACAAATTAGAAAAGCTAGGTATTCATCCAGATGAAATTGACAACGCAGGTAAAGCAGAAAAGATACTTGATAGATTAGATAAACGTAAAAATGAAGGTTTGACAACACCGAAGCAAATACGTTTCTTAGAACAACGTGGTTTCCAACACGTTGGTAAATGGGATTTCGAACATGCTAAAAAGTTAATTAATCGTATCGCTGCTAACGGTTGGAGAACACCACAAGGTATGAATCCTAAAGAATATAAGCCGGATCCAGTATCGAAGCCAGAGCCTATTAATGAATTGGGGTGGAATTGATGAACATAAAACAAATAATTGAACTGTTTAGTGAACGTATTCAAGAGACTATTTACAGACATTACGAATACGGATGTGATACGAGTTTGACAGATGAGGATATGTTAAAAATGCAAATTGATTGGTCATTAGATAAAGGTAATAAAGAAATGTTTTTAAAGTTAAGCGAACAATTAAAAGAGGTTACCTGTCATGCCACCAGTTAAATTAGATTTAATACCACTATTAGAATATATCGATCCATCATATCTAAATTACCAAGAATGGGTAAACGTTGGTATGGCTTTAAAACATGAAGGATATACAGCACTAGATTGGGATGAATGGAGTAAGGCAGACCCTCGGTATAAACCGGGGGAATGTTTCAAAAAATGGACAACATTTGAAGGAACAGGAAGTGTTGTAACTGGTGCAACAATTACACAAATGGCTAAAGATAATGGTTGGCAACCTAGAGGAAATAAGAATGAGGAACGTGAACTTGATTGGAACGATGAAATAGATCAAGAATATGTCATCATTGATAAAAACTGGGTAGAAGGAATGGAAATACAAGAACCTACTTCATGGAATCCAGTGCAAGAAGTTATTAAGTATTTAGAAACGTTATTTGATGTATATGAAAATGTCGGATATGTAACAGACACGTGGCAAACAGAAGATGGTAAGCATTTACCCACGAAAGGAAATTATGACCGTACAGCAGGAGAATTAATTGAAGCATTAAGAAGTTCAAATGGTGATTTAGGAGCTGTATTCGGTGATTACAATCCAGAAGCAGGAGCGTGGATTCGTTTCAATCCACTAGATGGTAAAGGTGTTAAAAATGATAACGTAACAGAATATAAATACGCATTAGTCGAATCAGATTCAATGGATTTAGAGAAACAGAATGCTATTATTCGTGAATTAGATTTGCCGGTTGCTGCATTAGTTTATAGTGGGAAAAAATCTATTCACGCAATAGTAAAGATAGATGCAGATAACTATGAAGAATATCGAAAACGTGTGGATTATTTATACGATGTGTGTCGCAAAAACGGCTTAGATATTGATAATCAAAATAGAAATCCTTCTCGTTTAAGTAGATTACCAGGAGTAGAAAGAAACGGTAAAAAGCAATTCATTATTGATACACACATTGGTAAAAGTACTTGGGAGGAGTGGGAAGAATGGATAGAAGATATTAATGATGATTTACCTGATCCGGAAAATTTAACAGATTTTTGGAATGATATGCCGGAAAAAGCCCCACCTTTAATAGAAGGAGTGCTACGGCAAGGTCACAAGATGCTAATGGCAGGTCCATCAAAAGCTGGTAAGTCATTTGCGTTAATAGAGTTATCCATTGCTATAGCAGAAGGTAGGCAATGGTTAGGTTGGAATTGTACGAAAGGTAGAGTGTTATACGTCAACCTAGAATTAGACAGACCATCAGCTTTACACAGATTTAAAGACGTATATAACGCTTTGGGATGGGAACCTAATCATCTAGATAATATAGATATATGGAACTTACGAGGTAAGTCTGTACCTATGGATAAATTAGCTCCAAAGTTAATTAGACGAGCACAAAAGAAGAATTATATTGCAGTTATTATTGACCCTATTTATAAGGTTTTAACAGGTGATGAGAATAGCGCGGATCAAATGGCACACTTCACTAATCAATTCGATAAAGTATGTACGGAATTAGGTTCAAGCGTTATTTACTGTCACCACCACTCAAAAGGAACACAAGGAAATAAGAAATCAATGGATAGAGCTAGTGGGTCAGGAGTATTCGCACGTGATCCAGATGCATTAATCGATTTAGTTGAATTAGAAATGACTGATGCATTATTGAAACAAGAAAAAGATAGAGTAGCATGTGCACTATATGCAAAACGTATTGAAGAAAATAACTCTAATTACTTTGATGAACATGTCGGTCAGGATGATTTGTTAAGCGTTAAACAGATTACAGAACATGCGAAGAAAGCTATTCCTACATTAATAAATGTAGTAGAAAGCGAGTTAGAACAAGAGTTAAAACGCGTCCAAGTTAAGTCTGCATGGCGTGTTGAAGGTACATTACGTGAATATCCTAAGTTCGATCCAGTAAATATGTGGTTTCAATATCCTGTTCACATCAGAGACGATACAGGAAGTTTAAAAGACATTGAACCAGAAGGTGATGCTCCACCATGGCAAAAGAATTTTACCAAGAAAAAAAGCAAAGAAGATAGAAAAGAAGAAAGGAAACAAGCATTAGAAACAGCGTATGAAGCATGTGGAATTGATGAAGAAATAACGGTAGATACTTTGTCTGAATACATGGGTATTTCCGATAAAACCGTAAGAAGAAGAATAAAAGAACATGGTGATTTTTGGATAGATGAAGGTGTTGTAGGGAGAAAATAACTCATTAGGACACAAGGACAATGTCGAAACTTGTCCCTGTCCTTACATAAGGACAAAGTCGATAAATGTCTGTCTTGTCCTTGTGGACAAAGTCGAAGTTTGTCCTTGTGTCTTTAATGAGGGACAAAGTCGATAATTCTCGAGTTTGTCCCGAGGGACAGACAAACCTATATACTACGTATATAGAAAGGTGTCCCTTCCCTCAGAAGGTCAGGGGGTAAAAGTAGTCGTGCTTAGCAGTTGCACGACGACATACTTTCCCCTTTCCCTGACAATGCAAAAATGACCAAACTAAAAAATAAAAACCGGACGTGAACAAAATGAAATTATTTTTAATCGAAATTTATAACGGATTAGATTTTCCGGATCATGATAGTGCTTATAAACTAATTGCAGAAAAGGATATTGCTTCTGCATCAATAAAAGCAGTTGAATTTATGAATGACAGTTATGAAACAAGTGAGTGGGGAACTCCTGAATTTTACGTAACTGAAATAAAAGAAGTTGATGGATATAATATCAAGCTATTAAAACAATAGAGGTGAGAACATGTGCATCGAAAATGATCTACAAGCTATAAAAAGAGTGTTTATTGATTATCCAAATATGTATGAAATAAAACAACAAGAATTAAAACAAGTTTCTCAAGAAAGGCAAGATTTATTACATGTGCTTGAATTGGGAAAATTAAATGCGATAGAAATGTCTAAGTTAATGCGTGAATTAAAAGATGTTCAAGTCAAACGTAGAAGAATAAAAAACAACTTAGAAGTCTTAGACGAGATTAAGAGATACAGTCACAAAAAGTTTAAAGAAAATGAAGTAAATACGTTGATAAATAGAGTGGATAATATCATCAATAGAGAACGCACATACACAATGAGAGTAAGAACTGACTTACAGGAGTTGGTTAATAATGAGTAGAGTATTTTCAGAAGGTGAAAAATATAGACCAGTTGTGACAGTTAAAAAGGTTAAAAAAGGACAACCTACTGCAATTGCGATAGGTGGACGTAGATTTATATATGACCCTGGAACGGTAGGAAAGTTTAAAAAGCGTAAAACTAAATATAAAAATCGATAGGGAGTGTAAATGTGAACGATAAAGAATATGCCCTGTACAGAGGCGAAGATCTTTTAAGAATAGGCACATTAAAAGAAATTGCAGAAGTAGAGAATGTACAAGTGAAAACAATTCAATTTTACATGACACCTACTTATAAAAAGAGAGTATCAAAACGTAAGAATGCTAGAAATTATAGAGAGGTTGTGTGTTTGGATGAGTGATAAAGAGCGATTGGAAGAGTCGGAATTAACTCATAGATTGCATTTAAATTACGCTAAAAAGCTAGTTAAAGAATATCAAGATAGTTTTGACAAGGATATAGCGTTAGGTCATTCACAGAAACTAATGCGAAATCACGTGAAATCATTAATCTATCAGGCGGAAAAGTTTCAGGAAATAGTAGGAACTTGGATTGATATTGAAGAAAACGGAAAAATCGATGATGCAGAAGATTTTTACAGTATCGTCCAAGATATTTTAGGTGGTGGAAGTGATGAGTGAAGAACGGTTGGAAGAGATTGAAAGATTGATTGAATATAGAGATGAGCACATGAACAACGATTGTGATTACTCCAACGCAGACCAATATGTTCACATATTAAGTGATGAAGGTCATATAGATTTTCTTGTTAAACAAAACAAACGTTATCATGAATTTTTTCAAAGAATCTTAGATCTGCAACTATATATAAATTACACAGAATCAGAATTATGGGATGAAGTTTTAAAAATTAGTGATGAATATTTGGAGGGTGAATCAGAATGATCTGTCCAGTGTGTAATGAAAATATAAGTCACTATCAAACGTATGAAGTGATTAATGGAAACAGAGTGCATCTAAAATGTTACGAAGGGAAGATGAATAATGTCGAACGTAATGAAAGAAATGATTGAACAATGGGCCTTTGAAAGAGATTTACACAATGCTGATCCAAACAAACAGATATTAAAAATAGGTGAAGAATACGGAGAATTGTGCGAATTTGTTACAAAAAATAGAGGAATTGAAGTGGCAAGAGATGCGATTGGAGATATGTATGTTGTATTAGTTATTCTTTGCATGCAGCTTGATTTAGATATCGAAGAATGTATCGAAGTAGCATATCAAGAAATTAAAAACAGAAAAGGAAAAATGATTAAAGGTGCGTTCGTAAAGAGTGAAGATCTATGATTCATGAATTCTTTATGCCAATGAGAAAGCCACCAACAACTACGCATCAACAGAAGCAAGTAACTGTTGTGAATGGTAAACCAGTGTTTTATGAACCGGATAGCGTTAAGGCAGCACGTTCAAAATTGATGGCGCACTTAGGACAACATACTCCAACAGAAACATATAATCGTCCAGTTAGGTTATTTGTTAAGTGGTGTTTCCCTATGACAAAAACGAGCAAGAATGGACAATTTAAACATACACGTCCTGATATTGATAACAGTCAAAAACTATTATTCGATTGCATGACTGATTTAGGTTTTTGGAAAGATGATAGCTTAGTAGTTAGTTTAATTGCTGAAAAGTTTTGGGCAGAGCTACCAGGTATTTATATAAAAATCGAAGAGGTGTAGCTGCATGAATTACAAGAAGTTTTATCAAGAAGTAGCTATATGGATAAATCAAAGTAATCAATACGCTATGCAATTTGGTTTAAATAGCAATGAGTTTTGGACATGGGTGTTAGATTCGATAGGAGACATATGCAACAAATATAACAATAATGAATTAGTCCAAAGACAAATGATGATGCTTCATGATTGGCTAATAGATATTTACGAAAGGGGAAAAACGTGATGAGTGAATTTTTAAATCGTATGGATCGTGAACAAGTTATATTTCAAATTATGATGAATACGAAATACACAGAGGATATTCTTCGAAAGATGTCTGATGAAAGATTAAAAGAAATGTATAAATTAAAAGTTGAAGCAACGATGAGGTGAGTGTTTTGCAGGATATAAAGATTACTAAACCTACTTTCAAAAAATGTGAAGCTGAATGGTTTAATTATCATAAAACAGTAAAAGAAATTAAATTACTTGAAGATGCTATTATGCATCCGTTCGACGAAGAACAAGACGATCCAACGATAATTAAGGGCGCTACATCTGTAAGAGATACAGGAGATCCAACAGGAATAACCGCAGTAAGATTAACAAGGCATAAACAATTAAATTATTTACGTGAGATAGCTAGTGCAATTGAAACTGTTTATAACGAATTACCGAAAGAACACAAAAAGTTAGTTCATATTAGGTATTGGTCAAACAGATACTTAACATGGAATGAGATTGCAGAAGAGTGTAGTATTAGTTCTCGTCAAGGTCAACGTTGGCGTGATTCAATAATACTCGCAACAGTAGAAATGTTAGGCTGGAGATAAAAGATGTCGTTAAGATGTCGTTTTTGACGTCCTAAAATGTGTTATTATGGTACTAGGTAAAAATATGAGTAATATATTAAAAAAAGTTTAGTCCCTCCTTTCTAGAACCATCCACGCACTATATGACTCGGTGGTGGATGGTTCTTATTTACAAGTGCATTAAAAATTGTGTAGGATAAGAATAAGGAGGAGGGACGGAATGAAGCGAGACATGGAATTAGTGAGAGAAATATTATTGTTTCTAGAAGATGATAACAGAGAGTATTATGATGACAATGATGGTACGCACGATTTAATTCATATTGAAGGTTACACAAAACGGGAAATTGAATATCACTTAGTAATTATGAAGGATGGGGAACTTCTTAAAGGAGAACTTCCACGGGGTGACAATAAAATAATAACCCATAAAGGTGTTAGACTGGATTGGAATAGTCACGATTTTATCGAAACATTTAGAAGTGATACGATATGGAATAAATCAAAAGAACATTTGAAGGAAAAGGGATTTCAGATAGCTAATATGCCAATGGATGTGTTGATTGGATTAGGGAAATCTTATATAGATAATTTGTTTTAGCACTCTTAACCGGGTGCTTTTTCATGTCAAAAATATACGAAGAATTTGATTTAAAATGCCGGCTAACCGATAATAATAGCAATACAATATTTGGGGGTTGGTACTGGTGAAGAAGTACTTATTTATTATTATGTCCTCATTATTTTTAGTAGCATGTGGAAGTAACAAGAATGAAAATGAATTTGATGAAGAATACGGAGATGAACTAAGTGAATGGTATGAAGATAATGAATTAGAAATGGAAGAAGGAATGACTGATGACTTAGAAGAAATAATGCCAAAGAGTAGTAATTATAACACTTTCGTAGCTGAAATTGATAAGTATGGCTCATTTATATTCGATATAAAAGAAAGATACGTTAGTGAACAATCAGACGATGAAGGAATAAATGATATAGACATAATGAGAAGAGATCAAGTAAATAGTGATGATGAAACATTTGATTATAAGTTCAGTGTTATGTTAGCAGAAAATAAAGAAGATAAACGGGATTACTTATTGTTTGTTGGTGGTGTAGTAAATAACACTTCTAAACAAGTTCAATTCAACCATGATTTCGAAGTGATTATGAGAGATATAAAAGTAGAAAGCAATACTTACAGATGGGGATTGGAATATGCCGATTTAGTAGACGTTTTTGAACCGGGGTTCGATGCAGAAGGCTGGTTTGCATTATCCGTTGACATAGATGATATTCCGGAAGAATTAGAGGTTAAATTTGAAAGAGCGTGGGATGAAGATGGAGCCGGTGGAATTGGAGAAGATGAAGAATATTTGGAAATAGATTTTATAGCAGAATAAACAATACTTGTTGTGGCATTCACTAATAAAGTGAGTGCTTTTTTTCATGCTCAAATTTAATATTAGGAGGTTGGTGAATATGTAATGAAAAATAGAAAGTTAACTCCAAAACAACAAGCGTTTGCTGATTACTATATCGAAATAGGAAATGCTGAAAAAGCAGCATTAAAAGCAGGTTATAGTAAATCATATGCAAGAGGTAATGCACATAAATTAGTGGCAAATGTGAGCGTTAAAGCATATATAGACAAGCAAATGAAAGAAATAGCATCTAAACGAATAATGGGAGCTACTGAAGCGCTTGAATTGCTAACGAGTATAGCAAGAGGGGAAATAACGGAAGAAGTCGTAGTAAGCACATTAGACGGTACAGAGAAAGTTGAGAAAATCCCCGATATAAAAGATAGGCAACGTGCTGCAGAAGAGATGTTAAAACGATATAACGTAAGTAAGTCAGATGAGTTAAAAGAAGAGTTGCTAAAAGCACGTATAGATAAACTCAAGGCTGACACTAAAAACGAAGAAACAGGAGAGAGTCGTGTTGTTATCGTCAACGACAAAAAATCAATGAGAAAGGCGATGCAAGATGACAGCAACAGTTAAAGAAGTAAATACAATGGATTTGATGAATCGTAACTTCTATTCATTTTGGTTGAACGAAAAACCACACTCCATTTTAAGTGGTGGACGTTCAAGCATGAAATCATCTGTTATTAGCTTGAAGCTAGTTATTGATTTTTTAGAGGATAACGATGGCAATGTAGTTTGCTTACGTAAGGTGGGTAAATATTTAAGTGGTTCTGTATATGAGCAAATAAAATGGGCTATTTATATGCTAGGTGTTCAAGACCAGTTTACGTTCGGTAAATCACCGCTTGTAATAATGCATAAAAGAACACAAACAGGCTTTTATTTTCATGGAGTTGATGATCCGCAAAAATTAAAGTCTATGAACATTGCTAAAGGATACTATATGGCTTTGTGGTTTGAAGAATTAGCTGAATTTGCTGGAACAGAAGATATTGACATTGTAGAAGATACCTTCATACGTCAAGATTTGGGAGGTAAAGAGGTAAAGGTTTATTACTCTTACAATCCTCCTAGAAATCCATATTCTTGGGTAAATGAATGGCGCGATAGTAAAGAAGGGGATTCCGAATACTTCTTACATCACTCTACGTATATGGAAGATGAAAAAGGCTTCTTATCCAAGCAAATGATTCGTAAGATTGAGCAATACAAAGAGAATGACGAGGATTATTGGAAGTGGATGTATGCCGGGGTTGTTATAGGCATGGGAGATAACGTATATAACATGAATCTATTTCAACCTTTAAAAGAGTTACCTAGTGATGATCCAATTATTATGATAGATACGTCAACAGATACAGGTCACCAAGTAAGTGCTACGACACATGGAGCATTCGCATTAACTGCTAAAAGGAATGTTATTTTATTAGACACTTATTATTATTCACCTGATGGCAAAGTTAATAAAAAGGCTCCCAGTGAGTTATCAAAAGAATTTTATGAATGGCAACAGTCAATAAGAAATATTTACAAAAAGAACCTTGACATGATGACTATAGATAGTGCAGAAGGGGCTTTACGTAATCAGGTTTATAAAGATTACAGTATAAGATTACATCCGATAGCAAAGAAAACCAAAATAGATATGATTGATAACTTTCACGACCTTTTAGCGCAAGGTCGTTTTTATTATTTAGAAACGCCTAATAATCAAGTATTTATAGAAGAACATCGTAAATTTGCTTGGGATGCGGACAGCTTAAAAACTTCGAATCCAAAAGTGATTGAAGTTGATGATCATACATGTGATATGGCGCTTTATTACGTGAATGACAATCTTCGAAAATTAGGATTGAAGCATTAAAGGTAGGTGATAACTCTTGTGGAAAAAGCTAATAGATTACTTGAAGGGAGGTTTGTATAGATTGGGAATATTGAAAGGTATTGAAAGTGTAGCAAACCATAAAGACATTTATATGAATGAAGAAATGTATGATTTAATTGATACTTATAAAAACTTATATCGTGGCTATCATAAGCCGTGGCACCATATCGAGTATGAAACGATTGACGGAACAAAAACTCGTAATATGGACACAATGAATATGGCAAAAACAAGCGCTGCTGAAATGGCTTCACTCGTTTATAACGAGAAATGTGAAATTTCCATCGGTGATGATGAGAATGAAGCAGCGGAATTTATTCGAGATGTATTGAAGAAAAATAAGTTTGATAAGAAGTTTCAAGATTTCCTGGAATACTCGTTTGCCATGGGCGGTATGGTCATTAAACCGTATGCAGAAAATGGCGAGATTAAGTTGTCATTTGTAACAGCAGATTGTTTTATTCCTATTGCCTGGAGTAATGAAACGATAACAGAAGGAGTATTTCTTAACGAAACGCAAAAAGGACAAAAGAAATACACATTACTAGAATGGCATACTTGGGAAAAAGACATTTATACAGTTACGAATGAATTATATGAATCAGAGTCTGGTCAAGACTTAGGTCGAAAAATACCATTAGAAACAGAATATCCTGGGCTTGAGCCAGTATTAGGTATGCCAAATATCGATAAAACTTTATTCACTTATTTTAAGCCGAATACAGCGAATAACATAGATATTCAAAGTCCTTTAGGTATTCCAATCTACGCAAATGCCCTGGACACAATGAGGTCTATTGATACAGCATTTGATAGCTTTCACCGGGAATTCAGATTAGGTAAAAAGCGTATCATCGTACCTGAATCAATGGTCAAAGTGGTATATGACCAAAACGGAATGCCACAACGCTATTTTGATGCAAGTGACGAAACGTACGAATCATTTAATACCGGAAACATGGACGATGCAAAGATTCATGATATTTCTGTTGAGTTAAGAGTAGATGAACATATAGCTGCTATTAATGCCTTATTAAATTTATATGCTATGCAGACGGGTTTTTCATCTGGAACATTTACGTTTGATGGACAATCTATGAAAACAGCAACAGAGGTTGTTTCTGAACAATCCAAGACGTTTAAGTCTAAACAATCGCATGAGGTTATTATTGAATCAGGGCTGATAGATTTAATTGAATCTATCCTTGCCTTGGCAGATACGTATAGCATATACAAAAATAAAGAAGAATTTGAGATTAGTGTTGCGTTTGATGATTCCATTGCAGAGGATAAAGAAGCTGAGATTAACAAACAGGTAACACTCGTATTAAATGAATTGCAATCAAGAAAGCGTGCTATTAAGAAGATATTTGGTGTATCTGATGAAGAAGCGGAGTTAATTGTTGCTGAAATAGCAGAAGAACAAGGAACTAAAGAGCCAAATATTGATAATTCGTTGTTTGGTGCTGAGGAGTGATTCTAAGTGAATCCTAAAAAGCTTAAAATCTCACCTAGACAGTTAGATATGTACACCGAACCAGTTACTCATATCTACCAGGCATTAGAAGAACACATATTTGAATTAATTGCTAAACGTCTCAAAACTAGTAAAGATTTATCTAAAGACAATGTATTTAACTGGCAAGTAGACAAGATGAACCAGTTACGATTGGTCAATAATGAGACAGTAAAAGCACTATCTAAAACGACAGGAATTGCTGAAAAAGAGATTCGTAAGGCTATTCATGATACTGGTATAAATACAATAAAGAGTGTTGATTATGAGTTGTCTGAGATATATGAGAAGCTTCCAATTCCAACTGAAATTGATAAAATACTAGAATCGTATGTTAATCAGACATTTAGAGAGTTTGACAACTTCGTAAATCAAACTTTAATCAATACGAATTATGGTAAAGGTACTGTATCTAAAATGTATCAAAAAATGGTGGAAGAAATAACAGGGAAAGTATTAGCCGGAACGACTACTACGCAAAAGGCTATTACTGAAACGGTCATTAAGTGGTCAAAGAACGGTATTGATACTGCTTTTATAGATAAGGGTGGTAATGTATGGCAATTAGAGAGGTATGCCAATACAGTTATTCGTTCTACCGTAAATCGAACATATAATGAACAACGCATGTCTCGTATGGAAGAATATAATGTTGATTTAGTGTTAGTTAGTTCACTTCCAGATCCACGAGATATATGTAGTCATATTCAAGGTAAAGTCGCAAGTATGAATGAGCCTAGTCAAAACGATAGTAACTATCCTTCTATTTATGAGTTTGGATATGGTACTCCATCTGGAATAAGGGGTATAAATTGCCGTCACATGTTCTTTCCGTTTGTTGAAGGATTAAACGAAAACAACCAACCACAATACAGTGATGATGAAATGCAAGAGAATCGAGTGGAACGACAGAAGCAACGCTATCATGAAAGACAAATTCGAGATGCTAAACGTTCACAAAGGTTATCTGAAATACTTGGTGATGAAGAATCTATCCAGAAGTATAAGAAATTAGTTAGAAATAGACAGAAAGCTATGCGTGACTTTATCGAAGAATCAGGTAGAACTAGAGAATACGCAAGAGAGCAAATTCACTCCTAAAATATGGTATACTATACACAATATAGTTTAGGGAGCGGATAATATGGCTTTATTTAAAAAGAGAACAGGTTTTGAAGTGGTTGGTGGTCAAAACTATTTACCTAAATCAATGGGTAACATGTATGCAATGCTTTCAGAAGAAAAGAAATATGGTGAGGGAGTAGTAAGCATTAAAAAGAAGTTATATTACTACTTAGGTTCACATAAAGAGCAATCAGAAACGAGAAGTGCAGGAAAAGCAGCAACAGGAGCAATTGTAGGTGGGGTATTGACAGGTGGTTTTGGAGCGATTGCAGGTGCTGCAGTAGGTGGACGGAAAAAAGACAATTCTACTTTTTGGTTAGACTTTGCAGATTATGAAACAAAGCAAGAGTTTAGTGTACAAGTAAAACAGATTAAGAATAGCCAAAACCAAATAGCTAGCTTTAGACCGGCTAATCCGAATGAAATAGGTCTTGAATAAGTCACTCTATTGAGTGGCTTTTTATTATGCAGTAAAGGTGGTGTTATCTTGTTAAATGAGCTTGAATTGGAAGTAATTAAAATGTATTCAGAGGTAAAAGGGATTGATTACGAAACAGCAAAAGAAACATACTTGAATCTTAAAGAAACCATTATTGAGGTTTGGGAAGTTATAAAGGAGAAGATAGTTGAATTATGTGATGATTTAATGATTAATCGCAATAAAATCAACCATAACTGGTACGTTCCTGTAAAAATTGATCCACCACCAATGCCAGATATAGAAATGCCTAAAATACACTTAGCAAGGAGTGATTTATAATGGCAAATATGCTTAATGAAGTTTGGGAGTTTGTGTGCAACCTTTTGAACAAACCTATAAATAAACTTTTTGAATGGTTAGAAAGACTTGAACCTTACTGGAACTTCTTAGTTAAACACGATAAATACGTTTACTTATTTTTAGCTTTATTTTTAATAGTAGGGGCTTGTCTTTAAACATTAACATTAGTAGGAGTGATAAACATGGAATTAATCGTATTTACAAACAACGGTCAAACTTATTTCTTCGATAATGTGAAAAATTTTAGACCGACAACAACAGGCTTTTCATTGTCTTACACAGGTAAAGCAACTGGAGTTACTCGTGAAGCTGTATTTAATAATACGAGCACTGCTGGGTATGCGTTACATGAAAAATAATAATTATGATTAACTTGTCTTTAAGCAATAGACGACATAAACAAGCTTTTTTATTATGCCCATTTTCAAGGTTTGGGGTAGAACTAAACGTAACCTTAATGCATGAGGTGTGACATGCTTAAAAACATTAATAAGGAGTAGATAATAGATGTCATTAAAAGAGTTACTAGGAGAAGAATTGTATAACCAAGTTGTAGAAAAAGCAGGTGATAACAAAATTGCGGTAGTATCTGATGGGAATTGGTTTCCAAAAGATAAATTCGATGCAAAAAACCAAGAAGTGAAGGATTTGCAAGGTCAACTCAAAGACCGAGACGAGCAGTTAAATGCTTTGAAAGATGTTGACCCAAATAAATTAAAACAAGAAATTGCTGATTTGCAGGAAGAAAATGAAAATACCAAAAATGAATATGAAGAAAAACTTCAAAACCAAGCATTTGAACATGCTCTTAGTAACGCTTTAACAGGTGCTAAAGTCAAGAACGCTAAAGCAGTGAAAGCATTGCTTGATACGGAAACTATTAAGTTAGACGGCGATAAACTACTAAATCTTGATGACCAGTTAGAAGCATTAAAAGAATCTGATGCTTATTTGTTTGAGCAAGACGAGCAGACAGAACCGCCTAAACCTAGTTTTACGACAGGTCAACATCAAAAAGGCGGAACTACCAAGAATATTGCAGATATGAGTTACCAAGAGTTAGCTGATTTAAAATCTAGCAATCCAACAAAGTTTGCTGAATTAACAAAATAAATTAAAAAGGATGATGAAACATGGCAGATTTAACAAAACTACAAAATCTTATTGATCCGGAGGTAATGGCGCCGATGATTTCAGCGCAGTTGCCTAAAGCTATTAAATTTAGCGCAATTGCTCCAGTGGACAATACATTGGAAGGACAGCCAGGTTCTACGATTACTGTTCCAAAATATTCCTATATCGGAGATGCGGAAGTAGTTGGTGAAGGTGAAGCGATTGACTACACAGCACTAGAAACAGAAACAGAGAAATACACCATCGAAAAGGCAGGTAAAGGGGTAAAAATTACTGATGAAGCTGTTCTAAGTGGATATGGTGATCCAGTAGGTGAAGCACAACGGCAAATTCGTATGTCCATTGCATCTAAAATTGACAATGACATTGTGGACGTTGCATTGACTGCTCCTTTATCGATTGAACACGATATCGACTTAGATTTAATCGATGCACTAGAAGCTACATTTATTGATGCTCCTGACAATTTTGAGGATGTAGATGCGACGGGTGTATTATTCCTGTCTTACAAAGATGCAGCTAAATTACGTAAGGCGGCTGCCGAAAACTGGACACGTGCATCTCAATTAGGTGATCGCATCTTGGTTAGCGGTGCATTTGGTGAAGTTTTCGGTTGGGAAATCGTTCGTTCTCAAAAATTAGAGGACGGTAACGGGTTTGCTGTTAAGTCTGGAGCGCTTAAAACGTTTGTTAAACGAAACTTATTAGCTGAAACAGGTCGAGATATGGATCATAAATTGACTAAGTTTAACGCTGACCAACATTATTCTGTTGCGTTAGTTGATGAATCTCGTATTGTTAAAATCGAACCTGAAGGTAACGGAGATGATGGTGAG
>RWZE01000079.1_pt1 | contig 26420 bp, 51 predicted proteins | sample 2187721 | NCBI WGS metagenome assembly RWZE01 (sample SAMN10531867, study PRJNA481165) | viral metagenome | isolation source: viral particles purified by filtration and ultracentrifugation from about... | host: Nasonia giraulti 16.2 | place: USA:Tennessee | collected 2011-04-01
TTATAAATTAATGTTTCTCCATCCCAATACCATGTGCTATTTAGTTCGGGGTATTGCCTACTTTTTTTGTAAATAACAGTCGGTTTGATTGTTTTTAGAATCGCGTTCCTGCCCACATGATCAATCTTGTTTGCGAACTTCGGATATGCTTTTATGAATTTCGCATATTTTTCGGGTAACACTTCTTCCAGATGAGCAAGAAACAGGGGAACTGTTTTCTTTTGATAATCACTTATCTCTCCGCCCATCATTGCTTGAGGTTTAAATGTACAAATTCTGTAAATTAAGTCCGTTGTAAACTTGTCTATATCTATGTATGAAATACTGTTTCCAAATGATGGATCTTTAACTTTAAATCCAGTTTCTGTTTTTTCTAATCGAACATACGGATAAGGAAACACTATTTGTTTTCCAATTACACCTAATTTAGTTGGTGGGTAGGAAAGCTTATTATACTTTTCATGTTCTTCCCATTCTTTTTTAAACTTACGATATTTCTGCGCTCTGCTTGTGTATCCTCTAACTGTTTGCTCGGAGCCGAACTTGCAACCTGGACTAAGTGTTGCTCTAACAGCTAAACACTGACCGTTTTTAAAAAATGAGCATTCATTGTGCTTATCACATGAAATAATACTTGCTTCTAATGGTTTTTCTCTGCCACCAAAAATACTCTTACCACCGTACAGATCAACGTTTATAACTTCCATTCTTTTGCCTCCTTTTGATTTTATTACCAGCACCTTTACTTATTAATCACAATAATATTTTTTCAATCTCTTTCCAGCTCTTAACTCTCTCGTACTGCTCATTATCTCTATTATGTGGTGCATCAAATAATATCTTTCTGCCTTCAAACACATCTAAATTATGAATGCCGTCATCTATCATAATATCTGCTTTAATAATGCTTTTATCTCCACATAGCACTATATTATTGCTTGATATAAAAGGGAAGTATTCTTGCAACCATTCAACTTTCGCAGCTAAAGAGTTAATCATACTGGTTGCTGACGTTACAATAAACACATCATGCTTCTCCATGAGGTTCTTAATAACTCTTTGGCTATCACTCATAACAGGGAGATGTCTAAACAGGTCATATGTCAAATACTTATAGACCTGTCTCTCGCATTTAAAGTACCTGCTGATGTTCCAACATTTAATATCCTCAAGCTTTACATTTTCATCTTCATATTCATTTACAGATTCTACCCAGTGACTTAGAAGATCAGCTATTACGTCATCCATATCTATAGCAATTACTTCTCTCATGTATTTATCACCTCAGACAATAATATATATCTAACAATCTCTTTCGTCTTATCTAATTGTCCTGGGTTATTTTTAATCACGTAATCATAATTATGTCTATTAAGCATTTCATCTTGGTAAGTGATCAATCTCTTGTTCACTACGTCTGGGGAATCACCTCTTGCTAACATTTGTTCATATGCTTGCTCATACGGTGTATAAAGAAAAATCGTTGTACATCTCTTATGAATTTCTTTTAGTTGTTTCATGCCATAAAAATCAACAATACAAAATGCGTCTCCTACATTCAGCTTTGCATTGAGTTCGTCCGAGTCAATTCCATAATAATTTCCACTGTACTGCACGCACTCGATAAGCTTATTGTTGTTCATCAAAGACTTGAAATCATCAAAGGAAATAAATTTATACGTTTCCCCTTCCGTTTCTCCAGATCTTTTATTTCTAGTGGTAAAAGATATAACTTCATTTCTCATAAGAGATTTCATTATCGTAGTCTTTCCACAACCACTAGGCCCTGTTACCAAGAACAATTTATTCATTTATAATCACCTCTAATCAATTTTCAATTTAATACAACTTACTTGATCTTTTTTCTTCTTCTTGGTATTCCCAATCAATGAACCTTTGTTTCCACTCATCAAATTTCTCTTGAAGAATAGGTGAATAATAATTATAGTCTTTAATATTCTCATCAAGTCTTTTGTTGTCTTCTTTATAACGTTCAATAATCCTTTCTCTTTTCTTAATTCTTCTTTCAATACCCTCTAATATTTTCTTCTTTTTTGCTATCAGATAATATAAACTTACTGACACGGTTCTCACATAATCCAATGGATTCTTGCTGTTCTTCAAATCTTCCTTAAATAGAGAAAACAAGTTATCTTTCCATTGACTATGCTGAGCAATTTTTGCAAGTTGTTTCTTTATCTCTTCTTGGTTTCTGTCAATTTCTTTTTTTAAAGAGCGTGAATCCCCTATTCCTCTAAAGTCTCCAAAGATGTGATTATATACATTAAAAGAAATAAATGGCTTGCCTTGATAGCTGACTACAAATCCTGAAGGGAAGCCGCTACTTGTGCTTTTAGATAGTGACACTTCTGGATCTAAGCTCTTAAAATACTCTTGCAGCAATCTTAACAATTCCTCTTGAATCGAATGATATCCAGTTTCTTTGTTCTTAATTGCCTTCATGAACAAGTCATAGTAAGGCTGATGTAATCCTGGATCGAATAATTGCGTGATTATTAACTCTGGATTCTCATACATATCATTAATTGTTTTTTGTTTCTTCGTGATATGAATTAGAGCGTTATTTAGTTGATTGTTAAATATGTCTTTCATTTACTCACTCCTTTTGCTTCTTATTTAAACAAATCCCTCCAAAATGGTGAGTCAATTGTTCGATTCGTTCCTTCAAATTGTCTTAGAAAACTACTAATCTCTCTCATATCCCGATTAGATAAATTTACAAATTTTACATACTCCGGTCTCCCTTGTATCGATATAACTGCCCAACTAGACTTTTCATGCGGATAAATATCTGCTGATATGTTAAACTGATTGATTAAAGATTCGCTTGTTTTTTGAAGTTTTCTGCTTACGCTGATCGCCATATTGCTTTGATTGATAGCGTCACTTATCTTCCTATCTCCTTTTTCAATGTCAGAAGCAAGTACATTAATCTGTTCTTCAACCTCCTCAATACCTAAATACTTTCTTAGTTTGTTTTTAATCCATTTTTTCAATTTATTCACCCCCATTAAAACATCTCCGTTTTTCTCTTATTTACTCCATTTTCCTCTGTTTTTCAAGCTCATTTTTCCGATAAAACAGGAATTTCATTTTAAGTTCTTTAAATTATTTAATTTAATTAGATTCTCCAGTAGTCCTGCATTATACATCTGCACAAAATACTCAAATGCCCAACCGTGTCTCTCATATAGTTCATCTTTCACAAACCATTCTCCTAAATATTCTAGTAAATTATCTTCCATTAAAGTCACTCTCCTCATATTCTTTTTGTATTCGCTGCTTCTCTAATATCTTATTTGCAATTCTATCTTCCACTCTATTTCTTTCTTTTTTACAAATAGGACAATAAAGATCGCAAACATCACGATAGTTGTAGTAGAAGTCCATGTAGCGATACTCACTAACAACATGCCATTCATGTGGACACTGAGATTGTATATTCTTTGTCTCTATTTGCATTCTCTTTGTCTCTATTTTTTGTAGCAAATTAGAAAACATTTTCTTCATCACCTTGTTAGTTTCATTTTACATAATTATTATATGTAATTAGTTCATTAAAGTAAATGCATGTTTTATTTTTATTAGTCAACTATGTCAACCAGACTGGAATCCAAGGTTATACTTTCATTATTTTTGGGATTAAAAATTACATATGCAACTTTACTTTCATACGAATGATCACCTTTAACAACTTTGAGTATTTCAACCTCATCTCCTTTATTGAATCCAAATACTTCTTCTTTTGCAAAGTCGTCTAAGCCATCTATAACATCTATAAAATCTACGTCAATAAAATGGTATGTGCGTTTCAAGATACCTTTCATTAATATCTCCCCATCAAAAATTATTTTATTAATGCGCTGTAACATCCAACAACCAATTCAATTTGATATTTAACATCATCCAATGCATTATGCACCACTAACGATTCGTCATTAAACTGATCTTTTAATTCTTTTTCTGAGATCCCTAATTTCATGCTGGCTAGTTCAACAATTGTTCTTACATCTCTATCATTCTTGTAAAAAATAGGATAACCTAATCCTTCATCTTCCAGCTGACACTGGATCATTTTATTATCAAACAGAATGCCGTTACCCCATAAATAAACATCTTTCATATCTTCACTTTGAGACTTTAACCATTCATAAAAATCCTCTAGCAATTCTTCAGTAGATCCTGTACCACTATTTAATAATTCAGATAGCAGTTCTTTGTTCGTATTTAGCCACCATTTTAGCGTTGAGCCATCGGCCCTTAAATAACAATTATCTTCTATATTTGCAACCTTGTTAAACGCTGAATAATATACTCCTGTCTTAATATCAAAAGAAATAGCGCTAATTTGGAAAATAGTTGCATCTGTACTTGTTCCCAATGTTTCAATATCAACCATAATATCTTTTCTCATTATATACTCACCTCATAAAAGATTTGTTTTATTAGCATTTAAATCCATGCTCTGTCGTTCTTGTTTCAGAGTATGGTATGATATCATTTTCCCTTAGCTGATTCTCTAGTTCTATAATTATTTTTAACCTGAATTCAGACAAACCCTTCCAATAATCTCTTTCTTTCAGAACTTCTTCTGCCGATTTGCCTACTAAATGTGGGTAATGCTCTCTACTACCTCTTAAATTGTTAGTCATTAAGTACTCCTCCCTTTCAATATCCCTTTTACTTAAGATAAAAAGATTCTTTTATTTATCTTTCCACAATAAATTCTATATAGCTTTCGGCAACAACTGTAGCTTCATTTATTTTTTCGTTAAATATTACATATAATTTACCCATAGGATTAGGTTTTGCTTCGTGAAGCACTAGAACTTCGTCACCTTCATTGTAGGTATTATTTTCCACGTCATCTTCATAGTATGGGTAATCTTCTCCAAACCATTGTACTACCGAAAAAGGTTTTTTAACAATTGCTTTTCTCACGCTGTTTCCTCCAATAAAAAGATTTTTTATTTAATTTGATAATTAATTTCTAATTCTACAACCTCTTCAGGCGGATTTTCTTTGTCGTAAATCACAAATAGATTTGTGTTTCCTGTTGGGATATCGTCTACACATCTTTGAGCCACCTCTCTTGTTTTAAGCAGATCAGCATCTATTGGACTGTCTACTGTGACAATACGTATCGCTTGTAAAGTTTCAGACATATCTTGTACCATAAATGAACCATTCCTCATTCTTACAACATATCTAATCACTTTCATCTTTTCTTCCTCCTCATCAAAGAAATATTTATTTACTCACTATGCTTAACTAGTTCTTTCCATCTCTCTATTACTCGTCTAGATGTATATTCATCAGCTTCCTCTAAATTCTTTTGTGCAATTTCAGCTAATTTTGGTTTTGAATCCTCTAGAAACTTCTTAACTTCACCAATTAGATCATACTGTGGATAAAGCATTTTAGATGAATCTACAATCATAAATGGTGCTTCAATTCCCCTTGTTCTTCCAAGGAAATTTAATGCAGCCCAACTAGACTGAAATCCTGTCATGCCATGTTTACTTGCAAAATAATTAAAGAATGCCAATGTTGATTCTACTAGTGCATCTGCGATTGAATTATAATCATGATGTTGATTCTCTAAACCTTCTATGTAACTATCTAAATCTTCTTTTGTTTTTGGAAAATATCCAAACTTTGATTCTGTCATTTTATTGTCTCCTTATAAAAGAAATATTTTATTAGATTGACCATATTGTGATCTTGTCAATCTTTTGTTCAACATTAACTTTTACAAATAGCTCATTAATTTGATGTGCAATATCCCGTTTTGATAAATATTCAATTAACGCTTCTTTCAAGTCATCCTCATTAAGAGTAATCTTCTTTTCTACTTCCAATTAACTCACCTTCGCCTTCAATAAATGAACTCATTTATTCCCATTCATCTTCTTTAGTAACAACAAAAATATGTCCATCAATCTTTTGTACATCAACAATCATGTCACCAGTGTTTCCGTACTCAGCCATCCAAACTAACGTGTCTCTATCAATTGAAAAGTCTCCACCTTTATATCCGTACATCTCACCTTGATTTAGAGCAGTGATTAGTGTGTCCTTTAAGCTCCCGACTGTATTTGCTCCATTGTCGCTATTACTCCATCCAATATACATGTCTTCATAATATCCTCTATAGCTATCAAATGTGCCATCATGGAATTTTTCGTTTGTAAACGTGATTTGCTCATCATCTTTAAATTTATTTAACTTGTCAAGCATTTCACCAATGGATAAATTACCTGCGCTAGCTTTCCTAGCGTCGCTTACAGCTTTCATTAGTAAATCAAAGAACATATTCTCACCCCTTATAAAATAGTAATTTTATTAATAATCTCCATCGTTTAAGACTAATACGAGCTTCTTGTTTGTTTGGATTTCCTGTACATCCTGGAGCGTTAAATGTTTATTTTTATTAAGCAGCTTCCTATCCTCTAACTCCTTCTTAGCTTTGTTCAGTGCCTTCCTCTTTGTCTCGTCAATAACAACCATCTCACCACCAAGATAGTGCCCATTGAACTCTATTAGATAAACATTCATCTTAATTATCAACTCCTTATAAAATTGTACTTTTATCTAGATTTTTATATGTTTCACTAGGCAACAAACAGATCAGGATTATCATAAATATTACCAATAATTTTAGGTTTTAACATATTAATAAAAAGACTATCCAAAATACAATTCACTAAATTCTCATGATGATAAAAAACACATTTGAAAGATGCTTCATCATAGACAATTTTACTAATTACATTATCTTCTGTAACAAGAATATCTCCCTCAAATATTTCTTTTCCATTCACATCATTGAGTCCAGTGTATTCACTCATAGATTTCAATTCACACTCAATCGGATAGCCTTCTGTATATAATATGGCTTGTTGCTCAATACCCTTTTCTTTTAAGTATTCGTCAGTATAATCGACCTCAAACCATCCGTGGCCATAGTGCCAACTATTCGTCTCTATGCTGAACCCTTTAAATTTTGGCTGTCTCATTCATTTTCTCCTTTTTAATGCAGAGTTTATCAATTATTATCTCACACTGTTTATCTAGGTAAATCACGAGAAAATACTGATCCACGCTTAGGGGCTTCCACCTCTTCTGGTGCAATACCTTTCCCTACAACTTGTAATCTTCCCTCATCAAACCAACGACCATCTTGAATTTTTCCTTCTTTATCAACTGGCTGCTCTACGTAATATTGATTACAATTATGTAGATTTTCAATGACTGCTAAAACTTTACCTTGAAATTCTGACACTTTATCTTTTACTTCTGAACCTAATGGAATTGCAAAAATTTTCTCGTATGTATTTTCACCATAGACAGCATTTGTTGAGTCTAATATTTCAATTCGTGCCTCGTCAAAGTACTCTGTTAGTCTTGGAGAACCATCAGAAGATAACTCTTGTGGAGCTAAACCGTACTGGGCACAACCGAACAAGTGAGCATTTCGTGCAATGATTAGTCCTTGAAAGCCAGAAACCGTATCTTTCGCAATCACATTCATAGGATATTTAAAATTTGTTTGCATAATAATCTATCTCCCTTTAAATTAATTTTTAATTTATTTATTCTTTATATTGCTTATGGTCATCGTTTAACCATCTATGTATTCTCTCTAGTCTTCTCTCAGTAAAACCATTATGAAATTCATTCTCAGGCACATACCATTCCTCTAATGAATGTTGCCATTTTTTGCTATTACATGATTTACAAGATGGTACACAATTACTCAAATCATCATTCCCGTTATGATCCACATGCTCTTTATGAAAATCTGTTTTTATTTGCTTTTCGTTTCTTGTGATAAAGTGGTCATCTATACGCAGTCCACAATATGCACATTCATTATTGAAATAATCTTTACATGCAATCCATTCAGTTTCAGTTATATTGTGATTTCTATGTTGCTCGCTGTACTCTTTAAACTTGTCTTTATTTTCACGTTGATACTCTTTATAATAAATCTTTCTATGCAGAGTCAGTCTGGTTTTAGTTTCAGTGATTCTATAATTTCTTGTTTTCATGAATTTCTTTTGATATGCTAGTTTTTTCTCTTTATTCTCATTTTGCCATTTTCTTGTTCTGCTATTGGTACATTCTTTGCATTCTGGATTATAATAAATATAATCTCCACGTATTTTACTATTTTTCTTTTGTTGATAATAATCTGATAGTGGCTTATTTTCTTTACAGATAGAACACTGCTTACTTTCCATCATTCTCCTTTAGCACAACCTTCCTTTCTCAATAAATCTGTGTTTTTATCTTGTTTAGTTGTTGTATTTATTCCCAATAACTTCAATTGTATAGTCGGTCAATCTATACGAAGTGATATAAGGATTCTGGATTGCGAATGATCCATTTTTAAAAGTAATTATCCCTGTTCTCTTAACATGAGTGTCATCAACATAACAAACAACGTCACCTTCGTAAATTTTTTGATCTTTTATATCCTTTAATCCAATATATTGACCAACGCTCCTCACCATTACCCAATCGTCATCTGGTGCTCCATGCTCAATCATGTACCATGTGTCTGTATCTTTGTCATATTGAATAGCAGTGCCGTAAATCCAGCCCATTCCGTCATAACCGCGAAATTCAACCTTTCTCAATTCCTTCTCTCCTTTGTTGTTTTGGATTCAACTTTATAGCTTAAATCCAACAACTTCCTGTATTGTTTCCATACACTCTTTCATCTGCTTATTTTCTTCTATTAGCCTTTTTAATTTACTCTCAGCATAGCAAGCGACTGCAAATGGGTCAGCTACCATGTCTTCCATGCCGTGACTTTCCGCTTCCATATCTGACTCGTCAAACAAATCCCTAATATCAGCTAATTTTGCTACTAATCGATCATTCTCATTTTGAATTGTCTTATAGTCATAAATGAGCCAATCAAGTTCACCATTCATGTGTAACATCCTCTCTCAGTTAAAACTTGGTTTTTATTGTTTTTCTTCCACGGTAATGTAGTAATCAGATATATCTTCAAAGCTTACGATCTCTTTGGATAATTGTATTCCACAAAAAGGACAAAAACTAAAAGGTATTGTTTCACTAAAAGCATCAATGATTAATTTTTCTTCATTATTCTTATGAACTTCTTGACGGTAATCAACACCTACATATACTTTATCTTTATACTCGTATCCAAATAATCCAAATTCACAATAGTCTTCCGACCATTCTCCAGAAAAGCAAGGATCGAGAATTTCATCTAAATTGTTATCAGCAGAAAAGCTTCGAACGCTCCACTTAATTTTCTTACTCCTAAAGGAATTTATATTATCGCAGAATTCACACATATATTCTTCTCTCCTTTACTTTATTTTCAATATTCCTTTATCAATTAATTCATTTACTTTGCTAAGCAGCTTCTCCTGGATCTCTAAGTCCATCTCATTTTCAATTTCCAGTGGATCAAAGAAATTTTTAAATTTATAGTCACACATTCCTCCATAAGAACTACAATAAGCTCTAATTTTACCTTTATAGCTTTTTGCATCTTCATCGTATATGCCGATCCAATAGTCGTTATATGTTCCATACTCTCTATCTTTCCAATGCTTGACTGTGCTTTCAGTAATACACCAAGCACAAATGATGTTGTTTCTCCAAAACAATGGTTCAGAAATTTTAGTCCTGTCATTAATAATCAACTTAGATATGTTGGAAAATTTTAGATTATATTTGTTTTTTACCTTAGGTTTTCTCATTTGAATTCTCCTTCATTTAGTGACTTATATCAAATAGGTATTAACCTGAAAAATTCTCCTGATAGCCAGGATGTCATTCCCAGAGCATCTGATTGAGACTTGAATACATGTGCATCTTTATTGTCTTTATAAAACGTTTCTGGGTAAGCTGGGTCATTATCATATCCAAAATATTTTCCATCAACTTCCAAGATGCACTTGTCACCAATCCTACATAGATTTTTAATTGTTTTATCATTCAAGATTGTTCGATCCTCCTCTTATTATTTATCGTAGCGACCGGTAATGAATAGGCTCGGCTCAATAGTCTCTCCAAACTCTGTTTCAACGTGCATCTTAACTTCCTTTGCGTGCTCTGCACATTCTTCAGAAGTAAACTCACTGAATTCTAGAGAATCTTTTAGTCCATGTTCTGCTGACAATGGTATTCCCACGATTATAACTTCTCCATGACCACTTCTCACATAAGTTAGCAAACCTTCATTTTTCTCAAAGTAAAGGCGCTTATAGCACATGTCATACTTATCTTCATCGAGAAAATACATGTCAATTTCTACACCAATCATAATATAGCGTCTGTATCGATCTATCCCCACTATTTATTCCCTCCCGCTTCACAATAAAACGGCTCTTTTATGGCATTGTTTCTAAATCGAATTCTTGATTAACATACCAGGCTCGATGACGCTCAACTTCTTCAAATATATCTGGATCAATTACTCTCTTAGAATGTTCTGTAGGATGAACTCTAACCCCATATACAAATGCATCTTCTACTCTGCACCCTTCCTCTAACTCAATCATAGTAATTTTAAAATGACTTGATTCATAAGGATTAGAATAAACATCGCCCACTTTTAAAAACCAGCCGTCTGTCTTCAACTCTTGATAAGTTCTATATTTACTCATTTATTTACACCTACAGTCATAATAGCTGGATTAACTACACCTTCTCCATCATAGCCATATTCTCCGTTATGCCATTTCCTTAATTCCTCACCGTATTCCCAACAATGTGTAAGCACACTTACTGCTGCTCCATACATAAATCCTGTAATTCCTTCAGTGTCTGCTTCATGAGATAATTTTCCAGCTACATTTTTAACTTCATGTCCATTGTCCAATTCTTCTTCCATTAACTCTGCCCATTTTTCTGCATATCGGAAAACAGCTTGCCCATAACCATCTGTTTGTTTTGATTTCCATTCTTCATAAGCTTCAATATCTTTTATTTTCATTTGTATTTCCTCCTATTTATAGAAAAGGGGAAGCGAATACACCTCCCCCATTAAATTAGTTGTCCAAATCACTAAGTAACGCTTGCAACTCATCAACTGATTTATTTTGTAAGCTTTCGTCTTTCTTGGTTGATAAAATTTCTAAAATGCGCTGTTTCTGTTCTTTTTTCTCTTTTTCTTCTAATCTTGCTTTCTTTTCTTCTAGCTTAAGGCTAACAATATGCTTAACAATTTCAATCTTCATGTCTAGCTCTGTATCTTCTTTTGTCTTAGAATCGAGTAAGCTTTCTTCTTTCACTTGTTTTAACTCTGAATTTAAGGATTTAAATACTTGATCTAAATTTTCTACAGACAGATCATAAAGATCCTCTGTAGAAACCAACCCTTTGAACGGAAAACGGAATTTTCCTTTTGTAGCTACCTCAAATAAATTAGTGTTTGTCATATCAATTACTCCCCTTTTGTTTAATATATTATTTTAGTTCATTTAATAGAATTAAAACTTAACTCTTAATACTCGCTCTGTTGCCCCTTTAACCTTAACAATAAGCTCATTTCTACGTGTCGAACTGAAACCAAGACCACTAAGTTGTTCTGGACTGTCTGCAACTCTCATCTTTGATCCTAAAGCTTCAAACACTCTCTTATGCTTCATCAAATCCTCTTTTAAGAATTCATTATACATTCCATTAGGAGACTCTTCGCTCAAACAATCCTTCAGCATAAACATATAGTGACGATTTCCAATTCCATTCTGATCATCCCAATAATTTGGTGAATACATTAACACTGAAACAGGAACAAACTGGTTTGTTTTAAGGTTCCATACTTCTTTAGATGATACATTGGATGGCAACTTTTCTTTAATTGTGAACTCACTGCCATCAAAATTTACTTCAGCAACTTGGACTTTTTCTCCGTTTCTTAGCTCTTTGTTATATTCAAAAGTGTAAATTTGACCATCAAATTCAATCTCTGCTTTGAATCCACTTCTGCCACCACAGTGACTAAAATTGTGTACAAAGAATTGATATTTCCCTTGTTTCATTTTATCTTTATCAATCCAAGTAATATTTTCAACTGCTGCTTTACCTCTCACGGGATTAATAATATCAACATCCAGACGACCAGTAGTTTGGTAATTAGCTTTATTCCCATAATAAATTTCGTTTCCATATGGCTCAATACAGTGTGCATCAAAATCATTTGGATTATATTCATCATCATTCCATTGAATTGAGAATCTTAGCACTCCATCCACTTTACCACCAGCAGATTTCACATTTTCTTTCATAGAGCTATCTGTCATGTTACCTGAGTAAGCCCAACTAAAGTTATTATCCCATTTGAACATTGTTTTGCTATCTTTGTTCCCAGGTGCAATTAATGACACCATGTTACTTGAATGCTTATTTTCAAGTAAAACTTCCATTTCTTTTGCTGTAGGTAGCACATCCTCTACGAAGCTATCAATTGCAATTTCTTCAACTTTAGAGAATTGTTTGAGATTACATGATACTTCGCTTGCCATTTCTTCAAAAATATCCATACCGTCAATTCTTTTAGCAGAGTCTTTGTTAGAAAACAAAATGTTATTTACTGTAATATCATCTAAGGTTGCGTGTCTACGACTTAGTGAGTCCATGTAGCCTAACTTTTCAATTGTTTTCTTTGCTTCTTCGAGCATTTTCTTGGTGTAAATGGCCTTTGGTCTCTTATAGTTGGCAGGAGCCACAATCACTTCATATTTCTTAACTGCTAAATCTAAATCCATTCCTTCACTGATATTGATTAATAGTGTTCCAATACTGTGATTTCGAATTCTGCCAATTGCACCACCTGTTTGTACAGACTGTTCCCAAGCAAAGTTACTTTTCTCCTCTTCTGTTTGAAGCTTATCATACTTCTTCTTGTATTCATGAAAGGCAGTTAAAGCGCCTTTCCACTCTTCTCCTTTATATAGAGAGTTTTGAGAGATAAGTTCCAATACAGTAAGTAGACTATCCTCTGTAATTTCATCTAGTGAGCGTTTAAATACATTTCTTGTATCTCTGAAGACTCCTCTTGCTTCTGCTTCTGAGCTACTGCTTCGGTCAACAAACTTATTTGGCAACTCCAGGTAAAAATGCTCCCATATCATCACATCTTCATTGTCTGTTTGTTCAAAATTTCGATCTGTGCCAAGCTTCTTAAATTTGTTCACCCAAACATCTGATACAGCTTTAGATTTTACATAATTAGATAAAGCATCAACTACAGGTTGGAATGTCGTACTATTGGTTTCAAAATCCCAAATAGTTTTTATTTTATTTCCCTTAATAACTACTGCATTGCCGATGCTTTTGATAAATTGTCTACAGCAGCTACAATCGTATTCTCTTCTTTCTCTGTAAACTTTGTTGGTTCCGTCTGGAAAACTATCAAGATATAAGTCCCAGAGCTGTTCCTTATCTAAATCTACTTCAAATAGATGAGTTGCTTCTTCTGTCATTTGCTGAAAGTTTTCTTGTAATTTTTCTTTGAATTGTTTAAAGTTCATTTTATTTTCTCCTTTTCATTTTCGATTAATCTTATTATATTATATTAGTTCATTAATGTAAATACCTAAATTGAATATATTTATTTACTTTTAAATAAAAACTGACTTTTATATTGCTTCTTCCTTCTTCTTAACCTTCATTATAAACCGTTTATAAACTACACTTGAAAATTGTGGTGAATGCTCAACCCAAGAGGATCATTAAAGATAACAACATTTCTGGAATTCAAACTATCTAGAACATCTTCATCAGAAACATATATGCTTCCAGAATAATCCCTTCGCCTGTCTTTTTCTACCTTGAATATTGTTTCTGTAATTTTTATGAATTTTAAATCTGCTAACTCACTTATAATTCGTACACTAGCTTTAGATTCCATACTATATCTACTCCTCTTCATTAAAATCAGTCTATTGTTAAAAAATAATGAACGTGATCTCTCCAGTTATAATTTTCGTCATACTCTACCCCATTATAATAATGAGGAGGCACAAGCTTGGCGATTATCAAATCCATATAATCCCTGTTATTCTTTAGTGACTGATCAACATAAACTTCTTGATATCTATATCCCCTACAGTATTCACTGAACCATCTTGCTTGCATTGTTTTAGTTGGTGTTTTAACAAAATCCTTCTTTCTTATAAGTATCTCTTCATTAAGCGATTCAATTATTTCATTCAACTTTTCTTCTGCTTTAACTTGACTATCAGAATATATCATTATACTTCTATGTGCTGCATTTAGGCTCATTTATTTCACTTCCTTTTTAAATGAATTCTGTATTTTATTGTTTCATATGTTGAAATGTTCACTATTTGCTATACTGTTCCAGACGATATTTTAGATAATCCAGTCTCGTTTCAAAGCCCATTTGCTTGAGCTCATCGTCTATGTCTTTTTCGTTTTTATGTTCACTGTAGCAAACAAATTCTCCACACAATCTTACTTGATACTCACCGTCATTCATCTCTTCAAAATTGTATGTTAAGTCCAACTTCGCTCCCCTTTCTGTAATTCACTTTTCATTTACTTAACTATCTGTTTATGCCGTCAATATGAATACCCAATGTACTCAATACCATTCTAATTGTCTTTAGCTCTTTCTTGTAAATCCGACACATCGACTCATTATTATTCCTAATTGCCTCGTTCTTCTTGAATTCTGTTGTCTTGTATCTGTTTAGAAGCAGTCTTTCTCTACCACTCATTTATTAGTCTTCCTCTTCATTGTAAAAACCTAGTTCATTGTACAACTCATGTGCTGAATCAATATTTTCTCTTTTAGTCTCTATTCCATAAATTCCATAATCTCTCAATGCTTTGAGATAACCCTCAATTTGATGGCTTATTTTATCATGATAATAATCACCTTTTAAAATCACTTTCTTATCAACTAAATCGACCAAGGCCTTTTCTTCCTCATAGTGATCGTTTGTATAAATAATTAGTTCCATAAATTTTACTCTCCTTTATATTTTAGACTTAAATTTTATCTTATTTTATTTATTCAAAGGAATCTAAACTGGCTCACCATTTTCAATAATTATATTTAGATGAAATGGTACTTCATTGTGCCCCATAGTCATCACATGTCCAAATTTATTCATCAATGTCCATAGTTGAGTTGAATAATAGCCGTCTTCATCTAGTCTTAACTCAAAGTCTCCCAAGCCATCACCACCACGTTCTTTTATGAATTCATTTAGTTTTTCGTGTTGTTCTTTAAGGATTGAAATTCCAAAATCAGTTAGCTTCACTTTGACACCCATATTGGCATTAACTTTAAAGTCCATAGGTTTACTCCTTATGTTGTTTATGGTATTTAATTACTTAAAATCAGGACTATATTGTAATTTCTTCAACTATGTATTTCTTATAGTCTTCTTTTAACCATTTGTATATTTTATTTAATCTATCAAGCGAATAATATTCATAGTAATCATTGTCCTCTGTGTACCATTCTTCAAGTGCATATTTCCACTTTCTGCTGTTGCAACTTTTACAACTAGGAACGCAATTGCTTAAATCGTTAGCTCCTTCATGATCTACATGCTCTTTATGTAGTAAGTGACCTTGTGCTTTCTTAGCCTCTTCTTCAGTAATTCCGCAATATGCACACGAATTATCAAAATAAAGCTTGCAAGCATCCCACTCACGCTCTATAATATCGTGACTTTTATGAAGTTCCCTGTATTTATTATATTCTCTTATTTTGCCAGGATTGTTTCGCTGCCATAATTTAACCTTTCCCTTTTGTCTGAGTCTTTCATTTCTCTTGCGCTTTAGGGTTCTACTTTTTGGCTTATCTTCACACTTTTTTCTTAACTCTTTAAATCTCTCTGAGTTATTTTCTCTCCACTTAGTTGAACGTTTCTTAGTACACTCTTTACAATCTGGTCGATAGTAAATGTATTTTTCTCCATTTTGATTCACTTTCTGTTGAGAATAGTAATTGTCTAATGTTTTATTAACTCCACAGCTATTACACTTCTTGATTTTAAATCACCTCTCTTTATAAAATTATTACCAACACAATTTGCATTTTATTAACTTCTATCTGCCAATTCAGCTAAAATATCTCCATGACATGCTTTCGGCTTGCAAAAACAGCACAGTGTCTTTCCTTTTAGTTCATGTAAATCCTCTAATAAATGAGGCTGCGTCAAAATCCATCCACGATACTTCTCGACAGCTTCTTCTCTAGTCTTCACTTTAAACTGTGCCTGAGTATTCTCCATATGAGAAAACGGATTGCCCCATTTGCTTCCTCTTCCAATATAAACGTTATATGGAACATTATGATATTTATTTACTACTTTTGTTTTATCTTCAATTGCGACTCCACTGTCTAGTAAAAATCCCTTAAGATTAGACTTTATTTCTCTCATGTCTCCATACTTTCCTGCATCAAAAACAGGTATATCATAATTTTGTGCAATCCTAATCGCTTGTCCAGTCCCGCCTTGCCCTTTGCCATTCTTCGTCCAACATATAACGAATTTTGAAGGTGTTTTAAGATCAAATCCAAGCACTTGATGAGTATTTCTTGCTTGGAGTTTCTTTGCCCCATCAGATAATCGATCCCAATATGGATGAAACTTCTGTGCAATCTCAAACGCTTTAGTGTTTGATACAATCAAATTGGAGTCAGAGCCTTCAAAACTTCTCCAAGGTAAATAAATTTCTTTTTCACCATCGACACTATCACAGCCTACTTCAAAGGCTTTATCTGCACCATTTGCTCTACCTGATCTCAACACCAATCCCTTAAGAGATAAAAATGCTGCTATCCCTGAAAAATATTCTTGAGTCTCTTCTGGTGTTTCTCTAGATCCGATTCCTGCATAATATAGACTCATAGAAATAGTCCTTCCTTGTTGATCTCAATAAGTAATTCATTAATCTTATTGTAATCTGGAGTCTTTGGAAGCTCAGACTTTTCTACAGCGACTTTTAATTGATCATCATAGTGCTCTACAAGCGCAATTGCCTCATTGAAATCATACTTACCATTTCTACAATCAATCAAAAACTCTCTGTTTGGTCTATATGTGCTAAAATCACCAGTCTCTAAGATCTCGATTGCACTTGTAAGCAATCTAATTGCATGAGAGAAAAACTTTGAATCATATCCGTACTTCTCAAATAAATCTTGTCTACCAGTCCCATTAGATTTCTTGTTTTTTAGCTTTTGAATTTGCGAATAAGCATATCCTCCAAATTTGTTTTTAATTTGTTTAGATAAGAATAGATGCCGGTTATCAATTAAGATTTTTCCTAAGTCCTTGACCTTTAAATAATCTTCTTCTCTGACGAATAAAATCTCAATATTATTAGGAACCCCTTGCATAGCATCTTTTACAAATTTGTTAATGTGAATAATGTTTACATCAACATCATCCTTAGTGTTCTTGAAATTTTTTCCACCGCTAGTATTATATTCATTGAAAGAGTTTAAGCCTAAGTAGTAATCAATCGGTGGGATACACACGCCCTTATAATCTCTGTCTGATGTTTCTACATTTGTCCCGTATGCATAACTACCTGTAAGCGCTAAGATGATCGTTCTATCTTCTAGCCATTTTAAATTTGATTCATAAAGATTCATATTATCCTCCTAAAATTAACTATCAAGTAAGGTGGCAATTTTTAATTTTCATTCTTTAAATTTTCCTCTTTTTCAAAAAGCAAATTCTTTAGATATTCAATTTCCTTATTTTGCTCATAAATCCTATCCCTGTATTTTGTAATTGATTTATCATAGGTTGCTAAAACTGCTGATACCATCATAAACAGCATAAAACTCATAGACCATTTAAAGAAAAGACCTGTTCCTGTTGTCATAGATGTGTCGCCTATGCTGTCTAAGGGTAGTGACACTATAGATGACATAAACAAAGAGAGTATAAAACCAGCGCCTAAAAAAGACCAATCAAAATTTTCCTTAAATACTTTTATCACTTTTATCCCTCCATAAAATTTATGTTTTATCGTATAGTATATTCGAATTGCGTACTAATACTTTTCAGACCATTCACTTTTACACTCACCACAGCTAAAGGACAATTTTGTGTAATTTATTCTACCGCCCCAACCATCGCCTGTTGTTCCGTAAGCCATTCCATACTTCACATTATCGCTTTCGCAAGTACTACAAACAGCTTTAAATTTACCGTTTGTTTGTGCTTCAAGATTAACTTTCATAATTTTCACTCCTTCGCTTTTTGGTTCTATTGTCTATTTAGTCGAACTGCATCGTAACGTCTTATTTGCTCGTTTGTAAATCTATATCAGGAACAATGGATTCTGGTCTAAATAGCACTTTATAGCGAAATGGATCTTCGGTTTTTGCGTCAGTTTGTTCAACGAAATAGCTAACGTTATCACTTAAACCTAGGTAATGTCTTTTATATTGGTCGTCTCCCACTTTGCAAGTTACTTTTAATTGTTTATCGCTTGCGATGTCCAATGCACATAACCCTTCAACAGTCAGTAGGTACTTATCTGTTATACCATTAAAGAATACTATTCTCCTTTGCACCTCAAATGAGTCTGCCGACTTGCTAAGATTATTATTTACCGTATCTGCTTCTGTGCACCCTACCATAATAACTGCCATAATACTTACAAAAATTGCTACGAATATTTTTTTCATTTCTCTCTCCCTTTTTTTTGTGTGTATTCTTTTAAATAATTATTCCCTTTACAATGGGCTTAGTTAAATCAACTTCATATAAGTCTTCATCTTCTATATCCAAAGGACCCTCTCTCAAAAATCTATAGTACTTATGAGTGTATATTTTATACGGTTTAGGCAGTATTGTTTCTTTTCCAATCAAACCGTCATCTTCAAAATAAACTGGTAAATCTCCATGCTCTTTAAGTTGTTTTTGTAAATGCTCAATTAATTGTTTTAGATGTATCTGTTCATCCATTTTCGTCATCCCTTCTCACTGTTCTTAATGTTTATTCATTTATTGCGAACTGTAAATTACTTCATTTGTATCAGTGTAAATAATTTTTCCGTCTCCGTCTTCAACCCCAAAACCTGCTGCTTCTAGAAATTGGCGGAGCTCTTCATCAGTCATTTTATCAAATATATTCTTAATTCCTTTTCTATTGTTTTCCATTCTTAGCACCTTCAAGTCTTAGTTTGTTCGAACTGTGACATTACATTAAGAACTCACGAACCTCATAATATCCTTGATGTATAATTGAACCGACTTCTAAATTTTTATATGATTGTACAATTTCAATCACATTTAGCTTGGATATCGGGGTGCTGCCTAGACCCATTACACTGATCTTATTGGTGAATATTCCAACGATACCAACGCATTCATTATTATTTGACCCCTTACCAACTCTTACAACATCGCCTACACAGACGGGTACACCCTCAATATTTACACTACTTTCTGTTCCGATAATCCCTGCGAACTCAGATCCTCTTCTAACTAATACCAACATTTTTATTCTCCTTTCCATGTCGTGTTTTGTATCTTATGTGTCCTTAACGCATGTCTTCTCGTTGCTCTATATAACTCTTAAAGTATTTCCAGTTTTCATTCAATTCTTCAATATTATTTGAAATATATTTTTCTGCGATTTCTTCATCAATTAAACCTTCTGCTGAAGCTTGAAACATTACCTCAATTTTATGGACTGTCTCTAGGAAACTTTGAGCATAGTCTTTAGCATAATTTAAACGATATTGTGTTAATCCATGCTTTTCAGTCATTCTGACCCTCCAATCGGAAACCACCATCGATATAATTACCAGACCATTCTCTCCACTGTTCTTCTAAAAAATTTTCTAAATCTGTGTCATATTCGGGGTCGTAACCCAATTCGCCTAAAGTGAATTCTTCTTCCTGACAACATCCGGCAAGGCCAATTCGCAAAGTGAAATTAACTTTTTTATCCATCTGTCTGTCTCCTTCTCTAAATGTAGTTTTATCATTTAACAACTCTCTTATTCTCTCGTTTTCTCCGTTTTGGAGCATTTTTAATCCTAATTTTACGATAAAACAATCCTTTTATTGTCTAGTAATTCTAAACTCGCACATTTCATGGCCATACATATCGTGATGAACTACATAATCTCTAAATAATTCGTGTATATGAGACAGATTACCACTCCCGTAAAAATGATCATTTAAATAGCAATGATATTGATTCTCTCTGTACTTTTTTAAAGTGTCTCTGTCCACATCTATACCCATTTCTGAGAACCTTTTTATTTTTCCTTTATTCTTTCTACTCTCACTAAATTCTTCTTTTAATTTTTCTTTTGTCTTTAGAGGTTCCAATCTTATTCACTCTCCATAAGTTTCTGTTTCGATTATAATCTCATTGTCCAACTTATCTTCCTTTTTAATCCAGAATCCACTCATGTAAGGAAACTGTCTAGGAAAGACTCTGTACCAAGTCCCTCCCACGTATCTCCTATATGATTTTAGTTTACTTAAATAGAATTTTATATCACTAGCAATCCAATCTATAATGAAATACATTTTTGCACCTCTTGTGTCTTGTTGTATATTATTATAGTTAACTTAATTGGTTGTGTCAACATATATTTTCAATTAATCTTCTATATTAAAAATCTCTTCCTTAAGAGACATAAGTTCCATTAAAGTCTCTTTTCCTTTGTCGCTAGGAGAGTCTTTATAACCAAGTAAATTGTAGCGATCAAATAGGGTATAGACTCTTACGTAAGGCGCTAATCTTCTCCCAATTTTTAGTAGAAGATCAATGTTTCTCTGTTCCTCTAAGGTGTTTTCCTCTTTAAACTCTTTATCAAAAGCAAGTTGCACTTCTTCTATTCCCAAATTAAGTAGCATATTAATTTGATTTTGAGACAGGTTTCTACCTGATAATGCTACTGAAAAATTATTGTCAGGAAAATAGCTCTCGCATTGCATCACACTTTTCTCTGATTCAAATATAATAACTTTTTTTAATCGCCTAATCGTGTTCTGATTGTAATAAAGGCCGTATATTTGACTGTAGTTAGGGAAACGATAAGAGACTTTTTGTATAGTTAAAGGTAGATATTTATACCCTCGTTCTTCATCTTCCTTTCTCGTAGCTCTTCCCTTGAGTCCAATCAATTCTCCTTTGATGTTTCTATATGGAATAACAATCCTTTCATCTCTGTTGTAATACATGTTAGTCTCAAATTTATCCATAGCGTCCGGTGTAATATAATCTTCTGTAAATAGGTGGTGATAAACATTTTTGCTGAACACATCTAAGATCTTGTTGCTGAAAACGGGAGGCTCTATAAGTTCTACACTTTTCTTATTAAATCGGTTCATCCAAGCCAGTTCAGAACTTGTTTCTTTCTCTTTTGGTTCAGTGAAACCAAAGCCAAATCCAAAAGAGTTTCCAGATTTCTGAGCTACCCATTCAACTGCTGCTGAGAAAGGTAGCTCAATCCCTTTAGACTTATAATTTCTTATTACTAAATCATATACATCGAAATTGCAGGAACATTGAGTGAAACAGTGGAAAGATTTGGACTCTGTAAAATAATACAGTTTCATGTCTCCTCCACTGTGATTGTGGCAAATTGTATTGGATATTATTTGACCTTTACTATCACTTTCATCGATAATGTTTTCTGATCCAAGCTCATGGAGTAATTTGATTATGTCTTCATTAGACAAACTTTCTCTTAGTTTATCTTTATCATATCTCAACATACAATATCACCTAAAAACCAAATGTGTTTCTTTGCTCTTGCTCCGATTTTCCGAAGTCTGGTAGTGGATCTTCCACTAGGTCAGATTCTTCTTCAATATCTTCAAATTTAACAACTGTTGGCTTAATATTAGTCAGTATATTTCCTTTGTAATCAGTAACAAAACAATCATAGATTTTTAATGTACCAGTATCAAAGTGAACCCATATACGAATATTCTTAAACCGGTTTCCCCTATTTTTATAAATATTAATAGTATGTGTTGGTTCATAGGAAAAACTTTCTTCCACTCCAGCTTTGCGGATGGTATCTATAATATCTTCATCTTTTCTGTTTAACGGAAGCATAATTGCTCCAAGATCCATTTTATCCGCTAATGCTTTTGATCCTCTAATTGAGCTTTGGTCTAGATTGCCTTCTTCTTTATAATTTTCATTTAACTGAGTACCAGTAATTATAAAAACATCATACTTATTACACAAATCCTTTAAAGCAATCCCCATCCACAATAAGACTTGATCTTCACGAAGATTCTTTATTCCTTGTTGAGATAAACTCATTAGAAGCTTCAGAGACGTGTGAATATAGTCAAAACCAATAATAGTAACATCGTTTTCTGCTACGTGTTTTTCAATAATCGCCTCTACATCCTCAATATCGAAATCGTGTAGTTCTTCAAACCAGATTGACGAAGACTCTAATATTTCTGCTGCCTTATCTAGTCTCTCATTCTCTTCATCTGTTGTTACTCTGTCATGAATTTTACTCTCATCTATATCAGCTATGTATGCTAAAGTAGGAGTTTTACACTCTTCCTCATCTAACTCAGTTGTAATAAACAGTCCTTTACCCTTAGCGCCTGTATTTTCCCATTCGCCAGTTTTACTATTATAAACTGTAGGTATACATGTTTTTAGAGTGTTTCCTAAAATAAACCTGGACTTTCCACTCCCTGTTGACCCCGAAAAAAGATAAATTTTTCTGATTCGCAACCCTCTAGAAATAGTATTCAAGTAACCTGACAAAGAATTTAAGCCATAACTGGGGTTCTCTCTTTTTGACTTTAATATATTTCTAATGTTTTCAGACATGTGACCGCCTGAAGAACCCAAGCTATTTGCAAACAAGTTCTTTAGATTAATTACTTTTTTGTCTATAATCTTTAACATATCCTCAACACTCAAGTCATCAAATACCGACTGCTGCTTCTCAATTTCTTTTACGTCAAGCAAAGATTCATCATATATATCAGATATATCAATACCATAGCTTTTACAAGCTCTTAAAAAACTATGCTTCTTAATCCGATTATAATAATAATCAAAGTTATCTAATTCTCCAATTTTCTCAAGAGTTTCTAAATAATCTAGACCGCTATTTTCATTGTATATTCTATATTGATTAGGAAATTCACTTAAAGCTCCATCAATTGTAACAGGAGAAATTACTTCTACACCTTGCAATGATAAATTGTACATTACACCAAAAATAATTTTATGTATCTTTTCTGGAAAGTCATCAATCGATAAATTATACTCTTTTCTTTTAAAAAGAGTTGGGTTTTTCATTAGTCCTGCAAATACGTGTAATATAGCTTTTTTGTCTTGTAGCATGTTTTCACTCAAATCATATTCCTCCAATATCAATCATTTTTTTCTTTCTTGGTTTAGGAGGTAATGTATAAACAATTTCCTCTTTGTTGTCATAACTAATCTTTGAATTTCCATTTTGTATGTTCGCCAAGTTTATGTAATAGTTTCTTGCTTCGTTGTAAAAATACTCAACTATCCCAATGCCTGCCCCTTTCATAACAGGCTCTTCCTTTATGTCATGAAAATATCTCAATGTAAGTTCAATGCCTTTTAATGTGTAGTTTCTAGGAGGATCTGTAAACTCTTTAATTTGTTTGAATATATAACCATTTGGAACAGGAATTTCATATAGTTCACATATATAATCAATTAATTCGTGCCTATCTTGAGCCTGTTTGTCATGCTGCTCATAACATAATTTGTGATAGTGCCTTCCGTTATGAGAGACATATGGCTCAGTATTGCGATCTAAGGTTTTATCGCATTTAGGACATTTAACGGCACGCATTTTACGTTGATTGGAAATAACGATCACCTACTTTTTTATCTTCTATAAAACAACCCCATGTACTTCTGGAGTATACGGGGTTGTATTTTTGTTTTTATGTATTAGATTAGTTTATTTAATTGATCTTACTTCAAATTGTTTTCTGCAAATTCTTGAACATCCATCAAAAGCAAAGAAAGCAATTCTACTTGTGCTGGCTTAGCATCTGCAACTTTTTTGCCTTTACCAAGATGTTTCTCAACCATTTCAAGAAGATCATCTAAATAACCTGCTTCGGCTAATTTGGTTCCAATTCCATTAACTTCATCAAGAATTGAGTCAAAATCTAACTTTTCAGAAGCATATGTTTTGGATTGCTCTTCATAAGAAACTGCCTTAACTCCTTCTGCTTTTTCTTGTCTCTCGATTCCTTCAGCAATTACTTTTTCTAGATTCTCGGCAGTGAACTCTTCAATGTAAGTATCCATGTAATCAAAGCGAGAACGAGCAAAGAATTGATCTGTCTCAGCAAACCAAGCAGAGGATTTAACAACATTACCATCTTCATCTACACCATTGCTTGATAAGTAGACAACAACATCAGAGTTATCAATGATCGGTTTAATTGAGCGCTTGTCTCCTTTAGGAATATTCTTACCTTCTTTTGTAGTCTCTACGTGAGAAATAAAGATTAGTGTAAAACCTGAGCCCAATAGTTTGTCAATCTCACCCCAATACTCGGTTTCATATTCCTTCCATAAGCCATAGCCATCATTGCCCTCTCCGATTGTTTCTACTCCAAATTTACGACATAAGAAATCCTGACAATATAAAGCACTTGTATAAACCTCATCAAAAATAATAGTTTGGTATAACTCTTTTGCTTTATCTAGTGTTTTAGGGTCAGTTAATTGCTTATTAATTTTCTTAAAGTCTCTCCAGCTATTGATCGGTAGGAATGGAATTCCACTGATAGCTCTGATACCTTTTTCAACGTTTATACCCTCGGTTTCCCGATATTTGCATAGGGACTAGACTATCTCTTCATCCAAATTGGATGTCCAGCACTTCGACTTGCAACTCATCTTCAAGTCTACTTCCACAAGGGATTAGTCGTTACACCTTCCTAGAAATACAGGCTTGGCACGGTATTGTCAATAGGATTTCTCCCTTAGAGTTTTACCGTTAGCAGCTATAGCCACACCCCTGAGTAATAGGGTTCACTGGATTATCCTTTCACTATTACTAGCGAAGGGGGCAAGATTTTACCCAAGATAAAACGGACGCTCCATTCTCGTTGCTTGTTTCGTTTTTCCTAGAGAGTTAGATCCTACTAAGGTGATTACTTTGCCTTCTAGTCCTTTTGCCACTACTGAAACCTGTGGTTTAAAAATGTCTAATACCGTCATATGTATCATTCTCCTTTTATTCTCTTATACTTTTTTTATTTAAGGGCTACTCATGCTACACACTTTCACCCTAATATGTTATTATTTTACTTAGTTATGTATTTACTTAATTAAAATAAGCTTTTTACGTCAACTGGAATATCTTTCTTTTCTCCAGGTTTTTTAACAGGTGAGCTTCCGCTACCAAAGCTGTTGCGCTGTTGTTTTTCTTTTTCTTGATCTCTGTTTTTTAATTGCTCCAAGTATACTTCACGTTGTTGCATAGCTTCTTTAATTAATTCTAGATCAAACACTTTTACATCATCTTCATCGTATGGAGGAGTTCCACCAGATACAGAATGCTCATCAACGTAAGAATATGTAATTTCCTCCTTGGCAGACCCGAATCCCACCTCAATTAATTTCTTGTGTGGTTTGCGAATATTTACAATATCACCAAAGATTCGCACAGTTGATCCTTTTTCATACTCATCTATTACAAAGTCTTTTCCATGCTCCTTAACTACGAAGCTATAAGGAATGACTTTTCCACCATATTCAGGAATCAACAGGTCTACAAGAGCACGCTCTGTCTCATCTCCTTCAGCATTAAACTCTGGGGCAACTTTATTTACCACGCCTTCTACATCAAATTCGGCTTTAGGAGTTGGATCTTCGTCTTCTTTTAGACGATTTACAAATCTACCACTTACTTGTTGATACTGTCTTAGTTTTCCGTCTGGTGCATAGAACTCATTTAAGCTTAAACTCCCATTTACTCGAATAACAGAAGCTGTTACATCTTCGCCTTTTTCAGCTGCCTTTGCTACATCTGCTTGAGAAATATACTCATTATTTACAGTTTCCAATGCTTTATATTGCTTGTTTTCAGCTCCTGCTTTAGTAAGCTTATTAGCAAAGAACCGAATTTTATGTACTTCATTTTCTCCTGTTCGGACGCTAATGTCTCCTGTCATTGCTTCATTTTTTGTTCCATCTGCTTTAGTAAAGGTTTTTGGTTCCAGGTTCTTCTCAACCAATGTACCAACGATTATTACCTTGTTTTCTGCTTGACGTAAAACCTTTTTTTCTTCTGTCATAATTAAAATGCATCTCCTTTTATTCTTTTGAAGTTTTGTTTTTTAGATTCTCATTTCGAATCTATTAATATTATATGTATTTATTTCATTAAA
>RWZE01000080.1_pt1 | contig 26185 bp, 39 predicted proteins | sample 2187721 | NCBI WGS metagenome assembly RWZE01 (sample SAMN10531867, study PRJNA481165) | viral metagenome | isolation source: viral particles purified by filtration and ultracentrifugation from about... | host: Nasonia giraulti 16.2 | place: USA:Tennessee | collected 2011-04-01
AGGGGCGCTTGATCTTGGACGAGCAGCCGATATCACTTCCGACACAATGCAGGCATTCGGAATCTCCGCAGACAAAGCTACACATGTCGCTGACGTTTTCGCGTATTCGCAAGCTAACGCGAATACCAACGTTGAACAAATGGGAGAGGCGATGAAATACCTAGCGCCAGTTGCTAACGCTCTCGGATGGAAACTTGAAGAATCCGCTGCAGGGATGATGGCGGTAGCTGACGCTGGTATCAAAGGAAGTATGGGAGGTCAGGCTTTCGCGACTTCGTTAGCGCGATTAGCAAAACCAACAACAGCTATGCTAGACGAAATGGATCGGCTGAATATGAACTTCTTCACGGCTGGTGGACAGTTAAAAACGCTTCCCGACGTGCTACTTGAAATTGAAGCGGCTACAGAAGGGATGACGAAGGCTCAAACATCGTCAACACTTTCGACATTATTCGGTGCGCAAGCGTACAAACACTGGGCAGTCTTACTTGAGCGAGGATCGGACGAGTTACAGCGTATGACTACCGAGCTAGAAAATGCGGAAGGCTCGGCGGCAAAAATGGCGGAAACGATGATGGACAACTTAGGCGGAGACTGGGAGCTACTTAAATCCGGTCTAGCCGAAGCTGCTTATTCGATCTACGAGCGATTTCAGCCCGCGATGCGCGCAGGAGTACAGACGATGATCGATTTCGTCGCCAAAATCCCCGCGGCTGTAGACGCAATAGCGAAGTTTGCGAGTCCTTTTCTTCCACTAATCAAGACCCTCGCAAAAGTGGCGGGCATAGTAGCGACGTTTATTACGGGTGCTTTCGGAATTAGCATCATATCGTCGGTACTCGCCTACCTCGGATCAACTCTTGGACTAGTTATCGGAGGAGTTACGGCGCTAGGACTTGGGTTCGAGGCGGTATATAAACATAGCGATAGATTTCGGGGAGCAATCGGGAAAGTGATCGGAGTATTTCGTAGTTTATTCGAACTATCAAGAGGGCGATATGCTAACGCAACATCCATTTTAATAGCCGCAGGAGTCGATGAAAAGAATGTCGTTAGAATCGTAGAGTTCGGTAAGAAGGTGAAAGCTGGTTTCGATAAGATTACCGGATTTATTAGCGGATTTTACAAGGCTATTACGGGACAGAGTGGCAGTGGCGAGGATTTATTAGCAGCGGGATTTACGATGGAGCAAGTCATCGAAATTCAAGATACGATCAACTCCATCAAAGATACAATAAGCGAATTCGTTGATACGGTAAAAACGAAATGGGAGGAACTTCAACCGACCATCGAACGCGCAAAGCAAATGTTCATAGAAGCGAAAGATGTTATTTCAGATGCATTCGGAGGTGAATCGTTTTCTTTTGATACCTTAGCAGGTGCACTAGAAACAACGTTAGATTTTGTGGGATTACTAATTTCCAACGTCACTAATAAGATTAGCCTCTTTACTAAAGCTTCTGAAATTATGTGGTCAGTCGTCGGTCCAATCTTCGAATTATTGTCAGAGTTAATCGGAATTGTTCACGATGTTTTATACGAATTATGGAAAACGGTCGCTTCACCTTTCGCAGAATATATGGGAAGTTATTTTAGTGATTCTGTTGGAAGCGGGGTTTCTATTCTTGATGCGTTGGCAGGTGCGGCGCAATGGGTAGGCGACAAGATTTCATGGGCTACGGATAAGTTACGGGACTTTCGCGAGACGATCAGTAACATAGAAATGCCCGGGTGGGTAACATCTTTTGGAGGCGGGGTAGCGAAGGGGCTAAGTGCCTTAGTCGGCGGAAGTGGAGTCCTTAGAGGAAACGGACACTATCACGGACTAGACTCCGTTCCCTACGACGGATATATGGCGCGACTTCACAAAGGTGAGGCGGTTCTTACCGCACAAGAAAATAAAGAACGGCAGCAAGGCGACGGTGGCGGTATTAGCGTTAGTGTGACGGGCAATACCTTCCACGTCCGACAAGAGAGCGACATTGACGAAATAGCACGGAGACTAGCAATAGAAATAATACGAGCACAGGAGGCGGGCGTATAATGGCGATCGAATTTTGGCTTACGTTTAATAACGGGGAGGAGAAATTGCGCCTGCCCGTCAATCCTCCGACTATAAGCATTGAGTCTGACCACGGTTTCGAGGACGTACAAGTATCGCAATTAGGCGAATATACGGTGATTGGAGATCGGATGCTGAAAGGCTTTACGTTCTCTTCTTTATTTCCGCGACACTACCATCCGTCGTATTGCGAGTACGGTGGATTTCCTTTGCCGAAGGAGTTTATACAAACGCTCGAAAGGTGGCGGGAAACAAAGCGTCCTATGCGTCTGATCGTGGCGGGTACTTGGATTAATATCGCAGTAACGATGCGAAACCTTAACTATGACGTCGAGCGTGCGGCGAGTGGCGGGGACATTTATTACGACGTCTACTTTAAGGAATATCGCTTTGTGAAGGTCGGAAAGGTCGAACAATCTCCTAACAAAGCGAAAGTAAGCGCATCTAGTTCGCGGGATAATTCCAAGAAGCAAGCTACGACCTACACGGTTAAGAAAGGTGATTCTCTTTGGAAGATTGCGCAAAACGAAATGAACGGCGGAACTAATTGGAGAAAGCTTTACGAAGCTAATAAGGCGGTCATCGGTAAAAATCCCGACGCAATCAAGCCGGGGCAGAAGTTGAGGATACCGACATGACTACGTTATCTACGCCAACTTACGCGGGACATTGCGATATTAAGATCGTACACAACAACGGGTACGGAGTTCATGATATTACGAAACTAGTAGAATCAGTCGCATGGTCAGGCGATGTAAAGCAGGCTTACCGAGCATTAGACGTTAGCTTAATTAATACTACTTACGACAAAGATACACGCCTTGTCGGAATTCGTTTAGGCGGGGAAGTCCGATTCTATAACTATGGCGTCGAGCTATTCCGCGGGAGAGTGTTCGCTGACGACATAGATAACGTCGGACGGCACAGCTTTACCGCTTATGACTCAAACGTATACCTCGTCAAAAATACGGATGCTCGTAAATTTACGAAAGTAACGGCAACTGCGATTATCAAACGACTGTGCGCTGATTTTGGAATTCCGACAGGGACGATTGAAGATACGGGGTATGTCATCCCGAAAATGTATTTTAAAGAAGGCGATACGCTTTGGGATATGATGATTTCCGCACTTACAGAGACGGAAAAGAAGGCGGGCAAGCGTTTCTTTATTACGAATAACCTCGGCAAGTTAGAAGTCCGTAGGCGGTCAAAACAAGTGTCGCAATGGATTATCGAAAATGGCGTTAACTTACTCGACGCATCATATTCGAGATCAATCGAGGACCTTCGGACGCAGGTTAAAGTCGTCGGTGGCGATGATAAAAAGGAGTTTACCGCAACGGAGCGTGATGCTGATCTCATGAAGGAGTTCGGAAAGATTCAGCATTTCGAGCGAATGAGCGGTAAGGATGTTACTAGTTCGCAAGTACGCCAAAAAGCAAAGGAATTACTGAAACAACTCGGTACGATAAACGATACCGGCGTTATAAATGCCCACGGTATCGATACTGTAATTTCTACAACGTCTGTCTACGTTAAAGAGGAAATGACGCGAATGGTCGGGGGATATTACGTAGCGAGCGATAGCCACGTATTTAAAGGTGGAAAACATTCGATGAGCCTTACGCTATCCGCTACTGATGATTTACCACGATTAGAGTACGAGCATAAGGAAGATAAAGAAGAGAAGAAGAAGAAGAAAAAGAAGGGGGCGAAGAAAAAGAAATGAGCGTGACATCTAATAGAGTCGAGGGTAGCGGCGCATCTATGTTAAAGCAGGCGATAAGCATAGCGGGCGCATCGACAGGGTTAATGATGAGCGTCGGAACAGTTACATCGTCGCCCCCTTCGGTCGTTATCGAGGTAGAAGAACTTGGTTACCCGTTAGAAAGGGACGACTTTCTGATTTCCGAACACATTCGATCTTCGTTAACTTCGGGCGATCGCGTACTTGTACTTGTTGGCGATCAGGAACATGTCGTAATTTGCAGGGTGGTGAGACTGTAATGGCGCTATACCCGCAACAAGACGAAGAAGTTCGCTTTGTCGAATTAACCGAGGAAGAGACTCGTCAGCCCTCGCTTACTTACCGACTTGACTACGAAAGAGGGCGAATTGGCGGACTAATAGACGGGGAACAAGCGATAAGACAGTACATTCGGAAGGCGTTAGATACAGCGCGCTTCCGTTTTTTAATTTACGACGATCAGTACGGAAGTGAACTCGATGATCTGATCGGAAGCGAAGTAACGGACGATTATTTGGAATCGGAAATACCAAGGATAATCACGGACGCATTGATCTACGACGACCGAATCGCAGACGTAAGTGAATTCGAATTTGAACGAAAGAAGGGCGATCTTTATGTGACGTTCTTGGTCGAAACGGTCGACGGATTATCTATCGAAGAGGAGGTGACGGTGTAGTGGCAAGATTTGAAGGCGAAACGTTCGAAGTAATTAGACAGCGGATGCTCGATGGAATATCCGACGATATAGACAAACGGCAAGGTTCGGTCGCATTCGACTTGGGCGCATCCCCGACAGCCGCGGAAATGGCGCAAGCATATATCGCGTTGGATAACGTATTGACATTCGGATTTGCGGGCGAGGATATGCCTAGCGAATATGTCGAATTACGGACGAGAGAGTTAGGCGTTTATCGTAAGCCTTCCGTTAAATCTAAAGGACGATTAACGTTTATAGGTGACGATGACGTAGAGATCGAAGTGGGTTCGCGCGTGCGAACAAGTGGTGTAAATCCCATATATTTCGTGACTACGGAATTAGGGACGATTGAACACGGGACGATCTCGGTTAGCGCAGAAGCCGAAGTGGGTGGTGCCGCTGGCAATGTCGGAATTGGCGAGATAGATACGGTATTAGGCGATCTAGTCGGAGTGGTCGAGGTTACAAACGAGGTAGATTTCGAGGGCGGAGTTGACACGGAATCGGACGAGGCATTACTTACTCGTTACTTCGACAAGGCTCAAAAGCCTGTAACGTCAGGCAACGTCTATCATTACGAACAGTGGGCGAAAGAGGTTGCAGGTGTCGGGGACGTGAAGGTATATCCGCTATGGGACGGACCTTTGACGGTTAAGGTCGTACTTATTGACGAAGAAAAGACAACGCCGTCACAGTCGATTATAGACGCCGCTTACGAGTACATCGAAAGCCAGCGACCGATTGGAGCAGATGTGACTGTCGTTGGTGCGCAAGAGGTTCCGATAACCGTTAGTGCATCTTTAACCCTCGCAAGTGGGGCGGATATAGAATCGGTAAAGGCGGACATTGAACGAGGAGTTACGGAGTATCTTGCGTCATTGGCGTTTAACGATTCGCTTATCCGATATACTCGTATCGCTTCGATCTTGCTCGATATACCTCGTATCATAGACTACGAGGATTTGACGGTTAATGGTGGCGCCGAGAATATCGAAGTTACTGACGAACAAGTTGCCGTATTAGGCGAGGTGACTGTGGATGCCGTATAAGGATCGGAGCCTATTCGATTACGTGCCGAGTGGTTACCGTGAACTACGAGAATCTAACGAGATATTATCCGCAGAACAAGCGGAGTTCGACCGCCTGTACGCAAGCATTTACGATGTGCTCGATCAGTATTTCGTGGATAAAGCTACGTGGGGTCTTGCGTATTGGGAACGAGTAGTAGGTGTCGAGACAGACGAAAGTAAGCCGATAAGTGAACGTCGATCGGTAATCAAGGCGAAATTGCGGGGAGCGGGCGTCGTTAATGCCGAGCTAATAAAGAATGTTGCGGAATCTTGGTACGGTGGGGAGACGGAAGTTCGAGAGGAGAATAGCGAGTACAGGATCGTCGTTAAGTTCGTTTCTTCCCTCGGGATCCCTTCGAATATGGCGGACGTGGAGCGTGCGTTAAGGGAGATTATCCCTGCGCACTTGGACATCGGATTCGAGTTCTCGTATCTATTAATCCGAGATATTCACGAGGTCAAAACGCTATCGGAAATGGATGAGATACCGCTTAGTCACTTTGCGGGAGGATAATGCGATAAGGAGGCGATATAGTGGCAGAAAATACAGATAGATTCGGATTATTAAAGAAAGACCCCGTAGCGGAAGGCACGGATACGTTTAATATAAAGACGATGCTCAACGATAACTGGGATAAACTCGATGGAGCCGCTAAGAAAACGGAATTGGACGATGCAGTCGTTGATGTGAAGAACTACACCGACACCGCTATCGAAGAAGCAATCGGGGGTATAGACGTAGAAGTCCCCGTCACCTCAGTCAACGGTAAAGAAGGCGATGTTAACCTGACGGCTGAGGACGTGGGGGCGGAGACACCGCAGGGAGCGCAACAGAAAGTCGACATTCTCGCTGGCGAAGGTAACACGAAAACCGTTAAGGAAATCGACGATTCTCTCGCCACACTCTCGACAGAAACCGCAAACGAGTTCCTACGCCAAGCAACGGAGATCAACCGCCTAACCCGAACTATTACTTCCCGCGATCGAGAGATAGCCTATCTCAAGCTTATGCAAGATGCAGAGGATAGGTTAGAGGATAGAAGAGGAACCGTATTCGCAGAGGACATGAACGGCAACCGCATCGGAATGACGCTAGACGAAATTAATAGCCATAACATAGCGATTCGGGACGGTAAGCTGATACTAGTTTCCGAGACAGAAGTTGAACACGATGTGCAGGATGCTACTGTCGTGAATGAAGCGTATAGTACGGAGGGTAACGGTGGGCGGAAGTTGGTAAGGTTGGAGAATGGGTGGTTGGTTGCGGGGGTGTGGGATGGTTCGAGTAAGCAAATAAAATTCTACGCAACCGAGGATAACGACCAGGCATGGTCTCAACTTTGTTATATTTCACAGGCGTCGCTTGGAGGGTTCTCCTTAGTAAGTAAAGCGACTATGGTATATATTGTATCAACCGCAACGAGCGCTACTGTCAGCTATTTTTTTAAATTTGATGCAGTAACAGTTACTAATACTTCGTTAACTGTTACTGCAATTGATAGCGGACAATCAACCTTTGGTGACTGCTCCCTCGCCATCAACCGCGAAGGAACCGAACTACACGCCGCATGGTCATCGAAAAACTCGACGTATCCCGACTCCTTCAACATCCGCTATGCCAAAGGGATAATTAATTCTGACGGTAGCGTGACGTGGGGTGCGGTGGGGCAGGTGACAAAGTACAATGATGGAGATGTGAGATCCCCTAGTTTAATAGTTAGACATGATGGAATCCCTGTTATTTTAATGGAGGCCAGAAATTCGTATATACATTTTAACTATAGGGTTGACGGCTCTTGGTTAACGTTAAATCAAGGCAGAGGAGGAATTGTTTATAGCGGCGGAACCTACGCCCAATCCTCCCCCTCCGCTATATTCGTACCGCCTGAAATTAACGGCTTACCGCAAGGTCGGATATGGGTGACGTGGTTAGGTAGGGATTCAAGTATGCCAACCAGTCCAAACGTTAGAGTGTCTTATTCAGATGATGGAGGGGTAACTTGGTCTTCTGCGGAAAAATTGACTAACAATGACGTAAATAAATCAAGTCCATCCATAACTTTTGATAAAAATAACAAAGGTTATATTGTTTATCAAAATTATCTTCCTGTATCAATGTTAGTGTACGATAATTCTGAATGGTCACAACCCGAGAATATTATAAGCGGCGATGCTCAAAATGGTAAAGGAGTTTCAACTTTGATAGATTTCTCGATCGGGATGCATACTCCGTTATTTATTTTTGGGGACTCCGTCAATAGCAAAGTTTCTTTTTATGGTAAATGGACGGAAATCGAAGAAACGCCCGAACTCACCGCCACCGCAGTCTACGACCTGCCTTCTACAGATTACGTAGGTGCATTCGTGCAAAAAATGGGTAACTTGAATATCGAAGCGTACATCAACGACCAGCTAATGGATGACGACGGACTCGAAAACGACGAGTATATGTTTACGAAAGCCTTAGACTCGGAAGTGCCCGTTAAACTTCGGCTAGAGTTGTCTAGGGACGATACTAGCGATGGAGAAAACGATTGTGTGACACGCATATTGGGAGGGATTGCATAATGCGTACAATTAAAATTAAAACTCCCGAAGAAAAGAAAATCGAGGAATTAGAAAAAGAAAAAACGATACTACAATTAGCCTTAGCAGAAACCATTGAAAAACAAGAAACGGATAAAATCAACAATCAGGTTGCATTAGCCGAATTACTGGAAACTTTAATTATAAAAGGAGTGTTGTAAAATGGTTATTTTGTATGCAGATTTAGTAGAGTTAGGTTTACGAGTTTTGGAAAACCCGAGTGAAGGTGAGATTGCAGTTCCTGCATTTTTGAGAGAGGATGTGCGAAAAGAACTTATTAAGCGTGGAGTAATTGAGGCTGTTTAATACGCATTCGAACCACAATGTACGGAAAAGAAACGCTGAATAGGCGTTATTTTTTATGCCAAAATCGAAAGGAGGGTCCGCATGAATCAGCAACCTTTAGCTCTATCAAACGCAATCCAATGGCACGAAGAAGGATATACAGGAAAAGGCGTGACAATCGTCATCATCGACACTGACGGAAAGCCACGCAATCATATGAGCGACTACTACGTCGATTTATTCGGAGATCAGACGGACAGCGGGCACGGTGCAAATGTCGGATATGTCGCTCACTTATTTTCTCCCGGCGCACGAATCATCTTTTTGGATAAACGGCATCGCGACAGGAATTACGAATGGTTAGCGCAAAATAAAGGCGGAATTGACTTAATCAATATTAGCCAAGCAGGACAAGCGGGTCTTCCTACGCCCGAATATGAGCGATATAAAGGCTTAGGAATCCCCGTTATATGTGCGAGTGGAAACGACGGGTACGACGATCACATCAGCTATCCTGCTCGTTATGAATGGTCTATAGCGATCGGAGCCTATCACTGGCGTGACAAAGGAGCATACGCAAATAATGTTGGCGGATATTCCAATGGTGGTAAGATGCTAGATGCGGTTGCTCCTGCTGAGTTTTACATGTTGGACGACGATGATCGGGTGTGGCTCGTAGACGGCACTAGTTACGCCGCTCCTGCAATGACCGGAATGCTCGCTCTCTACGCGCAATGGCGAAAAGAAAGCGGCTTGCCGAAACTTACGTCGGAAGATGCTCGTAAATTTATCCACGATAACTGCAAAGATTTATACGAAGAAGGTCACGACTACCGTAGCGGTCATGGTCTTTTTATTTTGCCCGATATAACAAAAATGGAAGTGAGTAACTTCCCGAAGCCAAAGGAGGAAGATAAAGTGAGCGAACCCATTGAGTTTAAGGACATCGACGGACATTGGGCAAAAGCGGCTATCGAAAATGTAGCGGCAGAAGGTTTGATGGTCGGTAGATCGAAGGATACTTTTGCGCCCAATGAGCCGATTACACGTGCGGAAATGGCTGCAATTTTATCAAGACTAACGCGGTAAAGGAGGATGGTTAATGGACGGACATGAATTTTTAACTTACTTTTTAACGCAAGGACCTTTCGCCGTCCTTTTCGTATGGATGCTTATACACACGCAAAAACGCAACAAGGAGCGCGAGGATCAACTTTACGACACGCTTAACGAATTTGCGAAAAGGTACGATATTGTCATCGAAAAGTTAGACGATATAAAAGGGCGGTTGCCCGAAAGATAAGGAGAATAACGTATGTTTGAAATATATGACGTAGCTATAATTCCGCTAATACTGGCGCTAGTTGAATTGTTCAAGCGCGGTGGCGTGCCCGTCAAATACTCGCCGTTTATTGCAGTAGTATTCGGATTATTATTCGGAATGTTTTATCTCGATGTCCCCGTTAAGGAGAGCGTTCTAGTCGGCTTAATGATCGGACTATCCGCAAGTGGTTTATATAGCGGAGCGAAAAACCTGCTCGATAAAGAGGGGGATAAGCATTGACGTTAAATATCCGCCAACAACTCGTATCTAGCCGCACACAAACGTCAGCAGGCGTCAACGCGCGCAAGTACATTACGATTCACGAAACAGCGAATACCGGACGCGGAGCCGACGCGCAAGCGCACGCCAAGTTACAATCTAACGGAAATAGCCGTTCAGCTTCGTGGCATTGGCAAGTAGACGATAAAGAGGCGATTCAATCCTTTCCGCATACTGTCCGTTGCTGGCACGCGGGAAACACGAAAGGAAACTCCGAAACTATCGGCGTAGAGATATGCGTAAACTCGGACGGAGATTATACGAAGGCAGTCGCCAATGCCACTGAATTAGTCGCCAAGATAATGAAAGACGAAGGTATTCCGCTCGCTAACGTCGTCCAACATAATTATTGGAGCGGGAAGAACTGTCCGACTAACCTGCGGAGCGGAGCGAAAGGCATTAATTGGGCGGAGTTTAAGCGAATGGTTGAGCGTAAAAGTAAGGGGGGTAATCGCGTGGATGCTAATATTAAATACGAAGGTAAGGCGGTAAAAGGCTTTATCGAGGATGGGCGTACGTATGTCCAAGTGCGTGATCTTGCGGATGTAGTCGGGTTAAAGATCGCCTACGATGCGAAAAGCAAGACGGTTACCTTGCGGAAATGACGGACAAAGGCGGAGGATTTCGCGTCCTCCGCTACTTAAATAGTCGCTTTAATACCGAGAATATGTCGAAGGTAGTCCGCCGATAAACTTTGTTATACATATACTTCTTCGGATTTCTCAACCATCCGTAACCCTTCGGCATCTTTATCCCGGCTCGGTGAACTATTTGCCGCTTTATACTGGTACGTGCGCTTATACGTCCTTTTAAGCTTGGTTTACGAGGTCCGAATTTCATCACTATCAACTCCTTAATTCTCCGAATTTATTCTTACGTATTCCTCAATCCAACTTCTTATTAGCGCGGATGCGTTAACATGATTCTCCTTACAGATGTCATCGAACTTAGTCTTTAAATCCTCGTCTATACGCACTATGACATTTTTTGTTTTATTCCCCATTACCAACACCTACAATTATCTTCTTATTACTAATTCCATTATACACCATTTGTATATACATGTAAATACAACTATTTTAATAAAGGTAATAAATCACTATTCGTCGAATAACCCGTAGAGGTGATCGCATTGATTCGGAATAACTTAAAACACATACGCCATTCCTACGAAATGAATCAGACGGAGTTTGCCCGCTTTCTCGGAATATCCCCGTCCCAATATAATCGCTACGAAACGGGTCAACGCCAGCCTACGCTAGAAGTCGCCCTCCGAATTAGCACGAAATTATCCCGCCCCGTTAACGATATTTTTTATATTTCGGACGAGCCAAGTGCCACCGAGTAAATATTTTTGCCTACGTAGTCATATCCCGTCGGGAAGCGTCATAGGAATGTACCAAAGCGATTACCGAAGAGGTATTCCAAACGAAGTTCCAACGATATATTCTTATCGTAATTCTTCGCAAGAATCGCAATTGGAACGTTCCTTATGGCGTATCGGCGGGCTTTTCGTCTGTCCGATGATGTTCCAATCGCAGGGAACTATACTACGTATACGGAGGTGGCGCAATGTTGTTCGAGATAGCTTCGTCAGCCGTTGTTGGTGGCTTAATCGGATACTCGTATCTTGCGAGCAGTGGTTCGACAAACGAAGGCAAACGGATCATACGAATATGCGAAAACGCAGGCTTGTCCGTCAAGGGCGAATCAATGCGCCTATTGCGAAGATCGCGGCGAGAATGGGGCGTTGAATATGCGTATCGCATCCCGCTAGGTAAATCTCTCGCGGATTATGAGGCGCGTTTAGAAGCGATTAGAGACGGTTTAAATGCGAAGGGTACGTTTGATATGCGGAAGGTCATAGAAGCGCTAAAACGCCGTGATAAATTGCTTCTAGCTAGGTCTATTCGCGGAGAAAAGACGAAGAAGGACGTAGAGTTAGACTATGACGGAGTGCTTCGCGTAAGAGTGTACGAAAAGGGGATTCCCGAACGATTCGAATTTACCGAAGAGTTGTTCGAAAGGCTATCTGGCTGGCAGGTGCCTGTCGGAGTTACCCGTGATAAATTAGTTCGCCACGACTTCGATAAGCACGCACACTTAATCGTCGCAGGCATGACGGATTACGGTAAGTCGGTATTTCTTAAAAACGTCATCACAACGCTTGTTAAGCGCAAGCCTGACGACTCTCATTTGTATCTGATCGATTTAAAAGGCGGTCTTGCGTTTAACCGCTTCGCAAAGCTATCGCAGGTAAACGGATTAGCAAAAGACCCTTCGGAAGCCTTTGAATTGCTAACGGAAGTCCAGTCGAAAATGAACGACCGCATCGAATATCTACTTCGTAATGGATACGAGGATATTAAAGAAGCGGGCGACAGTAGGCGCTATTTCGTGGTAATCGACGAAGCGGCGGATATTAGCGGAGATAAGGCGTGTCAGGCGATTATTAAGGACATCGCAAGGCGTGGGAGGGGCGCAGGCTTCCGCCTAATCTACGCTACACAGTATCCAACGAACGAAACGTTAAGTCCGCAAGTAAGGCAGAATTGTTCGGCGCGTCTATGCTTTCGATTGAATACGGAGGTTGCGAGTAGAGCGGTAATAGACGAAGGTGGAGCGGAGAAGTTGCCGCTTATAAAGGGGCGGGCGATCTACTCTACAGATCGTAAAGAGGTCGTGCAAACGCCACTTATCGAAAATACCTTTATCGACGAAGTTATTAAGCCACACATTAATATAAGACCCCGGAGGGAGCGAGCAAATCATGCGATTAGCAAGCGTGGAGAAACAGCGTCGTCACGAGGAAATCCTCTTGTCATTGAAGAGATTGGGCTTTCTTAGCAGGTCGCAAATTCAGCGATTGCACCGTCTCGGCGGAGTTCGTAATGCTAACCGCATCTTATCCGACTTATCTCCGTATCTACACTCGACTCGCCTTCACGAAAATGTATACTATCTTAACGCGGAAGGCAGGCGTAGAGTAGGCGCAAATAAGGCGCTCAAGAAGACGTATCAAATCGAACATCATGTAATGCGAAACTCTTTATATCTTGCGCTAGGATGTCCGGCTGATTGGCGGGCGGAAGTAAAGCTATCGGTCAAGAACGAGGCTTCCGTCGTGTGTGACGCTTTATATAAGAAAGAAGACGTCTATTATGTCGTTGAGATCGACAACACGCAACGAATGTCCGAGAACGCGAATAAGATCGCAAGGTACCGCCGATTAGTCGATATTAAGGCGTTTGGACATCCGCCTGTCTTTATTTGGCTTACCATATCGGAATACCGCCGGAAGCAACTAGCGAAAATGTGCGAAGGTTTAAACGTCCATATATACACAGTCGCGGATTTAAAATAGCGGGGAGGCGTCTATAATGGCGAAGATAAAAACGGTTGGGACGATCGGCGACTTTATTAGGAGTGAGGCGAGGGGTAGTCGTGCGGAAAAGGACTACAAGACGGCAGGCGTAGCGTTAGGTATCGTAGGGGTGTCGGGAGTGTGCGTGATATTAGGAGATGCTTCGATAGCTTCCGCGAATATGGTCGACGGATTTGTGGCGGAGAAGGTCGTGAGGTCGTTCGACCCACTGGTCGAGTTAGTGCGCGCTTTATCGTACCCGATCGGATTGGTGATGATGTTAGGCGGAGGGCTGTTCGTGATGATTGGAAATAGCGATAGAGGTTTCGGAATGATTCAAAAGGCGGGACTCGGTTATATCCTTATACAGATGCTTCCGATTATGATGGATTTGCTCGTCGAGATTGCGTCAGCGATGTAATTGCGTTAATATTAAGGAAATTATAGGTAAAGGGGCGTTAACATGGAGGAGGAAAAAGGTACTAAAAAGCCGTACTATAAGCAGTGGTGGTTTATTGTTATTGCCGTCATCGGCGGTCTTTATATCGCTAACGATGCAACATTGTCGTTAGCCTTCGGAATACTGTCCTTTTCGGGCGGCTTAATCACACTCATTATATTTACTGTAGATAAGCGTCCTAAAAAGATTCCGCTAATTTTTACAAGCGTAGGGACCGCTGTCCTTGCGTTAATTATATTCACGCCTCCTCTATCGGACAATTCGCCCGTAATTAGCAAAGACGCCGTAGGGGAAGCAGCGAAAGCTTTGTCAGAATCAGAAGCGGAGGAAATACCTGAGCCTAATTTTGATGGGATATACGAAGAAGGCGGCGGCATTATTTTAAACATTTCACCTAATGAGTCTAAAGGATGGGAACTCACTTACGTTGTTTTATCGGATAAGTGGTACGATTCGGGTGAATATGAAAAAGAGCAGTTTGTTGAAGTTGTCGGATCTGTCGTAAAGGATAGCATCTATGAAAGTGGCGCAGTCGAACAAGACAGAGTGATTCACGTCCACTTCGTCGATGAGAACAGAAAGCGACTGGCTTCCGAGAAAGCCCTCGGAGGTTATAAAATAAAATAGTAATAATTCCCGCCCTCGGTCGATTATGATCGGGGGTTATTTTTCCGCAAAAGAAAATCAGCGCGTCTTACCGTATATCTTGACGCTATCCGCCCCTATACGATATAATTTCTGTATACGAAGTAAGGAACGTTGATAATACGCTGACTTACCGCTTTGACTTATCGAAAAAATAAATGGTCGCGCTGGCAGTGCGAAGGTCAGGGGTTCGATCCCCCTTGGCTCCATCTTCGGTAAAAACCGCGTAGTAACAACGTTTACATTGCGGTGACTTAATCGGTGACTTACACGTGGCGCGACGGTTCAGAATATTTCAGCGCGTAGCCCGCCTCCTTACTTCGTAAATAACTTACGATTGGGAGGTGTTTTTATTTTGTCTAAGCGAAAGGGGAGACAGACTAAACAAGTTCGTAAGTCGCTCAATAACCTCGATTCTCTAATCGAAAAGGTATGTAGAATTAAGCAAGCGGAAGGTCGTTCCCCCCGAACGATACGAGATTACCGCAACAGGTATGAACTTCTTGGCGGATTCTTGGACGTACATAGTATTCCACGTGAATTTAGCGTGCTTGACGTTGACTTGATTCGTGAGTTTATTTCGTATCTACTAAACGATCACGTTAAGTTTGAAGAACACTCGTACAAGCTCGAAAAGTACAAGACACAGGGGCTGTCATCTCGTACTGTTCATGATTGCGTAAAATCGTTACGATCCTCATTCCGAATACTCGAATTAGAGGGCGATGTAAGTCATAACCCGTTCGAATATATCGACAACGTTAAATATACTGACGCGGATATTGATATATTAAACGAGGATGAACTTCGCGCGATATTAGCTGCGCCTGACCGCAGGAGGTTTGCAGATTTTCGTGACTACGTATTAATGATGTTTTTGCTCGACAGCCTTGCTCGGATTAGTGAGGCTTGCTCGATTAAGGTCTCCGACATTGATTTTGGAAATAGAACGGCGATTGTTCGTGCGTCTGTTGCAAAGAGCCGGCGGATGCGAATTCTTCCACTGCAAAAAAGGACGGCGACACTGCTTAAGGAATTACTTAGCGAAAACGAAGAATTCGAATCAAATTACGTTTTCTTGTCGAATTACGGAGATCCGTTGCACCCGAATAACTTTCGGAAACAATTAAGGAAATACGCAGAACAGGCGAAGATTAAGAAGGCAGTATATCCGCATTTGTTCCGACACACAGGCGCGACATTAGCGCTCGAGAACGGAATGGACATCCGCCACTTGCAATTGATATTAGGACACTCGGACTTACGTATGACAGAAAGGTATACGCATCTTTCCAGTAGGGCACTTACGAAGCAACACGAGGATTACTCGGCTTTGAATTCCGTTTTAGGAAAACTTAATAAGGATCGGAAAGTTATCCGAAACCATTAATGACTCGAGGAGAGATGCTTCGGGTCTTTTTTTTATTTATTTTCGCAAAATACTCCGAACTTCCGTTTTCATTTCGATATTAGTAGTAGGAGGTCCAAAAAATTTTAAAGAAAAAGTGTGCGGATTTTTCTTTCTTTGTATAGAAGAAGGTAGACGACGTAAAACAATTTAGCTAAAACTCCATACTTAGCTTTTAAAAACGATATTTCAAGTGAAGGGGGAAATAAAAATATAATTTGTTAAATATGTCCCACTTTTTAAGATTAACTGTGGGTATATAAGTGAGAGCATCAAAAAAGTTTTACTGCTAATTGTCCCAAAATGTCCCTTGATCGTATCCTACATGAGTAGATAGTCAAAATAATTTACGATTTATGGTGCAGTTTTTCGTCCGACTGTATCCTACATAAATAGAAGGGCGGAAAAATAAAAAAGTTGAACCACTTTTGAAATTTAAGTGGGCATATAAGAGTAAGGAGAGGATTTAAAAAAGTCCGCAAAAATGTTTTACGATTTATGTCCCAAAATCAATCAGGTTTTTGGTTACTAGAGTAAGCAGTCAAAAAACTTTGAGGTTTATGGTGCAATTTTCAACTTCATTTTGGTTACTAGAGTAGAAGTGCAAATTTCATCTTAATTTATTTTCGTATTAAATGTGCGGAAATAAAAATGTTCGGTAAGTATTAGTAGCAGCAAAGAAGAGGTGATCGTATTTGTCCGAAAGTAATCTAATCAGCGTAGAATCCCAAACGGAGCACTCGCTAACTGGCGGCAAATCAGAAACGCGCATCTTCGTCAAAATGTACGTCGATGCCGTGAAATTCGGGCTAATCGCAAATATGGGCGCTGAAAATTGGCAGACTCTTTGCGTTATTGCGTCATTTATGAACGAGCAGGGCGAATGTTATCCATCGCAAGATCAGATCGCCAAGGCGTTAGGCGTCCGAAGGGAGTCGGCGAACAGACGAATTAAAAGACTCGCTGATTATCGTTGGCAGGGGCGAAAACTTATCGAGACCACACGAAGCAGGACAGAAATTGGCACGTGGGAGAATACGCGATATACTGTATTGCCGATCAGTCAATTGCGAATATTCGAAGCAGAGCCGGAGGATTTGGGCGGAGAGGAGTCGACTACGTGACGGTCATCCATGTGCGGACGCAGCTCACAAGGCTAGACATCACACTAACAAGAACCATCTTTTAACGAGAGCCATTAATAACTAGATAAAACATACCGACTCGACACTTACGTGTCTCATCGGACGATATTAAATCAAAAGATAATTCGCTAGAACAAAGACCTTCCGAATATAAGAGATAGGAAAAGGGCGAAGGCAATGGATATAGAATCGGACAAGTTCTTTATCAAAAGAAAAATTAAAATAAAAAGAAAAGGTGGCGGTGCTCCCCCGCTTCATCTTATAGGAGGTAATCGGATGACGACGGAGTTAAGTAAAGGCGGAGATACATCGCATGTGCTATCAACCGACATAAACATAATCACCGCAGAAATCAACGCATATCGGCGCGTGGCAGGCGAGGCTATATTCGAAATAGGTCGGCGGTTGAAGCACGTAAAGGAGAACGATTTGGCGCACGGGGAGTTCGGAAAGTGGTTGAAATCGATCGACATAGATAGAACACTTGCGACAAGGCTTATGAAGATAGCAGAAGAGTTCTCGGAATCAAAATATGCGACGTCGCATAATATCGGAATCGAAGCGCTCTACCAAATAGCGACCCTTCCGCCCGAACAGCGAGAAGTCGAACACATAACATCAAAAGGTGAAACAAAGACTCCCGATGAAATGACGGTTAAGGAATTGCGGGAATTAAAGAAATCGCTGAAAGAGTTACAGAGTAAAGCGGATTCCGCCGAGAGAAAGGCGGACGTTGAGCGTAGCGTAAGGGAACACCTCGAGGAGCGAGTCGATGAGTTATCGGAACGCGAGCAACAGGCGAAGCAGGAGGCGCAGGAAGTCCGTGAAGAACTCGAACGCGCCAAAGAGGCGAATCCCTTTTCGGAACAACCTTACGGGGTTAAACTCGGACTATTAATTCACGACGCTATAGAAAAGCTGTCCGAATGGCAGAAGGAATACTCGTGGATGATCGACGATAAGACGGAATTTCAGAAGATGGTCGAAGGAAATCCGAATCTAGCCCGTGAGTTTAATCGGATTGATAAGTTTTGGGACGAGCTGTCCGCCGCCTTTCATGGGGTGAGAAATAAAGGAGTCAGCACGGAAAGGACCCTCACACCATCGGCGGTTATTGACGTCGAATTTACGGAAGTTATCTAAATTTTATATAAAATAAACTATATTGGAGGAGATTAATATGATGAACAGATTATTTGGACGAGGAGAAGATTTAGAAGGGGCGGTAATGGCGCTCTCGGAGCGTGTCGACATGCAGAATAAGAACATTATCTCGGTAAATACGAACGTTGTCGAAATGGGTGGGGTTGTCGAGAGATTGCGAGACTATCTCGAGGTGATGGAGGTAAGGCAGTACAAGCAGTTTGAAAGTCTATTAGATGTACATGTAAAAGAGGTCGATAAGGCGGTAACAGGAGTGATAGAGGCGGTTAAGTCGGAAATACAAGCGCTACCAAACGCTACAGAAGTTGTTAAAGCAATCGACACACGGTCGAAAGAGGAGCGTAAGTTACGTAATTTCCGTGTCGCAAAATCAAAGCTAGACCCGGTCACTGCTAAATACCTTGTTAACGATTTGCCACTAGTTACTACACGAAAAGATGTAAAAACTCCACAATTGACTCCGCAAGGACAGATAGTATATAACGCAATCTCAAAGTTTATTGTGGATGTGGCGAAGGTTAGCGGTAAAAACAAAGAGAGCTTCACTAGTTCTCGAATGTATAGTCGATTCTTCAAACAGTTTGGGATAAAGAGGTATGAACGTGAGGATGTTCTAAAAACAGATGGGAAAAACATGCGAACGTTACTTGCTACGATAATGCTTAAAGGACATATCGTTCAGTATGTGAATTTTCTAATGGGCGTACTAGAGAAGGAAAAAGAAAGTGCAAAGGAGTGACTCACGAATGACAAACGAAAAAGTGACGTTACCACGCGAAGTGGCGGACGCAATCGAAGAAATGCGAGGAAAAGGCACGTCTAATTTCGGAGTCCTAAGAAGGGCATATGGCGCAATATCTATCGAGCCTGATCTAACGTTAAAGAAATGGGCGTTCGACGGAGAGGGCGACGGAACACCTGACGAACTCATGCGCGCCCTAGTCAACGGATACGAGGTCGAGAAGTCGCCGGAAGATCGCGTGCGAGAGTATTACAAAGCTTGTGAGCCGATAACTCATACGAATTATACGAATGTTGGACGTAGAGATGGAATCGTTACTACGCTCGACCTACTCGGAATCACAATCGAAGGAGTGAACGCTTAATGTTTCGCAAATGGCTCGTACGATTTCAGCAAGCAAATTGCGCTCATTATTATCATAACGTCCGAGAGGGCGAAGCCTGTGATATGTACGGTTGTTACGATGTCGTGACGCTATATTGCCATAAGTGCGATTACGAAAAAACTGTACGCGAGGGAGTCGCGAAGAAAACGCTACGAGCGCAGAAAATAAAAACGCAGTGGAATAGGAGTGAACGATAAATGGCGCTAGAAATTTATATACCGAAGGACAATCCGCAATACCGACTCACATCGGACTCACTATGCTTCATCGTCGAAAGTAAGCACACGGTCGACCCTACGAAGTCGCCGAATTGGAAGGAGCGCGAGGCGAAGGGAGCCGACCCAACGCCACGGGAAGAGTGGCGCGATCCGAAATATTATCCAACGTTAGAGCAAGCGCTAGAATCGTTGCCTAATCGGAAGGCACGGGATAGCGACGCGACAACCTTATCGGAGTTTCTTGACGAGATACGCGATTTTCGACGGCAAATTAGCGACGCTATGGGCGGGGAATACTAATATACTCGACGGGCGCTATCGTTGCGAGAATCAAGCGTTAGGATGGTTAAAACTATACGTAAGCGAAAGGGTGGCGGTAAGTATGGTTAGAGAGCGGTTGGGACAGATAAAAAGGAATTGGGATTACGGGCGACATGTGAACGCAGTTGATATGGAATGGCTCATCGAACAAGCAGAACGATTGCATGGCACTGAACACAAATACGGATACAAAGACATGCACAGGATATGTAATTCAGATTATGCGGATTTAAAAGATAAAAACAAACGATTGCGTGAACGTTTAAAACTTATAAAGCAAAGATCATCGTGCATTATGGCGGTTAGTCACGCAACTAAAGCATTGGAGGGAGATCATGAGAGAGATTAAGTTTAGACAGTTCGTATGGAATGAGGATGACGGGCAAAGCGCGGGTGTGCTGTTAAGTTGGGAGGAATTATTGCAAGAAAAAGATGAATCTGTATCAGTTATTTTTAAAAATACATTTTCTAACGCTAGTCCTTTAATGCAATACACAGGCTTAACCGATAAAAACGGTCGTAAGATTTATGAGAGAGATGTATTAAAAAGACGTGTCCACGTGGTGATGTACGGGACTGACTTAAACGAATGGGTGGATGAAATTGTCGAAGTTGAGTGGCGAGAAGATTATGCAGGGTTCTTTGTTGGCGAGCGACCATTGTATGCTGAGGTAGGCGCTACAATAGACCGTTCGACATTATGCAGTTGCACTCAGTTTGAGATTATTGGGAATGTGTTCGAAAATCCAGAGTTATTGGAGGTGAACGAAAAATGAAACAACTAACATCGGAAGAACTCGAAGCAATTCGCAAGCGAGCGGAAGCGGCTACGGAAGGTCCGTGGAGAATTGGGAGGAAATCTCCGAATGGATTAAATAATATCGGAACGATGGGCGGACTATTGACGGCACAAACGCTTATTGAAGAAGACGCAACCTTCATCGCACACGCTCGCGAAGATACTCCGAAGCTACTTGCGGAAATTGAGCGGTTACAGACAGAGAATGATCTTTACGAAATGGCAGTCGAAGAAGATCAACGGGTAAAAGAGCGGTATGTATCGGAGATTGGGCGCTATCGTGACGCAATAAATACCGCACTTAATCGGATAGAGGAAGTTGACTTCAAACGGGGCGAGCCCTTGTATACCGCTTACTACGTATTATTGGAGTCATTCGCTAATGACGAAGGCGAACCACCGTCGGACATGAGTAGATCAGGCGTATCTATTAGCGATTTCAAAACGGTAAGGATAGGGGGAGGCAATTGCGAATGATTAAAACATTATTTGAGCGATTAACTTGTCGACACAATTGGCGAAAGACATATGACGGATCATATATCCCGTCTCAGTTTGCTTGCGATAAATGCGGGAAGGCGGAGAATGTGTGGTATCACGATGAGGGTTCGTGGCGAATAAGAAGGCAATTGAAGGGAGATACGTTTGAATGACTTCACGCAATAAACTACCGCCAGCCCGCGACTGGCAAGCGAGGGACATATCGGACTGGAATTGCACGACTTTCACGGAGTACCTAAAGGACAAGCACCGCCAACTATTCGGAATCGAGTACGCACCATTCAACGGCACATGGCGGACGGAGCAAGGAATGCTCGGCAAGATTATCGGAACGAAGGCGAAGGCTGGTACGCATGACAAGGCGGTAATCAAGCGATTTATAGACGAAACATTTGAATCGTATAAGCCTACGCCTCAGTTCCCCGGAACCAACTTCGGCTTTATGTACTCGTATCGCAAATATGAATTACAGCGGATTGAGGCGGAGGAGTTGCGTAGGGAATCGACAAAGGTGGAAGTGGCGAATCAGCCCTCAGCCGAGGAATTGGCGGATTGGCTTTAATTATCGGAATTATTGTCGGCATCATCGTTATCGGAGTTGTTGCGACAGAACTAAGCGCGAATAGGCACGACGATTTTCATTGGCACTAAAAATAAAAAATAAAGGGAGCGGATAATATGAATGAAAATTTGACGATACAAGCGCTTGAATTACTTGACGAGGCGATCGAAAAAAGAATCGAGGAGGTGCGTCGCAAAGCATACGCAGAAGGTTTCGAAGCAGGTCGCGTGTTTGAGCGGAAACCTTTCGTATCCCCTAAAGAAGAGGCGCAGGAAAGGAGAGATCGCATCGTAGAGCGGGCGAAGAAATGTGTCGAGGAATTAAAGAACGGAATTAAATATTATGCGGTTTATAAAAATAAGGCGAATGTCAAGGCGAAGTGGCATTTAGGCGCTAACCACGCGTCATGTAATGTTGAATTTGTCGTCAATAAGAAAAAACGCATTGTAGTAGCCTTGATGAAGGGAGTAAGTACAAAACAACTATATAGTAAAGGAACCGCAATATGCGCATCTAACGATTGCTTTAACGTACACATCGGCAAGGCTATTGCGCTTCGCAGAGCACTAGGACTCGAGGTGCCTGACGAATATTTGAATGCGCCACAGCCGACGGAAGTGCGAGTGGAAGATGTCGTAGAAGTAAAACTAAACGACGGCGGAATCGAAATAAAACCAGTCTTATCGCTACGTAAAAGCAGGCTTAATGTCGCATTACCTGGGCGATTAATCGAATACCCCGCCAAGTACGTTAGAATAATCGACGACTCACGCGACGAGGTGGGCGGATGAGAGAAGGATGGTACGTTAATAGTTCGCTCAATCTGTACGAATGTTATTCGACGGAGGGAAAGCGGATAGCGACGATGGAGGCGAGATATTGGGCGCGCGCCAGCTCCATGTGGAAGCTGAAACTAGAAGGCGAAATATAGGAGGTGATCGTATTTGACGGATAAGACACGGACGAACGAAACTCGCTGTCTACTCGCTTCACCGTGCAAACTAGCGGGAGGTCCGTCCTGCAACGACTACTGTCCGCCGTATATACAGATACACGGACACAATGGCAAAGGCGGAAGAGTAGGCGCGGCAGGGCTTCCCGCGGAATACCGTTTGCTCACGCTTGATAACTCACCAGCACGCGAGGGGCAAGCGGAAGTCTATCGGACATTAACGAAGTATGTGGCGACATTCGAGCGACAATTTGACGAGGAGGGCGGGTCAAGTGCAAGCTCACGGTCAGTCAAGTCGCTATATCTATGGAGCGAATCGCCCGGCACGGGCAAGACAACGACCGCTTCGGCTTTACTCAACGAATGGATTCGGACGCACTATATAGGCGCAGTCAAGCGAGGACAGCAACCGTTACAGCAACCCACCTATTTCCTCGATGTAAACGCATGGCAGGAGTTATATACAGGGTTTACTCGATCAAACATTCCGCAAGCCATCGCCGAGGAAAATAGCCGCCCATATTATCGACAGCTAGAACTAGCCAAAACGACGCCTTTCGTAGTGCTTGACGATATAGGTGTGCGATCAGCGAGCGACGGATTTAGGGGCGACTTGCATACCGTGATTAACCACCGATGTGCGAACGGATTGCCGACGGTGTATACGAGTAACTTACCGATAAAGGAAATGGCGGACGTATTCGACGCTAGACTGTACGATAGGATGCGCGACCAGTGTGCGGATTTACATTTCGTAGGTGAATCGAAAAGGGGGCGGAGGTAATGAGCCGAGTGTATACGACTAGCGAAGTTCTTCCGATGATATGGAGCGGAGGTGCTCACGCAGAATGCCGAGAAACTGGCGATATATTGCAACGAGAGGGAGATCGAGTTGTTTACGGACCGGCAAACGTAGTTATGAGTGCGGACTTTATGCGTAAATATTGGCGAATAGTTGGCGGGGCATATGTGCGGAGAGCGGGCGGTAGATGTCCGCGATGTGGGTCGGATGTTAGGGTAGAGACGGATATGTGCGAAGTGTGCGCGATGCCGTTAGGGGAAAAGGAATTGCAGGTTAATTAGAGATACGCATTGGACACAAAATGTGCAATAAATAGGGAGGAATTATGGTTGTTGAAATATGACAAAAAAATGTGTATTAGGAGGGGTTGAAGTGGGAATGGACTTCGTCAGTTTTATGGATGCTATGGATGCTTCTAAAGAAGGTAAGGAAGTTAGGTTTTATGATGAAGATGGTTACTTTACTACGGTTTTTGACTATAACTATCCGATAAATGAAAACGGAATAGAATTGAACTCATTTAAGGATTTGGTAGAAGGTAACTGGTTGATATTAGAGGACTAACAGTATATTCCGACCATTAAATTTAAGAAATCGCTAACGCAGAAAGGAGGAACGCGGTGCAATACGCAACTTTACTACTATCGAAGATAATCGATAACAACGATCCAAAGGCGCTCGCCCGTTTTAATATATCGGAACGGGACATGCCTACGGAAGCTGAACGCAAGGCTTATCGCTTCATTTACGACTATTCGCAAGCCAATCGCGGACAAGCGCCGTCCTACGCTACTGTCGTTGCCGAAGTAGAGGGATTCGATTATATACCCGAAGTGACGGACAGCTACGAATATTTAGCCCGGCAGATAAAGTCGCACTCCGCAAAGATGGCGGTCGGGGAGTGGTTTAGCCGAGACGATAAAAAGACCAGCGAATTTGATCGCAGGTATCGCGAGATGGATGGCGCGAGTTTCCTCGAATGGATCACGGAGCAAGCGGGGGAAATCAAGCGACAAACGGACTTGCGCGAAAAGGTAGGGACGGACGTTAAAAGAGACGGACAATCGTTTATCGATGAGTATTTTGATAGAAAAGAGGGCAAGTCGTTCAAACTATGGAAATCTAAATTTCCAAGTATGAACGATAATATCGGTGGATATTTTAGCGGAAATATGTATACGTGGTACGGGCGATCGGGTCGAGGTAAGTCCGTGTTTACGATGGAGGAAATTATTGAATCAGCATTTCAAGGTGCTAACGTTCTCGTATGGGCAATGGAAATGTCGAAATTCGAATGGATGGCGAGAGCATATTCAACTATTAGCGCTAGAGTGAGTGGGACTACTGAAACCATTGACGGCGTAGATTACGAGGTCGGATTCGAGAATAAAGCGCTATTAACCGGAAAGCTAGATGAAGGATACGAGGAAGGTTTGCGAGTGTTTGTCGATAAGTTAGCAAACGGTGAGATATTCGATGGGAATATAACGCTAAGAGCTGCGGATGATAGCGACTTTACTTCAAGGGGCATTAGGCAGTTAGAAGCTGACATCATCGAAACAAAGGCTGACGTCGTGCTTATTGATCCGATTTACTTGATGGATTTCGAGAGTAACACGTCAAAGACTGCCGGTGGGGACGTTGCTAATACCTCTAAGAAGATTCGAAGGTTAGCAGGAACGTATAATGCAAGCATACATGTCGTTACTCAAGCGGAGGAAGTTAATGACGACACGGATGGCGAAGGGATTCGAGAGTTAAGAGCTCCTAAAAGGGCAGAAATAAAGAAAACGAAATCAGTGCTTGAGGACGCGGTGAACACTTTCGGGATTGATTCGATAAACGGAGAAGGACTCATTGAAATAGGAAAAGGCAGAAACGGTGGTGAAGGAAAGCAAATCAATGTCCTGTACCTTCCTAACTTTGGAATAGTGAGAGAAATGCCTACAGGGGAAGGATTAGCAAATCAATTCACGGAGGTTTTTTAATGAAGGAGATACAACTTACGAGAGGCAAGTACGCAAAGATAGACAAAGAAGATTTCGATAAAGTCTCAAAATATTCTTGGCACTTCAACAAAAATGGATATGCCATTAGGAACGTTAGAAGCGAGGGGAGGAACGGCGGAGAATACATGCATAGATTTATAATGGGTCTTAAACGAGGTGATAAGAGGTATGTAGATCATGCGAATGGGGACGGATTAGATAACAGAAAAAACAATTTACGAATATGCACTAAGACGCAGAACCAACAAAATCAAAAGCCTCGACACACAAAAGTAAGCAAGTATAAAGGAGTGGGTTTTTACAAGCGAGATCAAAAATGGAGAGCGCGTATTATAGTAAATAAAAAAGATATGGAGTTGGGTAAGTTCGGAACTGAAAAAGAAGCAGCCAAGGCGTATGACGAGGCGGCAATTAAATATCACGGAGAATTCGCGTGGCTTAATAAAGATAACTTTGATGACTTGGAATAGGAGGTTGAACTCATGTCGGAAATAAAAATCCGCGACCAAACGCTAGACATCGACATAGAGTCGGAACTTCGTGAGTTTGAATGGGAGCAGTGTCGCTGGACCCCCGATAAATTACTCGCCGCCTCTCCTCGCTTCTAACGTTCCTAATGGCATATCCATTTTTGTTGAAGTGCCAAGAATATTTT
>RWZE01000082.1_pt1 | contig 25928 bp, 43 predicted proteins | sample 2187721 | NCBI WGS metagenome assembly RWZE01 (sample SAMN10531867, study PRJNA481165) | viral metagenome | isolation source: viral particles purified by filtration and ultracentrifugation from about... | host: Nasonia giraulti 16.2 | place: USA:Tennessee | collected 2011-04-01
TAATGACTTCACAGCGTTGTTGGTAGGCTCTAAAACATCGAATGAATTTAGGTGGGTTAGGGAAGGTCGATTATTAAAAGTTGAGTTTGATGACTATATCCGGAATGTTATCGAGCTACTAGAGCTCTATGAGGACATCACACACGTGTGGGTTGAGAAGAACACATTTAATGGAGCTGATGTGAGAGAGATTGAAAATCGTATCGCTTCACTCCCTCACCTTGTGGGAAGAGGAATCGAGATCATAAACGAACGTCAAAATAAAAATAAAGAAGCAAAAATCAGAGCCATATCTGCAAAAGTAGATAGTGGTTTTTTTGTGTTTGCTGAAGAAGATCATGAATTTACTGATCAGGTATTGAGCTATGAAGGCGAGGGCTACACACTACATGATGACGCTGCAGATGCAACGGCAGAGTTTGACAGGTTGATTGATGAGATTGAGGATGTGCCGACAGTTAGATTTATGGATAGCTCAGTATTGTTTGGGAGGTAAGGTAATGGGTAAATACCGAAAGAAACCAGTTGAGGTTGAGGCTTTTAAATGGACAGGATGTATAAATCAAGTAGAAGATCCGCAATGGATTGTTGATGCGATAGAAAGAAAAGAGATAACTTTTACAGATCATCGCTTCGGAGTTGTCTCAATGGCAATCAAGACGCTAGAGGGAATAATGATAGCTTCCCCGGGAGATTACATCATTAAAGGCATTCAGGGCGAAATTTATCCGTGCAAGCCGGATATATTTGAAGCTACTTACGAGAAGGTAGGGGATTAAAATGGAAAAACAAATTAAAAAGATTGCAGATGAATTGCAACAGATCAGAAAAGAATTGCAACAGATCAGAATAGAATTACAAAAGATGAATGATAGTAAATTTGTCCAAGTCGGAAATATAGCGGTTAAGTTTCCAGCCGATGAGGTGTCAAATGATTCCAAATAAAGTAAACGTCGCAGGGATTGGGTATGAAGTAAAAGAAATCGAAAACTTAGCTGATGATTATGAATTAGGTGGACAGGTTATCTATTCAAGGGGATTAATCAAGGTAGATTCGGGCATGTGCAAAGATAAGAAGGAACAAATATTCGTACATGAACTTTTACATGCCATTTTTGTCGAGGCTGGATATCATGATCACGAAGAAGAAACGGTGACGAGGTTGAGCACAGTGCTATATCAAGTGTTAAAAGACAATAAACTGTATTTCGGCTCTTGAAAGTAGGTGATTTTTTTGGAACAGACAGATGATTTACTGTGGAAATGTATAGAGCAAATGCGAAACAACCAACTCAAATACAGGAAATATAAGGATTATTACGATGGAAATCACGACATCATTAAAGACTACGCTTATCAAGATTCTAGGTCTAATATGACTGTGGTAGTTAATTACTTTAAAAAGTTTATAAATGACGAAGTCGCTTATGCTCTCGGTAATCCAGTTAATTACATCTCTTTTGAGGGAGATCATGAAGTCTCTGAATTGATAGATATGCACTTTTCTCATTGGGCAAAAGTACACGATCAAAATCTGATGAAGCAAGCTAACATCTACGGTGAGAGCTATGAACTGCAATACATCCACGACGGAGAGTTTAAAGCGACAACACTAACTCCGTTAAATTGCTTTGTCCTGGAATCGGGTGACGCTGAAAAGAATGTCATTTTAGCTATCCACGAATATAAAGAAAGCATATTTAGCGACAAATTAATGCTGGATGTATATGCGGAAAATAAAGTCACGACCTATGAACTGGGAGAAGATGAACTAATTAAAGTAAGCGAACAAACATTGAATTTCGATTCTCCCCCTCTCAGAGTGTGTGAGGCTAACCCAGAAAGGCAATCAATGCTAGATGACATAAAGACCGAAAATGACGCTTATAACGTGGTGTTATCAGACTTGGTGAATGAAGTCAGTGATTTCAGGCAAGCTTTCCTAAAGGTCCTGGGGGCTAAGCTTGATGAAGAGGAAGCTATGAAGATGAAAAAGTCGGGAATAATCCACGTACCCAATAAAGCTGAAGTGGACTACTTGATAAAAGAGATTAATGACACGTTTGTTCAGAACCTGTTAAATAATTTAGAGGAAAAAATATACAAACTAGCCAGCCATATTGATACAAACGAGAAACTCCAGTCTAATTTAAGCGGATCTGCTCTAAGATCAAGGATGATTGCCTTAGAAAATAAGTGTATTTTGATGCAGTCTATGCTTGAGCAGACCATCAAGGCGAGACTAAAGAACTTTTTCCGATACGTTAAATTAAAAACAGGTAAAGAGTATGACTATCGAAGAATCAAGCTTAAATTTACTATGAATATCCCAAGCGATATTTTACTTTTAGCCGATACGATTAGTAAGTTGAAAGATACAGTCAGTCAGCGCACGTTACTAACTCTACTGCCTTTTGTGGAAAACGCCGATTACGAAATGGAACAGTTTTATGAAGAACGTCAAAAAGCGTTGCAAGGGGCGATAGATCTAGAAAGGTTAGGATTAGACCAAGCGGCAACATCAGGTGATATTGATGATGAATAAAGAGATCCAAAAAATAAGGAAGCTCATCGAGCGTCAAGCAAGCGGCAGGATGAAACCTCTCCTTGTCGCATATCGCAAATCACAGAAACGCATTGAAGGAGAACTCACCCGACTTACAGTGAAATATATTGTTGACGGTGTGCTAAAAATATCCGACCAACAGAGGTATAGCATATTAATTAATCTAAACAAACAAATAATAAAGCAAGCTCAAAGAATAGGCGCTATTGAGTTAAAAGAAACGACAAACATACTGAAAGGCGCTTATCAAGAAAGTTATTACCGAACAGCTTATAACTTGGACAGGGGATTAAGACAGCCCGTGTCTTTTTCGATGTTACGACCTGAGTTTGTGAGCGCAGCAGTCAACATGCCGATTGAAGGTAAAGCATTTAGCAGTCGCATATGGACCAATAAAGAGAAGCTAGTTATTAGGATAAGAGAATTACTTGAACGGTCAATGATTGACGGAGCTGATCCTAATAAGTTAGCTAGGGAATTAAAGGAACAGTTTGGAGTATCGGCTTATGAAAGCACTAGGCTGGTTCAGAATGAAGTAGCCAGGTGCACCAGACAGGCGCAGGATAAGATATATGAAGAATCGGGTGTAGTTGCCGAGTTAATGTTTGATGCCACGTTAGACAACGATACAAGTGACATATGTGAGGAATTAGACGGTAAGAGGTTCCCGATTGACAATAAGCCTGAAATACCAGCAGATACACACGTAGGCTGTCGATCTGACTACATCCCAGTTGTGGATGGGTGGGAACCGACTAGGAAGATGGATAACGAAGCTAAAGAGCATATAGATTACACAAGTTTTCCGAAATGGAAAGAATCTCAAGGAATTAAATAACTTTGCGTCTGTGGGGGAAACGTCACAAGGGGCAATAGGAGGAGTAGTTAAATGACATTAGAAGAAGTTAAGCAATTTTTAGAAGAAAATAAGGACAAAGAAGAGGTACAAGTATTTCTGGAAGGCCTCAAACCGAAAATAGACGTTCAAGAAATTGAGAAACTAGCTCAAGGCGATGAAAGTATTAAAAGTTGGCTTGATAGTCTGAAAGATAAACATTTATCAAAAGGTCTAGAAACTTGGAAGGAGAATAACCTTCAAGGTCTGATTGATGAAAAAGTTAGAGAGTTAAACCCTGAGAAAACGCCACAGGAGATAGAGTTGGAGAAGATAAAGCAACAACTAGCCAAGATGGAGCGTGAAAAAGTCTATGAGGAACTTAAAAATAAAGCTCTTACTGTTGCAACCGAAAAAGGCATACCGACTACTCTTATCGATCATTTTATTGGGGAAGATGAAGATTCCACCTTAAGAAATTTGGAGAAATTCCAAGAAACAATGAACACATTTATTCAGGGTCAAGTTGAAAAACGGTTAAAAGACAATGACTATAAACCACCAGCAGGAGGCGAGGGTGCGCCATCGAAAAACCCGTTTAGTAAAGATAATTTTAATTTAACGGAGCAAGGAAGGATTTTTAAAGAGAATCCGGATTTATATAAAAAATTAAAGGCTGAAGCCAATAAATAAAAAGGAATGGTGTTTAAATGACTACTAGATTACAAGATGTTATCCAACCGGAAATTTTTACTGATTACGTAATTAATGAAACTAGAGAGAAGTCAGCTCTTATCCAAAGTGGAATTATTGAAAATAATGCAGAGTTTGACAGCTTGGCAGGTGGACCTAACACCATAATTAATATGCCGTTTTGGAATGATTTAACAGGTGATGCAGAGACGATTAAGGACCAAGGAGATTTAACGCCTGGGAAGATTGCATCAGATAAGGATATCGCACGTAAGCACGGAAGAGCTCGCATGTGGGGAGCTAATGGGTTATCTGCCCTGCTCTCAGGAGACGATCCTATGGGGGCAATTGCGAAGCTTGTATCTAATTACTGGATTAGACAAGACCAAGCAATGTTGTTAGCAACGCTTGATGGGATTTTCAAAGCTTCCACAATGTCGTCTAAAGTGCTTGATATTACAAACGAGGCAGGGTCGGATGCACTACTAGACGGAGACAGCTTTATTGATGCAGGGCAGTTAATGGGTGATGCAAAGGATCTTTTAACCGGTGTGATGATGCACTCAGCAGTAGAAGCTTACTTAGCTAAGCTCGACTTAATTGAATATGTCCAAGTGGCTGAGCAATCTGACCGCGTGCCTATTTTCATGAATAAACGAGTGATTGTTGATGACGGAATGCCGTATGACACAACCGACAAAGTCGGATCTATGTATCTATTCGGGCAAGGAGCGATCGCTCAAGGTAACGGCTCGCATCCGAACATCATCCCGACGGAGGTAGACAGAAACAAGCAATCTTCTAGCGGTGAGGATTTCCTAATTAATCGCCGAATCCAACTAATGCATCCACGAGGAATTGCATGGCAAGAAGGCGGAGTTGCTGACACATTCCCAACTAATGCGGAAATAGCGACAGGTGCACGATGGAAACGGGTATATGACGAAAAAGCAGTACGGATCGTTAAGTTTACGTTTAAAACTGCTTTGGATGCTGGAGGAGAGGGCTAATCCCTCTCTTTTTCTAGATTAAAGAAAGGGTGATCCAAGTGACTGACATCGAGATTAAAAAGATCATCAAATTAAGACTGGATATTGACGACGATTCGAAGGATGAGATTATCGATTACTACATCGAATCCGCTAAACAGCGAATTATGAACGAGTGCTGGCGAGATGATTTCCCTGAGCAGTTAAATCATGTGGTTATTGAAATGGTAGTGGGAAAAATGAGCAATGAAGCAGTTCCGGGGATAACGTCTATAAAGCGTGGAGACACCTCAATGTCCTATGATTCAAGCGATGCATTCCACCGTACGTTAGAGAGGTACAGTGATGAATTAGGCTACTACCGAAAGGTGAGAGTCGGATGAGCATGATGGAAAAGAAGGCTATCGAGTCGACATACTACCATAAAGCCACAATTCAGCGTCACGGAGAGGATGAAGACGAGTGGGGAGAAACGAAAGCAGGGCTACGAACAGTTTATGAAAATATTGACTGTGCGGTTAGTCAGAATTCAGGGATGAACGTCACTCAAACCGACCCGAGAAATTTAATAGACTACAGCACTAAGTTATTCTGCTCACCATCTTATTTAATTATGCCGGGCGACATTGTGATTACTACCTTTGAAAACGGCTTAGTCCGTGAATATAAAGCTGGGGAGTCAATCCCATACCCATATCATCAAGAAACTCCTCTAATTAGAGAGGATGAGGCTTAATGAGCACATACGGTTTTGATAAGTTCCAAAAAAGGCTGATGAGGTTAGCAGACGAGACTCCAGGTGCAATAGATAGCCAAGTAACGCGTATGCAGATGATGGTGCTTGCAGATACGAAACAAGGAACTCCTGTCGATAGCGGTAATTTAAAACGGAAATGGACGGCAGGACAAGTTACTAACGGAGCAGGAGAGGTTGGAACCAACCAAGATTATGCCCCATATGTCGAAAAGGGATTCATCCACTCGGGAAGTGGGCAGAAGGTTCAGGGACACCACATGCTTGAGAAAGCAGTTGAGCAAATGGATAGGAGAATGCCTGATGAAACGAAACGATTTTTTGATGATTTAGCAGGAGATTTAAAGCTATGAATATATCAATTGTGGATATTAAAAGAGCGATCATAAGTAAGTTAAAGGAAAACTACCCCTCACATACGGTTTACGGTGAGAAAATGCCGAGTGAATTTAAGAGACCTTCATTCTATATTTACTTTGTGCCTCTCGAAACTGGACATAACAGTCGATTTTTTATTGAAAAAGCCGTGATAATTAAGGTGGACTACTACCCGGAAAATAGAACTCAAGAAGAGAATTGGGTAATGGCAGATGAGTTAGAATGCCTTTTCCATAATGATTTACCTGTAAAGGGTAGATACTTGACAGTGAATAGGACTAACAGTGAATCTATTGAGGATGTGTTAACGTTCACCCTAACTGTGGATTACGAGAACGGAATTGAAATGATCGCAATTGAAAACGAAGACGGGAAAATTGAATACGAAGAGTGCGATGAACGTCTAGGCTATACGCAAGGGAAAATTAAACTGATGCAAGATTTAGAGTTAAAATAAGGAGTTGATTGATTTGGGTTTACCAGAGGTAATAGTTTCATTCCGATCGAAAGCTGTATCAGCCATCCAACGGTCACAAAAAGGGATAGTAGCCTTAATGATCCAAGATGAAGCTGATGCAGGAGTTGTTGAATATCGAGGCATTGAGGATATACAGGAGGACGCATACAACGAGACTAATACAGATTATATAAATAAAACTTTTATGGGAACTCCAACTAAAGTGATTGTAATCAATGTCGGTGAAGCTGGAACGGTGACAGAAGGGTTAAATGAGATTAAATCACTTAAATTTAACTATTTAGCTGTACCTTTCGCAGACGATGAAGATGTGACATCAATTACTAGTTTTATTAAGTCGCAACGAGACGAAGAGAAGAAGACTTTTAAAGCTGTCCTAGCTAATGCAGAAGCTGACCATGAGGGGATTATCAACTTTGCTACAGACGGAATTACAGTAGGTGATAAGGAGTATACATCCGCTGAATATACAGCCCGAATCGCAGGCGTATTAGCAGGGTTGCCATTTACTCAATCAGCTACTTATTTTGTAATGAATGAGGTCGACTCTATAAACGAACACGAAGATCCAGACGGAGCAATTGATAGCGGTGAGTTAATCTTAATTAACGATGGGGAGAAAATCAAAATTGGACGAGGGGTCAATAGCTTAACAACGTTCACTCCAGAGAAATCAAAACAGTTTAGTAAAATCAAAATTGTAGAAGGCATGGACTTGGTTAAAGATGATATTCGATCAACTTTTAATGATAACTATGTCAGAAAAGTAATTAACAATTACGATAATAAGATGAACTTTCTTGCTGCGATCAACGCATACTTCCAAATTATCGCAAACGACAGCATCCTAGACATTAATGCTGATAATCGGGCAGACATTGATTTCGGGGCACAGCGTCTCTACTTAAAATCTATTGGGGTAAACGTAGATGATCTGACTGTACAAGAAATTCTAGAATACAACACAGAGTCGAAAGTATTTGCTAGTGCATCAGTAAAATTTGTGGACGCTATGGAAGATTTATACTTTGATATTAGTGTTTAAGGAAGGTGATATAAATGGCTAAATTAGATGGACGTAGAGTATTAAACGGAAAACACGCAAAACTGTGGTGGGATGGAGAATTAATATTTGAAGTGTCTAGTTTTGAGTCCAAGGCTGTCGCAAACCGAGAAGAGGTTGACTTGATCGGAACTATGGACATAGATAGTAAATTAAAGTCATTGACCGGAGAAGGGACAATGAATCTTAAAAAGGTCTACTCTCGTGGAGTGCGTAAGATGTTAGATGCCTGGAATAAAGGAATTGACCCACGCTCAACTTTAACTGGATTAAATGATGATCCAGACGCTGTTGGGGGTCAAAAGGAACGAATCACCATAAACAACGTATGGTTTGACGAGGTCACACTGCTTGCATTTGACGCAGGGGAGTTGGGAACTCGAGAATATCCATTTGGATTTACTGTATCTGACGTAGATGTGCAGGAAACAATCGACTAACAGGAAGGAGAATTTCAATATGGCAAAACCTTTAACGATTAAAGAATTAATGCAACGAAAAGCGGAGTTGAAAAACAACAGAAATAACAAAAAGAAACAGACACTACACATCGCATCCTTAGATGCCCACATCACAATAGAACAGCCCGACAAATCATTAGTGCTTGACGGCATTGAGATGGTCGATGACGGAGGCGATGAATACATGACATACGAATGTGTGATTGAGCCTAATTTAAAGTCTACTGAACTACACAAGGAATTCGGAGTTGAGAATGACCCGATCAGAATCGTTGACATGATTTTTGAGCCCGGTGAAGTGTCTAGAATCGCTCGGGCTTGCATTGAGCTTTCGGGATATGGAGACAGTGTAAAAGTAGTCAATAAAATAAAAAACTAATTAAAGAAGATGGTGATTTGTATTTGATACACCACTATCTTCAGAAGGGGTTTACCCACGAACACATTTTAAATTTAACAGCAGTTGAGAAGTATTATTATAACGCTTCCATGATGTTGGAGAAGGAAGAGGAAGAAGAGAGAATAAAAGCGATGGGAATGGGTTAAAATCCATTCCTATTTTAATTTTTCACTGTAGAAAACGAGGTGAAAATATGAGTTATGTTTTAGGTGCCCTATTAGAATTAAAAGACAAAGGTTTTACATCAGGGGTTAAAGAGTCTATCAGTGCTACAGGGCAATTGAAAGACGAGCTAGAAAAAACAAGTAAATCCAGTGACGGTTTCGGTAAAAAGATTAAAAATGCAGGAAAAGTAGCGGCGATTGGAATAGCTGCAGTCGGAACCGCGGCGGTAGCGATGGGATCAGCCGCCTTTGCTGCAACATTAAAAGTCACAGATGGTTTTGACCACATCGCAAAAACATCTAGAAAAATGGGCGTATCGTCAGACTTTTACCAAGAAATGGACTACTGGGCAGGGCAGAATGGGGTATCACAAGCTAACATGGAAAAATCCATGCAACGACTAAACCAACGTGTCGGGGAAGCCCGAGCAGGCAACGAAAAATATACGGGAGCTCTAAAAACATTAGGAATCGACATGAATGCAGTAAGGGATGGCACGCTATCCACAGAAGATGCTATGGCTCAATCAATATCCGCATTATCTAAAATGACGAATGAGCAAGATAAAGCTGCACTTGCGTCAGAGTTGTTTGGAACTAAACTATCTCAAGAGTTGATGCCAGCAATCCAAGAGGGATCCTTATCTATGGAGGATGCACAGAAAAAAGCAAAGGAATTAGGTTTCGTCATCGGAGAGGACACCCTATCCGCTGCAGAAGAGTTTAACGACACCTGGGACGATCTAACAAGATCGGTTGGCGCATTTAGTAAAAAAGGAATTGCTATGTTGATGCCATTCTTTCAAAAACTGATGGATTGGGCTCTAGTAGGAATACCCATCGTCCAGACTGTAGTAAGCAAAGGGTTTACAGTTATCGGGAATGTTATGAGTTGGCTAGGTGAAAAAGGAAGGTTAGTTTTTGACACAATTAAGGAACGGATCCTAGCGAACCAACCAACTATATCTAATATGCGAGACTTGTTTACTCAAATCAAAGACAAAGTAAGTGACTTATACGAAGCATCTAAACCTGTATTTACCTGGCTAGGCGAGGAAGGCATTCCAATAGTAGCTGATGCGATGGCTGATATCGTTGAGGGAGCAATGAGCATCTACAATGTCATATCGAACAACTGGTCCACAATTGAGCCTTTTGTTATCGGGATAACTGCAGCGTTTGTTGGCTGGAAGGCTGTTACAATGGCACAGTCGACAGTTACTGGAGTGATGACCGCAGCTCAATGGGCATTAAATGCTGCAATGACAGCAAACCCTATCGGTTTAATTGTCGTAGGTATAGGTGCGTTGATCGGTGTAGGGATTTTACTTTATCGTAATTGGGATATCGTCAAAGAGAAAGCCGGGCAGCTATGGCAGATACTACAAGATAACCCAATACTTGCGATAGTTGCAGGGCCTTTCGGGGCACTCATATCAGCAGGTATCGCTATATATAGTAACTTTGACAAGATCAAGGCGGCGTTTGATCGCTTTAAGTCAGCTATATCCAATTTTAAATTACCTGAATGGGTTACCTCTATTGGGAGTAAGATTGGTGGTGCAGCTAGTAAAGTTGGAGGTTGGATCTCAGGGTCTCACGAAACAGGACTAAGGAGAGTTCCGTATGACGGGTATGTTGCAGAACTCCACAAAGGGGAAGCTGTATTACCTAAATCAGAAGCCGAGAGATACCGTAAAGGCAACCTAGTAAACAACCACACTGCAAATCAAACGACAAATAATAGCGGAGGAACTAGTAAGTCAGAGAACGTCATCTATATAAATGTGGATGCTAAAGACAAGTCACCAGAAGAATTTGCGAATGAGTTTGTGCCTATTTTAAAAGAAAGACTTGCGAATATGTAAAGGGAGGATGGAGATTATGGATATATTCTTAAGCATAAATAATAGAGAACAAGTAATTAAACTCCCCGTCCTCCCTGAGAGTTTCGAAGTTTCCTCACCTCAAAACAACGAAAAATTTGAAACGGTCAATCAAGGTGAATTAAAGCTGATCGGTCTAAGAGGATTGAGATCAATATCATTTCAATCCTTCTTCCCTGCAAGGAGACAGTCTTTTAGCACCAATTACGCTTATAAAGACTATCAGTTTGTAAACATAATTGAGCGGTGGCGTGCTAGGAGAATCCCGATTAGGTTAATCATAACTGATACCCCGATTAATATGGCGGTAGCAATCGATGATTTTACGTATGGCCAACGTGACGGGACTGGCGATGTTTACTATTCACTCAGCTTGGAAGAATTTAAGCTTATCGAACTGAGGCGGAAATAATGGCGCATGAATTGTGGTTAGCAAAAGATAATACTTTAACAAATATCACTCCTATCATCGGCAATCTCGCATGGAGAAGTAATATTGATGAACTCAGCGTTGAACTTAGCTTTAATCTCGCCCACAGTGATGCTAAACTCTTCCCTAAAAACCCCTGCGATGTGGGAGATATGGTTATCTTGAAAAATGGGAGTTTTGAAATCACACGAGGGATAATAGTTAATGAAACTAAAAATGGTAGAAGTCCAATAAGTTACAAAGCGTTTGATATGGCTTTCTACCTTAATAAATCAAAGCGAATGTATCAGTTTAAAAGCGTAACAGCAACACAAGCCATCACTCGCATATGCAAAGAAAACAACATTCCAATCCACGCAATCGCAAGTATGAAAACGAAAATTAAAGAAACGTATGTGTCTGAAACGCTGTCGGATATCATCAAGGATATTTTGGAAAAGGTAAATAAGGATCAGAGTACAAAATACAGATTTGAAATGAGATTCGGAAAGTTCCACGTTTATAAAGTGATTGATATGGTGATTAATCCGAAGATTAGACTAGCACCAAACTTGAGTGAATTTGAAACCACACAAGCCCTAAGCAACCCTGCACGTACTAGGCAAATTGAAGATATGAGGAACAGAATACATCTGGTCAGTGACAATAAACTTATCACTCAAGTATCTGACGATAAATTGATAAAAAAGTATGGTTTACTATCAGAAATTGTGGATGTTAATAAGGATGACATTTCAAAGGCAAAGAACATCGCTCGGAATACACTAAAAGAACTTGGAAGGGTATTCGAAGAAGGATCCGTTGAGATGCTTGGTAACGACTTGGTGCTTGCAGGTCGTATGATGGAAATCGAGGAACCTATTACAGGAATGAAGGGGAAATATCTGATTAATTCCGTCCAGCATACAGCTAGTAACGGAATCCACAAGATGAGCGTTGGTTTAGGGGTGATTTAATGGCAGAAGATGGGATGACTGAGTTTGCTAAAATGCTTAAAGTGCGTGATCCGAAAGAGAAGCTTGGGGTCTGTACAGGAACGGTGATTAGAGGTTTCCCGAACATCGAGGTAAGAATCGACGAACATAATGTACAGGATAGGGACAGTCTTATCTTTTCCTCACATTTATTAAGTGGATATAAAAGGGAATATAGAGCAACCACTCAAACTGGCTCGATACAAGGGGTTATGGAGTTTACTGACACAATATCTGTAGGAGACGAGTTGATTATTGCCGTTTCAGAGGATCAGCAAACTTATTACGTGATTGATAAGGCGGTGAGGGTTTAATGCTCCCACAAATTGCGGAATTAGAGTTTGAAGAGGTATTGGAAGAACAGGACGAGCCAAGGATAGGCAAGTCTTTTTTGTTTGATTTTGATACAGGTGAGTTTGTCTTTAATGACGGTAAGATGGTTCCCATTTATGGTAAAGACGTGTTAAAACAATGGATCCACAAAACAATTTTAACAGCTAAGGGTAGATTTAGGGTGTATATAGACAGCCCTGAATATGGAGTACGGATTGATGACCTTGTCGGATCAATCTACCCACTTGATTTTATTAAAAAAGAAGTTGAGAACGAATTGACAGAAGCGTTGATGCAAAATGAGCAGATTATTGCACTTAGGGATTTTGATGCAGAAATGGAAGAATCGAAACTAACAGTAAGGTTTACTGTCGATTCTACTTTTGAGGAATTTGAGCAAGAGGTGATCGTGTGAACAGACAAGAGATCCACCAAGAAATGTTAAACGACATAAGCGATAAATACGATAAGCGCGTGGGGGAATTTGTCTTTGATGTCACGCAAGTCCCAGCCAATCAACTAGGAAAGCTTTACGAATACAGTATAACCGAAATAGCAGATAAGCTAGACATTGCTAATCTAACGGGGGATGAACTAGCGAGACGAATTAAGGAACGAACCGGAATCACTCGCAGGTTAGCTACTTATGCAGTCGGAACGTTGGTAGCTGTAGGTAACGGAACGATTAACCAAGGGGATATATTTGAAACAGAGAGCGGATTACAGTTTGAAGCTGTTGAAGCCGTAACAATTGCGGAAGAAGGTACGGTAAAAATCAGAGCAATTGAGGCTGGAGCCTCTGGAAATGTCCCAGCTCAACAGATAACGTTTATGCCGGTCACTTTAGATAATATCGACTCTGTGGTCAATCCTCAACCTACCTATGATGGTTTTGATGCAGAATCAGATGAAAGTTTACTACAACGATATTATGAGCGCATACAGACACCAGCAACGAGTGGAAACAAGTGGCACTACCATAACTGGGCAAAAGAGGTACAAGGTGTGGGGGACGTGAGAGTATTCCCTCTCTGGGATGGCGACAACACGGTAAAGGTCGTTATCATCGATGCTAACAAACAACCAGCAAGCGCCGAGATAGTTGATGAGGTGCAAGAGTATATCGATCCGGGCATTACTGGCTTGGGTGACGGACAAGCTCCAATAGGCGCATTTTGTACGGTTGTCAGCGCCGAAAGTAAAGATATTAATATTGCATTTAATTTAGTTTTGCAAGAAGGCTACGATGAGCAGGATGTGCTCGACACCATTTCCGAAAACGTTATTGAATACCTAAAAGACATTGCATTTATGCAAAACTTTGTCAGTTACGCTCAAATTGGCTCGATTATCATAAATTCCGAAGGTGTGGCTGATTACACAAACTTAACTGTTAATGGCGGTACCGAAAATATAGCCATTGCAGATGATGAAGTTGCTGTATTAGGAGGTGTGGCGATTGCCTAAAATGATCACTGATCTTGAGTTACGGTTACGAAAAAGTGCGTTAATCAATGAAATATTTGACGCTGAAGAGAAACAGTTTGGTAAGTTAAAAGTAGATTTAGATGACTTGCGTATGCAGATGGATGTAGATACAGCCACATGGGGATTGGTTAATTATGAGCGAGATTTAAAAATAGAAATTGATAAGAACAAGCCTTTAAGCGAGCGCAGAAGTGTTATTAAATCAAAGATGCGCGGAGCGGGTAAAGTTGATGCTACTTTGATTAAATTAGTCGCAGATAGTTTTACTAATGGCGATGTGGAGGTTGGTTTTGATGGTGCTATAGTGATCCAGTTTACATCAGAAATAGGAATCCCTCCCAGATTGGATGACGTAAAGCAAGCAATCGAGGATACGAAACCTGCACATTTAAATGTTGTATATCTATTTAGCTATTTAACTGTGGCTGATGTGAATGCTATGACGATAGCAGGAATGAATAACACTCTACTAAATAACTTTGCAGGAGGTGTTTAATTTGGCAAATACAGAGCGATTGGATTTGTTTAAGGTTCCTTCGGATCCAGTCGAACAGGAAACAACGAATTTTAACACAGAAACGATGCTCAATGAGAACTGGACTAAGATTGATAAGAATGTTGCTTTAATTGATCCTGAAACAGGTAAGTTGTTACCGGGGCAAGAGAATCCTGTTGATACAACTGGACTCGAACAACAGATAACCAACCTAGAAACCAAACTCGGCAACCTCCCCAATTTATCCACGACAGCTAAGGATAACCTGGTCGGTGCGATCAACGAGTTAAAGACTAAGATTGATAGTTTAGACGACTCCACAGGACAAGAGTTTACTCAAATTGCAAATGCGTTGAGTGATTTGGCTGATGAGCTTGCTGAACATTCGGCGGAGGTAGCGTCTGTGGATAAACCAGGGCACGTCAAGCCGGACGGGGAAACTATCTACGTTAAAGAAAACGGTGAAATCACGCTTAAAAATACTAACATTCCGGGTAACGATACCCTTATAGCCGGGGATATGCAAGCAGGATTTTTCGGAGAAACGCCAACAACCGAACTCATTAGCGGTGATGATTTAGCTGACTTAATCGGCTTGACAACAGGTACAGCGCAACACTCGAATGAGCCGTGGCTTAAGTTTGCACACGAAGGTAAGATTTTATTTGGCGCAAAGAAACCTTTGAGGTATGACGTATCTTGGGATCAAATTAACAGTGTTGAAGCCGTAATTGGTAAAATAATTACAATTGGAGGGTTGGTGTATAAGGCTAGGTTAATGAGAGCCTCACCTGCAGACCCTAGCGAAACAGCCAACGAAGCCGTACATCACAGCGAGTGGAATAATTTGATGCTACCAATCCACGAGCAAGCGCTTGATGGTAGTTGGGATTATCCCGATAACGTCGAGGAAAATGTTCCGATATGGAATCACGAGCTAGGTACAGGGCTTGATGGGATGTATAATGATAGCGATTTACTATTGGAGAGTGGTGACGGAAGGGCGTCGTGGTGTCAAGAGACATCAATCTTAGACAGTGCGTGGCGTTTGTATCGAGGCTCTCGCGGTGTGTCTGACTCACGTGCTGGCGTTGCATCCGCAACGTCACCAATTTACGGCTGGCGTCCCGTCCTCGAACTCGTAGACGGTTACGTGCCAAACTCCGAAAAAGGACAGCCTAACGGGGTTGCGACCTTAGATAAGGATGGCGAACTTGTACAGAAATCCTTTATAACAGGCATCTACACAGGTGACGGTGAGTCAGAGCAGTTTATTGAATTAGGATTTACACCAAGTGCGGTGCAGGTCATGCCTAGTTCGTTCCCTACAGGTTCGGGTACCACACCAACAAATAATTTTCTCACTAGGTTTGGTCTCGCGCTTGAAGGTATCGATTATGTACATCAGATTGCAAGTGGTTCACAATACCCTCTGCTGAAAATAGTGAAAAACGGATTTCGTGTAGGTAACTATGAACATACTCTTGGTTTTAATTTAGCACCAACCAGTCAGATTAACCCCTACCGCTACATCGCATACAAGTGAGGTGATTAAATGTCAGCGACTAAATATTTAGTAAGCAAGAAAGCAAAAATAATTAGATCAGCCCCTATAGACGTGTCAGAGGATGGCTTTTACGTAGTTAATCCGAAATTAGCTCAGAGAATCATTAATGCACAACCCCACTTCGATTTCGTCTTCGAGGACGATCAATTAGTCGACATCGTGGAGTTAGAAAAGCCACCCGAACCACCACCAGAGCCGAGTGAGATAGAAATTTTACTACGGGATAACCAACTATTAAAAGCACAAAATCAAGCACTATCAGAACAAGCGGATTTTCATGAGGACGTACTCGAAGAGATAATTCTTGCGATGTACTCATGATTATCCGTTTTTTATTTAACCTTTTTATAAAACTTATAGGAGATGATGTAATGATGGCTTTACTATTAGCGCAACGAGTGATTTTAGGGAAATTGGAATTTGAGGACGTACCGCCAGTATTAAAACCACAAGTGTACGAGCATTTAGTGGATAGTGGAGTGGAGTTTTTGGTGGGGGATTATGTGCCACCTGTTAAAGAATAAAACGTTAAAGAGGTATTACTTTTATGCAGGGTTATCCTTTCCTGTTGTCGAATAGTTGATTAAGACGAAAGGAGAGGTAACGTATGTATTCTATCAAAACGGATATTTGTGACAAGCTATTAGACCAAGCCAGTGAGAACGGATTCCCAAAGCGAAAAACTATAGAAAAATATAAGAATGGGGATCAAAAAGCGCGAGAAATTACAGTTCGTGCTTTAGCTGCTCATTTAAAAGAAGAGGATTGGAAAGAGCTCGTCTCTTAGGAAACAATAGGAGATCGTCTATTGACGGTCTTTTTTTGTTTTGCATTCGGATCATTATGTGCAATAGGAAGTCTTAGGTAAAAAGAAGGATAATTATACCCCCCGTCGAATGGAGTAGGTGGGAGGGGATATAATGAGTTTTAAAGAGCAGTTATTAGAAAGATTTGATGAGGTGTATAAAGAAGGTGTATTTTTAGAAAGCACATTCAAAGAGTTATCAACCAACTTAGAAAAATTCCGTGAAGAATTAAAAAAATACCCTGTAGATGTTTACTTGAAAAAAGACAGCAACTTGATATTGTTGGTACTTCAAGGCGAAATGATTAGAGTTGAATTAGATTTTGATTATATGAGAATTCAAGTTATTGCTGATGACGATGAATATAACGATACGAGAATAATTGACACAATAACCTACGCAAATAAAGGAAAAGGAATTAGTCCTTTTTGGAACTTAGGGTCAGAAAAAGCGTTTGACTACTATCTAGAAAAAGCATTTAAAAGTATTATTGATTAAAGCATCTCACACGAGGTGCTTTTTATTATGTCTAAAATCGAGGTGATAACTTGAACGAATACAAAGAAATACACAGCACTTTGTCCGAAATTAAAGAACGGACAGCCAGCATGGAGGCGAAGGTTGACCTCATGCTCGATCAAACTAAAAAAATAGATAACGTGAAAGACATCGCAGTTAAAGCAAAGGATAGCGCATCATCTGCACACAAGCGCATCGACAAGATCGACAAGTGGATGTTTGCTCTTGGATCAACTTTACTAACCGCAATCATATTAGCAGTTTTGAGTTTAATTCTAATAACATGAGAGGGGAAATTTAATATGAACAAAGACAAACTAAAACAATATATCGCATTTATCGGGGGTGCTCTTGGGGGCATCCTTTTATTTTTGCAGTCGTTGGGTATTGAGTTGACACATTTTAACGGTGAGACGATCAATGCATTTACCGAGATGCTTATGTCGTTTGTGCCGCTGATCTTGGTCAGTTATGGCATCTGGAAAAACCAGTATATTGTGACGAAGCAAGCGAAAGAGCAGGAAGAAGAACTAAAGCGTAGGGGGTTGAAGTAAATGAAAACAATCGTACTAGATGCAGGTCATGGCGGTTCCGATTCCGGAGCCGTCGGTCACGGGCTGAAAGAGAAGGATTTAACCCTTGATCGTGCGCTTGCAATTAAAAATAAACTAGAAGCTAATTACTCCAACGTGAAAGTAATCCTTACACGTTCGGGAGACTCTTACCCTAGTTTGTCACAGCGAGCCAACATAGCAAATAAAGCTGGTGCTGATCTGTTTATATCTGATCACAAAAACTCGTTTAATGGTAGTGCTAGAGGGTTTGAAACATTTTCGTTTACTAACTCATCCAAAGTGACGACTCAACACCAGAACATCATCCACCAAGAGATTTACAGTAGGATTAAGTCGTTTGGTATTACAGATCGCGGACAGAAAAAAGCTAACTATCAAGTGTTGCGACAAACCTCTATGCCGGCCATATTGCTCGAAGAAGCGTTTATTGATAATAAGCAGGACAATGATCTGCTGCGTGATAAGTCTTTTCGTGACACTTATGTCGATGGTGTAGTTACCGGCATTGCCAAGTGTTTAGGTTTAAAGAAAAAAGAGGGAGTGGTCAGCGTGGCAGGACGAACTGATGCTAACGTTAAGTATAACGGAAAGAGTGTGAAGGGCTTCGTGGAGGACGGCCGCACTTACGTGCAAGTGCGTGATCTCGCCGAGTTAGTCGGGTTAAAGGTCGGATGGGACCAAGCGAGTAAGACGGTTACTTTAAGATAGTAGGGAGGGCGCTTTACGCGCTCTCTTTATCATATAGAAGGTATTAGTTTAACTACATCGAATAATATCACAAAAGGTGGTGTTATCTGTGATTATTGAAAGAAACCTCAAAGCCTACCGTATCCTATACCAACTCCATAACCATCTACGTGACTTATCGACCGACTTTAACTTCGCAGCACTAAAAATAGACCGACCTGGCTTATCCGATTATATTTACGTGCTGCATAAAATAAAGAGGATGATCGACGATGACACCGCGTCCGATCTTTATAAGTTAATCCCAATCCGTAACAAGGTGTGTCATATGCAGCCGATCACGGAAAGCGAGTTACGTTTTATTATGGAGTGCCTGCACGCAATTAAATCACTGTCATAAACAGCTCATCCACAAACATAAGCTATTACTAGCCTAAAGCGTAGTATTAGCTTTTAGCTACGATAACCGTCAAATCGTACCGCCAAAAGACGATCTTTTTACTATTACTGATATTACTGTTTTTCGCTCATATCGGTACTTTCAATATCCTCATATAAATCATCGACTTTTACTCCGAGTAATTTGGCGAGTTTAAATAATTTATCCACTCTAGGATAAGACTTTCCGTTCCTCCATTTAGACACCTGCTCCTGTGACACTTCCATTTTATTTGCTACAAACTTACTTTTTAATCCTCTTTTATCTATCCAATAACCAATTTTACTTTTCATGTCATCACCTATTATATTTATTCGATTAAGTCGTGGACAATCCTTCATTGCATTAAAGTTCATAAAAAATTGAATTATCGGTTATAAAATAGCACTACCGCTAATAACCTTTACTAATCAACTAAAAAGGGGCGATGACATTGAGCAAAAACAAATGGGTACGCTCAATCAGCTTTAACCGTACTAATCCACAAGACATAGCACGTCTACAATTAATCGGTAAAAAATCATTTTCGCGATATATTAAAAAGTTGCTGGATGAAGAAATTAAAAGACTTTACGGTAAACCACTACAACCATCCACTACTATTAATACCGCTACACCACCACAATCTCAAAGAGTAACGCCGCCTATTCCTAGCAGACCACTAACACCACCACCGTTTAATCCGATGCTACATGACAGGAGAGGGTGACGATGTTATTAGAGGTAATTGTGGCAGGTGGAGTGTGGGCGAGTGCGCAGTATTTTAAAAGTGGCCAGGGCGATAAACAAAAACTGGATCGTATCTTTCGCAAATGCGGTCTGTGCGTAAAATACGATGGCAAAGAGGATACACCAAAACTAGTGAGATCAAACAGCACAGACTCATACACAGACTATGTATATCGCATACCTGAGGGTTTAGGGTTAAAGGACTTTATCAGCAAACAACAAGTGATTGAGGACAGTTTAAACAGTTCGAGCGGCGTAATTGGATTAGAGGATATTAAGCAACTCGACCTTAAAGGTGATCTTAAAAAGCAATTCAGAAACATAAAAGGAAAGAAAAACGCATTAAAAGAAGTATCAATTACTTTTAACAAGGTTTTAACGATCAGAGTGTATAGTGAAAAAATAAAGGATAGATACGATTATCACAAGGATATATTAAACGGCTTAAAAGATTGGGAAGTGCCTATCGGATATACAAGAGAGGGTTTAATCAAGCATGATATGCAAAAGCATATGATTGTTGCAGGTGCAACCGACTTCGGGAAAACAAACACAATTAAAATGATCATCACAAGTTTACTGGAGCGCAGGCCGAACGATACGATCTTAACCTTGATCGATCTAAAGGGAGGGTTGGCTTTTAGTCGGTTTAAGGAGATACCACAGCTAAACAGCCTTGCAACGGACTTAGATAGCGCAAAGGCTGCGTTGATTAACGTTAAAGATCAATTGCAGGGGGTATTTAATTATCTGCAAACAAACGGATATGAGGATGTAAAGGAAGCTGGAATTAATAAAAGGCACTTTATTATCATTGACGAATGTGCGGAATTATCCAGTAGTGGAGAAAAGAACAGTGAATTGAAAGCTATAAAGATTGAATGCGAAGAGATCATGTCACACATAGCACGACTTGGCAGGGCGGCAGGGTTTTATGTCGTTTACTCCACGCAATATCCAACAAGTGACGTATTAAGCACGCAGATCAAGCAGCAATGCGACGCACGTATTTGTTTGCGTGTTAAAAATGACTATGCAAGCAAGGTGGTTATAGATCAAGAAGGAGCAGAAAAGTTACCACAGATTAAAGGCAGGGCCATTTACCAAACTCACGAAAATATCACCTTGCAGATACCTTATGTGAGTAACGAATATATAGAGGGAGTGATTGGAAATGTTAAATAGAGTAAAAACCGTTGGCAGTATATCGGAGTTTATAAAAGGTGTGGATATTAAGGAGGTAAAAAAAGCCGTAAAAAAGTTTAATAAAAAAGCAGCCGCCTACCAATTAAAAGCGTCCATCACTACGCTAGTAACTGGGGCGACCGCAATCACAGTAACAAACAAACTATTCTCAAGTACAGCATATGCAGCTAATGTCGAATCTATACCAGTTGCCGCTAATGGTCCAGTTGCTTCCTATGTTAAAGGCGCCGCCAAAGAAAAGATCGTTGAAGCATTTATGCCTCTAGTCGATATGATCCAAGCGTTAAGTTATCCGATAGCATTAGTCATGCTCACAGGTGGAGCGTTAATGTTTATGATTAATCAAAAAGATAAAGGTATAGGATTAATACAAAACGCAGCTATCGGTTATATACTTGTGCAATTAATGCCGATGATGATGCAATTGCTTGTAGGTATAGGGAATACGGTGGCTTTTTCGGCACCTCTTTTGACGTAGCATAGACTCCACAAAAGATATAAAAAGGTGACCAAAAAGTGACCAACACCTTAAATTATGGTCACTTTACATTAAGTTAAAATAACTAAGATGAAGCACCGGTCGGTCAAAATGTTGCTATATAGCCTTTATTGCACCATAACAAATTAAGTTATAGCATAGAATAACAAATGCCTCAATTGTGCACCTACACTTCATTGGGTGCATAGGTATGAGGTTTTTATACGATTTTAGTTACGGAGTGACGAGAAAGTGACCAACGTTATAACAAGTCACTAAATACGTCGGCACTTTCTTTATGTTGCTCTTCTTCGAGGTGAGAATACAGATCGAGAGTAATTCCGATATTAGCGTGTCCGAGTCTTTCTTGTATTATTTTAAAGTTAATACCTTTCTTAACCATCAAAGAAGCGCATGAATGTCTTAATTGGTGGAAGGTAATATTTTTTAATTTGTTTCTCTTTTTAATTTTATCCCACTGATTACGCATTGTGTTTAGGTGTGTGGGGTATCCATCATCTCTTACGAGGAGTAAATTGATCGCATCACCCTCATCGTCGCGTAATGGTTTCCACAGTGAACCCATTCCCATGCGCTTTTCCTTAAAATCAACATGGTATTTTTTAAGTTCTTTCATAAATAAATCGGGAAAATGGACAGTTCGAGGTTTGTTGTTTTTTACTGGAGCAAGATAGAATTCTTTTATATTTTTATCGTACCGTAACTGTTTATCAATATAGATTGTGTTATTATCATAATCAATATTCTCTTCCCTAATCCCCAAAATTTCCCCACGTCTCAACCCACCAATTGCCGCTAATTTTATCATGATTCGGTGTTTCGGGTAACAGTTATCCAACACTTTAAACAGTTGGTTGAGTTCTTCTTCATTGTAAAAATCTACTTTCCTCTTTTCTCTTTTTGGCTCTTTGATGCCAGTGGTCGGATTGGAGGTAATTACTTCCCATTCAAAAGCACGTGCGAAAATACTTTTTATTAATAAATATTTATTTGGGAGTAGTGGCTTTTCATCTTCTTGTTCCTTGGCTAAATACTCGACAATATGGTATTTTTTTATATTTTTCATTTTCATTTTTTCGAAGTGTTCGGATACACCACAATCATTTAATATATAGTCATATGTTTCTAAGGTTGTTTTTGTTAGATTAGGTTCTACATGATTTTTTAACCAACGTTTAGAAAAATCGCCAAAGGTAATGTTATCAATTGGCTTGTCTTTTTCATTAAAACATTGGATTTCAAAATCCCTTATTTTATTTTTTAAGTCACGATCAGAGGTGACTGTGACTGTCTTTGTTCGTCTTATTCGCTTACCTCTCTCGTTATATCCCAATTCAACAAAAATCTTATATTTATCATCCCCAAGCGGTTGAACGCTCGCCATGCTTTCCAACTCCTTTCAATGTTATAAGAAAAGAGCAGCGGATGAGCTACTCTAATCTTTGGTTAATTCCTACCGGTAAGAATTAAAGGTTTTGTTCGAATCGCATTGCTTTACCTATTATCTTCGCTGGGTTGTTCTTTGTGACAAAAATAGGTTCGTGTGATGGATTGTCAGGAACAAGGATCACCATATCATCTTGTTTCTTGACCCTTTTCAATGTCGCTTCTTCGTTCCCATTTACAAGTACAGCTGCAATCTCCCCGTTTTCCACATCAGGTTGTGCCCTTACTAGTACCATCGCACCGTCTGGTATTGTGGGTGACATAGAGTCGCCTTTCGCTTCTAAGTAGACTAACTTCCCAGAAGGAAGTCCTTCTTTCAATACAGTACGGTAATCCCCATAGTTCTCTTCAGCGAGAATTGGATCTCCGCAGGCAATATGTCCTAATACAGGTATTTGTACGGTTTGTTGTGAAATGTTGAGTATGTTGGACGGCTCTCTTTCTTCCTTTTTAATTAAAAGATCCATTGGAGATATACCTATTGCACTAGCAATTTTTGGTATGTCCTCCATAGAGATTTTTCTTGTTCCTTTTAAATATCTAGTCACCGTGCTTCTATCTACTCCGATTTTGTTTGCTAAGTCTACAGCTTTCATATTGTTATCAATTAATGCTTTTGCGATATACTTCCCAATTTCATTTGAGTTTCTCATGTTTCACCTCCTTAATTAAATAATAACACGTTTCCCTAAAGGAAACAATACTTAATATTAAAGTGTTTTTTAATTATTTTAGGTTAATTTGTTGACATAACGGAAACTATGTCGTATTATGTGATTAAGCGAGGAGGTGAAGGTTTTGAAATTTAATTACAATCGTTTAAAGGCAGAGCGTATAGCCAGAGGTTTTACTGTAGAAGAAATGGGCGAGGCTTTAGGCGTAACAAAAAGCACATATTCTAAAAAGGAAAATGGTCGGATTGCGATAACAGTCGAAGACTTTATCTCTATTTCAAACAAGTTTGACATTCCACCCGAACAAATAATGATTTTTTTTACAATTAATGTTTCCAATATGGAAACAAGGTGTATTGTTTAAAATTAAATGTTCCGAATTGGAATTTATTAATTAGAAGGAGGATGTTATGAACCAATTAATCGCAAACAATATCCAAATGACAAGTGTAGACATCGCGGAAATTGTAGGTAAGGAACATAAAAATGTTATGAGAGACATTCGCAATGAAATCAAATCACTGGGCGAGAAAGTAGGTCAGCTCATATTTGAGCCAACCGAAAGAATCGACTCACACAATAGGAAGCAACCCATATATCAATTCGGCAAAGACGGAGCCATGCAACTTGCTCTAAAGTACGACGCAACCACTCGCTACAAAGTAATTAAGCGGATTGAGGAATTGGAAGGTAAACAACATCCGCAATTCAAACTCCCACAGAATTATAAAGAAGCCTTGATCCAACTAGCAGAAACTGTGGACGAAAATGACCATTTAAAAGAAGAGATTGAAAATAACCGTGAAAAAGTTGTACTAGCTAATGCTGTTACTGCAAGTGATGAAGGTTTGCTCATTGAAGCAGCCGCTAAATATATGCGACAGAATGGCGTGAATATTGGACGGGACAGGCTCTTTAAATGGTTAAGGGGTCAAGGTTACCTAATTAGTCGTAAAGGCAGGGAGTGGAATATGCCAACACAGAAAGCGACTGAACAAGGTTTGATGAAAGTCCACAATTCAATGTATTACGATTCCGAAGGTGAATTGAAAACAAGCAGGCAGGTTGTTGTAACTGGAAAGGGATTGCTGTTCTTCATTAATAAGTTTTTACATGACGGGCAGTTAAAACTACCGTTGGAATATTAGAAAGGAGTTGATCCATCATGCGCATGGTGAGGGGCGCTGAAGACTTGTCGGAGTACCTTGAATCAATAGGTTGTCCTATGAGTAAAAGCACGATCTATACACTGTTGCGAGAGAATCGAATTCCCCACAGGAGACCAAGTAATCGAGTGTTGATCTTCGATCTTGACGCAATCGACCGATGGTTATCTTGTGAAGACGTGGAATCAATTTAAAGGAGTGATACACAATGCGTAACTCAGACGGTAGTTTCGCAGGAGCAGGAACCTATTGGGGTTATTACGAAGGCGAAGAAACGTACGAGGACAACACGGTAAATGTTAGGTTGCCATACGATTTTCTATCCACGGAAGAACGCAAGGGTTTAAGCGGTGAAGTGAAAACTTATCGATTGGAGGAATTGTAATGTCTGAACAATTCATCGAGCAATGCGCTCACGAGTATTTCAACGGTTATGCAAAGAGTGGAGTTCCGTTCCATCAGTCGTTAACATTTGAACAATTTATTAATCAAAAGTTGGACAAGCGCCATGACACGTCGTGTCGTTGAGCATACAGCGGTCACCGTAGACAGAGATCCGTTGGTTGTTGTGACAGTCTATGAAACTGGCATTAATAAAGAAAAAGTAAGAGAGTTAAACAAGTTTAGTAAGCGTCACGGGGTGTTGGTGCGAAATGGAGAGAATTATGAGTGGAAGTGAATATATAAGGAGTGAAAGCTATGAAGTATTTGATACAGACAAGAAATGCAAATAACCAAAGATCGTTTGCAAATATAGTTAACAGCGCAGGTGATTCGAGGGATTGGTCGAATTATACACACTCCTTTGATGATGTAGAAACAGCTAAGAAAGAGTGTGAGTTAATCATCAAGTCGGGTCAGCATAAGGCAAAGGATGTAAGGATTGTTGAAGTCGTTTGTACGTTTAAATCGGTGATCTCAGTGGAGTCTGAGAGGGTGTAGTGTCGTATTCGACGGAAAATGTGCAGTAAAGAAAGGGTGATGATGTGAATATTGAAGGATATATCTCAGTGGCTGAAATGGAGATCGAACGGTTAAAAGAGGACATATTTTATGCGACAAGTGATGTGACTATCCGAGTTATTGAAAATGCAATCCACAAAAGAGAAGAAACCATAAAATCAGTAAGAGAAAAGTACGGTAAAAACTAATGCACATTCCGATCATTAAGCGAAGGGAGAACAAAATGTTAACGTACATCAAGCTAAAAATTTATAGTTTCTTGGC